>Ga0137442_1000008_pt1 | contig 177991 bp, 154 predicted proteins | sample EasRivERMGT266_2_FD_102329 | JGI IMG/M metagenome (GOLD analysis project Ga0137442, IMG submission 102329) | Soil microbial communities from meander-bound floodplain in the East River, Colorado, USA - East River MetaG ERMGT266_2 | ecosystem: Environmental > Terrestrial > Soil > Floodplain ... | reverse complement strand
GTTAATCGCATCGGCGTATTTGCCGTTCAAATGCCGTTCGAATCCGCGCGAGTAAGCCTGGAGCGCCTCCAACGAAGAAGTGGTGGCTTGTTCAATCGGAGCATCGAATTTTTGGACCGAGCTGAGCGACTCGCCCAGCTTTTCACGCAGCCTGGATGCCGCCTGCCCGAGCGCTCTCAAAACCTGTTCCTTGCCGTCGGCTTCGACCTGCTCGCTGGCGATCGAGTCGCCGGTGTGAGCATTAAAGGCTTCCAGCGAGATCACATAATGACTGCCCAAAACGGAAATCGACCCCAGCAACATTGCCTTAATACCCTGACGCTCGCAAATCTCACGGGCGACCTCGCGGGTGATGCGCTCATCCGGCGGGCGCTCCATGAATTTAAGCGTCTCGCGCACGCGATCTTCTGAAAAGATATCAAGGTACGGGGATTGTCCGAGCTGAACAGCCAGCGCCTGTTTAAGCGTTCCGTCAAAGACAGGATCCGGGGTGGTGTTCACAAAGTCCGCCAGCAGAATCTTGTCCTTATCCGTAAGCTGAACCCGGTTGCGAAAGTATGCCAAATAAACTATGGCCACGGTCGCCATCGCGACCGCCAGCACTGCCAGCGCCACGCCCCGTTTGTGACGCCTGATCTCACTGACCAGGTATTCGGCGCTCGACGCCCGAGTCTGAACGCTGGGCACGGACCCGGTCGGGGTGGTCGTAGTATGCGTGCTCAATCGCGGCATTCCCGGGATTTCCGTATCTACCAGGGCGCTCAGCGCACCGGTGTATCTATCAGGGGCCATCGACCGCTCGAGTTCAGTTTGAAATTCAAACCGTTGCTTCAACTTCTTCAGATCAGATTCCAGTTCCTTCACCGTCTGGTAGCGCTCATCGACGTCCTTGCGCAGGGCCTTCATCACGATCCATTCAAACTCGGCCGGTGCGTTGGGCGCGAAGCGCGCCATCGGTACGGGATCGGTCTTGGCGATCGACACGATCACGTCGGTCTTTGTTTCGCCGGTGAAGGGGGGGCGGCCACACGCCATTTCATAAAGCACCACTCCCAGGCTCCAGATGTCTGTGCGCGCGTCAACAGGTTTGCCGCGGGCCTGCTCGGGTGACATGTATTGTGACGTTCCGAGCACGACGCCGGCATCGGTCTGCACCAGTGCGCGCGTGACTGCCTCAGTGTCGGTTTCTTCTGAATGACGTCTTTCGGTGAGCTTCGCGAGCCCAAAATCAAGAACCTTAACGTGGCCGTTCTTGCGAATCATTATGTTCTCGGGCTTGATGTCGCGATGGACGATGCGGGCGGCGTGTGCTTCGTCCAATGCGCCCGCCACCTGGATAGCGATATTCAACACCTCCGACAGATCCATCGGCGCGCCGGCGAGTCGTTTTCTCAACGTAATGCCGTCGATGAACTCCGTGGCAATGAAGTGCCGTCCGCCTTCATCACCCATTTCGTAAATGGTGAGAATATTCGGATGATTGAGGGCGGAAGCAGCATACGCTTCCTGATCAAAGCGGCTGAGGCGATCGCGGTTTTGCGTGAGCTCTTCGGCCAGTAATTTGAGAGCGACTTTACGGCCCAGCTTTGTGTCCTCGGCGAGAAAGACCTCTCCCATGCCGCCCGCGCCGAGCTTTTCGATAATCCGGTAACGAGAAATGGATGTCAGTTCCACTGGAGGTCGTCTCGTCCATTCAAGAAGTCAATTGCTCAAGCTTTGCTGCGTCCGCGCCTTGAATCCGAACGATCTTACTCTTCGCACCAACTCCCGAGACTATCTCGACCGCATTCTTTGGCAGTTTGAAACTTTTTGCCAGCAATCGGATTAACTCCCGGTTGGCGGCCCCTTCCACCGGCGGCGCGGCGATTCTAACTCGCAGGGCGCCATTGTACTCACCAGCAATCTCGCTACGCGAAGCGCGAGGAACAACCCGCACCGCAAAGGTGAGGCCGCGGTCCTTTTCGGAATACCGAATCACTGACGCGGAATAGTAGATGGTCAATGCTAAATAGTAAATAGAAGCTTTCGGCGGATACAGCTTCGCCCATACCCGGTTTGGCTTCACGACTTACTATTCAGGGTTTAGGGATCTTCAAAAGAACTCGACCGGCCAGCCACGCAAGAGCGTCCCCGCAACTGCCGCCTTGCAAAGCCAGAGAATAACAAACGCCACGATCGGCGAAATATCAAACATGCCCACCGGCGGAACCGTCCTTCGCAAGGGACCAAGCAACGGTTCGGTTGCCCTGAAACAAAAGCGCATTAGCGGATTCGCATAGCTCATTCCCACCCAGGAAAAAATAATTCGAATGAAGATCGCCAGGGTGTACAGACCAAGAAAGCCAAAAAGCAGGTAACCGATAATGGCGACCGGCGCCCCAAGTTGACGGCTGGATGTAGCATAGATAATTCCGGCAATAGTGTTGAGAATGCTCCCTACAACCAGCACCACCAGATAACCGGCCACAATTATCAGGATCACGGCGATGAGTGGCGCGACCTTTGGGTCGAGCCTGAATCCGCGCAGCACTGCTCGCACCGGGGCCAGCACCGGCTCAGTCGACCGCCGCAGCGTGACCGCGAGCCAACTGAAGGGATTTACATCCATGTAATTGACAACAGACCGCAGCACGATCAGCACGATGGCCGCGACGATAATCGCCGTGACGCCCCAGGTGACAAAAAGAAAAAGTGATCTAATTACGAGCATGAACCTTCCCGGTTTTCAGGTCTTCGATTCTCTCTCTCCGAAGATGGCCGTGCCGACCCGAACCATGGTCGCTCCTTCTTCAATCGCAACTTCGTAATCGTGAGTCATTCCCATCGAGAGATCGCCGCGGGCATCACCGAATGCTCCCTGAGAGCGAAGTTCGTCGCGCAGTTCGCGCAACCTGCGAAAGAAAGGCCGCGTCTGTTCGGGATCATCGAAGTACGGAGGCATAGTCATCAGTCCCGTCAAACGCAAAATCCGCGATTGCCTGATGACGTCGATAATTTCCGGAAGCTCGGTTTCGGCGGCGCCCGATTTCGTCGTTTCTTTTCCCAGATCGATCTGAACCAGGACCGGCAATTCCTCTCGCTTCACTTCCGTACACACACGGTCGAGCCGTCGCGCCAGGACGGCCGAATCGAGCGAGTGAATAACGTCAAACAACTCGACGGCCCTCCGCGCCTTATTCGATTGCAGGTGCCCAATCAGATGCCAACGGGCCGATTCCCTGCCCGCTTCCGGAATCTTCGCGTCAGCTTCCTGCACGCGATTCTCTCCCAGATCCGTCACGCCGGCGGCGATTGCTTCGCGAATAATCTCGGCCGGATGGGTCTTGCTCACGGCTACCAAAGTGATCTCGTCAGGCGGGCGATTGGTACGGATCGCGGCCTCGGCTATTCGCTCTCGCACGCGCCGCAAGCGCTGCCGAAGATCTTCTCGATGCTGCACTGTTGAACTCATTTCAGCAACAAAATTGAAGGCAACTATAACAATCGCTCCAGTGCGCGGCAAACAGGGTTCACCCCGCGCATCCTATCCTGGATCGGAAGTCGAACCGCGTGGAATCAGTCAGGTAGGTGAGCTTATAGCTGCCTTGACACTGCTGCAACGGGGTTCGTATATTCGAACGGCACGGGGATGTGGCGGAACTGGCAGACGCGCAGGTCTCAGAAGCCTGTGATGGTGACATCGTGGAGGTTCAAGTCCTCTCATCCCCACCAAAAGTTTGGGCGAGTTCCGACAAGTCGGGACTCGCCCTTTTGATTTGTTTGTAGGTTTGGAACATTCTAATGAAACCTCTCAACGTAACCTCAACCATCGAACACAAGCACGAAGGTCTGCCTCGCTTTGTCTGCATCCCGCTGTCAAAAGTTGATCCGTGGAAACTGCAAGGCACTACCACAGTTGAAGTAAACATGAACGGCGTGGATATTGGCCGGCGCAGCCTGAAGCGTTGGGACGGACGCGATTGCTGGTGGATGGACCTGGCGAATGCGGTTTGCCGCAAAGCGAACGTCGAGACGGGTGATCGCGTGAAACTAATTCTGAAGATCGCGTCCGAGGAATTGCCCGCAGAACTCGCGCAATTGATCGAGAAGAATTCACCGGCGCGCGCTCGTTGGGAACAACTCACGTCTGGTCAAAAGCGTATGCTGCGCGAAGAGATCCTCGCCGCGAAACAACCGGCCACTCGCGAACGCCGAGCCGCTCGCGCGCTCGGAATCTCATGACTTAGGCGCGGCGTTTTAATTTACCGCCAATCACCACACCAACGGCGCCGATAAACGGACCGAGAAACACGACCCATACCGGGTGCCGGGCTTTGCTCATCGCCTCCATGTTGGGAACGTTTCCTGTCCGTACTTCATGAGTATCCGCGGGTCGCAGTGCGGTGGCCGAAAGCGCGAGCAGGCACCCCAGCACCAATACCACGGCCGCGAGCGCCAGCGGCGCCCTGCCTCCTTTGGCGATTGCCGCGCAAATCAGGCCGCCGATAATCGCAGTGACCAGGATCACCGCGAACTGCATCGCGGTCCAACGGGTGGATGCCTGATACGACGCCGTTTTGAATGACCAGTCCGCGCCCATCAAAGTGTAGACGGTCATGAACGCGGCCACTTGCAGGATAAACATCAGAATGTAAGCGACGATTACCGCGAGCACACCTCTCACCATGCGATAGACTCCTCTTTAGCTAGACTGAAACCGCTTTGACGACTGCTCGTTTATCACAGACGCAGGTTTATCCGCAAGCTCCTCTCATTGCTTCGCGATCGCGCTGCGCCCGCCGCGCAGAACATATTTCTGAATCTTCCCGGTTGCGGTTTTGGGTAACTCTTTGACAAACGTTACGCCGTGCGGCGCTTTGAAGTGCGCGAGGTGCGCGCGCGCGAATTCCCTTAGTTCATCTTCAGTCGCGGCGGCCCCTCTTCGCAGCACCACGAACGCGTGCGGCGCCTCACCCCAGCGATGATGCGGCAGACCGACAATCGCGACTTCCTGCACTGCCGGATGCCGCAACAGCACGCCTTCGACTTCGACTGACGAAATGTTTTCGCCGCCGCTGATGATCACGTCCTTCAAACGATCGCGAATCTCAATGTAGCCATCGGAATGAACCACGGCCGCGTCTCCGGTATGAAACCAGCCGTCGCGCATCGCCAGGGCCGTGGCTTCCGGATCGTTGTAATAGCCATCCATCACCACATTGCCGCGCACCACTATTTCGCCGACCGTCTCACCGTTGCGGGAAACTTCCTTTCCGTCTTCATCAACTACCTTCGTCTCGCCCGAAGTAATCAACTCCACGCCCTGCCTGGCTTTGATGACAGCGCGTTCTCCGATTGAGAGTTGTTCGTGCTCAGCCCTTGGCTCGCAGACAGTTATGAAAGGAGTTGTCTCAGTAAGTCCGTAAGCCTGTGTGACCGTCCATCCGAGCTCACCTTCCAGACGCTCGATCGTGGAAGCTGCCGGCGGAGCGCCGGCCGTAAGCACGCGCACGCCGCGATGCGCTCTTCGCCGCAGTTCTTCGCCGGCGTTCGCCAGGCTTATCAACACGGTGGGCGCGGCGCAAAGCATCGTTACGCGTTCCTTCGCAATCAGCTCAAACACGGTCCGCGGGTCGACCTTCGGCAAGCAGATGTGCGTCGCTCCGGCGGCAGTGACGGTCCAAACAAAAGTCCATCCGTTGGCATGGAACATCGGCAGCGTCCACAGGTAACGATCCGCGCAGGTCATGTGCTCGTGAACCAGCGTACCGACCGTATTCATGTAGGCGTTGCGATGCGTGATCATCACTCCCTTCGGCCGTGAAGTAGTGCCGCTGGTGTAATTGATCGTGAGCAAATCGCTTTCCTGAATCGTTGGACGAGCAAAGTCGCTTGCTCTCTCAGCCAGCAACGACTCGTAATCAAGCCAGCCGGCGTGTGAGCCCTCGAGCCCAACGAAGTGCTCAACCCGCGGCAGTTGCGCACGAATACAGTCGACGGCCGCCAGATAATCCGGATGCGCGCACACGACTCGCGCACCGCTGTGATTGATCAGATAAGCGAAATCATCGGGCGTTAGGCGATAGTTGACGGGGACCAGCACCGCCCCCATCTGCGGCACCGCATAGAACGACTCGAGTTGGGCGTGTGTGTTGGGTGCGATGTAGGCGACGCGATCGCCTTGAGCCACTCCGAGCCTCTGCAAAATAGCCGACCAGCGATCACATCGATCAAAGAACTGCGCATACGAGATCCGCAGATCGCCATCCACTACCGCTTCGCGCTCGCCGTAGAGCTTGCGCGCGCGTCGCGCGAAGTCCAGCGGGGTTAGAGGGGTTTCCATTAGCTCTTGTCTGGAGGCTTTGGCCTGAGACCGGCCGAGACTATCAACGCGAAACCGTGCCGCGCAAGCTTTGGGCGATCAGCGGCACGACCTTTCGCGGTACATCGATGGCCGCTTTAATATGACGCGCATTCGTGAAGTGCCCGGCTACATAGATACCAGGCACGTTGGTCTCGAAAGTTTCCGGATCGTACACCGGAACTTCGGTCATCTTTCCGGGCGCAGTTTCCACTCCCAACTTTTTTAGCAGAGTCAGATCAGCGTCACTTCCAACCAGGATAAAGACCACGTCGTTTGGGATCGTCCGTTTCTCTCCGGTTTCGGTCGTTAAGGTAACGTCCTGCGCCGTGATCTCGACGACATCTTTGTAGAGAATCACGCGCAAGCGGCCTTCGGCGATCTCGCGCTCGAGCGGCGAGCGCACCCAATGTTTCATGGCGCCGGCTTTCGGATCGCGGTTCTCCCAGTCTTCGCGCCAGATGGCCATCGTCGTGCGGGCGCCTTCTTCCGACAGAAACAAGGCCGCTTCGGCGGCGCTATTGCCGCCACCGACCACCAACGCTTCGCGGCGCACGTAGGGATATGGTTCGACAAAGCGGTGATGAACCTTTGGCAGGTCTTCGCCGGGAACATTCAGCCGTCGCGGATGCGCCATCGCGCCAATCGCGAACAGCAGGCGTCGGGCATGATAGGTCGCGGACGTTGCTTGTCCGAGTGTGTTAACGCTCCGGGTGTGAACGATGAAGCTGTCGGGTTCCGGGTGCGCGATGTCGGTAACTTCCTCGCCCGTATTGATGCGCAAGTCGCCATCCAGAACGAAGTGAACGTAATGCGACAAGAGTTCTTCGCGCGTGGGTTTCTCACGCACGGGATGGAGCGCGCCCTCGCGCATCTCCAGTTCATTCGGAGTCGAGAACAGCGTGCGACCCACCGGATACTGGCGAATCGTGTCGGCAATCGTTCCCTTCTCGATCACCTGATAGTCGAGGCCTTCTCGCGCCGCAGCGTCGGCCGCGGAGAGACCGGCGGGCCCCGCGCCAATGATTAGAAGATCGATTAGTTCGTTTGACATCTCCAGGCTCGGTAAAAGCGATTAGCTAGTGATGCGGCAGCAATGCGATCCACTAAACCACACGAAAGGGCACGAAACCGAAGCCTCTGTTTCGAGTCATTTCGTGTGAGTTCGTGGATCGCTTTTTCCCTCGTCGACAGCCCGCCAGATCGAGTCTCCTGCGCGAAAGCTCTGGACCAAAGCCTTAAAACTCCACCACTCCTCGCGCCACCACCACCGACCTTCCGCCGACGCGAACCTCCTCAACTTTTCCTTTCTCGCCTTTGACCTCGAGACCAATCCGGCTGGGGCGATTGATGAAATCACCCTGCTCGATCGCGAATTTGTAAACGCCATCGACTGGATCGACGTTGGCCGCGCCATGATGAACCAGATAACCGCCCAGCGGTCCTGCGGCACTGCCGGTCGCGGGATCTTCGCCAATGTTCTGGCCAATAAAAAATCGCGCGTGCGCGCGAGCTTCTCCAATCTCGATTGTCTCGCGCGTGAATGCGTAGCAACCTGTCCCGCCGCCGAACGAATCACTGCGTTCGTAGATTTCGCTGAGCATCGGCAGATTCACCCGACAATTTCCCAGATCCGCCAGCGATCGCACGGGTACGAGCAGCATCGTGTTTCCGGTAGAGACAGCTTGGATCGGCAAGCTCTCGTCCAAATCTTCGCGCGCCAAACCCAACGCGCGCGAAATGTCGGCCTGGTCTTGCCAGTCTTCAATCGCGCCGCGAATTTCAAACTTGCCCTGGGTCATTACTACCCGCTCAGGCTCGCCGTCCTTGAACTCGATGTCTACCGGCAGAATGCCGATGCCGACTTCCTGTTTGATTTGCACCCACCCGTTGCCATTATCGGGTAACGGCACCACGCCTGCACGCGCCAGACAGTTCCAGGTGCCCACGACCGGATGTCCGGCAAAAGGAAGCTCGCTCGACGGCGTGAAAATTCGCAGACGGCGCAGCACCTCTTCTTTCTCCGAAGGAAGCACGAAAACCGTTTCCGAAAGATTCATCTCGCGCGCGATCTGCTGCATCTGCTCGTCGCTGAGACCTTCCGCGTCGGGAAAAACCGCGAGTGGATTACCGCAAAAAGCTTTATCAGTGAATACATCCAATTGAATAAAGGGATAAGAGCCCACGCTGGTTCATCTCACTTTCAAATAGATTTGGCAAATAGATTCGGTCGAGAATGATCGCGGACGTGACGACCTGGGTCAAGCGCGCGCGCGGACCGTGTGCAAGCGAATCGACGAAAATGATGGGCTCAGTACCGGGAGCGGTGGCGACCGGGTCTCAACCCACGCTACGGTCGAGATCGCCAAGACCGCAACCCGGTCGCTACCGCTCCCGGTACTGACCCAATGCTGGCCTACTCGGCAGGACTCGTCTAGAATGTGCCGGTAACAGAGCTTGCAGCAGCCTTTCTCGCACCGCATCGGTTTACTGAATTAAATTTACCGTCATGAGCACAATCGTGCGCGATCAAGTCTTCATTAGTTATAGCCACGAAGATCGGAAGTGGTTGCAAAAACTGCGAGTGCACCTCAAACCTTTCGAGCGCACGCACAGAATCCAGGTTTGGGACGACACGAAGATCGGCGCCGGCGCAAAGTGGAGAGATGAAATCGAAACGGCGCTGGCTTCGGCGAAGGTGGCGCTGCTACTGGTTAGTCCGGATTTCCTCGCTTCCGACTTCATTGCCAATCATGAACTGGCAACCCTGCTTGAGGCCGCGCGGAAAGAAGGACTGATTATCCTTTGGGTGGCGGTGAGCGCGAGCGCGTACGCGGAAACAGCGATCAAGGACTATCAAGCCGCAAACGATCCCGAACAGCCTCTCGACACTTTGACACCCGCGGCGCTAAACCGCGAACTCGTCAGAATCTGTGAGCTGATCAAACCAGCCATTGCCTCCCCCGCCTTGGCTGAACCCGCCCGCGAACTTGAAGCCAAGGCTCGACCCATTAGCGCAGCACTCTACCCAATCGGGGCTAAAGCGTCTCAGCCGTGGTCGGCGGTCAAGCCACGGAAATCATTCCCAAGAGCCGGACTCTACTTAATCGGAATTACCGTTACAGTTGTGCTGGTGATCGGCGGCACCATTGCTTTCAGGAGATTCAGGAACCCGCCGGCAGCCCCTCTCAGTTCGACTGAATTCAGCGACGAGTTTCTTAATCTAAACCGTTGGAATACACCGTCTTCAGGGTGGACCATCACCAAACAGGGCCGGCTGCTGATTGAGAATCAGCCGATGGTTGGGTCTGTGCGTCAGGTTAACTATGGCGATTTTGAGATGGACTTCCATCTCCAGTTGGAGAATGCTGCGGGCGCGGCATGGGCGCTCAGGGTGCAGCCGGACGCCGGCAATTATTACTTGTTCTACCTGTCGGGACCGGAAGGACAATATACGAACCGGTTCCTCACCTACGTAGTGCATGACAACAAAATCAGCCCGACGGATTTCAAGAGTTCCGTGCCGGTAATCGCGAAACTCTCTGCGGGCGGCCAATATCAGATCAATATCAGAGCAGAGAAAGGCCAGATCATTCACACGATCACCTCGGCGGAAACGGGCGTGAAGGACAACCTCGGCGATTATTCGGACCCGGACAACGCCTTTACTTCCGGCAGTATTGGTTTTCGCACATTTGTCATTGAGAAGTTCTCAGTTGACGACCTGTTCATTCGCCCACCAGGCGTAAAAGTGCCTCAGTAAAACCGCACCCGTCGCCTTGGCCAAAAACCTTGCATTGCGAAGCCTTGCGGGTATATGCTCCGCCCCAGTTCCGAACTCTTGCAAAGCCAACGCGGCGTAGCCACGAAAGCTCTCAGCCATTCGTCTTTTTGGTCTTGATCGTTTGCGTAGTCCAAAGGACCTGGTTGATTACGTGTTTTCAGTCCTTGTCTTGATCGCTTCTCGACATCGTGATTGAGAGAGCAACCTCGTTAGCGACCCGCAAAGCGAAAGCCCGGCCGGCAATTGAAGCAAAGGAGGCTTACTCCATGCACGCCCGTCAATTGACATCGATGGCAAAACGGTTGGTAATCCTCGCCGCTTTTCTGCTCGCGGCCACCCCGCATCTGAACGCTCAGACTACATCGGGCACCCTCCTCGGTCTGGTGCGCGATAAAGCCGGCGGGGGCCTTCCTGAAGCCAGGATCACTATTGAAAATGAAGAGAATGGAAATCGCCGCGCAACCAGGACGGACGAGACGGGAAACTACACAATTTTCAACCTGCCGCCCGGCACCTATAAAATCACCGCGTCAAAGGACGGCTTTCGCGAGCAAACGATCAAGGGCTTTCCGATCCAGTTCAATCAAAAGAATGTCATCAGATTGCCGCTGTTTACTCTTCTCACAGGCACGCTGAATGGAAAGGCGATTGATACAGCCGGCAATGTATTGCCCGGAGCCAGGATCTTCGCCGTTGGCAAAAGCGATAATGTGACCCACGAAACAGTTGCGAACCAGGGAGGTTTCTATAACCTTCCTGACCTTCCTTTCGACCTGTATACGGTCACTGCCCGGTGGGCGGGCAGACGCGGCGAACTGGTTGGCGTTTCTTCGATTGTCCTTACTCCGCAAACAGAGGGTACTCAGTTTGTCGGCGTCCTGTTTCCCAATCATCAGCGCGAACTGGTCGCGGCGTCATCGCGTGTACCGGTCACAAGCCAGGGACGGCCGGCAATAATTCAGCCTGCGCAATTTCGCCGCCAGGCGTTCACGGAAATCGGTGGCGTTATCAGTGACGCGTGGCTGAAGGACCGCCGACCGATTACGGCGCCGCCAAACAACCGAAAATCCGCAACGGTCGCCCCGCCGAAACCAGCCCAAACGGCGCAGGCCCCTTCCGACGGCGCCGCCGCCGCCGCGATCGTGAATTCGACAGATGCTGCGCGCACCAGTAATTTCAACGAACGCCAGCTCAATTCGCTGCCGGTCGGAGGAGCCACAGCCATGCGCAGCGTCGATGAATTTGCGTTGCTGGCGCCTGGTGTTGCGCCGCCGCCATACACGCCGGGCGTGCGCGGGCCAGGAGTAGGATTTGGCATCGGAACCGCTGGTCAGTTTTCGGTTAACGGCATGCGCGCGCGCTCGAACAATTTTTCGATGGACGGCTCAGACAACAACGATCCGGATGTAGGCATGAGGCGGCAGGGATTTGTCGCGCTCGTTCCCCAGCCGATTGAGTCGGTAAAAGAGATTTCGATTTCGACGCTGCTCTGGGATACAGAGCTGGGCCGAAATTTTGGTTCTCAGGTTAACGCCGTGACGAAGTATGGCGGCAACAAGTATCACGGACAGATGTTTGCGTTGTTTACTGATTCGGGATTGAATGCGCGGAACTTTTTCGATACCAACGGCAAGCCGCCATTCACGCGCACGCAGGCAGGCGTGACCTACAGCGGGCCAATCATTCGTAACCGGACGCAGTTCTTTGTGAGTTTTGAGCGCGATCAGACAAGGGCGTCTGTGACCGAGCACTTCTCAACGCCTACAGTTGAGGAGCGGCGCTTTCAAAACGGAGTTCAGTATATGACTGCTATGGCACCACTCACCAGTCGGGTTCCGTTTACAGATGCGGCGCCTTTGGGTAAACAAGTGCTCAGTCTATATCCGCTGCCCAACAATCCGAATGGCCCTTACGGAGCGAACACCTTTACGACCAGAGCGCCCGCCGATAATGATGGCGCTATCTTGTCATTGAGATTGACGCATCAAATCAATTTGAGCAGTTCCCTAAGCAGTCGCTACAATTTTACGGATGATGGGCGCGTGCTTCCGAGCGTCAATCAAGCTATCCGCTCGACGCTGGATTCGCGGACCCGCTCGCATAATTTCTCTCTCATCTGGGACCAGGCGCTCGGTCATACGATTGCTAATCAAGCCCGCTTTTCCTTTGGACGCACGCTGCTCAATTTCTTTGAGTATCCTGGGAATCCCTTCATCTTTTCGGCCAGGGCCAGCCAGCCCGAGACGTTGACGGATATCAACATGTCGATGATGTCCGGTGTGGCGGACACGGGTCCCCTGGGTGAACTATTGATTGAGCCGTTCAGCCCTGTCGGTATTAACGCTTTTACTTTCCCTCAGCGTCGCGCCAGCAATACATTTCAGTACGCTGATTCAGTTTCGTGGTCGGCGGGAAATCATTCAATCAAGTTTGGCGCCAACATGCGACGCTACCAGTTGAACAGCGTGCTCGATCGACTCTATCGTCCGCAGGCCGTCTTTGGCTATGGCCTATTGGAAAAGAACAATCCAAATCATACCGAGACTTGGATCCCCGCTGTGCAAGTGGCGACACTCGGGATTCCAGCCTCCGTCCTCCAGACAATGACGCTCGGCGCTCCGGACTCCACCATTGGGTTGCGCTTTACCGAGTATCAAGGATTTTTCAACGACAACTGGCGCATTCACCCGAGGCTGATTTTGGACTACGGGTTGCGCTACGAATACAACACAGTGCCACGCGAGGTGAATGACCGTATTGAAAACGCGCTGCAACTGAAAAACCTACCGCCAGTTGGTACTTCGTCTCCTTTCAACGACGTGAATAATTTCAATCTGGCACTCGACGTTTACCGCAAGATACTTGACGGTCGCCGCAGAATATATGACCCCGATTACAATAATTTTGCTCCGCGGTTGGGATTCGCCTGGTCAGTTGACCGAAGCGGTAAGACGGTAATACGTGGGGGCTACGGAATCTACTACGACGCGATCCTCGGGGCAGTTGTCAGCCAGTCACGAAATGTTTTTCCGAACGAAACTCAGTTTCATACTCGCGGCAGCGATCTCAACGCGTTTCTTTTTGACAACCCGGCAAGATTGCTAGCCTTTGGTTTAAACTTTCCTGGAATGTTCTTACTTGCACAAACTCCCTGCAATCAGTTTGGGACTTGTAATCAATTTGGCCTGGCGCCCGAGGGCTTTGCCGCTGCGGTTAGCTGGCTTTCCCAACAAGTCGGCAAGGGGCTTGCGTTTACTTTGCCCGAGAAGAAACTGCGTTCACCTTATGCACAACAATGGCACCTGACGGCAGAACGAGAAGTCTTAAAGGGATACCTGCTCTCGATTGCCTATGTGGGCAGCAAGGGCACCAAGCTTACCCGCCTGACCACTCCCAATAATGGTAAGGACGCCATTCCATCTATGCTCATTACAGATCCTGATATTCCGTTACGATCCGTCAGGGTTGCTACGTTTTCGACGCCTCTGCGTCCGAAGAGTGGGTTCCTTGGCGCTTACCAGATATTTGAGAACTCAGCCAGTTCCATTTACCACGCGATGCAAATCGAAGCCCGCAAACGATACAGCCACAACTATCAGTTCACCGCCGCTTACACCTGGTCGCACGCCATCGATGATGTCTCGGATCTTTTCCCGATTGCGGGCGCGCCGGTCGTCGCTCAGGACTCGCGCAACTTTCGCGCTGAACGCGGCGACGCTAATTTCGACATTCGCCAACGGTTTGTCGCTTCCCTGCTGTGGGACATTCCCTTCTACCGCAATTCGAACAGCCCCGCCGGCAGAATATTCAAGAACTGGCAAATCGCTTCCATCTTCCAGATGAATACCGGCCAGCCATTCACGCTCAATCTGCCGATAGATGCCAACGGTGACGGCAACCTGACTGATCGTCCTTCGACGACGAACGGCCTCACCTTTCTGACAGCACACGGACCGCAGCGAATTGTGCTCGCGCCAGGAAAACAGCTTACCGATTTCATGACCTTTCCTGTTTTCAGAAACGGCGCGGTGGGCCGGAATACCGCGCGCGGCGACAACTTCATCGATCTTGATCTGGCAGTTACCCGGACCTTCAAGTTTGGGGAAACGAAGAGCCTCACGTTGCGCGCCGAGTTTTTCAATTTTCTCAATCGCGCGAACTTTGGTTTGCCTGTCAGAGTAATCGACGCGCCCGGCTTCGGCTCGGCGGTGGATACCGCCTCGCCCGGGCGGACGATCGTGTTGGTGATGAAAACCGGGTTCTGATTGGCCCGGCAAGATTACCTGTCGGCCAAACCCACGTGGTCACATGCCAGTTCGCACTCTGAGAGCGCAATTGCGAACACCGGCAATGATTGCGTTCCCTCTCCCACTGGGAGAGGGTTAGGGAGAGGGCTTGTGGTCGTTGCGGCCTGAGCCCATACCCTCTTCCCCGGCCCTTCTCCCAGAGGGAGAAGGGAGATGTACCAACCAACGGGCAACCTCGTCCATCACTGTTTCGTAAACGTCTTGCTGCGGCACGCCGAGGCGCTTAGGGACCTTCAGAGAATGATCACCGCCCTCGACCGCGTGTAGGGTAGCCGGCAGCCGCAGGTTCTTGATCACCGCGCGGATTTCTTCCTCTGACCCGAACGCATCGCGCGCACCCTGAACGAACAGCATGGGTGCGTGAATGTCGTTCAAATGATCTGCGCGCAGCTTATCAGGCCTACCCGGCGGATGCAGCGGATAACCAAGAAAGACCAGGCCCGCAATGCCCTTTCCATCCGCAGCCGCGACCTGCGATGCAATGCGCCCACCCATGGATTTCCCGCCAATCACCAGACGGTTCTTTTTCAGCTTCCGGTGCCGCCACGCCGTATCGATGACGGCCGCGTAGCAAGACTCAAGTCGTGCTTTGGGATCGGGCAGACGACGTCCCCGCTCGGTGTAAAGAAAGTTGAAAGTCATCGCGTCAATTCCGCGCGCTGCCAGACCGGCTGCGATCATGCGCATAAACCCGCTCAACTGATTTGCACCCGCGCCGTGGCCCAACACCAGGGTTACACCCGCCCGTTCGCGCTTCGCAGCCGCATAGAGCATGGCCGTCACGCTCTCGCGGTCGTTGACCGAAACGATCAGATTCTCAGGTTCCATATCTCTAGGCGTCGGCAAAGGACGGTTATCACTACTCAGTTCTTACGAACTGAGCAATGTTGCGGAGGCGGGACAATATTAAAATTGGTATGCGACTGTCAATCAAGCGACTGGGTTGGCGGACCCGGAGACCGATTCACACCGGTCGCCCGGTCATGAACTCTCTCAGTAGTTCTCGTCTGACGAGTTGATTCGCGAGCGATTTCACATCAAAAGTTATATAGACTTCTCAGCGTGAAAGTGCTATTTAGATTTCTCACTCTTCAACCCTTGCAACTCTGGGCCTATTCATGAGACGCCAGGTCATTCTTCACTGCCATGTCGCGCTTTTGTTGTGCTGCATATTCGCCTGCCAGGTGGCAGCTCAAAAGGAACCCTGTGCGCCCCCATTGGCGCTCCCTGCTTCGACCGAACCGAACATCTTTACGGACGAAAAAGAAGTCTACCTAGGAGACGCGATTGCGGAACACATTCAAAAGTACTACCGAATTATCGAAGACCAGGCAGTAACCCAGTACCTGACTCAGATCGGTGAGCGACTGACCAGGAATCTACCGTTAACGAAACTACGGTTCCAGTTCTTCCTTGTCGATTTACCCGATGCCAACGCTTTCGTTCTACCAGGTGGCCGCATCTACGTCTCGCGCAAACTCGTGGCAGCGGCACAGAACGAAGACGAGTTGGCTGGCGTCATCGCGCACGAGTTGGGCCATTTGGTCGCTCACGAGGGCGCGATTGACATGACTCGCCGGATGCGCGAAGTACTGGGCGCGACCAGCGTCGCTGACCGAGCAGACGTTTACGAAAAGTACAACCAGTTGATTGAAGGCGTGAAGCGCAAGCCTGAGGCTTTCAAACCCCGTGACCGCGAAAGAGGACAGATGGTCGCCGACCAGGCAGGTTTGTATGCCTTGATCAGCGCCGGCTATGACCCCTCTGCGTTGACGCACTTTTGGGATCGAATAACCGAAGCCAGGGGCAAAACCGGCAGTTGGCTTTCCGACCTTTTTGGTACTACGAGACCCGAAGAACGCCGCCTGCGCGAGATGATCAAGACGATCGGCGCTTTGCCTCCGGAGTGTTTCAAGGCTCGCACAGCGACGCAAAGCGATGACTTCAAGGAATGGCAATCAGTGGTTGTAGGTTATACCGGTCTGGGACGGCGCGAATCATTGCATGGCGTGCTAACCAAGATTCGACTCTCGCCTCCGCTCCGCAGTGATATTACGCACATCCGCTTCAGCCCGGACGGCGCTTACATCCTGGCCCAGGACGACTCTGGAATCAATGTGCTCAGCCGGGAACCCTTTACCGGCATGTTCAGGATCGAAGCATCCGATGCCAAGCCGGCAAACTTCGCCCCGGATTCGAAGAGCATTGTTTTCTCGAATGACAATCTCCGGGTCGAGAAGTGGGGCATAGCCGAGCAGAAACTTGTGGATGCCAAAGAGATTGTTCAGCTCAGAGGTTGCTTGCAGACTTCGCTGTCACCTGACGGAAGATTCATGGCCTGTCTTAGCCCCAACATGGATCTCAATCTTCTGGATGTGGCGTCGGGCCAGGCGGTGATTCATCGAAAGGACTTTTTTGAGCCCCAGTGGTTTCATTACTATTTGCTTTTGGCGGCGGTGACGAATCACGGACTCGACAACGGAGATGCCGGCTTGAACTGGCTTAGCATGGGCTTTTCGCCTGACGGTCACTACTTCGTAGCCGGATATCAGGGCCGCGATCATATCGCCATTTATCGTTCACTCAACAACGTGGAGGCCTTTGACCTGACTACGATGAATAAGGTCTCAGTAAACGACACGGTGAAAAAATTAGTTGTGGGCGGATTCAGCTTCATGGGTGGAAACCGCCTGGCGGGCATCAACGAAGACGACTATGAGAAATCGGCGGTCGTTACCTTTCCCGAAGGCAGAGTAGTTTCCGAGTTTTCAATTCGCGGTAATATCGAAGCGCCGACGCGCGGCGAATATCTGCTGGTTCGGCCGATCAAGGATTATCCTCTCGGCGTGTTCGATCTGAAAACCAAGGTCATCTTCAAATCGAACAAGCAACCAGCGTTGGATATTTTTGACGATCTCTTTGTGGCTGAAATGCGCAACGGAGAACTCGGCCTATACCGCATGGAAAAGAACCAGGTGACCGCGACCACCTTGCTCTCCAATACTTCGCTGAGCCGTTTGCGTGTCTCCTACCTGTCAGCGGACATGAAGTGGCTGGCGCTGTCGAGCCGATCCCGAGGCGGCGTCTGGAATCTGGATAAAGGGGACGCCCGGCTATACTTGCGTGGATTTCGCGGCGCGTTCCTGAGCGATGATGGTTTTTTCTTCGGAGACTTTCCCAAGTACGAGACGGCCGAGAGAAATGTGGCAAAGTTCAATCTCGCCAGCGGTGAGATTGTTCCCGGTCCCACCATCGAGGCGGCGAGTGCCCGTCAAGTCGGCCCTTATCTGGTCGTTTACAAATCCGCTAAGGAGAATGCCAAAGAGGATGTTCCGCCACGGGAATGGCGAAACCTGAAGCTGGATGTCTTTGACGCGCGCACTATGACCTCCCTCTGGTCACGAAACTACCCGAAGGAAGCCCCGGGGCTCTGGGCGTCACCTCAGTATGGGACCGCCGTGCTGGTGTGGGGAAGCGGGTCGGACGCCGCGATGGCAGAGATCAAGAGCGACGCGCAACTCAGCCGGCTATCGGCCGGCCTCAAAGAGAAAGAGGGCAATTATTTATTGGAGGTGGTTGACATCAAGAGTGGAAGTTCTCTGGGAAAGCTCTTGATCGATACGGGAAAGGGATCTTTTCGTCTGGCGAATGCGTTCGCGGCCGGTGACTGGGTGGTCGTGACGGATACGCAGAATCGAGTACTGGTTTACTCGCTCAAGACGGGCGAACAGCGCGGACGAGTCTTTGGCGGCGCTGGCACTATCTCGGTTCAAGCCGGTCTGCTGTGCGTGGAAAACGAGATCGGTAAAATCGCTTTCTATAGCCTGAACAACTTTGAGAAGCGTGATGAAATGGTTTTCTCGAGTCCAGTTTCGATGTTGCAGTTCAGTCCTGACGGCCGGCGGCTATTCGTGCTAACGGTAAATCAGATAGTCTATCTGCTGGATGTTTCGTCAGTAGGAAATACTGCGGCGAAGGGCCGAATACTCGACTGAGATGTCGGGACCTCACGAATCGAAGTAGATTCTGGGAACTCGACTACTGATACCGCAGGTGATCTCGTAAGAGATCGTTCCGGCTGTTTCCGCGACCTCTTCGGCCGTAATCGACAGTTTGCCCTCCCGTCCGATCAGGGTCACCTGATCATCAAGCGAAACTCCCGGCACCTCCGTGACATCAATTAAGGTCAAGTCCATTGAAACGCGGCCGACTACGGGTGCAAATTTTCCGCCCACGATAACGCGACCGCGACTGGACAGCGCCCGCCGGTAACCATCGTCGTAACCAATGGGAATAGTAGCAATCAACGATTCGCGCGCGGTTTCAAATCTGCAACCGTAGCCGAGCTTCTCGCCACGACCTACATTCTTCAAGAGCAGTATCCGCGAACGCAGGGACATGACCGGCCGCAGCGGCGGAGTTGCAATTTGCGGCGGCAGCACGTCGCGAGAGAGCCCGTACAGAGTTCCACCGGGTCGCACTATGTTTCCTCTCGCCTGTGGATAAGCAAAGGCCGCGGCCGAATTTGCGGCGTGAATGTAAGTCGGAGAGAAACCGCGCTCGCGAAACGTTTTGACCGCGAGTTCGAATCGTTCCAATTGGCCTCTGGTGAAATCCTCCTGGGCAGGATCGTCGGCGGCGGCGAGATGAGTCATTAACCCATCAACACGAATGTGCTGAAAACGTGAGAGCGCCTCACAGAATTGGGCGAGGTCGTGGGTTCGCACTCCCAAACGCCCCATACCCGTATCGATCTTAATGTGCACATCGGCGACCACACCGGCGTCCCGGGCCGCGCGATCAAGCGATTCGATCAAATCGAGCCGGTAGACAACTGGTGTCAGGTTCTGCTGCAAGCAAGCGTTTTGCTGGCCTTCCCAAAATCCACCAAGACAAAGAATTGGCTGCGTGATTCCGGCCGCCCTCAGTTCAATTCCTTCTTCCGGCAGGGCCACGCCAAACCAGTCGACGCCTTCCGCCTCCAAACGCCGCGCGCAGGGCAGCGCGCCGTGCCCATAGGCGTTAGCCTTCACGGCAGCCATCACCTTCACATCGTCGCCGACGCTTTTACGAATCACGCGCAGGTTGTCCGCCAGAGCATCGAGATCGATCTCCGCCCAGGTGGGGCGGTGAGCACTGCTGTCTCCCTCAATCGTCATCGTTGAATTGTGTACCAGTCAATCACAGGTTGGCGCAAGCAGAAAAGGGACGCGGTTTTTGGAGTGCGCTGACTTGTCGCCGCGAGCCTGGCGACCAGCTTCTTGATCGGACGCGACAAGTCGCGGCCTTCAAAAGCGGTAACAAGTTACCGCACTCCAAATTTGTTGATTGGTTTTCGGCGTCGGCTAGAACTCATCACCACGGTTAATCCGAGGCGAGCCCTTGGAGCGATCAAACCTGGCCAAATAAGTACCGAGCGCATCTCTATCAAGGTCTGCAAATCTCGCGAATTGATTCAGGAACGCCAGATAGACAGTGTCGGTGGGACCGTTGCGTTGCTTGGCGACAATCAGTTCGGCGATGTTTTTGTTCTCATCGCTCTTGTGGTACTGCTCTTCGCGATAAATAAACGCCACCACATCGGCGTCCTGTTCAATTGCTCCCGACTCGCGCAGGTCGGCAAGCTGCGGACGATGGTCGGTACGGTTCTCAGGCGCGCGCGACAACTGTGACAACGCCACCATCGGCACGTTCAGTTCCTTCGCCAGGGCCTTCAGCTCACGCGAGATCTGCGAGACTTCCTGCTGGCGCGATTCAAAGCGGTGCGTCGATCCGGACATCAGTTGCAGGTAGTCAACCACGATCATGTCGAGTTGCTTCTGCTCTGTCGCGAGGCGACGCGCCTTGGCGCGCATCTCGAGTACTGAGATTGCCGGAGTGTCATCGATGAAGATCCGCGCCTCTGAGAGTTTGCCCAGCGCTTTGCCAAGCCGCGACCACTCTTCATTGGAAAGAAAACCGCTGCGAAACTTTTGCGCATCGACGCTGGCCTCGGAACAAAGCATGCGCATCGCCAGCGACTCCGCCGACATTTCCAGCGAGAAAACTCCGACGACGGCGTTACTCTCAATCGCCGCGTACTGGGCCAGGGTCAGCGCCAGGCTGGTTTTGCCCATCGAAGGCCGTCCTGCGATCACGACTAAATCCTGCTTCTGGAAGCCTGAAGTCAGCGAGTCAAGTGCGCGAAATCCCGTAGGCACGCCAGTTACCACCAGGTCGCGATGCTCGACCGCCTCGGCCTTCTCCAGCACGCGTTCAGCCGGATGCTTGATATGCTCGAAGCCCTGACGAATACGCTCATCGGCGAGCGCAAAGATCGATTGCTCGGCGTGATCCAGGATGTGTTGCGGTTCGTCTTCTTCCTCCAGCGCCTCGGCGGTTATTTTGCTGGCAACCCTGACCAACTGCCGTAGCAGAGACTTTCCCCGCACAACCTTGGCAAACTGCACGATGCTGGTGACGTGCGGCAATCCATAGGTCAGGTTCGTAAGGAACAGCACGCCGCCTGAAGAGTCGAGTGAGTTATCGCGTCGCAACTCTTCGGCGATCAGAATCGCATTGATTTCAGAGGCGCGCTCGAACAACGCAATCATCGCCAGGAAGACGCGGCGATGCGAAGGCACGTAAAAGTCCGCGGACTTCAGCAACTCGACTGCCTGCGCCACCAGCGAGTTGTCTAAGATGATTGCGCCAAGGATAGCGCGTTCGGTTTCGGGACTGCTGGGAAGAGGCCGCTCGAGAATCGGGTCGCGAATGGGTTCAGGAGTGGCCATTGAATAGGGAATCTCGGAACACTTAAGATCGAATTAAGAGCAGCGAGAAGGGCAGGTTATAACTTCGAAGGATATCGCGCCAGTTTTGGAGTGTTTTTTTGTTGACGCGTGCGGGATATCACTTATTAACTCTGACGACACGAGATCTGATTGACTCTAGAAAGACCCACCGTCTCCTCCGACGCAGTTCAGCAGTTACTTCGTGACATCTCTTCGGCCGCGGAGCTTTAGCTTCCCAGACTCCAACGAATACTCACTGTTCATCGTCGCCTTCAGCTTCTTGAACAGCGTGACTAAAGAGATAAGCTCTTCGATTATTAGTTTGAGCGCCGCGATTAGAAGAAAGAGCGCGGGAGCTATCCATAAGATGAGCCATTCAGGTCCAGACATAAGCGCAACCCTCCATTAACTTCAACGCTTAATGACTGAACTGGGGTTATTAGGGGACAAGTCAATTTTTTTTGCAACCCTTTTTTGCAACCCTCTTGTCCGCTGAAGTTGGATATATCTCGTACCTCCTTTCCGTCAAACGTTGGAATTCGGTGAAGTTTTGGCGTAATTAAAGGGATTCTTGAACCACCCTTCGGCGATGTTCTTGTTCTCATCGCTCTTGTGGTACTGCTCTTCACGATAGATGGATACCCAAAAGCCCACTGGCAAAACAACAGACCAGAGCCCGCTTTAGCGCGACAGATCCAGTAAAGCCAACATCTGTCGCCCGCTGAAGCGGGCTTGATTCCTGCGCGATTTGTACCCAGGGTTTCGCTCGCTTTGCTCGCTTCACCCTGGGCTAAACTCTTCCGCCTGCTTCGCAGGCTCGTTCCGTGATTTCTGTAATGTTATTCGTCGGTCTCGGCGACCTCGTCCGCGACCGGCGCTTCTATTGCCGCCGTTTCAACTCCGGTTTCCGCGGATGAATCAGTAGCAGCCGGTGCTTCCGGGGGCGTGGTGATTTCTACGCCGGCTTCCGCTTCCAGCGCCGCGACGTCGACTTCCACGCCGCCTTCGCCCAAAACGTTCACCGGCAGCTCGACGGTCACGTCCCGATGCAAACGCACGGGCACAGTGTAATTACCGAATCGCTTAATCGGCTCGCGCAAGACTATCTTCCGTCGATCGATTTCATAGCCCTGTTCTTTCAGCGCGTGGGCAATGTCCATCGACGTCACGGATCCATAGAGCACGCCGGCTTCGCCGACTTTCCGCTCGAACTTCAGGGTCAGGCTGCGCAGTTGATCAGCCTGCAATTCCGCCGACGATCGGTCCTTTGCTTCGCGCTTTGCCAGCGCCGCGCGCTCGCCTTCGATTTGCCGGACGTTGTTGGGCGTGGCCTCGACCGCAAGGTTGCGGGGCAGTAAATAATTTCGCGCGTAACCCGCCTTCACGCGCACAATCTCGCCGCGGGCCCCCAGATTATCGATGTCGTCGCGTAGGAGAACTTGTTTATGTGCCATTTGGATTAACTCCTCTTCACTATGGTTCAGAGTCCTTTAGGTTGCTGTTTCATGAGATTGACAAGCTGATAGATGAACTCTGAACTAATCAGCCGCGTAAGGCAGCAGGGCGATATTCCGCGCGCGCTTAATCGCTTCCGCCAGCATGCGCTGATGCGCGGCGCACGCGCCTGAGATACGCCGTGGCAGGATCTTGCCGCGTTCAGGAATATAGGACTGCAGGAGCTTCACATCTTTGAAGTCGATCAAATCGACCTTCTCGATGCAGAAACGGCAGATTTTTCGCCGCTGCATGCGGCGCCCGCCGCGACCAGGCATTGGTCTCTCATATTCTCGCTCGAATCCGTAATCCCTGTCGCGATCTTCGTAATTTGATGACATATTCTTTCCCTTCTATCTACATCCACCGCAATCTCGAAACCCTGCCGACGGCCAGGGCTGAATGACGAGGCGCTAAGTCCAGCTTTAGCGGCGGCGACTGGCCGCCGATCGACAATGGCTACAAAGCTAAGCCGCTCTCGGATTTTTCCCCGGCGGCGACGGCGTTGGCCTTGTTCTTGGCCCCGGTTCGTCGAGCTGCTTTGCGGGCGCGCCGGTCCCTGAGTTTGTCCGCGCGCCGGCGGTCTTCGTCCACCCGAATCGTCATGTATCGAAGAATCTGATCGTTGACGCGCATGCGGCGTTCAAGCTCGGCGATTTCCGCGCCCGACCCTTCGACTTCGAGCAGGACGTACGTGCCATCTTTCTTGTGATTGATTTCGTAGGCGAGCTGTCGCCGTCCCATGACTTCGGTTTTGGTAATAGTGCCGCCCTGTCCGGTGATGATCTTCTGCACACTCTCGCTGAGCCGCATCACTTCATCGTCGCCCGCGGCGGGGTCAATGATGAAAACCACCTCGTAAGTTCTTTTTTCTGCCAAGTCTCGACCTCCTAGTTGTACAGCGACATCGCCTTCGCAATGCCATCTCGCAAAACGGAGCGCACTGCATCGGCACCACGCTCCAGAATTTCTTTCAAGGCGCGCTTTTCCGCCTGCGCAAATCCATCCAGCACAAACTTCCTTGCCTCGCTGACGGGATGCTCCGGCTGAATTCCGATCCGCAGCCGGATAAACTCGTTTGTTCCCAGGGCCGCGATGATCGACTTCAAGCCGTTGTGGCCACCGGCGCTGCCTCGCGCGCGTAAACGAATCATTCCGAAAGGCAAAGCCAGGTCGTCACTGATGACAATTAGCGACTTCTCGTCCAAATCGGCTTTGGCCATCAGACATCCGACCGCTTCGCCGCCCAGGTTCATAAAAGTTTGCGGCTTGACCAGCTTTACCCGCTCGCCTTCGATCAACGACCCGCCCACAAGCGAACGACAGTCGCGACGCTTTACGGATACGCCTGCGTCAGCGGCCAACTTATCAATCAGCATGAATCCGACGTTATGCCGTGACCAGTCGTATTCACTGCCTGGATTGCCGAGTCCAACGATCAAGTGCATAGCACAAAGGCAAAAGTAAAAAGGTAAAAGGCAAAAAGATAGGTAGAGTCAGCTGCAATCGGCAGATCCCGGGAAATTGAACGAACGGTTGTCATTCCTGGATCGCCCTTTTTGCCTTTTTCCTTTTGCCTTTTTACTTTTTCTCCTTCTCTTCCTCGCCTGACGCTTCGCCCTCGTCTTCCTTCTTGCTCTTACCGATAACTTCGGGCTCGGTTAGCGCCTCGCCTTCAACCACCGCCTCTGCCACAGGCTCTTCCTTCACGACGCCGATTGTCGCAATGACCGTATCGGGTGGTTCCAGAATCTCAACGCCTGCGGGCGTCGGGATGTCGGACACGTGCAGGACGTCGTGAACTCCAAGGTTGGTCACATCCACTTCAAACGCCTCTGGAATCTCGCGGGGCTCGCAACGAATCTCAATGCTGCGAACGATCTGCTCCAGCATGCCGGACTGCTCGCGGACGCCAATCGGCTCTCCGACCAAACGCAGCGGCACGGTTGCCTCAATCTTCTCGCCCTTTACCAATCGCTTGAAATCGGCATGAATCAGGCGCATGCGCACAGGATCAATCTGGCGATCGGCAAACATCACCTCGGTGGCTTCCACGCCTTCGACTTCGAGCGTGAAGATCGTGTTACGGCCAGTATCAGACCGCAGGATTGCGGCCAGGTCACGCAACTGAGCCAGCGCCGTGACTGCCTCAACGCCGCCGCCATACATCGTCACGGGTACCTGCCCGTTGCGGCGTGCCCGGCGCGAATCGTTTTTGCCTCGGCCGTCGCGCCGCACGGCGCGCACCACAATATCTTTTTTCTCCGCCATGATTGCTCTCCTGAAAATTATGTGGCACAGACTTTCGATCTGTGGTCACGTGTGGAAAATCACAGACCGCAAGTCTGTGCCACGGCTACTCAAGTTGTTTTTGCTGAAAGCTGAGGGCTGACGGCTACTTAGCTTTCAGTGTTTGCCCTTCGTTTGACCGAAAGCCAACGGGCCCGGTCTTTAGACAAAGAGCGAAGAGACGCTGGTCTCTTCATGGATCGACTTGATCGCTTTCGCCAAAAGAGGCGCAATGCTCAAGACTTTGATGTTCTGCAATTCCGCTGCCTTTGAATTCAGCGGAATAGTATTCGTCACTACAATCTGCGCGATACCTGAATTCGCCAGGTGCTGTGCTGCGCGTCCGGACAAAATCGGGTGCGTGAAGCAGGCATCGACCCGGGCCGCCCCGGCTGCCTTCAAAGCTGCCGAAACCTTTGTTAGGGATCCACCGGTATCGCACATGTCGTCAACTATCAAACAACTTCGTCCCTCGACATCGCCGACAACGTTCATTACCTCGGCCACGTTGGGTTTGTCACGACGTTTGTCGCACAGCGCCAACTCGGCATCCAGCCGCTTGGCATATGCGCGGGCCCGTTCTGCGCCACCGGTATCCGGAGCCACCACGGTAAGATCCTTGAGCGGCCGTTCCAGATAGTAACGAATCATGACCGGCGCTGCATACAAGTGATCTACCGGAATATCAAAGAACCCCTGAATCTGCGCGGCGTGCAGATCCATCGTCACAATGCGATCGGCGCCGGCGGTGGTCAGAAGATTCGCGACCATTTTCGCGGCAATCGGCACTCGCGGCCGATCTTTCTTATCAGACCGGCCATAACCGTAATACGGCAGCACCGCAGTGAGCCGTCCGGCCGATGAACGACGAAACGCGTCGAGCATCACCAGCAGCTCCATCAAATACGCGTCGGTCGGCGGGCAGGTCGGCTGCACGATGAAGACATCGGCGCCACGAACATTTTCTTCGACCTGAAAATTAAACTCGCCGTCAGAAAAACGCGCTGCCGTCGCCTTTCCCAGATCGCAACAAAGCTCCTGACAAATCTCTTCGGCCAGGGCTCGGTGCGCAGTGCCTGAGAAGATTTTGATGCCGCCGGTCGTGCCCATTAAGTGTCCGACAAGCCGTTAGCTTGTCGTTATCTCGCAAACCGAGTCTGACGCTCTTGACCTGCCGAACTCAGATAAACCGACCACACGCTTGCGACAAACTAAAGTTTGTCGGACATCTACTGAAAAGTTGGCTGGGGCGGAAGGATTCGAACCTACGAATGCCGGATCCAAAGACCGGTGCCTTACCACTTGGCGACGCCCCAACATCATGGTCCGGTGAAGCGCCCAAAAATCGCGCTGCAGGGACCCATCGCGCTCCGATAGTGGCTGCGCCCAACCGTGCTACATGGAAAGACGCGCCAACCAGATTCAAGTTCAATCGCCTGAATGGCGCGCTTCTGCGCATCCTCGCTGTCAAAAATCCCGAATACCGCCGAGCCGCTTCCCGCCAGCAAGGCCGCCTGCGCGCCGGCTCCAATTAAAGCGACTTTCGCCCGCTTGATCTCCGGTTCAAGTTCAAATACCACCGGCTCGAAATCGTTTCGAAGTGTTTCAGGGTCGAAACTGCCGGGAATTTCGTTCCATTCCGAACTAGAAAGAATAGTTTTGGCTTCAACGGTTGTCAAGGAACCAGCATTCAGCGATCGGTAAGCGTCCGATGTCGAAACGCTCACGTTAGGCTTTATCACGAGCAAACACTTGTTCGTGATATCTGGCAACGGCGCTATTTCATTACCGGTACCGGTCCCTCGTGCCGTGCCGCCAAGCAAGAAGAAGGGCATGTCCGCTCCCAGACTGCTCGCCATCTCCGACATTTCCTCGACTTTCAAATCAACCTGCCAAAGATATGCCAGACCGAGTAACGCCACGGCCGCATCTGAAGAACCGCCGCCCAATCCGGCCAGTGCCGGGATCCTTTTCTCCAGACGAATACGGGCGCCTTTGTCCGGCGCAAAGCGGGACTGCAAGGCTTGTGCTGCGCGATGGACGAGATTCTCCCCGTCCGTCGGTAACGAGCGATCGTCACAGGACAAGACGATCTGCGGACTATCGCTGACTGTTAGCGTAACCGTGTCGTTGAGGCTGATGGTTTGAAAGACAGAGTCGATTTCGTGATAGCCATCCGGGCGCTTGCCGAGTACGCGCAAGCCGAGATTGATCTTGGCGAAGGCTGGAAGTGTCAGAGTTGGTCCGTTCACGGTACGCACCTCTAACTATCAGGAAGCTAAACGCAAAGGGCGCAAAGGGACTCGCAAAGTTACGCGAAGGAAATCTCTTTGCTGTCCTTTGATGTTCTTTGCGGTCCTTTGCGAAAACTTTTGCGGCCTTTGTGTTAAATCGCTCGCTCTCAAACCGTGACACCCGCGCGTTCGGCCAGACTGCTCGCCTCGCGATTTGCCTCTTCAATCACGACGGCTTCATTCAACGTCAGCAACTCGCCGTCGCGCATTACAACCTGCCCATCGATCACTGTCGTCCGCACATCTGACGCGACCGCCGAATAAACGAGAGCCGAAACCACATCATCACCCTGCGGACTTGAATGCGGCTGATTGAGATCGACCACGATCACGTCGGCGCGCTTGCCGGCTTCCAAACTACCGATTTCGTTTCCCAGACCCAGGGCCCGCGCGCCATCGATCGTAGCCATCCGCAAAGCGCGACTCGCAGGCAGGGCTTCCGGCCCGTGCATAACTTTCTGTAGCAAAGCCGCGGTGCGCATTTCGGTGAACATGTCGAGCCGGTTGTTGCAGGCGGCGCCGTCCGCGCCCAGAGAAACTGAGATCCCGCGCGACAACATTTCCGCGATCCGCGCCACGCCTGATCCGAGTTTCATATTTGACGAAGGACAGTGCGCCACGTTCGTCTGCGTGCGCGCGAGCGTTTCCATCTCCTCATCGTCGAGGTGGACACAGTGCGCCAGCACGACATGAGCGCCCGAGATTCCCAGTGAATCGAGATAAGCAACATTACGAAGGCCAGTCTCGCCTTCGACAATCTCGCATTCGTTCTTGTTTTCGGCAGCATGAGTGTGAATCATCACCCGATGCTTCCGCGAGAGTGCAGAGACTTCACGCAACAACTCAGTCGTGCAACTAATCGCGAAACGCGGGGCGAAGCAACAGCGCACGCGGCCGTTGGCGCGTCCGTGCCATTTCTCGATCAGCGCTACAGACTCGCGAATCGATTCGCCGGTCTCTTCGCATAACCCGTCAGGGACACCGTCGCCTTTGTCCATCATGCACTTGCCGACGTTGGCGCGGAACCCGGTTTCTTCCACAACCCGCAGAACCTCTTCGGTGTGACGGACTGTTTCCATGGTCAGCGCGCAGGTCGTGCCCCCCGTTACCAACTCCGCAATACTTAATCGCGCCGAAGCGCGAACAGATGCCGCGGTATGCGCAGCCTCCATCGGCCACACGCGTTTTTTCAGCCAATCAATCAATGAAAGATCGTCCGCCGCGCCTCGAAACAGAGTCTGACAAAGATGCAAGTGCGTCTGAACGAAACCCGGCAATACCACGCAGCCACTGGCTTCAATTGCTTCATTAACGGTGTCATCGATTTCCCTGGCGATGCCGGCGATGCGTCCATCACGAATCAGCAGATCCCCGCGCACGATGGAATTTTTCCCATCCATCGTCACGATCGTTCCGCCCTTGATGAGAATCGATTCGCTCATGAAAAGAATCAGGCCGGGCGGATTATGCGGGGTTCATCCAGAGTCTGTAAAGCATCGACAGCTACCCGATGAAGGGCAAACTAAAACGCAAAGAACGCTAAGGTTTTCGCAAAGGTCGCAAAGAGATTCTCTCTGTGTACCTTTGCGGACCACTTTGCGTCCTTTGCGTTTAGAAAATAACGCTGGCAGCCTTCAACCAGACCCGAGGCAAAGCCGCTTAAGGCTAGACCAAAAGATTTACTTCTTGTCCGACGCGGCGGCCGCTGCTTTCTTCTGCTCGACCGGCGGCGCTTCCGCCGTCGCCACTTCGCCATACACCGGCATGCCCAGCGCGCGCCGCACGTCATTTTCAATGCGCTTCAGCACCTCAGGATTGTCTTTCAAAGTCTGCTTGGAGTTCTCGCGACCCTGGCCCAGGCGTTCACCCTTGTAAGAAAACCACGCGCCGCTCTTTTCGATTACTCGATTATTACTCGCCAGATCAAGCACGTCGCCTTCGCGCGAGATCCCTTCGCCGTACATGATGTCGAACTCGCACTCGCGAAACGGTGGCGCGACTTTGTTCTTGGCGACTTTGACCTTGGTGCGATTGCCGACGACGCGATCGCCGTCCTTGATTGCCCCGATGCGCCGGATGTCCAGCCGCAAAGACGCATAAAACTTCAGCGCCCGGCCGCCCGTAGTCGTCTCGGGACTGCCGAACATCACGCCAATCTTCATGCGAATCTGATTGATGAAGATGAAACAGGTGTTCGACTGGGCTACGATTGCCGTCAGTTTGCGCAGCGCCTGGGACATCAGGCGCGCCTGCAAGCCTGGCAGCGAGTCACCCATCTCTCCGTCCAGTTCAGCACGCGGCACCAGTGCCGCTACTGAGTCGACCACGATCACATCGACGCCATTCGATCGCACCAGAGCTTCCGCGATTTCCAGCGCCTGCTCGCCCGAGTCAGGCTGTGAAATCAGCAGTTCGTCAATGTTCACGCCCAGCTTGCCCGCATATTCGGCGTCCAATGCGTGCTCAGCGTCGATATAGGCAGCCACGCCGCCGGCCTTCTGTGCTTCGGCCACGATGTGCAGGGCCAGCGTGGTCTTGCCGGAACTTTCCGGTCCGTAGATTTCGCAGATGCGACCGCGCGGCACGCCCCCGACGCCCACGGCCGCGTCCAGCGACAATGAAGTCGTGGAGATCGCCGGAATATCGGAAACGGCGCGCTCGCCTAAGCGCATGATCGATCCCTTGCCAAATCTCTTTTCAATGTTGAGCAGCGCGGCTTCGATGGCGCGACTGCGGTCTGCAACGCGATCTTCAGGCATAACGGGCATCTCTTTCTTCTGCTCCTCTTCTGGTGTTTAGGTTGTGTTTCGGGGCATCCCACAGTTTGATGGGAGCGAGGATAACACAACTCACGCGAGAATGGAACAGAATTTCACACATGAAACAGCAGGTTGTTTGGGAGGGTTTAATGATCCAATGCTTGCCTCAGCAGCCCTCTCTGCTTTACCCGAAGGCGAGGCGACGCGCTCTATTCATAGCTCGCAAATAACGCGTAAGAATACTCTAAGAAGCTGACTCAGTCGATAGGGTTTTATTGGATCTCAAAAGCTCAACTATGCAAAGCTAGTTAGCTGCTGTTGCAACGATCCCCACGATCTCAACGCCCCGCTCTGTCGATCACGAGATAACTAACCCGAAATCAGATGCCGCGCGAACCGCCCAACCCGGGACACTGCATCGGCTGATGACTTAGCTTGCTCGAGCTCTCCAACGATTGCCGAGCCGACCACAGCGGCGTCGGCGTATCGCCAGACATCAGCGACCTGCTCGGGTTTTGAAATGCCGAAACCAACCGCCACCGGCAAATCTGAAAACTGGCGCACGCGCCGAACCAACATCTCGGCTTCGGCGCTCATTTCCTCGCGCGCGCCGGTCACACCCGCCCGCGAGACGGCATAGATGAAACCACTGGCGCGTTCGGCGACCATCTGCAAACGCTCATCCGTTGAAGTCGGCGCGACCAGGAAAATCATATCGAGATCATTTGCTCGTAAGACTGCCACAAACTCGCTCGCTTCTTCGGGCACAAGATCGGTGACGAGAACGCCGTCAACGCCGGCGCGTTTGGCTTCGCGCGTAAGGATCTCAAACTTGAATGCTGGGAGCGCGGACGTCCCGTCCGCTTTTTCGTTCGCACAGAATTGCAGCAGCGGATTGAAGTAACTAAAGAGAATTAGAGGGACGTCGGTTTGCTGGCGCGCTTCAGTGACTGTTTGCAAGATCTCAGCCAGCCCGAAGCCGTGACGCAGGGCGCGCTCAGAAGCTCGTTGAATAACCGGGCCGTCGGCCATGGGATCGGTAAACGGCACGCCCAGTTCGATCAGGGTGGCGCCGGCCCGGGCCAGCTCAATGATCAAATCCCGGGTAGTTTGGAGATCGGGATCGCCTGCCGTGATGAAGGGAATGAAACCACGGCGGTTGTTGCTTTCCAGCTTCCCAAAAGTTTCAGCGATCCGGGACATTCAATGGCTCCGTAGATCTCCCTAGCCGGGCTCCAGGCTCTCGCGCACCGTGTCGACATCCTTGTCACCGCGCCCCGACAAATTAACAATTAGAATTTGATCCGTCTTCATCTCGCTCGCAACTTTCAGCGCGTGCGCAACCGCATGCGCGGACTCCAACGCCGGAATGATGCCTTCCAACCTGGACAACATTTGAAAAGCTGCCAAGGCTTCGGCATCAGAAACCGAGGTGTATTCGACTCGACCCTCGTCATGAAGAAACGCGTGCTCCGGGCCAATCGAAGGATAATCGAGCCCCGCCGAGATTGAATGCGTCGTCGCAATCTGGCCGCGTTCATCCTGGAGCACGTAACTCATCGTGCCCTGCAAAACTCCCGGACGCCCGCCGCCCGCCGCGTTGAATCGCGCCGCGTGTTGTCCTAACTCGCTGCCGGTGCCGCCGGCTTCGACGCCAATCATACGAACCGCATCGTCGGAGAGAAATGGATAGAACAAACCGATGGAATTCGATCCGCCGCCCACACAGGCAATCAGACAGTCAGGCAAGCGGCCTTCCTTTTCCAGAATCTGCTCGCGTGTTTCATCGCCAATTACCTTTTGAAAATCGCGCACCATCACGGGATAAGGATGCGGGCCCAGCGCGCTCCCAAGCAAATAATAAGTGTTGGCAACATTGGTCACCCAATCGCGCAGGGCCTCGTTAATCGCATCTTTCAGCGTGCGCGATCCGGAGTCAACTTCGCGCACTTCCGCACCGAGCAGTTGCATGCGAAAGACATTCAACGCCTGCCGCCGCATGTCCTCTGATCCCATATAGACGACGCATTCCAAACCAAACAGCGCGCAGACGGTCGCGGTCGCCACGCCATGCTGGCCCGCACCGGTCTCAGCGATGATGCGTGCTTTGCCCATGCGGCGAGCCAGCAGAATCTGCCCCAGCGTGTTGTTGATCTTGTGCGCGCCGGTATGCAGGAGATCTTCACGTTTAAGATAGATGCGCGCGCCGCCGGCGTGTTCGGTCAAGCGCTGCGCGAGGAATAGCGCGGTGGGGCGTCCGGCAAAATCTCGCAAGAGACCATCGAGCTCCTGCTGAAAACTCTCGTCAGCACGCGCAGCTTCATACGCCGCCGTCAGTTCTTCGAGCGGCGCCATCAAAGTCTCGGGCACAAAGCGCCCGCCGTACGGCCCCCAATGGCCGAGCGAATCAGGTTGTGTGATTGGTCTCACGTTTGGAGTTCCGACTTTAGTCGGTTCTTTTCTTAAGAGGCCGACTGAAGTCGGTACTCCGAACTATGCCCGCCATCCGAGCGGGGCGATAGCCCCGCTCCAAACGGTCAAGGATTCTTATTAACTTTATGAGTCGAACGCACCCGGCCCGGTGATTGCGGCCCACGCGGGTCGTCAACAACCACACGGTTCTCGCGCCGGTACATCGTCAGGCGGTTCCCGTCGGTAGTGCCGTGCTCGGCGTCTTCGACGTGGGCGGGGTTGCCTTTCAGGACCGCGACTTCGTCAGTGTTTGTGTACTGGCACCAATCGCCCGTGCCGCGCTTGCCGGGCTGGATTATGACGACGTTGTTTTGCGCGATGGTGCGCTCGACCTCGCTCGTGTCCTTCTGCAAGTAGACGTCGGCCACGCCTGAGGTCATTCGGTCGGTCCCCTGCTTGATGTCCACATTGTTTTCATAGTGCAAGAGACGTTCAAGATCGGAATACCTCATGAACTCAGCCGCGGCAAAAACCGGAACGACCGCGGTCGCACTGCCGGTCTTTTGTTTGGCCTGGTAAAGCGCGCTCTGCACGTGGCCGCGTCCCTCCATGCGCTTCTCTTCCCGGAACAAAGTGATCGTGTCGGCACGAACAAAGTTGTCGTCCTGCCACATTCGCGCATTGCCAAAGTAAGTCGCCACACCGGTGTCATGGTTGAACTCGGCGCGGTCGCCAAGCAGATAAACCGGACTCTTAACTTTCCGAAACGGCGCGGCGCCATTCGTTTGCTCCTGACTGTAGTAGGTCGTCTGCACTTTGCCTCGGCAGGACGAAATGTGCGTAGCGTTGTTCGAATCGATCTCGACTGCCTTGGTGCGCGCGCGTGAGTCCCAAACTGTCGGGTCGCCTCCACGCAGGCGCACGACTTCATCAGAGGCATTGTAGGAAATGGTGTTGGCAGTTCCGTTCCGATCATTCTCGTTGAACTTGGCATCGCCGGTGGCGTCGACCTTGTCGACGTCCTGGGTCTCGCGGACAAACAGCGCCGCCATTTTCTGGGCGGTCATCGTGCGGAGCCCGTGCTTCTCGCTCGGTTGAAAAGGCTCAAACACCGCCTTCGCTCCGCCGGTGGCGGTGCAGTTTCGCGCGATATTCCCGCTCTCGAAAAAGTCGCAGTCGAAGCGCGGCGCAGTCAGCGTTTTGCGTTCCGTCTTCGCGTTTTTCTGCACCGGCTCGACGTATAACTCGGCGTTGCCGACGGCTTCCGTCCTTTCCAAATCTTTACCGCTCATACGCCAACTCATCTTGATTGCATCGGCGGTTAGCCGCTTGCTGGCCGATCTGGGATCGTTTGCCCGCGACTTCGGCGCCGAAAGGGTAACGACGGACCGCCCATCGGCACGCATCTCTTTCAGCAGGCTGCGGTCGCCCTGCGCCTGAAAGTTTATTTCCAGACCGCTGGCGCCACTGAGTTGCATGTCGGAATCCGCATTCAGGGTTTGGGCGCGAATATCTCGCGAACCGTAAGCGCGTTGCAGGCGCTGGTCACCGTCGAGAAAGAAATCCATGTCGACCGAATGCGCTTCGGCCGCGTGTCCTGCTTCCATGGAACGCAGATAGGAATTGCCGCGCATCTCAATCTTCTCCAGGCGCTTTTTATCGTTCAGGATCGCGGTGAGATTGTCGCCGCTCATAATGTCCTGGTCCTGCTCGGCGGTCGCGCCGCCCGAGAAAGTCAGGCGCATCGAAGTCTGTTCGAATACCGCCTGGGCCGAGTGAATCGTGACTGGCTTAGCGCGCGAGCCTTTCAGAGGCTTCTGGTCTTTGGCCTTGGGATCCTTGAAAGCTTCGGGCGCAACTATCACCTCGACTGCGTTGCGTAGTTCGAGGCGCTTCTTCTCATTATCGACCACCGCGCCGGTCGAGCTTCCGGTCACGTTCTCGCGTTCGAAAGTTACCGCTGAGGCTGTTTCGGCAATTCTTGAGTCCTGGTGGTAGATGAGCGAATCGGTTTTTACTTTCAGGGCCTCATGCGTTTCGATCTGCACGTTACCGGTGAATTGTCCCGAGCCGCTCTTCTCATCATAAATTGCGCGATCTGAAATAATCTGATCCGGCTTGTCACCTTCGGGGGGAAACACCTGGAGGTTGACACTCTCGAGTTCGTGATGGCCATCGGCATAAGAAACGTCGCGCGCGGCGCGCAGCCAAAGATACAGCCGATCGTCTTTGGTGATGCGGCGCTCGTACCCGTTGATGATTCCGGTGATTTCTTTCGAAAGCGCCGGCGCCTCTGACTTCAAACGAAACGGCACGTTGTTGCGCATCTTGTAGTAAGACACACCCACGAAAATTCCGCCGGCAATCAAGAGGAGTAGCGCCAGGCCCCGCGCAATCGCCGGCACGCGCGCTCGCAGGTCAACTGCGCTGATTCGTTTTTTTCGTGTTACGGCCTGCATCACTTCTTTCTCCCTTCTCCCTCTGGGAGAAGGGCTGGGGAAGAGGGGCTTAGTGCGGCTTGAACTTAAGGCCCTCTCCCCAACCCTCTCCCAAAGGGAGAGGGAGTTCAAGCGGCTATGCCACCTTCATGTCTCTCACATTCAACTGCAACCTGATCTCACCGTTCCAGCGATTTGCTTCCAACTCGTATGCGAGATCGATGCGCTGGTTGGCCTGTGGCGTTTGCCCGGCTTCCTCGACACCCCGCCACCAGATTGCTTCTATTGGGCGATTGTCGTCGCCTCCGACCCGGAGCTTTAGATGCTGCTCCTTAATTATCTGCGGCTCGCTGAGGATCCGGAAGCCGCGCGTCGCAAAAACCGGACGTGGATTGCCCGCGCCAAACGGCTCGAGCGCGCGCAGATCCTGCCAAAGTTGAAACCCCAGCGCGCGCGGCGGCACCTCCGCATCGATCGACAGCACCGGCTCCAAGTCTGCTTCAGTCAAACACGAGGCCGCATGTTCATTCAAGCGGCGGCGAAATTCCGGTATGTGTTCGCGGCGAATCGACAGGCCGGCCGCGTGCGAGTGACCGCCAAATTTGTCCAGCAAATCGCGGCAAGCCGTCAGTCCGTCGAACAGGTGATAGGCTTCGATGCTGCGCGCTGAACCGTGACCCACGTCACCCTCAAGCGAGATGACCACACACGGTCGATTCAAGCGCTCGGCTATCTTTGAAGCAGCCAGGCCAATGACGCCTCGATGCCATCCATCGCCGGCGATGACCGCGGCATGTGTCTGCGCTTCGCGTTCAGCACCGCTTTCAAACTCTTCAATAGCCCGGTTGAAGATCTCGCGCTGTGCGTCTTTGCGTTCGCGATTGCGAGTATCCAGATGCTCAGCCAAACGCCGGGCTTCATCGTTCTCTTTCGTCTCGAACAACTCAATGACCGCACGCGCGGCATCCATCCGGCCGGCCGCGTTAATCCGAGGGCCAATGCGAAAGCCGAGATCGTAGGCGGTCATCTCGCCATCGTCGCCGCAACCGGCGATATCAATGAGCGCGCGCAGCCCCGGATTCACCGCCTTCGGCAGATCAGAGAGACCGAGCGCCACAATCGACCGGTTCTCTCCGACCAGCTTCGCAACGTCGGCGACGGTCCCGATGGCCACCATCTTTAGAAAGCCCGGCACCTGCGCCTCTCGTCCGCGCTCGCGAAACAAAGCGTGAATCAGTTTGAAGGCGACGCCGACGCCCGCGAGATTCTTATCCGGATAGTTACAGCCGTGTTGATTTGGATTCAGGACCGCCAGTGCCGGCGGTGATCCTTCGTCCTCATCGGGCAGATGGTGATCGGTGATGATGATGTCCAGCCCGTTCGCGCGCGCCCAGTGCAGAGGTTCGTGCGCGCGTATGCCGCAATCGACGCTGACCACCAGCTTGTAGCCGTCGCGGACGGCCTTTTCCAAACCCGCCTGCTGAATGCCATAGCCTTCGGTGAAACGATGCGGCACGTGATAACCAGCCGTGGCGCCCAACATGCGCAGCGCACGCAAAAGGACCGCCGTGCCCGTGGTGCCATCGACATCATAGTCACCGTAAATCAGGACCGGCTCCTGGTGATCGATTGCATGAAGCAGACGTTTTACCGCGTCGGACATGCCGAGCATCAGGAAGGGATCGTGAAGTTGATCGAGAGAAGGATTAAGAAAGGCCTTTGCTGAATCCAGATCCTGATGGCCGCGCGCGACCAGCAACCCGGCGACAATCGGCGAGACGCCCAAAGCGGCAGCCAGTTCTGCCGCCGATACGTGATCGAAATCACGCACTATCCAACGCTTGGCACTCATATCAGTGAGAGTTTACTTGTTGTTAGACAGAAGAGCCACGAGATTTTCCATTCTTCATTTGTCAACGGTCATTTGGCATTCCCTGGATCTCATTTCGTGATGCTTCGTGTTACTTCGTGGATCGCTTGTTTGCCTGAGAGATGAAGAACGATCCACGAAATCACACGAACGAACACGAACAATAGGCCCCCAAATGGCTAATGAAAAGTGTCAAATGAGAAATGGAAAATAGCCGGTTCTTCACAGCGGACTGATCCGCCCATTGAGCAGCATGATCAGGATGGCGACGCCCACGATCAGGCGATAGCCGATGAAGACTCCAGTGGTGTGCGTGCGCAGGTAACGCAGCAGGAACCAAATCGACGCATAGCCAACGATTCCGGAAACTGCGGTTCCGACAGCCAGGGTCGTAAGACTGTCCTTCGGCAACAGGTGCAGCGCTTCTTTCATTTCCAACAAACCGCTGGCGGCTATTGCCGGAATAGACAGCAGAAACGAAAAGCGGGCCGCCGTTTCTCTCGTTTCTCCGGCAAAAAGCCCGGCCATGATTGTTGAGCCCGATCGGCTCGATCCGGGAATCAAAGAGAGACATTGCGCAAAGCCCACCGCCAGGGCGTCGCCCATGCCCAGATCCTGCATGCGCCGCCGTCTTTTCCCGACCGCTTCGGCAATTGCCAGCAGCACGGCCACGACGATCATCATCGTCGCGATCACCCAGAGGTTTTTGGTGAACGTCCCTTCGATCTGCTTCTTAAAGACCAATCCCACCACCGCCACCGGAAGCGAACCGACGATGACCAGCCAGCCGAGCCACGCTTCATGCGACAGTCGCGCGTGCGAGTTGGTGCGATTGAACTGATCGCGCCGCCCGTCTTTCAAGAGCACGTAGTGATCGTGGATAAACGCCCGCGTAATGTTCCAGATGTCGCCGATGAAATAGACAACGACCCCGACCAGGGTACCGAGCTGAATCACGGCTATCGACGACGTTAGTTGCTCGGGAGTCAGCGCCAGGTTCATGATCCGGCTGGCGAGCACCAGGTGCGCTGTCGAGCTAATGGGAATGAACTCAGTCAGACCTTGGACAATGCCGAGCAGGATGGCTTGAAGAAGGGTCATCAGTGATTTTCGATTTTAGATTTGCGATTTTGGATTTGAAATCTGAGATGGTCTTAGAGCTTAGAACTTAGAGCTTAGACGAACTTAGATCTTGTCGCTAAGATCTAAGAACTAAGCTCTAAGCTCAAAGAGCCTTCTATTCCCGAAACGAATTCCTGCGCGAAATCCAATCGTACATGAAATTTGGCATCACCATGCCCGCGCGTACAATCGTGGCCAACTGCCAGGGGAAGGCATACGACTTCTTTTGCTTCTCAATAGCGCGAACAATCTTCTTTACCGCTTCGTCCAGTTCCATCAGGTAAGGCATGTCCGCCTTCCGTCCGGCAGTCAGTGGCGTCTTGATGAAGCCGGGATGGATGATAGTAACAGCGATTCCCTTTGGCTCAAGGTCGAGCCGCAGGCTTTCAAAGAAAGCTGACACCGCCGCTTTGCTCGAACAGTACGCGGCCGATTTAGGCAAGCCACGATAAGCCGCGAGGCTCGAGATGGCAACCAATTGCCCGCGGCCGCGCTCAACCATTCCGCCAACAACCGCCGTGACGCTATTGATAACGCCGACGACGTTGACGTTGATTAATCCGGCAATCTCCTCAGCTTTGAGTTCAGTTCCGTGGGTAGTTGAGGCGACTCCAGCATTGGCGACAAGAACGTCTATGGGCCCGAGTGCAGCAGTTAGCTGGTCAGCGGCAGTACGTACGGCGTCGGCGTCGGTAACGTCAAAGGCCAGGGCCAGAGCGCGACCGCCCGCAGCTTCGATCTCTTCGACGATCTCATGCAACAGCTCGGCACGCCGCGCGAGCAGACCCACAGAAGCGCCCCGTCGCGCTAACTCGACTGCCAGTCCGCGCCCGATGCCGGACGATGCGCCGGTAACCAGGACGACTTTTTTAGCCCAATCCATCACTTAAGTTTCTTTGGAGTGCGCGGACTTGTCGCCGCTTTGGTATTCGGCACCGACGCGCGCAGCTTTGTAATCCACGTTTGGTCGCGACAAGTCGCGACCTACTAAAGCGCTGACAAGTCAGCGCACTCCAAAACTAGATTTGTTGAATGACTGGAACGATTACCGGCCGAGCGCCGGTTTCCTTCTGAATGAAACGTTTCAACTCGACGCGCACATGTTCTTTCAACAGGGACAGGTCTTCAAGCGTCTGCCTGGATGCGCCAGCGATGGCCGCGGTCACGATGCGCTGCGAATCCTTTACCAGTTGTTTTGAGTCTTCGTAACTGGAAACCTGGGTTTTGTGATTTGAGTTGCGCTTCCCGTTACTGGATTCAAATCCGCGCACGCCCTGGGCGACGATTTGCGGCGGAGCTGACAGTTCTCCCGTGGCGCCGTTAATGGTCATGACCAAAGTGACCATGCCTTCATAAGCCATCTTCTTGCGTTCGCGTACGGTCTCGAAGTCGATTTCGTCGAATCCGGTATCGTCAATGAAGGTGCGCTTGATTTCGCGTCGATCGATGACGGCCGCGCGTTCGCCATCCAATTCCAGCACATCCCCGTTTTCGATCAGAATGATGTTTGCTTCCGGAAAGCCCATATGGTTCTTCACAAACTCTTTATGACGAAACAGCATCCGATACTCGCCATGGATCGGCACCACGAACTTGGGCCGTACGGCTTCGGTCATGATGCGAATGTCTTCCTGCGAGGCGTGACCGCTGACGTGAATCAGACGCCGCTTTTCTTCGATGATGTTCGCGCCGCGCTTGTAGATAAAGCCAATGAGCCTGGAGATTGCCCGTTCGTTTCCGGGAATGATTCGCGCTGATAGGATGACCGTGTCTGTTTCTTCTATCGTCAGGCCCTTATAGACCTGAGTGGCCATCTGGTAAAGCGCCGCCCGCGGCTCGGCCTGCGAACCGGTAACCAGAAAAACGATCTCGCTATCGTCCAGGTGCTTCGTCTCACTGACCCCGACCATCATGCCGTCGTGAATATCGAGATATCCCAGACGTTCCGCAATCTCGACATTCTTCTGCATCGAGCGGCCGAGCACGCAGACCTTGCGATTGAACTGCTGGGCTACGTCAAAAACGATCTGTATGCGATGAATCGACGAAGCAAAGCCAGCGACGATAATGCGGCCCCTCGCTTCGGCAAATATCTCTTCAAAGGCCGGTATGACAGCCCGTTCAGACGGGGTTCGTCCTGGAACCGTGGCGTTGGTGGAATCCGATAGCAGCGCCAGCACGCCTTCCTGACCGTACCTGCGAAGGGTTCTTAGGTCGATTGGCTCGCCGATCACCGGGGTCTCGTCAACTTTGTAATCGCCGGTGTGAATGATCGTGCCAATAGGTGTCTTAATAGCCAGGTGAAAGCAATCAATCAGCGAATGCGAGGCGCGAATGAACTCGATAGTGAATGAGCCGAGTGTCACCACATCACGCGGTTCGACGCAGTGCAGCAGCACATCTCCGAGGAGGTCGTGCTCGTCGAGTTTGCTTTCCGCCAGTCCGAGCGTGAACCGCGAAGCGTAAACCGGGACGTTGAATTTCTTCAGAATATAGGGCAGCGCGCCCAGATGATCTTCGTGGCCATGGGTGAGGATGATGGCCGTGATCTCGTCGCGATACTGTTCGAGCACTTCGAAATCCGGAATGCAGATATCGACGCCATAGACGCTCTCTTCGGGAAAGCCCATGCCCGCATCGACGACGATCATCTCGTCGCCATAGCGCAGCAGCGTGCAATTCATCCCAAACTCGCCGATGCCGCCGAGGGGGATGATTTCTAAGGCATTAGACATATGTGCAAGAACTACGGTTCGGAAACAAACCAGCAGTATAACAGATCAGTACGTGATAACCGGCGAGCGCGTGTTAGGCTGACTTCCAGCAACGCTTTCGGCGTATCATTGGTCGGTTGAAATGAAAAGAACACTACTTGTCATAGCTGGTATGCTGTGCTGTTCATTCGTAGCTTTCGCCCAGTCCCCCGAATTCAACGAGCCCTGGAAAAACCCGAAGATCGCCCTGGCGATTGATCCCTTCGAAGGCAACGACATCAACTGGGACTTACTGGCCACCGACACGCGCGTGGTGGCGATTATTCACCGCGCGACCATTGGCGATCGAGCAGACCGCAAATACGCCGAGCGCAAGATTGAAGCGAAGCAGCGCGGCTACAAATGGGGCGCTTACCATCTGGGAAAACCCGGCGACCCGGTCAAGCAGGCTGATTTCTTTCTCGACACTGTGAATCCGGACAAGGACGATCTGATCGCGCTCGACCTGGAAAGCCCGGACGCGACGAAGCACATGAGTTTCGACGAGGCGCGCGTCTTCATCAAACGCATTAGAGAAAAGACCGGACGCTATCCGGTGATCTACGCCAACAACCTGGTGACGAAAGCTATCTCAGACCAATACGGCAATGATGATGTCTTCGCCAAAACACATTTGTGGTATGCGCGTTTCAAAAGAACCGTCACAGATTTTCCGGCGGGCACTTGGACGGCCTATACGTTTTGGCAATTCTCGAGTGAAATCAATTGCAGCCCGGAGAATCGTAGCGCCTGTCTCTACACAGTTCCCGGCACCGCATACGACATGGATGTTAATGTTTACAACGGCACGATTGAAGAGTTGAGAAGCAGGTGGCCGCTTGGTAAGTGAGCTTCCAAATGCGCCCCTCAACTCTCGCCTCGCGCAAACTTCTCCGCTAAACTGACACCACGATGCCCGACCTGCTTGTCAATCTTCTGAAGCTGCCGCGGCTTGAACCGTTACTCAGCGAACTGAGTGCGCAAGGGATCAACGTTCGCCGCGCCCAGCCATTCGAGATCACACATGTCCGACTGTTCATTGAAGAGAATTTTTCCATCGCCTGGGCTGATGAGGTTTCAGTCGGCTTTGCCGTTAAGCCCGTGTCGGTCTACATCGCGACGCGCGATGCCAGAGTGATTGGCTTCGCCGGATATGAATGTACCCGCAGGAGTTTTTTTGGCCCGACCGGAGTAGTTGAAAGCGAGCGCAGCCGCGGCATCGGCAAGGCGCTGCTGATCGCATCGCTGTGGGGGTTGCGAGAGTTAGGTTATGTCTATGGCGTCATCGGGGGCGCCGGTCCGGTCGAGTTTTATCAGGAGACAGTCGGAGCGATTGTGATCGCCGATAGCGAGCCGGGGATTTACTCTGACTTGTTGAAATGAGCCCGTCTCCCAGTTCGCGCTGAATGCTGAAGTTGTATTCGTTGTTGCTCGCGACTTTCAGGTTCGGGTCGACCCTACTAAGATCAATGATCCATTGTTCCTAGTGGTAGCCCAGAAAGAAAGCATTGGTTCACACTTAATGGATTTTGCGCCGCGAATTTCTGCTCTTATCCTGACTTCTTGCGCTGAGGCTCGACGGGCGTCGTGGTCTTAGCCGGAAGCGCGCCTCTGGCCGCTGCCAACCTAGCTACCAGTCTGACAGCCGGATGCTCAATCTTGTCGGCGGTGATGAGTGTCGTCTCAAAGTCGAGCCGTCCCAACTTGGAAAAAGCGCGCATGAAATCAGGGGAATCAATGAGTCCGTCCGGATCATTTAGAGTTGCTTTGGCTGATCTCCTGCCACTTCTTTCCTTGTCGGACACGCTTTGGAGGGAATTCAATATCACGATTCCATCTCGAGTGAGATTGAAACCGTCTGGAACCAAATACTCAACGACATCCGCCGAAGCCCGGAATAGCGAGCGTATCCGCACGCCCTTTAGTTCGTCGTTGAGTGGTACAGATTTGATGTTGCTTAAGACCGTGCTTGCCAAAACCTTGTCTTTCTGTTTGACTGCAGCTTTGGCAATTTCCTGGTATCCTGTTACTCGTGCTTCCAAATCTTCCAACTTATTGGCCACAGCTAGGGCGTCATACAACTGTGATCTGCCGACATAGTATTTCAACTGTGCTCGGCGCAGCATCTCGAGCAACGCCTTTCCCCGGGCTTCATCCTTTTCCTCGTTGATCAGACTTTCAGCTTTTGAGAAATCGCCACGCGATAGCGCGTTTACCATTTCAAGTTCCGGCTCGACCTGCGTCTGAGTGGGGACCCGATTTATCATCCCTACCTGCGCCTGGATGAGATTGAGCATAAACGGCGGTTGATCCTTCAACAGATTTGCTGCCAAGCTACTTAGCTCAGCAAAAAGCGCCGGGTCATACTGACGAGACATCTCACTGATTGTGGCCGTAACAAGTGCCAGTTGTCCTACCGCCCCCCTGGGTGCAGCCTTGAACCCGCCGTCGACTGAACCTCCACTCGACAACTCCGCCATGATACTTTTGACGACCATGTAACTCGTGCGAAAAAATAGCATTCGCAACTGTTCATCAGAAGACCTTGTTGCTGCGGATGGTGCTGCGTATACCCCTATAGGATAAATGTACGATGAAAGAAAACCCAATCCGGTAATTGCTACAGCCCTTGGGTTGGCGTTGAGACCGGCAATAGTTCTGGAAACGATAGCGTTCGCAAGCAGCGGATCCAGTTCCCGAAGCTTGCCAAGAGTCCCCATAGCGGCAGGGGGCACACCATTTTTCATGCTCTCTTCCAAAATCGATGCCGCCAGCGCGGTCTCATCGTCACCGAACCGATAAGACAGCTTGGCTAAGCGATTCTTCTCCGCGGCCTTTGATGCTTCACTATCCTGATCCTTAGACCCAAGCCTTTTCAGCAACTCCTTTGCCAATTCGCGATCTCGAGAGAGCACAGTTTCAAGGATAGAATTCCTCGCTTCATCTCGATTGAAGTATTCATCTTGCTGGCTCTCTACATAGTCGAAGAGTTCAAGAATTAGTTTTCTTGCTCTCTGGGGCGACTGCGCCCACAGGACACCCGCTGCCTTGGCCTTTACTTTCACTATCAAGGTGGGGCTCTGCAGCTTGTCTGCGTCAAAAATGATACGGTCTACTTCCGCCCGCGCTAATTGCGTCCGAGCGGATCTGTTTTCTCCAACCTGAGCAAGCAAGTTGATAGCGAGAACAGGAAATAAGAGTAAGAACAAGGCAGTGCGAAAAGTGGGTTTAATCATTACTTCCTTCTCTCTCCTTGCGGCAATACAGAAAAACCGCCAGACTAAACGCGGGAATGGCTCGAGCATTTGAATCGCTATCCTTTGCCGAGGATCAAGCGCTCGATCATGAATCGCGTGTCACACCCTCGAACCATCCCGGTGTGCAAGTACGTTAAAGCAGTAGAAAAACTGGCCCTTTGAATTTGCCCTTTCCATAATTCGCCGAAATTGAACGTTGCCGCTGGCCCGCGTTCAAACCAGGTTTGTTTAGGGTCATGAACACTGGTAGGCGCAATACGCGGCAACTCCAGCATAATAGCCCAAACATGCTGCGCAGCCTGGAGCATACCCCCCGCCACAAACAACGATACATGCAATCAGCACCTCATCGGGTATATTGTTTCTGAGGCAATCCCCAAAACAGCTCCCTGCTAGGAGAAAGCCTTCATCTTGAGCGCGCACTCCCCGCTTCAGGGCCTTTCGAGTTAGATGACGAACCTTTGCAGGCAGATCACGAACCTCAAGCGACCTTGTGCTTACCCTGTTAGACATGGTAGGCCCAGTAGTTTTGACTTGCAGGGTGGCATGCCGCTCAGCCACCACTTCCGGCCGCACCAACTTCTCACCGCTCTCAACTCCCAACTTGTCAGGGCGCGAGGACGTGCTGGCGTTGCCGGTAATTACGGCGATCAACACAAACGCAGGCACCAAGACCAGGGGGAAGGCTGCTCTTACTAGTTTTCGCATCGTGTCTCCTTACATTAGAGATTAGCGTTAGTGGGCTTAAGCCATCTCGCAGCCGAGCAGTCAAAGCCCGCGTTAAGGTCGGCTGTCGGATACCGTCAATCCTGACGCGCACACTACTTGGTATGCGTCGACCGGTCAACAAGTAGCACTAAGCAAGAATGGCTGAAATAGAGCGAGAATGGCTACCTAAGCAGTGTTCCCTGCTCTTCGGATCGGATAGAGTACTTAGTCCTCATAGCGCGTTCACGGTATTCATGGGGAGTTTCGCCATAGGCCGCTTTGAAGTCGCGCGAGAATCTGCCTGCGTCCGCCCATCCAACCAGCAGTCTCACTTGCTTAACTTGAACAAAACCTTCTAATAGCTCTTTGGCTTTCTCCAGTTGCTGTAGTTTTCGGTACTGCCCTACGGTCATGCCCATTTCCTTCTTGAAAAGGTGACGCAATCGGGAGGGGGAAATGCCAACGGCTTCGGCCAGATGGCGGACGGATTTCTTGCGAGATGGATGAGTCCATATTACAGAAGTGACGTGAGCAATTCTGGGAGTCACAGCTTGAGTTTCCTCTCGACGAGTCGTAGACCTATTGATCCAGGGCGCGTGCAAACTCAGCGGAAACCTACTCCCGGACTAACCTCCTGTCAAGAGCCTTAGTCGAAAGCGGTTGTATCTGAAGCAAGGCACCGTGCAGCTTTTCGGACGCTGACCCTTACGGGCTTCGGCCGTCACTGGCTTGCTGTGATCGGGAAGCCCGCGGCGAAGCGATTGTCACCAGACTTCGTTTCGCCTTGCTCCGAGTAGGCCGCGCGACAACGCGGGCGCCGGCGCTTTTAAGAAGCACCGCGGCAACACACCTGATTAGATCGCCAGGCAATCTCTCATTTCCGTTCGCAGGCGACTCTGTGCTAGACAATCGTCATGACTAAGACTGCAACCGCTGTGTCTCGTCCGCCCGGCCCGAAGGGTGGCTGGGTGATGGGCGTGATGCGCGAGTTCAATCGCGACCAGCTCAGCTTTATCGAACGCGCTCAGCGCGAATATGGCGACGTGGTCTGGATGCGTTTCCTTTACGTGCCCGCGATCTTCCTTTATCACCCCGATGATGTCGAATACGTTTTGGTTACAAATCCGAAGAACTTCATCAAGTCGATGACGCTGCGCTCAAATTTTTTTCAGCGATTGGTTGGCAACGGATTACTGACCAGCCAGGGCGAAGAGTGGAAACGCGCGCGCCGTCTATCCCAACCGGCTTTTCATCGTGAACGGGTCGCGTCCTATGCTCAGGTGATGGTGGATTACTCTCGGCGCCTCACTTCGAAATGGAGTGAGGGAGAGAACCGGGACATTCACACGGACATGATGCGGCTGACGCTGGGGATCGTCGTGCAGTGTTTGTTCAGCGCTGACGTTTCGCATGACGTGGATGAAGTCGGCGCCACACTGAAGGAATTGATCAAGCCGTTCGCCTCACAGGCGACGTTAAAGTGGATTCTGGATAATCGTTTGCCGACGCCGGCCCACCTGCGTTTTCATCGGTTGGCGAAAAAGATCGATAACGTCGTCTACCGGATAATTTCGGAGCGGCGAGCGACAGGCAAAGATGAAGGCGATTTGCTTTCCATGCTTCTGGCCGCTCGCGATGAAGACGGCAGTCAAATGACCGACCGCCAATTGCGAGACGAAGTGATGACGCTCTTTCTCGCCGGTCATGAGACTACCGCGTTGACGTTGGCCTGGTCGTGGTACCTGCTCGGCACAAATCCGGAAGCGGAAAGGAAATTTCACGCCGAACTGGATGAAGTGCTCGGTGGTCGCGCGCCCACTGCGGCGGACCTGCCGCGTCTGAAATTCACCGAGCAGATCGCGAAAGAGTCGATGCGTCTTTATCCGCCGGCCTATGGCCTGGGCCGCGAAGCGATCGAGGAATGCGAAATTGGTGGTTATCGTGTGCCCAAAGGAACGCAGGTGTTCATGTTTCAGTGGGCCACGCAACGCGACCCGCGCTTCTATGATGAGCCTTTGGCCTTCCGTCCTGAACGTTGGACCGAAGACTTCATCGAACACTTGCCAAAATACGCTTACTTCCCTTTCGGCGGCGGACCGAGAGTCTGCATCGGCGCTTCTTTTGCGATGATGGAAGTTATTCTGTGCCTGGCGACCATCGGACAGAAGTTTCGCCTGGAGCTTGATCCGGATCATCCGGTGAGTATTTATCCGGCAATGTCGCTAAGGCCAAGGGATGGGATAAAGGTCGTGGTTCACGAGCGTTGACTTGCTGCCGCCTTTTTTGAGCCCGACTCTCGGCATCCCAAGTGTATCGGTCCATGTGTTATTATGGCGCCCAGGATTTGTTCATGAGCGAGCAATACATAGAATTACGTGATGGTGGCTATTGGGTTGAGGAAACGCGTGTGTCACTCGATTCGATAGTGTATGCGTTCCGCGAAGGGCTATCTCCGGAAACCATCCTGAAGGACTGTTTTCCCTCACTTACACTAGAGCAGATCTATGGCGCCGTTACTTACTACCTGCACCACCGCGCAGAGATTGACGCCTATCTGGAACGTGAGCGCGCTGAGTACGAAGCCGTCAGGAAAGCCGCGCGCGAATCAGATCATGAGTTCTATGACAAGCTGTCGAAGGCCCGTGAAGAGATACAACTCCCCTCGTGATGAGACCGCGGTTTCAAGCCGACGTAAATCTGCGCGAAGCTATCCTGAAGGCAGCATTGCGCCTTGAGCCGACGATAGACTTCAAAACCTCGCGGGCGGCGGAACTGACGGGATTGCCGGATACAGAAGTCTTGGCTCGCGCTGCTAAGGAAGGAAGGATCTTAGTAACCCATGACCGGCGCACAATGCCCATTCATTTCGCTACGTTCATCGCTGACAGAGTCAGCCCTGGCGTGCTGATTGTCCCTCAACATCTTGGCGTAAGCGCCGTTGCGGAAGATCTGGTACTAATCTGGGCCGCTACTGAAGCCGAAGAATGGATCAATAGAATTCGCTTCTTGCCTTTGTGAAATCCGCCGACGACGAGTGAAGGCGCGGAAGATTTCGATGTTGTGGACTATCACTGAGGAAGACGGCAATGGTTAGGAATGGAATGCGCCCGGTACATCCGGGCGAGATACTTCGCGAGGACTATTTGGTTCCGCTCGATATGACTGCGACTGCTCTGGCTAAGGCTCTGAATGTCCCAGCACCGCGCACCAATGACATTGTGCGTGAACGGCGTGCCGTCACTGCGGATACGGCTATGAGACTGTCTCGCTACTTTGGCGGAGACGCGCGCTCTTGGCTGAACCTGCAAACCGCATACGACCTTCGCGTTGCCGAGATTCGCAGCGCCAAGCGCATCAAGCGTGAGATCGCGCCTGCCGCGGCGTAGGTATTCGTCGCGCTTCAGTTTGATGGACGCGTGGAAATGTTGAAGGACGCGATCCGTCTCTTAAAGGTCATTGATGCCAGAACCACCTGAGCCAAGCCCAGCCCTTATTTTCGGCTATCTTGAACGATGGCAGCAGTTGGAAAACTACAGGTTACAAGAAGGCTCGTTGAGTCTTCTTTTCAATCAGCTCTGTTCTGAAAACAAATCAATTGAGCATATTCTGTTGAAAGTAAGTACGCTTAACGATTTTTATAGCACCAACATTTTCGACACTTATTCAGTAGCGAGGCATATCCTTAACCTGAACGTCGATTCCAGACTTGAGGCGAAAGACTATTCACTGGTGAACGACATTGCAAGAGTATCAATCAAGGGAAAGGTAAGGAATTTCTATGCGTTTTCGTCGAAGTACTGTAGCCATCACAGACCCGAAAGCTTTCCCATATATGACTCATTCGTTGAGAAAATGCTTTTGCACTACCAGTCGGTTAGTGGGTTTGGCGAATTCAGAAAGGATGATCTCAAAAACTATAGTCGATTCATCGAAATCATCAGAAGCTTCCAAACTTACTACAAACTTGCGAAGTTCTCTTTAAGAGAAATAGATGTTTTTTTGTGGTTGGTAGGAAAAGAGTATTTCCCCAGAAACTATAAACGACGGCTTACAATCGGGTAATCGCAAGTCGCTACTTAATTTCCGCCGCTCCAAATCGGTCCGCGCTTTTACACCATCGCATTCACCAGCATCGCCCACTCTTCCAAAGTAAAAGTCTCGGCCCGCCGCAAGGGCGGAATGCACGCGTCGCACAAGACAATGCTGGCGCCGCCTCGCTTCTTTAATAACTCCTGAATGTTTGGTGGCGCGTCACGCAGGTTGTTGAGGATGGTCTTGCGCCGTTGCGCAAAGCCCGCGCTGACGATTTGCCACAGCAGGTTCTCGTCTTTCACTTCCACGGCGATCTTGGGACGGACGCGCAAACTCACGACCGTGCTCCAGACCTTCGGCACGGGTCGAAACGCCTGCGGCGCCACATCGAAGAGTTGTTCCGCTTCGCAATAGGCCTCAACCAGAACGGAAAGATAACCGCGCTCAGTCGAGCCGGCTTCCGCAGTGATCCGATCGACGACCTCCCGCTGCAGCATCAGCGTCAGCTCGCTGAGACAGCGCCTTTGCTCGATCAGTCTTTGCAGCACCGCAGTGGCGATGTTGTAAGGAAGATTCGCCACCACGCGTGCGCGTTTTGCTGGCTCAATCGCAGCGCAGAAATCGGTCGTCAAGGCATCGGCTTCCATCAGCACGAGATTTGATGCGCCCGAAAACCTCTCGCGTAAAGCCGGAACGAGATCGCGGTCGAACTCGATGGCCACGACACGTCCGGTTTTCTCCAACAGCCGAGAGGTCAAAGCGCCGCGACCCGCGCCGATCTCGATGATCGTCTCATCGGCGCGCGGAGAGACGGCGTCGATGATTCGATCGGCCACGCCGTGATCGACGAGAAAGTTCTGACCAAAACGACGTTTGGCGTCAGTCATAAGCATTGGGAGACTGAGCCCTCCCTCACGGTCGGGCTACTGCCCCGCGCGAGCCGGTAGTCCGGGGTAGCCGGTGATTTCCAGATCACGCCCGCGCTGGCTGAGTTCGACATTCTCAAGTTGAAAGGCGTCCGCGATCTTTTCCGCGCCGGAGCCGCCCACAGCAATCGTCGCTTCACGACCACCGATAATCATCGGCGCGATAAAGAAAGTTACTTTGTTGACCAGCCGCGCATCCAGGAACGCCCCGGCCACGGTTCCGCCACCTTCGAGGAGCATGGCTTGAAGCTCGCGCTTTCCTAACTCGTCGAGGACGCCAGTCAGATCGCGTGGGCCGCCGCTGTTCCTGACTATTTCCACGCCGCGTTCCTCCAACTGTGGAGCAGACTCAGCATCACGCGAAGTGAACACCAACACGGGTGCTTCGCGCGCAGTTTGCGCCAACTGCGAACACGGAGGCAAACGCAAGCGTTCGTCGAGCACAACCCGCACCAGCGGCCTCGGCCGCGGCTTGCCTGAGCGATCAGTTAGCAAGGGATTATCCGTTATCGCCGTTTCCGAGCCGACGAGGATGGCGTCGTAGCGATATCGCAACTCATGCGCCCGCGCGCGTGACTCCTCGCCGCCGATCCAGCGCGAGTCGCCGGTGCGCGTGGCCACTTTGCCGTCGAGCGACACTGCCAACTTGAGATGAACGAACGGCCGGCGCGTCCGCATGAAATGGATGTAGGCTTCGTTCAGTTGCGCGGCTTCGTCTGCCAGCAAGCCCGTCTGCACTTCGATACCGGCTTCGCGCAGATGTGCAAAGCCGCGGCCGGAAACTTTGGGGTTGGGATCTTCGATGGGCGCGACAACCCGTTTGATTCCCGCCTTGATGATTGCATCGGTGCAGGGTTGGGTGCGGCCTTGATGCGCGTGCGGTTCCAGTGAAACATAGGCGGTACCGCCGCGGGCTCGATCACCAGCCTGTTCCAGCGCGAACGTTTCGGCATGCTTCACCTGATCGTAGATGTAAAAGCCTTCGCCGACGATTTCCGCGGCGGCGTCTACGATGACGGTCCCGACGAGCGGACCGGGACTGACCTGGCCCTGGCCGCGCGCCGCCAACTCAAGGGCGCGGGACATCACTCGCCGATCTGTTTCAGTCCACTGTTCCACGCTTTTTTCTCAGCCGCAGATGATCAATTAAAAAGACTATTCACGTACGTTTCCGCATCGAATACGACCAGGTCGTCGACTTTCTCTCCGATGCCGGCATAGCGAATCGGCAAGCCCAGTTCCTTGGCAATTGCCACTGCGATGCCGCCTTTGGCTGTACCGTCGAGTTTCGTCAGGACAATTCCCGTCACGCCGGCGATCTTCAAGAACTGCCGCGCCTGTTCGAGTCCGTTCTGACCCGTTACCGCATCAACCACTAACAGAGTCTCGTGCGGCGCGCCTTCAACTTCGCGGCCGGCGACGCGCTTCATCTTCTCCAGTTCCGCCATCAAATTCGATTTGTTGTGCAGCCGCCCCGCCGTATCCACGATCAGCACATCCGAACCACGGGCCTTCGCGGCTTTCATCGAGTCGAACAAGACCGCCGCGGGATCGGTGCCCTGCTTTTGCTGAATCAAGGGTACACCGCTGCGCTCCGCCCAGATCGCCAGTTGCTCGCTCGCGGCGGCGCGAAACGTATCGGCGGCACAAATCAAAACATCGTTGCCTTCAGCTTTGATTCGCTGCGCCAGCTTTCCAATCGTCGTGGTTTTCCCAACCCCATTCACGCCGACAACCATCATCACGTATGGAGCGATGTTTTCCGGCACGCTGCTCTCTGATGCTACACCTCCCTGCTCTGAGGCGTGGAGAATGGAAAGCAACTCTGACTTGATTGCCTGTTTCAGCTTCTCAATGTCATCAATCTCTTTCCGGCTGATCCCCAGGCGCACCGTCTCAAGGACGTGCATCGTCGTCGGCACGCCGATGTCGGCAGCGATTAAAGCTTCCTCCAACTCGTCCAGGAGCGCCGCGTCGATCTGCTTGGCGCCGGCAAAGACCGTGTCGATGCTTTCAGAAAGCGATTCGCGAGTCGCAGCCACGGCCCGGCGAAAGCGCGCTGAGAATTCCTGTTCCAGCGCCGCCTCCTGTGCCTGCAATTCTTCGATTGAAAGATCGAGGCCAAGAACCGAAGTCTGCCAGGGAGTGCGCGCCGGGCCCTCGCGCAAGATATCTACCGGTACCGATGGCGTCGGTGGCGGGGGTTGAGATTCAGTTTTGCCTTCGGCCTCCTGCGGAGCATCTGGTGCGCGCTCATCGGCTGCACGGCTCAAACCAAGCGAGACAAACTCGTCCTTTTTCCTGCGCCAGAAGGCCATTGAAACTCCGTCCTAATGGATGACTCCAAAGATTTGACCTCGATTATAAGCAGAAGCGGCGCATCGCCACAAAAGCGGCGCGCCGTTGTGGCAGAAGCCCGCGCGTCAGCAAGGGCCACTCAGAAAACAGTCGCCGCAAAGATGCAACGCAGGGCCCTCCCTAACGGTCGGGCTTCTGATACGAAATGGGACCAACTTCTAGCTGACCGCGAGTACTGAATCGGGAGTCGGTGAGGGCGGCAGAGGCAGTAAAGGATTGGTTCGTTGATCACCTTGCGTCCGATTAACACGCGTGACGCCCGGGCGGATCCTGCCGGCTTCGCACGCAGCTATGAAAGCCGCCACTACACGGGCATCATAACGCGTGCCGACAAAACTCTTCAGCCGGGTCAGGGCCGCTTCCAGATCCATCGCGCGCTGGTACGGCCGCTCAGTAGTCATCGCGTCGAATGTGTCGGCGACCGAAACAATGCGCGCCTGCATCGGAATTTCGTCGCCTTTCAATCCCTGCGGGTAACCCTCTCCATTGATCATCTCGTGATGCATGTACATGCCGGGAAGAAAGTCGCGCATCGCCGGAATCTGCGACATGATCTTGTAGCCCTTCTGCGGGTGCGTCTTCATGATCTCAAACTCAGCATCAGTAAGCGCCGCCGGCTTCTTCAAGACGCGATCGTCGATGCTGATTTTGCCCACGTCATGAAGCAAAGCACTGATCCGAATCTGTTCGATCTCGCTCTCCGGCAAGCCGAGGCCCTGAGCCACTGCGACAGAGAACCGCGACACGCGTTCAGAGTGGCCTCGAGTGTAAGGGTCTTTGCCGTCTATCGCCGCCGCCAGCGCTTTGACGGTACCGAGAAAGAGTTCGTGGTTTTCGTCGGCCGAACGTTGCAGATCACTTACAAAGCTTTCGACCTGATCGGTCATCTGATTAAACGACGAGCCCAAATCGCCCAGTTCAGTCCGGCCCAGCACTTTCACGCGCTGGGAAAAATCCCCGGCCGCAATGCGTTGCGCACCGGCGGCCAATTCCCGCACCGGGCGCGTAAGCTTCTCAGCAAAGTAGAATCCGATAAGCAGTGCCAGCGCGGCCGCCAGCAAGCTTATGAATAGTGTCTGCTTTCGCATGTCGCCCACTGAGGCCAGCGCGGCAGCTTCGTCCTGGATCGCGATCACACCCAGCAGAGTGTTCTGATCAAGTTCCACTGTGGCGTATGAGCCCAACATTGGCGTCACGCGGCCATCACGGTCGAGCGTGAAAGGGGCCAGCGCTGATTGCACCTGGGCGCCTGTTTCGAGCCAGTCCTGCACCACTTTCAAATCGGTCATTGGCCGTTCGGAAAACGCTATAGAGGCATCGGGATGGGCAACGGCCTTTCCATTCTGATCGACGACGAAGACAACCGGCAGACCGGCGTCCAGTAATTCGCGCGCGCTCTTTGACGATGATTGCTGGACAGCTTTGAAGACTTCCTGAAAAGAAACCACGGCGACAACGGCCGCGACAATCTCATCGCCATTCATTACCGGAGCGGCGATGGTCAACGCCATCTCCTGACCGGAACGAATGATCTGCGGCCGGCCTATGATGACTCCGCGTCCGCTCATGCGCGCCAACACGTCTCCTACCCGCTGATCAACTTCCTCGCGTTTTATTAAGTCGGGCTGAAACGCGCGGTGGACCTCGCCTTTGACCGGACAGATCGCCAGGGCAATCAAGTTCGGATCATCCTGCAGAGTTCTCTGTAAGCGGGCATCGTATCCAGCATCGGTGAGGAAACGGGCGCCGCCGGCGATCTCGAAAGCGCGCGCAACTCCGCTTACGACGTCGCGGTACCGCTGGCCGTACAGTTCGATTTGTCTGGCCTTGTCGCGCACCAACTGCGCTTGGTAGCGTCCTTCGATCGCGCGCAGTTCCTGAGCGCTGCGGCGAGATAGCAGAGTCCCGGCGAGAGCCAGCGGCAAAAGGCCGACCACCAGCAGCGTTGCCAGCACGACATATAAAAGGCGAATTCTTTTAAGGGCTTCTAACACTGAAAATTCGGTAAGCCAGAGACGAACGCGGCGAGCGCCACGATCTTTGCGAGCGCGAGCGGCCGTCAACAAAGGCCGCAACCTAAGCTAGAGTAGAGGTTTGACGCCCGAGTGTCAACATCTTTGGCCTGTATTTAACTGCTGAAATACTTAACTTAAGCCGCCGAAAACCGAGGCCATCCGCATTTCCCATCGAAGATTCGCAGCCAGTTCGGGCCAGAATCGAATCTTCTTCTCAGGCCCGGAGCTTTCGTGCAATACTTTTGCCGACTTGTGAGGTGCCGACGGCGTCTAAAGGATTGACCGCGTGAGATATTGCGCGGACATTTGGATGCGGCCTCGCGGGCCGGACGCGGGCACGAACCAGATGGAAATGGCCACAAGCGATGAGCAGATGGTAGAACGCGCCTTATCCGGCGACCCGGAGGCGTTCGGCGAGATTGTACGTCGCTGGGAGCGGCGCATCTTCGCGCTGGCCTTTGGCATGCTTGGCCGAGAGGAAGACGCTCGTGATGCGACCCAGGAAACTTTTCTGGCCGCCTTTCGAAATTTGCGAGGCTTTCGCGGTGAGGCCAAGGTTTCGTCCTGGCTGCACCGGATCGCGGTCAACCAGTGTATTACCCGACAACGCAGGGCAAAGGTGCGCGGCGAGACCGCTTTGGAGGACGAGGCCGAGAAGAATGCCGCAGTTTTCGCTTTGCCGTTGGACGTCTCACCCGCGCGCACGGCCGAGAAGGTCGAGCGAAGCGCCGCAGTGAGACGAGCGGTCTGCGCGCTGCCGGGGGACTTGCGACAAGTGGTGGTAATGAAGGAATTCGAAGAGCTGACCTTTCAGGAAATATCAGAGGCGCTCGAGCTGCCGTTGAGTACAGTTAAGAGCCGCCTGTATACGGCGCTCAGACAACTGCAGATGCGTCTACAAAAATTTGGCGAGTAGGCCAGGCGATTTGATCGCGGAAGAGGTAGTTGAAATGCGAAACATGGACGAACGACCAGTTTGTCATCGGGCTGAGGACCTGGTCACTTATCTTTATGGCGAAGCAAGTGAGGTTGACTCCCGCGACTTCGCGGATCATTTGCAACAGTGTGACGCGTGCCGAGTTGAGTTTGGAATTTTCCAGCAAGTGCACGACTCGATTTTGGTCTGGCGCAATGAGGCGCTTGGCTCAACTTTCAGTCCCGCAGCAGTTGTTTCTGAGACCGCTGTTGACTCAGCTCAGTTCGTGCGGCACAAGAGGAACCTTTCGGCCCTTGAAGCTTTGCGCGAATTCTTCAGTGTTTCGCCGCTCTGGCTACGCGCCGCAACCGCGTGTGCTGCGCTGCTTCTTTGCGTGCTTGGTGTGTTGGCAATTTCGCGCACATGGAACAAGCCTGTACAGGTTGCGAATAGGACCGAGGAATCGAAGTACAGTAAGGAGCAGTTTGATCTGGCGGTAAAGAAACAGGTTGATGATGAGCTCGCTCAACGCACAATCCGGCAGACCCCGCCGACGGTAGTTGAGGGTCCCGCGCCTGATAAGTCGACGGACCGTCGATTTAAGGTTGCCGTCAATCGTGTCCAACCGAAGACTCAACGACCAAGAGGTTTAAGCAGACAAGAGCGCGAGCAGTTGGCAGCGGATCTGCGACTGATACCCAGAGATGATGACGAGTTACCTTTTGGATTGTCGGATGAGCCTGATCAGTAACGCTCTTTGGGAAACCCCCGGAGCAAAGGATGGTGCAATTATGAAGACTGAAACAAACTTACGAAGCAGCGGGATTGTATTACCCCTGGTGGCGCTGCTGGTGGCCGGTATTTCCGGGCAAGTTAGAGCACAAGACCCCGCGCCGCGGAATCCGGTCGGCCCTGCGCAAACGCAGATTCAGACGCAAACCCAGATCAATCAACTGCCGGATTTCGCGCCGCTGAATCTGTCGCCGGATCAGATCCAAAAAATCCGCGCAATTAATGCGGAACTGAAGGATCAAAGACAAACGGCAAACCAGCAACTGCGCCTCGCCCAGCGCGCGTTGACCGAAGCCATCGAATCCCCCACGACGAATGAAGCCCTGATCGACCAGCGTTCGCGCGAAGTAGCTCAAGCCCAGGCGACTACGATTCGTCTGCGCTCATTGAGCGAAGCGCGAATTCTACAGGTGCTAACGCCAGAACAACGCGTAAGATTAATAGAGATGCGCCGAAATCAAGCGATGCGACGCCAGGGCAATCAACAACTTCCAGGTAACGTCCTGCGCCAGCGCCAGCAGGGGCTGCAGCGGAACGTCAATGCTCAGCCCGGGCTGGGCCCCAACCAGCGTAAGCCGATGCGCCGGCAACAGAGACCGTAAAGCGCATGCATGATCAGACTTCTGAGGGCCGGCTCGATAACAATCGGGCCGGCTTCTTTCTGCCTGCCGGAACTGACCAATGGTGATTAAACCTTGACGTAAACGCTTGGTTTTGCGCATCATAGGCCGCTCTATTGAAATTGGCTCGCACTGCGGGACGTTCCAGAGGAATCTTTGAAGCCGCCCCTGTGCCCTGCCTGCTGAGTTATTTGTCTCGCTACCAGCCGCAGCGATCGCGGGCAAACGAGCAGCCTTCTTATTGTCACTGGATTTCGGATGAACATCGTCACGCGTCTTCTGCTCGAACTGCAAGAGATGTCCCTGCTCTCGGCGCGAGCTGTGGGCGGACTCTTTAGGAAGCCACGTTACATTCCTGAGACTGTTGCTCAGATGGACAGTATCGGCGTGGGTTCGTTGACGATCATTCTTCTCACCGGATTTTTCACCGGCGCCGTGTTGACGCTGCAAACCTATCCAACGCTCGAGTCGTTCGGGGCCGTCAGCCAACTAGGTTATCTGGTGTCAATTTCGCTGGTGCGCGAGCTGGGCCCGGTGCTCACGGCTTTGATGGTGACTGGTCGAGTGGTTTCGGCCATCTCAGCCGAGTTGGGATCGATGGTAGCTTCCGAGCAGATCGATGCCATGCGCGCTTTGGGAACCGATCCCATACGCAAGCTCGTGGCGCCGCGCCTGATCGCGCTGGTAATTACCTTACCGCTGCTGACTTTGATAGCGGATGTGGTGGGTATCGCCGGCGGCTGGGCGGTCTCGACTTTCATGTACGGCTTGCCATCCGCGATGTTTACGGCTTCAGTGCGCGACGGCATCACGACCGACGACATCATCGGGGGAATTGTTAAGCCGCTGGTCTTTGCATTCTTGATGGCCACGATTGCCTGTCACAAGGGTCTGAAGACTGAAGGGGGGACGGTTGGTGTCGGTCGCTCGACAACCTCCGCCGTGGTTACCGCCTCGATTATCGTGATCATTGCCGACTTCTTCCTTGCTAAGGCGCTTCAGGTTATTCTAGGCACCCAGTGATGATGACTCAGACTTCAATTGACCGCCCCGAAACGCAAGCACCGGATCATCGCGTCAGCGACCATGCTGCTGAATCGACGTTTCGCGAAACGGACGACTCTGACCGCGCGATTCCCTCGATTGAATTTCGCGACGTGACGATGATCTACGACGACCGCAAGGTGCTGAACAATCTCAGCTTTAAGGTAATGAAGGGCGAGACCAAGATCATTCTCGGCGGCTCGGGTTGCGGCAAGTCGACCACGATCAAGTTAGTGCTGGGGCTACTCAAGCCTGACAGCGGACAGATACTGGTCGACGGCGAAGACATTACCCACTACTCGGAAGTCGCTATGATGCGCGTGCGCAAAAAGATCGGCATGATTTTTCAGGAAGGTGCGCTGTTTGATTCACTTTCGGTTTACGACAACGTCGGCTTCAAGCTGCACGAACAGGGCGTGCCCGAAGAAGAGGTCGAAGGCGAGGTGCGCCGCATGCTGCGCTTCGTTAATCTTGAGGAGGCGATCGATAAGCTGCCCTCCGAGCTTTCCGGCGGCATGCGCCGGCGCGTCGGCATCGCCCGCGCGCTGGTGGGCGATCCGAAGATTGTAATGTTCGACGAACCTACCGCCGGGCTCGATCCGCCGACCGCACGCACGATCTGCGAACTGGCAATGAAGCTGCGCGATCTGGAAGACGTGTCGTCGATCTTCGTTACGCATGAGATGAACAATCTGGACTATCTCTGCTCGGAATACGCGGTGGTTAACGAAGCCGGCGAAGTGGCCTTCGAAAAAGAAGGCGAAAAGCTGTGCCTGATAAACAGCAAGGTTTTGATGATGCGCGACGGACAGGTTATTTTCAGCGGGACTGACGAAACACTGCGCAAAGCAGATGATAAGTACATTCAGAAGTTTCTGCGCGGACACTGAGCGAAAGGAAAAAGGAAAGAGGAAAAAGAGAAAAGGAAGATTCCGCGGCTGGCTGCAAGCCGGTTTTGCCTTTTACCTTTTTACTTTTGCCTTCTTAAAGTCATGCCAAGATCAACCAAGAAGATGGGTCTAAGCGAGCTACGCGTCGGCTTGCTCGTACTTATCGCAATAGCCGTTTTGATCGTTCTCATCCTGAACGCGTCAGGAACGCTGAATCCTTTCGCGAGTCATCTGAAGCTGCGGGCGCGTTTCGCCGACGCCAACGGTTTGCGCGAGGGATCGGAAGTACGTCTGGCTGGTGTGCGCATCGGCAAAGTGAATCGGATTAGACTAATGAGTCCATCCGAAGTTGGCACCGGACCAAGTCCGCTAAAGATTGAAGCGTTTCTGAGTATCGACACCAAAATCGACGGAGTGCCGGCCACCGATCGTATTCGCTCAGATTCAACCGCGCAGCAGGTGGCGCCAAGCATTCTGGGCAGTGAAATGGTGGTCAACATCACCCCCGGAACGTCTCTGGGCCAGCCAATCAAAGAAAATGACTTGCTCGCGTCCACTTCCGGCAGCACCATGAGCGACCTCGCCACTTCGGGAACTGATCTCGCGAAGAAACTCAGCAAACTTTCCGATCAGCTCAACGAAGTCGTCAAGAACGTGCGCGATGGCAAGGGCACAGTCGGACGTCTGTTCAACGACGAAGCACTCTATAACAACCTCAACGCGACCATTCGGGATGCCGAGGAGCTGGCCCAACAGATCAAAAGCGGCAGAGGCTCGGCCGGCAAATTTATTTATGACGAGGCGCTCTACAACAACACCAACGAAGTCGCTGTCAATCTGAGAAAGCTCTCCGCTGATCTGGCTGCGGGTCGCGGCACCGCGGGCAAGCTCCTGCAAAGCGACGAGATGTATAACAAGATCAGTCGCATCGCCGATCGCGTCAATCATTCGATGGATCAGATTGATTCGATCGTGGCGGGAGTCAATGCCGGACAGGGCACGCTGGGCAAGCTGGTTAAGGACGAAGCCATCTATAACGACGCGCGCACGGCGATTGCCCGCTTCAATACGACCGCCGCGCGAATTGACAATGTGGTGGCCGGAGCCCAACGCGGCGAAGGAACGCTGGGTAAGTTGATCACCGACGATCAGCTCTACTCGAACGTCAACAACCTCTCGTCCGAAGGCGTCAAGCTGCTCTACGACTTTCGCCAGAACCCGAAGAAGTATCTGACGATCAAGTTCCAGTTGTTTTAGACTCCTTGCGCCACGGGCGTGTAAGAACAGTCCAGAAGGTTTCCAGGCCGGCGGTTTGGGCTGATGCTCTCAGTCCACCGTGAAACAAAAATCTCATCACTGTGAGGTGAAGTTATGAAACGCTTCGGTAGAGTGTCGAGACAAAGCGGTTCGTTGATTTGCATTCTGGCTTTGCTGGCTACTTCGTTTATGCCGGCATTTGGCCAGCAACCGGCCGTCACAGCAAAACGGGCCTTAGCCCACCGGGATTATGATTCGTGGCGATCGATTCAGGCTACGCAGATTTCGCGGGACGGCAGGCTAATCGCCTACGCCTTCATGGCGCAGGACGGCGACAGCGAGATCGTTGTGCGCAACCTCTCGACGAACGCCGATTGGCGCGCGCCGCGGGGCTATCGCCCGCCCGTCCCACCACCCGATGATCCGGGCACTAATCTGGGAGAAGTGATCGCGGCGCAAGCGCGTCTGGTGCGTCCCGCGATCACTGCCGATAGTCGCTTCGTCATTTTCAGCATCGAGCCGCTCAAGGCCGAACTGAATAAAGCAAAGAAGGAAAAAAAGAAACCGGAAGACATGCCTAAGAACGCGCTGGGAATCATGGATGTGTCCAGCGGTCAGGTGGCCCGCATTGAAAAGGTAAAAAGCTTCCAAGTTCCCGAAGACGGTTCCGGTTTCATTGCCTATCTCCTGGAACCGAAACCGGAACCAAAACCCGAACCGAAAAAGCCGGATGCCGCGGGCCCGGCGAAAGAGGGCACGAACGCAGGCGAGACCTCGGGTCCAGGCACACCGAAAGAGGCCGCCGGCAGTATTCCAACCGCCGGCGGGGGCACTAGCCCGACCGTCAGGGAGGGCTCAAAAGCATCTCAAGGCGCGCCACCATCCGTCCGGCCTCCGAAGAAAAAAGACTATGGCAGCGATCTGGTCCTGCGGAACATGACAACCGGGGCCGAGCGCACTTTCAGTGATGTACTCGATTACACGCTCAGCAAAGATGCGAAGACGCTCGCGTTTGCTGTCTCCTCAAAGAAGGAAGAGACCAACGGCGTGTACATCGTGAGTCCGCAGCAGGGCGATGCGGCTCCGGCTGCTTTGCTGGCCGGCAAAGGTAAGTATCAAAAGCTCACCTGGGACGAAGATCAGACCGAGCTCGCTTTCATCAGCGACAAGGATGACGCTGAAGCCAAACAACCAAAGTTCAAAGTCTATCTATGGAACCGCGGCAGTGGCGCGGTTGAAAGCCAAGGCAAATCCGGCGCTGATCGTAACCACGTGACGACTAACGTCAGCAGCGCTTTGGAAGTCGTTTCCACGTCGTCTCCGGGTTTCCGGAAGGATTTCATTGTCAGCGAGAAAGCCACGCTCGGGTTTTCACTCGATGGCAGCCGTCTCTTTCTCGGCGCCGCGCCGCCGCCGGACCCGGAAAAGAACCCGGACGAAGAGTTACCCGCCGACGAAAAAGTCCTCGTCGATCTATGGCATTGGAAGGACGACTATGTCCAACCGATGCAAAAGGTCCGGGCTGAGCAGGAACGAAACCGATCCTATCGCGCAGCCTACCTGACCAAAGACAAAAAGTTCGTCCAACTCGCGGACGAGGCGATGGAATCAGTCTCGCCATCGAACGATGGCCGCTTTGCGATCGGCGCCGACAATCGGTCTTATCGTGTCATGGCTGACTATGACCCGGGTTATTCCGATTACTACCTGGTTAATACATCGGACGGCTCGCGGAAAATGATCGGGTCCAAACAGCGCGGTGGCGTTTCGCTCTCGCCCAATGCGAAGTACGCGATCTTCTTCGACGGCAAAGACTGGAGCTCGTATTCGATCGCCGATGGTCGAACGGTGAATCTGACCAGAAACCTGGGCGTATCGTTCTTCAACGAAGAGCACGACACGCCGAGCACCCCTGGATCATACGGGCTGGCCGGCTGGACGAAAGACGATCGAGAGGTATTGATTTACGACCGTTACGACATCTGGCAGGTGTCGCCCGACGGCAGCGGCGCCAAGAACCTCACCGACGGCTTAGGACGACGAGAGAAGACCGCCCTGCGTTATGTCCGTCTGGATCCGCGAGAGCGTTCGATCGATCCGGCAAAGACTTTGTTACTGAGCGCGAATAATCAAGAGACGATGGATTCCGGATTCTATCGCGACAAAGTCAACGGTGGCTTGCCGGAGAAACTCGTGATGGGCGCGAAGGACTTTAACAATCCGACCAAAGCAAAAGACGCAGACGTGCTGATGCTGACCGCTTCACGCTTCGATGAATTTCCCGACATATGGGTAACCGGCCCTGGCTTTAAAGACCTTAAAAAGGTTAGCAACGGCGATGCGCAGCGCGCCCAGTTTAATTGGGGAACGGGCGAGTTAGTGAGTTTCAAAAACACTGACGGCGTGCCGCTGAAGGGACTGCTCCTGAAGCCCAACAACTTCGATCCGAAAAAGAAGTACCCGATGATTGTTTACATCTATGAAAAGCTGACGCAGGGCCTGCACGCTTTTCGAAATCCTGGTCCGGGCACTTCGATCAATCCGACCTACTATGTCAGCAACGGCTATTTGATCTACATGCCGGACATCGTCTATACCATCGGTTATCCCGGCGAGAGCGCTCTGAAATGTGTGCTGCCGGGCATTCAGGCAGTCGTTGACAAAGGCTACGTCAACGAACAGGCCATCGGGATCCAGGGACATAGTTGGGGCGGCTATCAGATCGCCTACATGGTCACCCAAACCAATCGCTTCAAAGCCGCGGCGCCCGGCGCCCTGGTTGCCAACATGACCAGCGCCTACAGCGGCATTCGCTGGGGCACGGGACTGCCGCGTCAATTCCAGTATGAACATACCCAGTCACGCATCGGCGGAAGTCTGTGGGAATACCCCATGCGCTATCTGGAAAACTCGCCGGTCTTTCGCGCCGACCGAGTGCAGACCCCGCTATTAATGATTCACAACGACGAAGACGACGCGGTGCCGTGGTATCAGGGCATCGAGTACTTCCTGGCGCTGCGACGCCTGAACAAAGAGGTCTACATGTTCAGCTACAACGGCGAGAAGCACGGCCTGCGCAAACGCATTAATCAGCGGGACTACACGCGCCGCTTGCAGGAGTTTTTCGATCACTTCCTGAAAGGCGCGCCTAAACCTGATTGGATGGAGAAGGGCATTCCCTATTTGCAGCGCGAGAAAGAGAAGGAAAAGTATCGCGTGACGGATGAAGAGCCGGGGCGGTAGCCTGTGTCCAAATCCGAGGCGTCGGGGCAGTAGCCCGACCGTGAGGGAGGGCTCGGTTACAGAACCGCGGGCGGTAGCGAGCGTAAACGCTGGTAGCGCGGAGCTCATGTCGAGTACTGGTCGGTGTGATAAAGTAAGGACAAGATGAACTATCAAGACATCATCACGATCGAACCGGGCAAGCGCGGCGGGCGCCCCACGATTCGGGGGATGCGAATCGCCGTTGCGGACGTGCTCGGCTGGCTGGCTGCCGGAATGACACACGAAGAAATCCTCAGCGACTATCCGGAACTCACTGAAGACGATATTCGCGCTTGCCTTGCTTATGCCGCCGACCGTGAGCGCAAACTCGTGACCGCTACGACATGAAGCTGCTGTTCGATCAGAACTTAAGCTTCAAACTCTGCCGACTGTTGGTCGACATATTCCCAGACTCACAACAGGTACGCCTGCTCGGCATGGAAGAGGCCGACGACAAGGCCATTTGGGATCACGCGAAAACCAGCGGCTTTGTCCTCGTTTCGCAAGATGTTGATTTCGCCGATATGGCGACGCTCTACGGCCCTCCGCCGAAAGTCATCTGGCTGCGATGCGGAAATCAACCAACTAACGCAATCGAACAACGGCTGCGCGATCACGCCGACGCAATCGGTGCTTTCGAGCAAGACGATACGGCAGCCTGCTGGGAGATCTATTGAGCGGCGAAAAGGCGCCATTCAGGAAAAGTTGCGGATGAAGATGCGCCAAAGAAGTCCGTAGAGTACGTCTATCACTGGCTTCGCTGGGGCGACTTGTCACGTTTTCCTTCCAGCACGGCGCGCGCGACGGAAATCGTTACCAGCGCGCGGGGTGCGTCGCCGCTGAAAGTCTTGCCTGCATCCATGGCCTGATAGAAATTGTTTTCCGCCAGGCTGACGAAGGTGTCAGGCAGATCCGTGGGAGTCGCCAGCATCGTACCCATCCGGATACTGAACTTTCCGGCGAGCATCTGCTGGCTGTTTCCGTTTTCTCCGGTAAAATCAGCCACCGCGTTCGCTGCTTTGACCGTTTCACCGGCCAACTGCCAGCCGCGAGCCTTATCCAATTTCGAAAACTGCGCTAACAACGCCACCAGACAATACGCGCGATCTGGAGTACTCGCATCAATTCGCCGCGTTTCCGCAAGCGCTTCGTCGAGCAATTCAATGGCCCGCCCGTGATCGGTCGACGGTAATAACGCCGCTGCCCGCGTGATGAAATGGGCGCGCAGAGTATGAGGCAGATCCGCTTTGCGGATGAGCAGGAGCGCTTCGTCAACTCGCTTCTTAGTGAGCAGGCTCTGGATAAATCTGTGGTCAACGAAAGTGCGAACCCCATTTCTGGTATCGAGGTCTTCAATCTTATCGACAAAATCGCGCGTGCGAGGATCGCCATCTTCCCCAGCTCGCATGGCTGCAAAGGCATAAGCGCGATCACGCGCATCCGATCCCTGAGCGCGATCCAAACGGTCTTTCAACTCGTCATCTATTTCACCCCGCCGGCCATCATTGTTCATCCCGCGATTGATTGAAGAGTCGCCGGCATTGGCAGTCGCTCGGGCCGCTTCCGGTCCGAGCGCCGCCAGCTGGGCCCTAATCATCGGCGCCAAATCGGACGCGAACTGTTGAAATAGCGGGAGCAAACGCGTGGCGATAAAATAGGTGCCCGCTCGGCCCGCCGAGGATTGGTCCATTTGAGCAAATGGACGCAGAAGAATATTTGCCGCTACCCGAAAGAAATTGTTGCGGAGAGCGGGCGCCAGATCGGGTGCCGGGCGCGGAGGAGAAGACATACCGGACGGAATCCCGCCTGGCGAAACGACCAGATATATCGAGGGAGTGAAAGCATACGAAGTGAGCAGCGAAACTGTGTTTGCGTCTGACGTTGGATCGGCGGCGGCGAGTTCCAGCAGCGCCGCGAAGCGTTGATCGGCGGCGGCAGCGTTCTTCGCGCGCAACTCCACCAAAAACGCGATCGTCCCAGTGGTGGCCCGAAACAGCGCCGGATCGGCGAACTGCAACGCGAGTTCGACGTTATCTGATGCCAGAAAACCAGAGGCCACCCTAATCCTTTCCGCCACTTCAGCCGCCGACACTTCCTGACGATTGGTAGTTGGGTCGCTGGTTGGCTGCGCTGCGTCTTTCGCCGTCAACTTCGCCAGGAATTCTTCACCCAGCGTGTGGTCACGTCGCGCCGCCAACTGCAGGATTTCTCTGCGCAGGTTTGTCCGTGGTCGAGCAGGTTGGCTCTGGGCCAATCTCCCGGGAGCGGAATTGCCGGCGTTGCTAGCCGCGCCAATCTCCAAACCTTCAGCGACTTCCCAGGCCCGGCGAAACAGGACACGCGCCTCCTCCTTGTCCTGGTCCCAGAGCGCGTCGGCAATCCGTGCTTGCACACGCGCGCGCAGAGGTTCCTCACGATAACTACGCGCCTCGATCGCCAACGATTGCAGCAGCGACATCGCGATGGAGCGGCGTTGCAGGAATTCCGGATCGACTTCCTTTTGTGCGGGTGCTTTAGTTGTTTTTCCAGGAGAAGTAGCAGGTGTGATTTGCTGAGCGCAAACGGACGTAGACAAGATCAGAACACATGGAACGATAAAACGAAAATGATTCATGCGATCGACCTCTGCTGGCGCGGAGTTGTACGGGGAACTCGGTTTTCGCCTCATACTTTAGCATGCAAGCATCAGTTGTGAACACGCCAACCAGAACGCGAACATTATCAAGAAGGCGGCCGCTGTCGGCCACCTTCTTCCTGAGGAGCCCCCCAGGTTAGTAAGCCCTCCCTTACGGTCGGGCTTCCGACACGATGCTCACTGCGCCACGAAGTTGTAGACAAGAATGCCCGAAACTCGAACCGGCTCGCCGTTCAAGCGTGTGGGCGTGAAGCTCGCCTGCCGCGCCGCCGTCACTGCCGCCGCCTGCAACAACGGATGGCCTGACACTGCGCGCGCTGCGACCACGTCGCCGTTTTCATTTATCGTGACCTCTACAGTCACCGCGCCGGAGGCATGGGCTGCGCGGGCGATCGCCGGAAATACCGGTTGAGGCAGACTGGTTGCTTTGCCGTTCAGCACTCCGCCGGAGATCGGTGCCCCTTGTCCGCGCTCGATCGCAGATTCGTCCTGCCTGCGCTTTTCTTTTTCCGTCTTGAGAATCTGGCCGTCAGTCGCGCTGACCCAGACATACGTGGCGGTGCTCTGGTCGCCGTCACCGCTGATGATTACGACGTGATAGAAGAGCTTGTCGCCATCGCGCCCGAGACTGCACGCGAGCACCTTTCCGGGGACCTGGCTGGTGGCGATTTGGATCGCTCGATCCATTGAAAGGACCGCGCCCCGCGTTAGCTCGGCCTGCTTGCGCGCCCGTTCTTCACGACCCTGTTGTTCCAGATCCTTGCGCATTCTCATTTCACGAACCGGGGATTCGGCCTTGCCCTCTCGTTCTTCGGCCTCGCGCTTTTCCTGTGCGGCACGGTCTGCGTTCTGGTAGTCCCTGAAATTCACCTCGACGGTGATGAACTTGGAGGCCGGTTCACCATTCTTGATGGCCGGCTCGAAACGCCATTTGCGAACGGCGTCGACGGCGCTTTGATCCAGCGAAGGATAGAGCGGCTTCTTTACCTGTACATTTTGCGGCAAGCCTTCGTGGTCGATCGTGAAGGTCAGCACAACCGTTCCCTCGATCTTCTTTTCGCGCGCATCCGCCGGGTATTCCGGCTCAACCCGATAGATCACTCTGGCCTTTCTGTCGCCTTCAAGCTTCTGCATTTCCGCGATGCTCTTTTCCACCTCGCGCGCTCTTTCCGGTGTGTAGAGCCTTTCCAACTCGGCGAGTTTTTCACGGGCCTCTCTTGTCCGTGCTTCGTCCGCGGGCCGGCTCTTTTGGTACTGCTCCAGCGTGGCGCGCAGTTCTTCCAGCTTCTTTTGCTCTGCTTCGCGGTTTTGCTGCTCCTGCACTATTCGGTAGTGTTCTGCCAGATTCTGCTGTACCTCACGCAACCTGGCTTCAGCTTCGGGCCGCTGCCGCTCGTACTCTTCCAAAGCCTTCTGCACTTCGCGCAACCGCGCCTCGATTTCCTGCCGCTGTGCTTGCGGCGCAACCCGCGCCTTTTCCTTAAGCTCACGCACTGCACGCTTCAGCTCTTCACGCACTCGCTCCTGGTTCTGGCGCTCGAGCTTTTCCAAAGGCTGCGGAGTTATGCTCGGCTCCTGCCGATCGATATCGAAAGTCAGCGCGAATGAGGTGGCCGCTATGCAGGGAGCAACCAGCAGCAATGAAGCCGTGATTAGCAGTAACCTCTTGCGTCGTGCGGTCAGCTTTGGTGTCTTGAGCAATGTCATGATTCGTACCTCCAAAATGTCCGATTCGCTAATCCCGATGGTGGTGTCCGCGGCCAGACGGCGCACCGGCGACGCCGCGCCGATTAGTCGCACGAGTGACCGGGCATAAATCTCCGGTCGCAACAACCTGGTCGCGACCAACTCATCACAACAAAGTTCTCGCGTCTGTTTGATGCGCCGCCGCACGAGCGCCGCAGCGGGATGAAACGATAACGGCAAGTAAACGAGTTCGTAGACCAGATTAGCCAGATAGTCGCGCCTGGAGACGTGCACCAGTTCGTGGCCTAGGGCCGTGGTCAGCACTTCGTCATCGATGTCCTGCAACAAGCGCTCCGGCAGGATGATCACCGGATTCAAGATGCCGACGGTGATTGGCACCGGAACTGAAGTCGAGCAAAGAATGCGCACTCGGTGAACGCCGATGGCTGTCTGACACTTTTTGATTATCGCGGCGACGTGGCCAGTAAATTCAAAGGCGCCTGCACTCTGAACGATCGTCTTCGTTCGCCGCCAGGCGCCGATGAATTGCCCGACGCGATAGAGAAGAAAAAGTCCATACAACCCGACCAGCCCTGCCGCCAGACTCCTGTTTAGGTGAATCGCTGAGGCTAAGAAAGTTCGGCGTACCGGCTCGACCACCGGGGCCGAAGCCGGATTCCCGGCGGCTGGCGGTTCCATGGAATCGAGATCAGGTGAGTAGACTCTGGTGACAAAGACCGGTGCGGAGGCGACTTCCACCGGCTGCGGTTTCGATTTTGAACTCCAGGATGTCTTGATCAGGCTCGCCGAACTCAAGAGTGGAAGCGCCAGGGACAATAACAACGCGGCAACCCAGACCGCATGCCGGTAACGGGCCGCCGCCGGGCGCAATAACCAATCACACACTAACGCGAACACGGCGACCAGCGCGATTTGCCAGGACGCATTCAAGAGCAAGGTTAAAAGTAGTTGGGCCCCGACTCTCATTTCTTTCCTTCGCGATTTTCTTCCAGCAGCTTGTGCAACCGCTCCAGTTTTTTCGGTGTCAGATGTTTTGTTTCGACCAGGCTCATGACCAAACTTTCGGCGGACCCGCCGAATAGACGCTCGACAATGTCGCCCATGTGCTGACCAACAGCCTGGCTGCGACTGATTGCGGGGTCATAAAAGTAGGCGCGCTCCTTGAGCGTTCTGTTCACTTTGCCTTTGCGTTGAAGAATATTCAGCATGGTTTGGACCGTGGTATAGGCAAGTTCGCGTTGCAGCTGCTGCTGTACGGTTTGCACGTTGGCCGCCCCAACTTCCCAAAGGACGTTCATGATTTCCAGCTCGAGCGGCGTCAGATGTTCGGTTTTTCGTCGCGCCATCAGGTTTGACTCCTAAGAGTTTAGGAGCATAGGCGAGGGTTGCCCGGGTTGTCAACTAAATTTTTAGGAGACTTGGCAGACTCTTGAGTAGACATACGGCCCGATAGCTTCCGCGGCAGACAGATCCAGGGCGATCAGTACGAGAATAGGGAAAAGCCTTTACATCCTGTTTGATGGCTTTGATTCCGGAGTCTTAGCGCCGGCCGCTAAGGACCCTTCTCCTGCACCAGGACCTGAAACGAAGCAGCCAGTCCATGAGGCATGATCATTTCACGCGCGCTGGTGCTGAGGCGTAAGGACTCAACCTGGTTCTGGGTCCGCCGGAGCATCTCGGAAAGCTGTTGCAGGATTCCTTCACTGAGCAGAAACTGATCCAGCCGTTCAAACCTAATCGTTCGCAGGCCGGCACGCCCGCCCGCTTCTTTGATCTGCGTCCAGTCAACTGTCGTGGTCAGGTCCTGCTCTCCGGGTCTGGCGAGCACGTTGTCAATCAGGTGATGACGATGGAAGGCTCGCAGTGTTCCTGCAAAACGATCCGGCGAGTCCAGCAATTCGCTTCGCCCGGCGCCATAATCCACGGTGACCAGGAAGCCACGAGCAAATAATCCGGCGGCCCTTGAGATAAAATCTTCAGCCTCAAGATTGATCTCTGCGATCTGACCCTCCGAAAGCCGCAGTTCGATGCGCTGACAATACTCGGCGACGCGCTGGTCGGGATCACGTTCGACCCAGACGAAATCGTTCTGGCCTAGCCCGACACAAAGTTCGCTCAGTTTTCCGTTGCGCATGATCACCCGATGGACCGGAAAAGCGTCAATGAGTTCATTAGAAAAACAAACACCCGCATGTGCCGGGTGGTCGATTTTGTCAAGACGCTGAAAGGTCAGTCGCTCGGTAAATTCAGAGAGTCGCTCGGCCGCTCGGTGGCGCGTAGCCGGACTGACTTCGTCGATTACATAACTGGTGGCTGAGAAGACTTCGGGATAATCGGCTTTGAAGCTCCCGAGGATGCCGTACGCGAACTCGCCTCCGCCGGCGCCGGCTTCAAAGATGGTCCAGGTCGGCGGCGATCCCTGTTCGAAAAACAGTTCAGCAAACAATTTCGAGAAGTACCAGGCAAAAGTAGCGGCAAACAGCGGGCTGGTTTCCGGCGCGGTGCGGTAATCGCCTGCTCTGCCCTGTCGAACCAGACCCGGTCGGCAATAGTACCCTTCCTGTTCGTCATAGAGCGCGGCCTGCATCCAATCGCGAAAACTGATCGGCCCATCCTGCTTGATGCGCGCGCGTAGACGTTCAGCCAGGCTCGGCGTTTGATCGTTGCTGGAAGCGGACATTGACCCGATGATTGTGCCGCGAGGTTACGGTTTCAGGCAAAGACCGGCACCGCGATTCAAAGTTACTCGGGTTCAGACTCAGACTTTTGCAGTAACTGCGTGGTGTGATCGGTGACGCTTGGGGGTTGCAGAATCTCGGCGGTCTGTGGACGTCTCCATGAGGCGGTCGGATTAGCGGCTGGCGGCGGCAAGGCCGAGACGCGCGCCGGTTGTGGAGGGCTCATTTGCGGCACGTAGGAAGATGATCCAATGAATTGGGGGGTTGGGGCTCCCTCTTCAAAAATCGCCGCGAAGAGCATTCGGAGCGGTCCGCCAAGGAAGCAAATGATTGCTGAGAGCGCGGCAAAGAACCCGAAGACATTATCCAGTCTGCCCGGAGCAAAACCCGCCATTACGCCGAGCACGGGCACCAGGATTGCCCCGATCAGCATCAACAAGGCTCCCTGCTTGACTCCCTTCCGGCGCGGAGAGATCGTCTTCTCTCCCGCGGGCGTTTGATACTGGGGCGGCAGCATTCCCCCGTGAGCCAAAACTTGCATCGCCCCTTCCATGGGAAACCCGCAGCGCGAACAGAAGCGCATCGAGTCAGTAGCCTGTTGTTGACCGCATCGTGGGCAAAACATGGATTCAGCCTCTGGTTTTTGAGTTTAGTCCCTCGGCCTGCAGAATTTCGAATGTCGCACGGGCCCGGCCCTGATGATGCGCTGCTCGGGTCAGGGTGTCCAGCATTAGCGGCAATAGTTGCGTGTAGCCTGACGGCGCCATGATCTCTTTCACCAGGTCTGCGTCGCTTTGGAAAAGCTCGAAGCCGCGTTTTCTGGTCGCTTCGACTTCGTCAAGATAGCCCGCGACTTTTTCTGGAGTCGGCAGACTTTCAGGCAGTGTCCACTCGAACGGATCGTCCCAAAGATTAGTAGTAATTCCGCCAAACGTCTGTTCGACGATGGCCGCACTGCGTAGCACCTGCTCGCCGCAGGAATGAAGCGACGTCGAGTTCAATGGCCCGGGCTGACGCCCCGGCTGTTGCCACGGCTGTCGATAGAGCAGCTCCGGCGAGATCGCTGCGATCAATTCGTACGAACCGGAATGAAGCTGAGCGAACTGCCGATCAAGACACTCGATGAATTTGTCCATTGACTCATTGACCCGGGTTCCGCAATTCTATCAATGAGCGAAAGTGAAAGCGAACCAATTAACGGGCCACAGATGAACACGGATTTTGCGGATAAGAACAAAACCATCGAGTCGTCCCGCGGAATAATGTCAGAGGTGACCGGGCGCGGCGATTACGAACAACGTCGCGAGTAAAGAACAAGTAAAGAACGCGCCAACCCGCGCGCCGGTCCAACGAGTTATTCGGCGGCTGATGAATGACTTCCGAAGGGGCGCATTGCTAGTTGCCTCTTGCAATTGGAAACTGTCGCCTAGTGTTTCGGCGCGTTGTAAACTTGTCGTGCTTGCACCACGAACGTCTGTTCCTCATAAACACCGTCGCCGTCTACATCAACCTTGATCATTATCTTGTGTTCCTTGCCGTCATGAATCTCGTCGGGCTTGAAGCTCAGACTGTACTGGCCACGCAACATAGCATGGATCTTATCGAGAATTCCCGGGGCTTCGCTTTCGACTTTGAGAGAATAAAAGGCCCCCCCGGTTTCAAGGGCAATCGTCCTTAGCTGGTCTTCAGCTTGTTTGAGTTGGTCCTTATCTTGGCTTGAAAGCCGATTACCTACCTGGGCCTTGAACATTTCCCCCGTTCCGATAACGAAGATTGGTACACCTGCATCTTGGATAATCTTTCTGGCCTGTGTGAAATTAGTCTTGCTGAACGTGTCCAAACCCGAGGCGATTAGGATCACGGCTCGGCGCTTCCCCTGGACGCTCGCTAGACCACTATGGTCCGACTGCCGGACTTTGGACCTATCCAAAACCGCCGTATCGCCGCGGCCCCCGATCAAAATGAATCTTAACGAGTCGAACAAAGTGCTGTCTCTGAGTGCGGGAGTGTTTCGCAATAAGAGACTGACCGCATCATTGATTCGCTTTGGATCATTCGTGAGATCGGTCATCGGTGTCGGCCGCATGTCAAAAGCTACTACTGAAGCATAGTCGGCGGGTAACTTAACTATCTCCCTAAGTAGAGCTCCTGCCGGTTCCACTACACCGAGTGAGGCAGCACCCAGGCCCAGATTGTTGTTATCGCCAAGTGGAGCCCCCAGTCTACTGTATTCAACCAGCAGCGCGGCCGCGACCGAACGGTCAGGCGTCGAGAAATCCGTGATCTCCTTCTGAACACCATCAAGAAAGACAGCACAATTGTTCTTCTTCAGGCTCGTAATGATTTTCGCATCATTTTTCTGATAGACCACAAAGTCTACGTTGACGAAGTTATTGGGAGCTTCCTGCGACTTCTGACTGTTAGAAGGAGGTTGGCAGCGTGTTCGAGGGAACACATTCAGGTTGCCGGCGGCCGACATCGTCAGCGCGATTGCGATTAAAAGGGAGAAGTATCGATGCCTGTAGTTCATGACGGGCAATCCTTATTCGAAGCAGTAACAATAGCCCAAGACGCCGAACACGTATTCATCCGCGTGAATCCGTGTTCATCTGTGGCTCTTCCTCTTTGCTCGGCGATCTGGGATTAGTTCGACACATTCGTCCAGCAGAATCTTCACACTGCTCTCACCGATGGCAGGATTTCACCCTTAGCTTCGTCCAGCAATTCCAGCACCTGTTCTTGGGTAACCGTTGGGAAGTCTTCAAGAAACTCACTCAAGGGCTCACCGCCCTGAATGTAGTCGAAAAATGTCTCAACAGGTACGCGCGTTCCCCTGAAGACGGGCGTTCCACCTAAGATTTCCGGATCTATGTGTACTACGTTCGACATGGCGTAAAATCGTATCACGCGATATTGGGGCAAACAACGGATCTGGAGAAAAGGTTGGTGTCCTGGTTTGACGGCGTTTAGAGTACCATCAACTTCAGTTGGGCCTTTTCTCGCCTGACAAAAACCCGACTAAAGTCGGTACTCTGAACACCGCTTATCAAAGTAGACCGTTACCGGAGAACACCTTGAGTTATCGTGGCCTCTCAGGCTTCTGCTTTCTGTTCGAACGGCGAGTCCTTGTCTTTCCTGGCGTCAAACGCGCGGTCGCGCGCGGCGACGTAGAGACGCAGGGCGAGCGCTAGTATTCCAAACGCGACTACGATCCAGATAATTGTCCAAACCAGGGCCGGAATGCCGGTCGCACTGGCCATGTTCACGGCGTCCGTGCGGACCGACGGCGCCAACGGCGACGAAAGAAAGAAAACTGTTTTTAGATCGAGCAAGGCGTTCAGAACGCATTGGACTGCGAGCATGCTCAAGACAAAAGTCGCCACCCGCGCGCTGGCAAACCTGGCCACCGCCACCAGGCCAACCGCCAGTGCGATTCCCGCAAAAAAAGTAAACGGAATTCCCGTGAGTGAGCCCCACGGTCCGGACACCATCGGCTTGAAGAGGCCAAAGACGGTAGTGAGAATTAGTATCAAAAGCGCTGAACCGGCGAGCACGATCCGCGCCGCCACGGCGCGGCGAATCAATACCAGCAAGAGTGCGCCAAATGTCATCGAGCCCAGATAACCGGCGCTCGACACCAGCATCTGCGAAAACACTCCGCCCTGCGTCGTGTAGGTTTCTCCGCTGGCGTTCATCGCTACGCTGAGACTCTGCACCGAATTGCCCGTGACGAGCGCCGCCAGGGCGTGTCCGCCTTCGTGAATGAAAGTAACAAAGATGCGAAAGGGATAACTCAGAATCTCGGCAAAGGGAATGAACCACAACGCTATTGAAAGCGCCGCTGCGATTAGCAGCGTCATCGCCTGGGGACGGGCATCCTGGGAAAGTCGCAGTTTCATTTCGTAAGTCCTCCTCGCGGTGGTACAGCCGTCATCCGCTTCTTAACTCCCTCTCCCTTTTGGGAGAGGGTTGGGGAGAGGGCCTTAAGACTCGCGGCCATCCTCAGCTACGCCCCTCTTCCCCGGCCCTTCTCCCAGAAGGAGAAGGGAGATAAATAAGAACATTCGACCACTGGCTAATTCAGAGATTCCTAAAGTCCGTGCCACACATGCTGATGAACGCACAACGCCGTCAACTTGTTCCCGCCTGGTTTGTTTCGCGCCGATAGTCGCCTGATTTCCCGCCCGTCTTAAGCTCGAGTCGCACGTCGGTGATCGTCATCGCCTTATCCAGGGCCTTGCACATGTCATAGACCGTGAGCGCTGCGACGGAAACCGCCGTTAGCGCTTCCATCTCAACTCCGGTCTGGGCCCGCGTGGTGACTTCCGCTTCCAGATGTACGCCTTCGTCAGAAAGCTCAGCGCGCACATCGACGTGCGTCAGTGGCAGCGGGTGACACAGTGGGATAAGTTCGGCCGTGCGTTTGGCGGCGACAATCCCGGCGAGGCGGGCCGTCTCAAGCGGATCGCCTTTTGGCGTGGTGTGTCCGCGGATCGCGGCGACGGTCGCTGCGGACATTAACACGCGCGCTGAGGCGATGGCCCGCCGCGTCGTGATGGGCTTCTCGCTGGTATCAACCATTTTGGCGTGGCCGTGTTCGTCGATGTGGGTTAGTTCACTCATAGCTTTGCAGGTTCTGAATTCAGATTAACCGCAGAGGGAGCAGAGGTTTTCGCAGAGGACGCAGAGTCGTCGTATTTGTTGACTACTCGCCTTATTCCTTCGCGCAAATGCAGCACGTTGAAGTTCATTAACAAAGCCAGGCGACAATTTGCCAGCCTGAGATAAGTTAGAACCTGCGCAAGATGTATGTCGTTTACCTCTGCTTCCTCTGCGGTTAAGTTCTCTTACTGAGAACCGCTCGAACGATCAGCGTGTTCCCGCCCAGCAAAACTTCATCCGAAGCCAGCTCCTCAGTCCAACGTTCGGCTCGCTTCTCCGATGGCGTCAGCTTCGCGATCAGTCGAATCAACGCCACGATCGGCCAATAGAGCCAGACATGCGCCTTCGGCTTGTCGCGATACTGACTCGAGATTCGTAAGCCATTCTTTTCCAGAATGTAACGCAACTCTGAATAGCCGATCGGGTTAACGTGCGCCGCGATCTCTTCACGATTGTCGTATTCCTGGCGCAGCCGTTCGACGTGCGCGCGCGTGATCGGTTTGAAGTGCGAGGTGTAACCGTAGAGGAGCCACTTCAAACGTTCCTCGATATTCAAAATGTTCGGGACGCTTACTATGACCGTGCCGCCCGGCCGCAGCACCCGCGCAAACTCGCGCATTGCCTGCTGTGGATTCTCGATGTGCTCCAGACCTTCGAGGCAAGTTACATAGTCGAATGATTGATTTGCGAAAGGCAGAACCCCGTTTAGATCCCCACGGGTGATGCTAACGCTGTCCAGACGAAAAATCTCCGGGTAGAGATCGCAGCAAGTCACTTCAAATCCTGCGGCGATCAACCGCTCCGCCAGCGCCCCCTCGCCCGCGGGAACATCCAGCAGCGCGCCGCGTGGCTCTTTTTCAAGGATTCCCACGACAGTGTCGTGGATTGCCTCGTGAGCCAGCGGCGCCGCTCTGGAAATTCCGGGTTCTGCGGGGCTTTCTTTAATCGTTGCGCTAACCATTGAAGGAGTTACTAAAAGATCCTCTTCCTATTCGGTGCTGCTGAAAAGCTTTTGGAAAACAGGCTTTCTTACCAAATCTGTAAAAATCTGCTTGCTTTTCGGCGAGCATAACAGAATAATCCCCGGTCTAAAATCCGTTTGCCACGGCGGGCCCTAATTTAAGCGATTTTACAATCCACGCAAGCTCTTCTCTGGAGGCATATCGTGTTCGAAACTGACAAGGACGTACTTGACTGGTACGAGAGACAGCCACGCGCCCTTACCAAGGACTTTGTTGCCAGCATACCCTGGCGCGAAATTTCAAACCATGCGTTGAATGCGGCGTTCATTCCCGTGCTGATTTATATGCGGGACGTTGAATACTTTACAGACATTTATTATCGAGAGCTGATGAGGACGCCGACCGGCAAGGATCCTATCATCAGGAAGTTTATGGATCGCTGGAGCGTCGAAGAAAATCAGCACGGTGAATTGCTCAATCGCTTTCTGGGCGAGGCCGGAATACCCACCAGCGAGAAATGGCAGGCCGAAGCCAGATCAAAGATACGCTGGCGTTACACGATCGGAAGCTTCATAGCCGACCACTCTGCCAGGCCCTTCGGTAAATATTTTCATGGCGCGCACATGGTTTGGGGCGCCATCAACGAGCTCACAACCCTGCAAGGTTACCGGCGACTGTCTGATCTTGCGCGTCACCCGGTGCTCAAGATTGTTTTGAGCGCGATCATTCACGAAGAGTCGATCCACTCCAGTTTCTATTGGAACGTGGCGCGAGTGAAATTGAACCAGGCAAAGTTTTCTCGCGACCTGGCGCGAATTGTGGTCGGCCGTTTCTGGACGCCGGTTGGCCAGGGGGCGAAGCCAGCTCAAGAAACTAATTATGTGATCTCAACCTTGTTTAATGGGCCGAGCGGTATGGAGTTTTTCAAGCGGACAGTCTCAAACAGGATTGAACGTCTGCCCGGCTTCAACGGATTCACCACGCTGACAGAAAGGCTGGCGCCGATTGTGGGGTCGTGAGTCGCACAGACTTAAGTCTGTGCTTCCCCGTCGTATTTCCCGGACTAACGTCTGGGCCACTAACTGGGCAGCCTCACAATTTTCACTTGCGCTGCGGCTTCAATCATCTTCACCCCAGCCGGCACGTTGATGAGCGCCGTCGCGCGCGCGAACGCTACAAAGTCTGACGACCCACCCCACTTCAAAGGCTCGGCCAACAAGGTTCCCTTCTCATCGGTTCGCAGGACTGCCGGAAGATAACTCTCTCGTTCAATCGAGCCTTTCAAGTCGCGCGCAAGTACCGCCATCTCGTCGATCAGTCCTGCCTGTTTCGCCCCCTGCATTACGCGCAAGGCGGTGCGCGCAAACAGATTGAAAGTGACAGCAACTGAAACGGGATTACCCGGCAGCCCAAACACCAGCGTGTCGCCGAGCCGAGCAAAGACTGTCGGTTTGCCTGGACGCAACGCCACCCGCTCGAAATAAATCTCCGCGCCAAGTTCTTTCAGAGCTGCTTTGGTGAAATCGTAAACACCCATCGAAACACCGCCGGAAGTTACGAGCACATCTGACTGCGCGGCGGCTTCAGCGATCTGCTCTTTCAATTCGTCCGTGTCGTCAACGGCCAGCGGCAGACGCTCGACCGTCGCACCGGCCAACGCAGCGTACGCAGCGATCGTGTAGTTGTTTGAATCACGAATCTGATCGCGGCCAGGCGTTTGATCGACATCAACGAGCTCACTTCCGGTAGCCATAATGGAAACGCGCGGTCTGCGCCCCACTTTCACTTGCGCGTAACCGAACGACGCCAGCGTCGCGATCATCGCCGCGTTGATGTCCTCGCCCGCGCGCAAGACTGTTTCGCCGGCTTTGATTTCAGCGGCTCGTCTGACAATCGATCGCCCGGTATCTACCGGCTCAAGAATCTCGACGAACTCAGCGCCGTCGGCTTCGCGTGTCAGCTCAACCTGCTGCACGGCGTCAGCGCCGACAGGCACCGGCGCGCCGGTCATGATGCGCACCGCCTCACCCGCTTTCATTTCGTGATGCCAACCGCTGCCCGCGGCTGACTCGCCGACGATGCGCAAACGCGCCGGTGTGTTTGCGACATCAGCCGAGCGTACTGCGTACCCATCCATCTGCGCACGATCGAATGGCGGCAGATCGGTGTCGGCAATGATGTCTTCGGCGAGCACTCGGCCCAACGAGTCGCTCAGTAGAACTGGTTCGACTTCCAGTTTGGGCGTCCGCTGAAGAACTATCCCGATTGCGTCGCTGATGGAAATCATGGTGGGTAGTCTAAAAGCAAAGCGGTTGCTCTTCAAACTCGAAAAGCAACCGCTTCAAAGTGGCGGAGCCGACGCGACTCGGAACCCGCGATTTCCGACACGGCTTATTCTTCAGGCTCTGGTTTCTAATCCGCATCCTTCTTCCGGTCCGGTTCCGGTTCCGGTTCCGGTTCGGCTGCCAACCATGAGTAAACCAGTCCGGCCAAAGCGGCCCCGACAATAGGCGCCACCCAGAACAACCAGAGTTGTGCCAGGGCCCAGCCACCTACGAAGATCGCCGGGCCGGTGCTGCGCGCTGGATTCACCGAAGTATTGGTAACCGGAATGCTGATCAAGTGAATCAATGTCAGGCCCAGACCAATCGCGATCGGCGCCAGACCGCTCGGAGCGCGCTTATCGGTGGAGCCTAAAATGATAATCAGAAACATAAAGGTAAAGACCACTTCGGCGACAAGACATGCCACCAAGGTGTACTCACCCGGTGAGTGGTCCGCATAACCATTTGCCGCGAATCCATCGCTGAGCCTGAATCCTGCTTTGCCACTGGCGATCACGAAAAGCACACCCGCGCCCGCGATTGCGCCCAGCACCTGAGCCACGATGTAGGGAAGCAATTCTTTAGCGGGAAACCGTTTGCCGACACAAAGACCTATCGAGACGGCCGGATTCAGATGACAACCGGAAATGTGCCCGATGGCATAGGCCATGGTGAGCACGGTCAGACCGAAGGCCAAAGAAACTCCGACGAAACCAATACCCAGACGAGGGAATGCTGCCGCCAGCACGGCGCTGCCGCAACCGCCAAGCACCAGCCAGAACGTACCTAAGAACTCTGCCCCTGCCCTTTTAGATAGTGACATGTCCGACTCCTTCCTGTTCTGTTGACGCCGGTCTCGAATGAAGCCGGCAGAAAATGAAAGATAGTCATCGCCCCTGAGAGCTTTGTTCTCCGCTCAAGCAGGAGAACACGACCTCAGGTTTGCCGGACTCGATGTGCGTGGGCATTATCGTGAAGATGAATTGATTCTGCAAACAAAAGTTTTGAGGCCTTTGTAGATTTTCTCAACAACTGCTGTTGAGTTTCTCAATCCGCCTCTTTCATCGCATTTTCGACAATTCCATCAAACTCTGCTGAAGCGACTGTTGAGAATATCAACTCGCCGCTCTCTCTCGCATGTCACCCGTACTATTTGCTCGCTCTGCTAAGTCATAACAGTGCAGACACTTAGTGGGCCAGAACACCGCCGGAGACAGAACGGAACGCCTGTTGCTCAAGCAAGAGATAGAAGTCCAGCGAGGGACGATATGAATAGCACTAACCAACACGAGAGTCTCAGCCAGACAGCCAACGCTAATTTGAAAGAGTGTTGGTGGATGCAGGCTGGCGTTGTTGATTACAAGCTATGCGATCGCGATTACGACTGCGAGCATTGCCCGTTCGATGATGCCCTCCAGGGCCGGGTGACTACGCCGGTCTCTCATTCTCCTGTTTTCAGTGCGGCTGGACCAATCGAGCCAGACCGGGCGGGACGCGTCGGGAAGAGCAGGAAGGAAGCTACAGCCATCCAGAGTTCTGAAGTTGCCGGCGCACTTTTTTATCATCCCTCGCACACCTGGGCGCGCATTGAGGATGGCGGCTGCGTTCGCACGGGCCTCGACGATTTCGCCCAGCGAATTCTGGGCCGGCCGTACCGGATCACACTGCCCGAGCCCGGCGCAACTCTACGTTTTGGCGAGGGCTGTTGGCATTTCACTCATCAAGCCGGCGTCAGCGTTCTGGTCGCTCCAGTTTCGGGCAGAGTCAAGGAGATCAATCCCGCGCTGGCGGAACGTCCGACTCTGCTCAATCGTGATCCTTATGGCGAGGGTTGGGTGCTTCTGATTGAGCCAACGGATTTGAAGGGCTGTTTGAAGCGGCTTCTCTATGGCCCAAAAGTAAGGCAGTGGTATGAGCGGGAGTTCGAAAAACTCTATGAACAGGTTAGCGAACTGAGTAATCGATCGGGTTTAGCAGGCCCAACGCTGAACGATGGCGGGTGGTTGAATAAGGATTTCATGAACGAATTGACCGCCGATCACCTTCGGCAGGTCATCGATTATTTCTTTCCACTTTCTCAGGCCGAGAAGGCGGAAACGAATAAAGCAATCTTGGTTAAGGACAGGAGGTGATCTATATGGTCGCGCTATTTGTGATGTTAATGATTCTCGCTTGCGTGGGAATTGACGGAATCGTGCAATGGAGAAAAGCAAAAAGGGAATCTGCCACGCGTGTCCTGGCCGATCAATTGGTGCCCGTGGAAGCATTGGCGCAGCTGTCGGCTCCGCCGAACGTATTCCTCGATGAAGGGCATACCTGGGTGAGAGTTACCCCCTCGGGCAAGGCGCACGTCGGTATTGACAGCTTCGCTCAGAGGTTGATTGGCAGGATCGACGACGTTCTCTTGCCGGTGGTTGGCAGCGAAGTTCGCCGGGGAGACATGCTCTTTGCGGTGCGGCAGGGCCAGCATCGGGCAGCTTTCGCTTCGCCCGTCGACGGTGTTGTCGATGTGGTCGACAAAGAACTGCAGTGGCATCCGGAGATGATCCAGACTGATCCGTACAAAGATGGGTGGGTCTGCTCGCTGAAGCCAAAGAACCTGGCGCGCAACCTGAAACTGCTTCGCATCGCCGATGAGGCCAAGAGTTGGTTGAAGGAAGAGGCCCAGGAATTTAGAGAGTTCTTCGCGGCCCGGCCACTTGACGATCGTCAATTGGGCCAGGTCCTGCAGGATGGTGGTCAACTGACGGGCGGCGTGCTCGAATTCGCGGACGACGAAACATGGAAGCAGTTCAACGAAATCTTCCTTCGTCCGGGCCAGATCAAAAAAAGTTGACCCTTCCGGAACTAAACCCCGAGCCTGGCGTCGCTGGGGAAAATGAAGCAGCGACCATAGGCAGGTGCGAACTTTCACCAGCCAGGTTCGGGGCCGAGTTCATTGGCGAGGGGCCTTTTCTCGTCTTTTTGCTCAATAAACTCGAGGTTGATTGATTTTCGCTCCCGCAGGAATGGCAGTTGCACTTTTCAACAGCCGCGGAGATCGCATAGGTGAAATTATGAGCACTCGGAATCTCAAACAGAAGGCACTCCTCTTTGACAGCACACGGTGTATTGGCTGCGGCGCTTGCTACAACGCCTGTAAAGAAAAGAACAAGCTGCCTCAGACCGCGGTCAATTTCCTGCGTGATGATCTATCAGCCGACACGTATACGGTCGTCAACCGCCGGAACAATCGTTACGTGCGCCGGATGTGCATGCATTGCGAAGAGCCGACCTGCGTCTCGGTTTGTCCGGTGGGAGCGCTGGCCAAATCGCCGGAAGGGCCCGTCTCGTACGATGCGAGCAAGTGCATGGGCTGCCGCTACTGTATGCAGGCCTGCCCATTCAATATCCCGCAATACGAGTGGGACAACCCCATTACACCGCGAGTCAGAAAGTGCGACCTGTGCCGCGACCGAGTCGCAGCGGGGCAGCAAACAGCCTGCGCCAAAGTCTGTCCTACGGGCGCAACGAAATTTGGCGATCGCGAGGAGTTGATCGCCGAAGCCCGGACGCGCGTCCGCAACAATCCCGGCCGCTATGTCGATCATGTTTATGGCGTCACCGAAGTTGGAGGCACGTCGGTACTGTTGCTTTCGGACGTACCGTTCGACACGCTGGGCTACCGCACCGATCTCCTGCTCGAACCGCTCCCGCAACTGACCTGGAACGTGTTGCACAAGCTGCCGAAGATCGTGGGCGTGGGCGGAGTTCTGATGAGCGGCATCTGGTGGATAACAAAACGCCGCGAAGAGGTGCAGCGCGCCGAGCGCGAAGGGAAGTTGCGCGACACACAAAAATAACTGCAGGCGGCGCCTGAGGGCGCCGGGCGGAGCGTCATGTCCAAGATCAAATTTCGTTGGCCCCGAGTAACATTTTGGCGAATTGTTCTGTTCGCGATTCTCGCGGCAGGCTTTTACGCGACAATCCTGCGTTTCACAAAAGGTCTGGGTGCCACCACCAATTTGAGCGCCCGTTTTCCGTGGGGCATTTGGATTGGCTTTGACGTGATGTGCGGAGTCGCGCTCGCGGCCGGTGGCTTCACGGTCAGCGCTGTCGTCTACATTTTCCACATCGAAAAGTATCGCCCGATCATTCGACCGGCGATCCTGACGGCGTTTCTTGGTTACCTGCTGGTATGCGTTGGACTAATCTTCGATCTAGGGCGGCCTTACAACATCTGGCATCCGCTAATCATGTGGAATCCGCACTCAGTGATGTTCGAGGTCGGCTGGTGTGTCACGCTTTACACGACAGTGCTCGCCCTGGAGTTCAGCCCGCTGGTGCTGGAAAAGCTGCCCTGGCGGCGGCCACTCAAGATTGTCAAAGCGTTGACTGTGCCGCTGGTGATTGTGGGCGTACTCCTGTCGACCCTGCACCAGTCATCGCTCGGCACGCTGTACTTGATCGTACCGCACAAGCTGCATGCGCTGTGGTACTCGCCGCTGCTGCCGGCCTTTTTCTTCATTTCCGCGATCGCGCTGGGATGCGCGATGACGATCTTCGAGTCGTACCTGAGCCTGCGCGCCTTCCGCAAAGGGATCGAGTTTGAGTTGCTGAACAAACTCGGACTAGTCGCCGCCGTGGCGTTGCTGGTCTACCTCGTATTAAAGGTCTTCGACATGCAGGGGCGAGGCGTGCTCACGCTGGCCTTTCAACCAACTTACGAGGGGCGAATGTTTCTGGCCGAGATGTTGTTGGGTGTTATCGCCCCGATCGTCATGCTCCTGATTCCGCGCCTGCGGAATAATCAGTTCGGTTTGTTCGTGGCGTCGCTGATGGTTGTGCTCGGCTTCGTCATGAATCGAATCAATGTGGCGATTACCGGAATGGATCGTTCTTCGGGCGTCAACTATTTTCCCAGCTGGACGGAAATCGCCGTCACAGCCTCGATAGTCGGCGCGGGCTTTTTGTTGTTTGGGCTCGCGGTGAAGTATCTCGAGGTTTTCCCGCGCGAGGAGATGGACGAAATTGCGCGAGGCAAGCGGTCGGAGCTGCCCGTGCTGGCCGCCTTTCGCCAACCGTTGTGGAGCGCGACCACGTTGGCCCTCGTCGTTGGGCTGGTCTTCATGGGAGCTACGGTAGGGCTGAGCTATGACGGCATCAGACGGCGCGTGCCGGCGCCAAGCGAACTGGCGGCCGAGAAGGGCGACGTCAATATTAACGCCGCGCTGGGCGAGCTCAGAGTTCCCGGCGACGTCGCGATCAAAATGGGAAAGACCAGTCCGGGAGTAGTGATCTTCAGCCACGCGCGCCATGTCGAGACTGCGAACCCCGACTGCACCGGGTGCCACACGAGTCAATTCAAAATGCTTTCGACCAGCCCCGACATCTCGCCCGGCAAGAAGATGCAGAGGTGCGGCCAGTGCCACGACGGCGTCAAGGCCGTCAGTACTACAGATAAGGAGCGGTGCGATTCCTGTCACGCGCGGCACTAACAGCGTTCGGCTACCGTCGATCAATCTGAGTTTCAAACTCACCTTCTGTCTAATCGGCGGGATGGTGCTCATCTTTTCCGCCCTCGGCTATCAGATCATCAGACTGCACCGCGAGAACCTCGAAGAGGCTACCTACGCCGCCGGCGATCGGATCACCGACACGATCAAACGCAGCACACGTTATGGGATGCTTCACAATCGCAGCGACGAGACTCATCAGATCGTTGCGTCGATAGGCACACAGCCGGGCATCGAGAAGATCAGCATCTTCAACAAAGCCGGCGCGATCAAGTTCTCAACTGACGAGCACGAGATTTCCACGCGCGTCGACCAAACGGCGGAAGCCTGTCGCGCGTGCCACGTGCGCGAAGGCCAGGCCTCTCAATCCAGCGCTACAATTCCGCACCAGCTCAGCCGCGCAGAGCGCACCCGAATCTTCGTCGCCGCGGACGGACGCCGTACTTTGAGCGTTATCGACCCGATCGAAAACGAGCCGAGTTGTTCAAGTTCCGCCTGTCATGCCCATTCACCAGAGACAAGAGTGCTGGGGATGATCAACGTGCGCATGTCGCTCGCGCCCGTAGACCAGGCCATCAGCGCCAGCAGGCGGCAAATGATGTTCAGCCTGTTCGGGGCGATTGCGCTCCTGTCGGTGGTTTTCGCAGCACTGATCTGGATCATGGTTCATAAGCCGGTTCATCGGCTTACAGTCGGGACGAATCGCGTAGCGGCGGGGGATCTGGACCACAAAATCAGCATCGAATCACACGACGAACTCGGTAATCTGGCCCGCTCGTTCAATCGCATGACGGCTGAGTTGCAGCGGGCCAATGCGGAGATAAACGACTGGACGAAGACTCTCGAAGACAGAGTTGACAAGAAGACAGCGGAGTTGCAGCAAGCGCACGAGCATGTGCTGCGAGTCGAGAAGCTGGCCTCCATCGGCAAACTCGCGGCCATAGTCGCCCATGAGATCAACAATCCGCTCGCGGGAATTCTGGTTTACGCCAAGTTGCTCCTCAAGCGTTTGAGCCGGAACGACGACCCGACGAAAGACACCGCGGAGTCAAAGAAACACCTCGAAACTATTGCCGCCGAGTCCGCGCGCTGCGGCGAGATCGTCAAGGGATTGTTGCAGTTCGCGCGACAGAGCAAACCCAACGCCGAGCCTAACGACATCAATGAAATCATTCAGCAGTCGGTGCGCCTGGTGCGGCACAAGCTCGAGCTGACAAACATTCGCACCGAGATCAAGCTCGACGCGAATCTGAATCGAGTGGTTTGCGATGCCCAGCAGATCAAGCAGGCACTCGTCGCCCTGCTAATCAACGCCTGCGAGGCGGTCGGTCAACATGACGGACTGATCGCGATCGAATCGCGCGGTTTGCCCAACCTGAGCGCGACCGAGGTCCGAATCAGCGACAACGGGATTGGCATGGATGAAGAGACAAAGCAGATGGTCTTCGAGCCGTTCTTTACGACCAAGGAACAGGGCAAAGGCGTAGGGCTCGGGCTCGCGGTGGTCTACGGAATTGTCACCGCCCACGGCGGCGAGATCGAGGTTGACTCTGCGCCCGGCAGCGGTACGACGTTCGTGATCCGGCTGCCCAATGGGGCCAGCCGGATCGCGGACCAATCGCGTGAGATCGAGCCGGCAGTGGCCGGGCTGAACGTCGATCCGATTAAAGCAGCGCTGCCCCGGCAGCCTGGAACAGCATCGTCAGGAGGTTAGATCATGGAAACGGAGAATGCTCGCATTTTGATTGTCGATGACGAGGAAGCGGTGCGGGAATCGCTCGGCAGTTGGTTCCGCGATGAGGGCTATCGGGTAGACGTGGCTGGGTCGGCGAAAGAGGCGCTCGCAAAGCTCGCGCATGACAACTGGGATGTCTTCCTGCTCGACATTCGCATGCCCGGCATGGACGGTCTTGAGCTGCAGCGCAAACTCAAGGAGGCGCAGCCCGACGCGACTGTGATCATCATGACGGCTTACGCGTCGGTTGAAACCGCCGTCGAGGGAATGAAGCAGGGCGCCTACGATTACATCATCAAGCCGTTCGATCCGGATGACCTGGAGCACACGATTCGTAACGCTGTCGAGCGCAAGAAGCTGGTCTCAGAGAATCAACAACTCCGCACGAAGATCGATGAGTTGAATCTGCTTCACGAAATCGTCGGCACCAGCGCTGCCACGCGCCGGTTGCTCGAACAGGTGGCAATGGTTTCCGCCTCTGATACCACAGTGCTGATTCGCGGTGAATCCGGAACTGGGAAGGAACTTATCGCGCGCGCGATTCACGCGAACAGCGATCGCCGCTATATGCCCATCGTGGTCGTGAATTGCGGCGCCCTGTCGGAAGGCATTCTCGAATCAGAGCTCTTTGGCCACGAGAAAGGCGCATTCACCGGCGCGCAATATCGCCGCAAAGGAAAGTTCGAAATGGCTGACGGCGGCACGCTGTTTCTCGACGAGATTGGCGACATTGGTCTAAAGACGCAAGTTGATCTGCTGCGCGTGCTGGAAGAGAAAAAGATCTGCCGGGTGGGGGGCAACCTGGAAATACCCGTGAATTTCCGGCTTATCACCGCTACGAATAAGAACCTCGAATCAATGAACGGGGAGGAAAAGTTTCGCGAAGATCTTTACTATCGTATCAACGTCTTCTCCCTGACTATTCCGCCACTGCGCGAGCGGCGCGAAGACATCCCTTTGCTCGCCGGCCACTTTCTGAAGAAATTCGCGCGCGGCATGAACCGCTCGGTAGCAGGTATTTCCGCCGCCGCCGGACAGGTGCTGATCGACTATGACTGGCCCGGCAACGTGCGCGAATTGCAGAACGCTATCGAGCGCGCCGTGCTCGTCTGCAAGACCCCTAAAATTGAACCAGGCGATCTGCCACTCCATGTCAATGACACGAACGGCGCGCCGGTTGGCAAGTCACTTGCCGAGATCGAGCGACAGCATATCAAGCGAACATTGCAGGAATCGGGGTGGAACGTCTATCGAGCCGCGCGCCTGTTGGAGATAGATCGTGTAACTCTTTACAACAAAATTAAGAAGTACGGATTCAAGCGCGAGGCCGAGGTGGGTGGTGAGTCAGTTTGAAAAGTGGCACGGGCGTGCGGGGTCCCCGGCGGGGCAGCCCCGCTGGGGTGCTCGTCCCGCCCGTGAATCACGTGCAAGATGCACGTGCCACAACCAAACTCAAGGCCGAAGGTAGATTCGTCGATGCTAGTCCCGGAGATCAAAATAGTGCCGGTTGGGACTGTGGACCAGAACACACTCGACTACCTGGCTCTGACGATACCGGGCAGCTTTAACGCTCGCTGCCATAGCAGCAGCGTTACCGTCGATACCCAGGACGCCTACCATCCAACGCGGCGGCAGTACAACTCGACCCAACTCCTGGCCAAGCTTTTGGAGTTGAACCTCGCCGAAGGGAACAAGATGCTCGGGGTCACCGAGGTTGATCTCTTCATTCCTATTCTTACTTTTGTTTTCGGTGAGGCGCAGCTTGGTGGCCGCGTGGCCTTGATTTCGGCGCACCGTCTACACCCGCAGTTTTACGGTCTGCCTGAAGACAAGAAGCTGTTCTATTCGCGTTGTGAGAAGGAAGCCAAGCACGAACTCGGGCATACCAGCGGCCTCACGCATTGCCGGAGTTATGATTGCGTGATGCATGTCTCCAACTCGGTTGAGCAGGTGGATCTCAAGGGCAATAGTTTCTGCGCGACTTGCGACGGCTTAATGCAGCGGGCCAACGGTGGTTAGAGGGTAATGTCTTAGTCTGGTTTCGTGTTTCTTCCAGTTCCGACAAGAACGATCCACGAAATCACACGAAACCGCACGAACGAAACCATTTCCGCTTCGTGTCTTTTCGTGGATCATTTACCTTGAGAGCGGCAATCTTTCAAAATGGGACATCACTACCGATAAGAGGGCCCGCGATTTTGAGACTCACTACCGCTGCGCCTATCCTGTGGAGTTAAGTCGGACTTAGTTAAAGTCCCAAAAACAGAAATGGGTACAGAGCAAATCACTCTGTACCCATTTTCACCAAAACTGGCGGAGCCGACGGGATTCGAACCCGCGACCTCCGACGTGACAGGCCGGCGTTCTAACCAACTGAACTACGACTCCGCAAAGAAACCCGAGAGACCAGATGTCAGGGATCAGATGTCAGTTTCGAATCTGACATCCGACCTCTGACCTCCGACATCCGGATCTGGTGGGCGCGGAGGGACTCGAACCCCCAACCTCTTCCTTGTAAGGGAAGCCGTCTACCATTGACATACGTGCCCGGTTCAAAAATCAATCGGAACTACTGCCCTACGGCAGGGTGTGATCGTAAGGAAAGCATCGAGGGGTGTCAAGAAGCGAGGTGCGAAGGTTGTGCTCTTCGTTCCTTCGTTTCAGAACCGAGAGCGGTAGCGACCGGATGCTACCTTCAACCTTCCATCTACGAATCCGCGGGCAGAAAGTCCTGTGGGACGTGGTTGAGTGCTTGTATCCGGTCGCTACCGCTCTCGGTTCTGAAACGACTCGCCCATGCGGCGTATTGTTATCAACGAGATGAAACTGCACCAGTACCTGAGGGCCCCAGATCGCTTTGGTCTAGCGGAGATTTCCGACTATAGTTAGTCAACCCAGACCCGTTCGGCCACATACTATATGCCCAGGCGTTCACTCAAAAGCAGTTTAGTTGGTTGTATCCTCTGTGCCCTGCTCTCCGTCGCGACTCTGGTGGTCGCAAACCGCGCTGCGAGCGAAGGACGACCGGGAAGCGACCGGCAGCAAACTAACCAGCAGCAGCGACCGCGCAAAGTCGGCCCAACGCCGACGCCGTCCGCCACACCCATCCCCAATCAGCAGCAGACAGATTCAGCCCTAGAAGAAGTCGGCGAGGGCGACGTGGTGCGCGTCGAGACCCAATTAGTCACGGTTCCGGCCGTAGTTACTGATCGAAACGGCCGGCCGGTGGCAGGTCTGCGGGCAGAGAACTTCATAGTTTTCGAAGACGGAACGACCCAGCGTGTGACTAATTTCGCGACGACCGAAGCACCTTTTGAGATCGCGCTGTTGCTCGACACGTCCGGCTCAACGAGGGAAGACCTGGGTCTGATTCGTGCCGCTGCCAACGCATTCATCAATGCGCTGCGCCCTGGAGACCGCGTCGGGATCATCGCCTTCAACAATACGCCACGGAATGGATCGCCGGTGGCGACGGTCGATATCCTGTCGGCGCTCAACAGCGATCACAAGGCCCTGCGAGCGGCGATCGAGAACCTGGGAACCAGCAACGGGACGCCGTTCTATGACGGACTGGCACGCGCCGCCGACCAGGTATTTCGCGAACCGCCGCGGGAAGAAATGCGCGGACGGCGCGCGGTCGTGGCCCTGACCGACGGCGTCGATTCCAGCAGCGATTCCGGTTACGAGGAGGCGCGCGCCAAGCTTTTGCGCGCCGGCGTGGCCTGCTATTTCATTCAGATCAGCACCGAAGATTACGTCGAAGATCGTCTTTTGAAAGACTGTCAGGATGACGGGCGACTCACGCTCTCAGCAAAACAGTTGGAAAGATTTCGCCGGCTGTTTGTGCCGCAGGCGCAGAAGGAAGACTATCAGGACTTCTGTCGCCTCGGCCAATTCGAGCGCATGGACATCAGCCGCCAGCTTTACAATCTGGCACGGAAGGAGATGGGCGAGATGGCGCACGCTTCCGGGGGGAAGGCATTCGCGGCCGCCAGTGTGCAAGAAGCACGCTCGGCCTTTGCGCAGGTGGCCAACGAGATTGGAACGCAGTACAGCCTGGGCTACTATCCGTCGAACAAGACTCACGACGGCCGCTTTCGTCAGATCAAAGTTGAAATGCGCGGCGTGAAGGATGCCAATGTGAGGGCGCGCGAAGGATACTATGCTCCGAAGCAATGACATACGACCTATTTGACCTATATGACCCATTCGACCGATACGTCATCAAACCCATTCAATCGAATTACTCTTATTGTCCTCGACGGCGCCGGAATCGGCGCCACGCCTGACGCGCCCGAGTGGGGCGACGCCGGCTCGGATACCTTCGGCCATATTTGTGAATCGCGCGCGGTGCGACTGCCGAATCTGCAAAGCCTCGGACTCGGAAACATTCGCCCGTTGGCCGGTGTCGAGGCAGTCGAGAATCCTCGCGGTTGTTATGGCAAGTGCGCGCTGGCTTCCAACGGTAAAGACACGACCACCGGGCATTGGGAAATGGCCGGCATCATTCTGGAACGCGCGTTTCCGACTTACCCAGACGGGTTTCCCCAATCGATCGTCGATCAGTTCATCAAGCGGACGCACGTGCCGGGAATTCTGGGCAACATCGCGGCATCCGGAACAGAGATCATCAAGGACCTGGGCGAGGAACACGTCAAGACCGGGAAGCCGATCGTATACACTTCGGCCGACTCAGTCTTTCAGATAGCCGCGCATGAAGAAACAATCCCGCTCGACCGGCTCTATGAAATCTGCGAGACAGCCCGCGACCTCCTGCACGGCGAGCATGAAGTTGGCCGGGTGATCGCGCGGCCCTTTCTCGGCAATCCGGGCTCGTTCTACCGTACTGAAAATCGCCACGACTATGCGGTGCCGCCGCCGCGCGAAAATCTGCTGCCGCTCTTGCAGCAAAATGGACTGGACGTCGTTTGTATTGGAAAGATTGCTTCCATCTACGACTCGACCGGAGTGACCCAGGACCTTACCGCGAAGAACAACGAACAGTCGATCGATCAGACTATTCGCGCTTTGCGTGACGGTACCCGCGGCCTGATCTTTTCGAACCTCGTAGACTTTGACATGCTCTACGGCCACCGGCGGGACACGGAAGGCTATGCGCGCGCACTCGAGCATTTCGATTCGCGCTGGCCGGAAATCGAGGCCGCGATGGGTGACGGCGATCTGCTGATTATCACCGCCGACCACGGCAACGATCCTACTTATCCGGGCACTGACCACACGCGCGAATATGCGCCGCTAATTGTCTTTGGTAAACGCGCGCGGCCGGGCGTCGATCTCGGCACTCGTCGTTCTTTGGCGGACATCGGGCAAACGATTGCCGAAAACTTTGGACTCAACCTGAAAGCGGGCGTGGGCTTTTTGAGAGAGATTGCCGGTAGCTAAGCCACATCCTGGATGACTAAAGCGTTGTCGAGAATCGCGCGTTTTGGTTTGCCGGCGACCCTGGTCGGCTATGCATTGCTCTGCGCGGTTGTTCAGTTCGCTGCTGCGCAAACACGCCGGCCTCAGCGCTATGTCCCGGGATTAAGCGATTCTGTCTACTCAATCCAGTTTTCGCCGGACAGTCGCACTCTGGCGATCGCTCGAGGTGCTCGCGGCCCGGGACGACTCGAATTGTGGGACGTCGAGACAGGGAAATTAACGCGCGTGATCAAGGGATTCGACGGGGTGGTATGGTCGGTATCGTTCGCCCCTGATGGAAAAACCATCGTCACCGGAAGTGGCGGCGACCGCACCGATACACTTCCGGAACGGCGCAGCCGCAGGTTCACAGAACTCAAATGGTGGGACGTCGAAACGGGCGAGCTTAAACAACAGAGGGAAATGACCGGCGACAATCGGCTGAGCGTCACCGCCTATTACTCACCGGACGGCAAGTCCCTGGCGACTGTCGAATCCTCTTCCACAATCTCGATATTTGTACCGGGATTTGATTTGACCGGTGATCGCTTCCCGGGTTTTCCTTCCACCTTCCGCCGCTATGTCTCCTACAGCGCAGACCTGAGGTTACGCGACGCCAGGACCGGCGAGGTCGTCCTCAAGTTGAAGAGCGGAGTGACGAGTTTTGAAAGATCCTCATTTGGAAGCGAAGGCAGGTCGAATGAAGTCTGGCCATTTGCGAGGCGTTCCCAGAGACTTCCCCTGGTCTTCTCGCCTGACGGCCAAATCGTGGCCAGCTGGAACCCGGGCGAGATCCGGCTTTGGAATGCCTCAACCGCCGAGGAAATCCGCAAGCTTAAGGATTTCAAAGGACGGCTGAACGGCGCGGCCTTTTCTCCGGATAGTCGTTTCCTCGCCGCCGGCATCACCCGGGCCGAAGTCAAAAACAACCAAAGACTCTTCAGAAGCCACGTTTTGATCTATGACCTGGCGACCGGAGAGAACACTAAGAAGTTGGCGGTGGCCACAGAGGCGATCTCTTCTTTGGCATTTAGCCGAACTGGCACCCAGCTACTAATCGGGGGCTCTCAGATTGACGGGGATCGAAACACGGGCACAGTGGAACTTGTGAGCATTCAAAAGGGCAGCCTTGGCAGTGCCCACAATGAGGCCGATGGAGGAGTTCAATCGCTCGTGCTTTCACCGAATGCCCGCAGCCTGGCGTTGCAAACCAGCCCGTCGACCGTGAAACTTCTGGACACTTTGACTTGGGAAGTTAAGCAAACTTTTGACGACACCAGCGACACAGATTCGGCAAGCGCTTTTGCCAGATCGCATATTCTGTCGGTGAAAAGCGTTCCTGCGATTGCGTTCTCATCTGATGGAAAAACTGTGACCGGCGGAATCGAGCAGGACGGAGTCAGAATCTGGGACGTCAGGACCGGAGAAGTGAAAAAACAGTTGGCTGAGGATGAAGACTCAGGCTCAATCATGGCCGTCTCGTCAAACGGAACTATAGTTGGCGAGGTCGGTGCGGATGAAACTCTGCGTCTGTGGAACCCGACGCTCGGCGAGAAGAAAACTGTTCTAATGTCTGGCGGCCCGGTGTCCGCGCTTGCGCTTGCCCCAGACGGAGCAACCCTGGCCGTAGCCTATCCGAACCAAATCGTCCTGCTGAACACCGTAACCGGGAAACCAGCACAAGCGCTCCCAATACAAACATCAGGGCAACAGTCCACGGTGACAAAGATCAATTGCATGGTTTTCTCGGCCGATGGTCGGACGCTGGCGGCCGGCGAGGATCTCAGGATTGTCATCTGGGATCTGGCCACCCGGCAGATCCGGAAAACACTAGAACCGTCCGGAAGTGTGACGGCGTTGCGTTTCGCGCCGGACGGCCGCACTTTGGCGGGCGGGAGCCAGGATGGAACCGTTAGTCTTTGGGACCTGCAAACCGGTGTCTTAAGTTCGCAACTCAAGAAACATTCAGGTGCGGTGAATGCGATCGCCTTTTCGACCGCGGGAGATCTAATGGCCACCGGTGGCGATGATCGCACAGTGATTATCTGGGAGACCGCGACGGGTAAGGCGCGGCGCACGCTGAAAGGTCATGATCTGGCTGTCACTTCCCTTGCTTTCTCGCCCGACGCCAGTTTGTTGGCCTGCGGCTCCGGTAATGCTTCGGTAGTTTTGTGGGACGTGCAGAGCGGAAAACTCAATCGAGTGCTGAGATAGATTTGTCTGGAGTGGCACGGGCGTTGGTAGCTTTCTACTTTGATAAGGTGTTGCGGAGTACCGGCTTTAGTCGGGTTTTTGTTAAGCGAAAAGGAACCCAACTGAAGTTGTTCTCTAAACGCAGTGAATCAGGACAACACCCGGCGCCTTGCTGTTTTTGCTCGACAAGCTGTAAAGTCTGTCGCACTCTGCTGAAGAAAAGAGGGACTATCCGATGCGCAAGCGCAACTTAGTTTTGGTTTCCCTGGCCTCGTTTTTCGTCTTTTGCCTGTCTGCCCCCCAACAGGTCATGGCCCAATCCACTATTATGAATACTCCTTCAACCGGTGTGGTGGGCGCGAGACAGGTCTACCTGGAAATGGACTTTCTAACTAACTACGCCTGGCAGAGGGAAGGCTCGTTTCAGAACTACATCCCGCGCGCGGTTGTCGGAGTCGGCCGCAATGTTGAAGTCGGCGTCAATGTCTCGTACACGCATATCTCGGGCGGAGAGAGTCAGCCGATCGAAGTGCAGCCGAACGTCAAGTGGCAATTCTATAACAACGAAGGAGCCGGCACGGGGGCGGCGGTTGGGTGCATTCTCTATGCTCCGATTACGCATCGAGCGGGCACGGACACGCTCGGTCAGTGTTACTCAGTAGGGAGCAAAAAACTCCCTGGTCGTTTTGGGCCTAAATTCACCGGCGGAGCGTACGCTCTAATCCACGCCCGGAAGGAAGACGGAAACCGAGTGGGCGCGACCATCGGATATGAACAGCCGCTCTCTAGCAAGGTCAGCTTCATAATTGACTGGTCCAGTGGCAACAATCGTTTTGGCTACATCAGTCCCGCCCTCTACTTCGTCACTTCAAAGAACAGCGGCTTGTCTGCCGGTTATAATATCGCTAATCAGGGGCGCGGAAAGAACTCGCTGTGCGCTTATTACGGCATTCAGTTTTGATCGCTAACAGCCACCCTTGCCGGCTCTGGTTATATCCACAGATTGCACAGATTCCGCAGACAGACGGATACGGGACGATTTACCTCGGACTCTTCTGCTAACAACCTGTCCCTCTGCATTCCTATCTGTGTAATCGGCGTAATCTGTGGACGGTTTATTTATCGATCCAACGATCAGAGTTCGGAGGGTTTCATCGGCAATCCCAGTTGGGCCTCTTCCGGATTCTTGAGGACCGCGATGAACGGCAGGTTGCGATATCGCTCCGCGAAATCCAACCCATAGCCAACGACAAACTTGTCGGGAATCTTGAAGCCCAGATAATCGATCGCGACTTCTTTTTCTCGCCGTTCAAACTTGTCGAGCAGGGCTGCGAGTTTCACGCTCGCCGCGCCGCGTGACTGAAGATTGGCTAACAGATAGGAAAGCGTGAGGCCGGTGTCCACGATATCTTCAACGACCAGAATGTGTCGTCCCTCGATGGCTACGTCAAGATCTTTCATGATGCGTACTTCGCCGGAGGTGTGCATCTCAGCGCCGTAGCTGGAAATGGCCATGAACTCAACGTTCAAAGGAATGTCGATTGCCCGTATCAGATCGCTCAAAAACATGCACGCGCCCTTCAGCACGCCGATCAGCAGTGGATTGCGTCCGGAATAATCGCGCGCGATCTCTGCGCCCAGTTCGCGGATCTTCTCCTCGATCTCTCGGCCTGATATCAGGACTTCCAGGTTAGGATTGGTGAATTCTGACATGATTCTCGCTGGTGATGTCGACAAGATTTTATCCCCTTCGATCGAGTTTCAAGTTTCTCTCAGAGTCGGCCAGTCGTCAAAGTACACAGGTATGAAACGGTAAGAACTACCACAGATACACACGGATTTTCACAGATAGGGATCAAAAAAACACATCGGCGGCTCTCGAATAGCTGTTTTTATGTCCGTGTGAATCCGTGTTCATCTGTGGCTACTTCTTCTTCGATCCGCACGACCTTATCCAGGAGCTAACTGAAGTTGGTACTCTGGACCTATTACCGTTTGCGCGCACGCCAATGCTGCGAGATACTATTGAAGCTCCTCCGTCAGGTCAATTCGCAAGCGGCGATTGGCCTGTTATATTTGCTTCAATCGGGTTTCAATCAGGGATCGAACATGAAGAAATCTGCTCGAAAGATGGTTGCCGGCCTGTCGTTCCGGTTCTTTTTGCTGCTGTTGCTGCTGGCTGGAGCGTCGTGGGCGCTGCCCCAACAACCTGCGCCTAAAGCCACATCGCCCGCGCAATCGCCGGCCGCCGATGTGCGCGCGCGGGTTACTGAGACGGCCATCGACTCAACGATCAGCGATGACCCGGCGGTCGGAAAGATGCTCGCGGTTTACAGTCCGAAGGTGCGAGAGCTTGAGGTCGTCCTGGGAAAATTAACCGGCGAGTTGAAAAAAGGCGGCACTGGCTCGGGCTCTCTGGGCAACTTTGTAACTGACGGAATGCGGGCCCAGGCAAGTCTGAAGATCGGCAAACCCGTGGCCGTGGCTTTGATGAATGGCGGCGGGATGCGCCGGAACACCATCGGTGAAGGTGACCTTAAGGCGCGCGATATTTTTGAATTGCTGCCATTTGAAAACGCGCTGGTGACGCTCGATCTTACGGGCGAGCAGTTGATGAAGATGCTGCAAATGATCGTTTCCCGACGCGAAGGCCAATCCGGCGCGCGGATCGTTTACAAGACCAATGCAGATAAGACTTCGGAACTGGTAAGCGCAAAACTGCGCGAGGCTTCCGGAGAAAAAGACATCGACCCGAAAGCGGCCTACACGATAGTCACGATCGATTACCTGTACCGGGTCGGCGGCACCACCTACGGCGTCCTGCGCGAGGGAAAGGACCTGAAAGAGCTGGGCATCACTTTGCGCGACGCAATCATGAACTACGTGAAATCCGAGACGGCTGCGGGCCGGGACATCAAGCCGAACCTGGACGGCCGGTTTGTTTTTGATAAGGCTAACTCGGCCCCGAGCGCGGAGGCGCCACCACAATGACGACTCGCAGAGATTTTTTGGGCGCTTCGATCGCTGCCGGCCTGTCGCTCTCTTTTCCGAAAAGCCTGCGATCTCTGGACACCTCTACACATCGTGCGGCGATCTGGGAGCCGCTGCTCGATCCCCAAAAAGGCGAGACGCTGATCACAGTTCTGCACACGAACGATACTCACTCGCAGATCGATCCGATTCTCGATAACGACAAAGACTATGCCGGCAAAGGTGGCGTGGCGAGACGCGCGACCCTGGTCAAGCGCGTGCGCAAAGAGAATCCGAACACGCTGCTGATTGACGCCGGCGACGTTTGTCAGGGGACGCCGTACTTCAATTTTTACAGGGGTGAAGTTGAGTACAAAGCGATGTCGCTGATCGGCTATGACGCCGGCACGCTCGGCAATCACGAATTTGATAACGGGGTCGAATCGTTAGCGAAGGCCCTGGAGTTCGGCAGCTTCGATATCGTTTCGACCAATTATGACGTGCGCGGCAGCGCGTTGGAGAGTAAGGTCAAAACTCATGTAGTGAAGGAAGTCGGCGGCCTGCGCGTCGGTCTGTTCGGTTTGGGAATCAGCCCGACAGGTCTAATTACTCCGGACAACTTCAAGCCGTTACAGTATCTGGATCCGGTGCGGATGACGCGCTGGGTAACAAGGCTCTTGCGCGAGCAGGAGCGTTGCACCCTGGTGCTCGGCATGTCCCATCTGGGTTATTACGCCGATCCGAAGAACGGCGAGCCCGGCGACTCGCAAGTCGCCGCACAGGTTGACGGCATCGACTTTATTGCCAGCGGTCACACGCACACTTTCATGGAGAAGCCCGTGCTGCAAAGGAACCCTGCGGGCAAAGACACGGTTATCTTCCAGGTTGGCCGGAGCGGAATCTATGTCGGTCGCGTAGATTTCACGGTCCGTGACGGCAAGGTCACGGCGCACGCCGGGCGGTTATTGGATCTGCGGGACGAGTCGCTGGCTTAGTTTTGGAGTAGTTTTAGTCCGACAAACTTCAGTTTGTCGTCACGTCCCCTTTGTCGTCAATTGTTTGCGAGGATCAGCGACAAACTGAAGTTTGTCGGACATAACCAAATGGCAGACGATGCAACCAGAGATCGAGTTCGCGCGCTGGTGCGCGACGTTTTGAGCAAGGCAGTGCCGTCTGAATCTGCCGCGTCAACTCCGGCCACGACCTCTGCTAACGTAGCGACCTCTTCTTCACCTTCAGCGCCGGCAGCCGGCGCCCACGTCACCCGCGACGAATCAGCGAAAGTCGTTATCACTGAGGACGACGTACGCGGGCTGGAGCGAGGCTCGGTGTTGCGTATCGCTGAGGGGGCGAGGCTGACTCCTTTAGCAGCCGACATCATCACGGAGCGCGGCATCGAAGTGGTTCGCAGGGTCCCACGCAGCGGATCAAAACAGAATAAAACGGTTGCTGTGGGAGCTGATCACGGCGGTTACCCGATGAAGGAAGAACTCAAGAGCTATCTCGCCGAGCTTGGTCATCGGGTCCACGATTTTGGCACCAACTCAGAGAATGCTGTCGACTATCCCGACTTTGCCCATGCAGTCGCGCGCGCGGTCGCTGACGGCTCGGCGGAGGTCGGCATCGTGATCGACGGCGCTGGTGTGGGTTCGGCGATGACTGCCAACAAAGTCCCCGGCGTGCGCGCGGCCGCCTGTTACTCAGTTGAAGTGGCGCGCAACTCTCGCGAACACAACGGCGCCAATGTCCTGACCCTGGGCAGCAAAACGATCTCCAGCGCCGAGATGCGCGAGATCGTCCGGGCCTGGCTGGGCACTGAACTCACCGAAGATCGCCACCGCAAGCGCGTGTCGAAGATCGATGCGATTGAGCGGCAGTACAGCCGCTAATTCTTTCAATCCGGTCGAAACTGAACAGCAATAGTGAGCACTGTTGGCCGAACTCTGTGCGTTGGCGTAAAATGGTCTTCGCCTGGCATCACATCTGTGCTCGTTAGGAAAACAATGGCACAAGAACTCAAGACACAAACTCCCACGCCGCCCGTCACTCCGACTCCGCCGCGCATGACCTACGAGGAATTTCTCGAGTGGGCAGACGGCATTCGGGCCGAGTGGGTTGACGGAGAGGTGATTGTAATGAGTCCAGCATCTGAGCCACACCAAGACCTCGGCGGGTTTCTTTCTTCTCTGCTTCGGCATTTTGTAGAGGCATACGGATTGGGTCGCATACTTATCCCGCCGTTTCAAATGAAGTTGAGTTCCAGACCGTCCGGACGTGAACCGGACCTGCTGTTCATATCAAAAGACAAACTCGACCGTTTGAAGCGAACCTATCTCGATGGCCCGGCTGACCTCGTCGTAGAGATAGTCAGTCCCGACAGCCAGGCAAGAGATCGTGGCGACAAGTTCTATGAGTACGAAGAAGCCGGCGTCCTCGAATATTGGATACTCGATCAGACGCGGAAGCGGGCCGAGTTCTATCAACTCGGGGACGGAACATTCAAGCTGATAGACCCCGATGAGAATGGCGTCTACCGGAGCAAAGTTCTTGAAGGCCTTTGGCTCAAAGTTGACTGGCTGTGGCAGGACCCTTTGCCGACACTGATGTCGGTGCTGAAAGAGTGGGGCCTGGTAAAGTAAATATGCCCTATTCAAACAACGGCGATTTCGAACAACTGGTCGAGCAGATCACCGACGTGATCTATGCCCGCCTGAACGGCGAGGGTCTCGACCAGGCAAAGATGTGCGGCTGCACGTCGGAATGTTTTCATCGCTGTCCCGAACGCATGCATCGCGTCGTCGATGCCGGCGCCGCGCGTATTGGACTTGTGCTCGGCCAGACGGCTTCCGCCCGCGACTGGGCCGGCTTGATCGACCACACTCTCCTTAGACCGGACGCCTCTGAAACTGAAATCCGAAAGCTCTGCGACGAAGCGGCGCAATATCACTTCGCCTCCGTGTGCGTGAATCCAACCTGGGTGCGCGCGTCCGCATGCAACCTGCAAGGCACCGGCGTCCCGGTGTGCACCGTGATTGGATTTCCCCTGGGCGCGACTTTGCCGGATGTTAAAGCTTACGAAGCGCGGCGCGCGATCATGGATGGCGCGCGCGAAGTCGACATGGTCATCAACGTCGGCGCGCTGAAGAGCGGCGACGACTGTCTGGTCGAACACGATATTCGCTCCGTGGTCGAGGTTGCTCATGAGTACGACGTGACCTGCAAAGTAATCATTGAAACCGCCCTGCTGACCGACGATGAAAAGGTACGCGCCTGTCAGGCGGCAAAGAAAGCGGGCGCTGACTTTGTAAAGACCTCGACCGGATTTTCCAAGGGCGGGGCCACCGTTGCGGATATCGCTCTCATGCGCCGCGTGGTCGGTCCTGAACTCGGCGTCAAAGCTTCCGGCGGCGTGAAGAACATCGACGATGCCCGCGCCATGGTCGAAGCCGGCGCCACCCGCATCGGCGCGAGCGTCGGCGTGAAGATTGCGCAGGAGGCTGCCGGCGCCAGAAGCAACGGCCGCATTCCATCAGGATACTAACAAGCGAAGGATTCTGCTCAATTCTGAGATTGCAAATTGAGAATTGAAAACTGAAAATTTCAAATTGAAGCATCCAAGATCGAATCTCGATCGACGATGGCGTCGCAAGCCTAACGGGCAATTTGCAATTTGTAATTTTCAATTTGCGATGTTCAATGTCGTTTTGGGGTTGATTGTTGCGCTCACAGCAACGATTTACTCGCAAACTCCTACACCTACGTCTCCGCCGGGCCAGGACGTCGACGTCATTCGCACCGAAACTGATCTAACCAATCTGCTCTTTACCGCCACCGACAAGAACAATCGCTACATCACGACGATCCAGCAGGGCGACGTGCGCGTGCTCGAGGACGGAGTGCCCCAGACACTCTTCACTTTTCAGCGCGAGACCGATCGTCCGCTGGCTATTGCTTTCCTGATTGACGTGAGCATTTCGGAAGAGCGCACGCTTCCCGATGAAAAGGCGGCCGCGCGCACGTTCATCGAAAACGTCATTCGCTCGAGTAAAGACCAGGCGGCGATCATCCCCTTCGAAGGCTATGCGCACCTCGAACAACCTCTGACGCGCGATGTGCTCGGCCTCTATCGCGCGTTGGAAAGCGTAGAGGTGGCTTCCCCGGCTTATCTCGGTGCGGCTCCGCCAATCGGCGGGATTACGTCGGGGCCCGGCACGATTGCTCCGCCGCGCGAAGGCTGGACATCGATTTGGGATTCAATAGCCGTGACTTGCCGGCAGGTGTTGGCCCGCAGCACTGGCCAACGTCGCCGCGCGATCATCCTCCTAACAGACGGTCACGACTCCAGCAGTCGTCTATTACGCAGCACCGCCATCGATCAGGCGATTAGTTCTGAGACCGTAATCTACGCCATTGGCATCGGTGACAGGAGATACGACGGAGTCGATAAGAGCGGGCTTAATAATGTCGCGGAGCGTACCGGCGGGCGGGCGTTCTTTCCGAAGAAGGAAGATGACTTGAGGGCGGCTTTCGCCGAGATCGAGCAGGAGTTGCGGTCACAATACCTGGTCGCCTATTCATCGACCAACAAGCAGCGAGACGGTGGCTTTCGCAAGATGTCGATTGAGATCACTAATTCCAATCTCAGCAAACAGCAGTTGAAGCTGCGCTACCGTCCGGGATACTTCGCGAAGCGAGAGCGATAGCGATTTCAAATCTCGAATTATCTGAGACCTCGAATCTCAATCTTCTAACCCCAAATTCCAGCGCCATGATGGTGATGATGATGGCAATCACCCCATCACTGAAAGCTTCCATGCGGCCGCTGCTCATAGTCGTAACGGTCGCCGGCTTACTTCCTACGGCTCTCAACCGGCTCCAACGTGCGCGTGGTATGGTCTGTCACGCTCGACCCGGGCTCAGGCAGCCCCAAGGTCTGCGCCGCCTGAAGTTCTGCTCGAATTGTTTCCTTCAATTGAATGATGTCGAGGCCTTCCCCGCGGCTTTTCTTTGACCGCAACAAGAGCCAGGCGAATAAGGCGTCAATCAGCAGGATTGAGAAGAATGCCATCGCCGCAAACCCATTGATGAGTCCATCGGGGGAGTGAAGCACCCGCGCCATGACCCCCATCAGCATGATGACCGCCACTAGTCCAAATATGGTGACGAATACGATAGCCGCAACCAACGAGTCTGGTGACGGTCCGGGCCGCTTGGCAACCTCGTTTTCTGTCGGGCGCAAATCGGCTCCGCATCGATTGCAATAGCTCAGGCCGGGCGCGATGGCCACACCGCAGGATGAACAAAACATATTCGCTAACCCTCCCGATCGGTATTACGACGGTACAAGACCTCTAGTTCGATCCTGCCCGCCTCATCGCAAGTCTTTTTTCATCGGCAGTAGTCCAATGGTCAAGCCGTCTCCCACCTCGAGTTCGACGCGATCGTCTCCCACGTATCCGCAGGCTCGGTAGAGCTTGATTCCCGGCAATGTAGACATCAACTCCAACGCCTGGAAGCCGGCCGCTTTCGCTTCAGCTTCACAGGCATCGAGAATTGCTCGGGCGATTCCCTGCCTCGCATGTAGCGGATGAATGAAGAAGGCGCGAATCTTTGCGGCTTCGGTGCTGGGATCGAGATAATTCGCATCCCGCGTCGCGTACTGGTCCCCGCCAAACAGAGTCTTGCGCTTGCTCCAACCGCCACAGCCGATCAACTTGCCGTCGCTCTCGGCAACAAAATAAGTACTATCGTCAATCAGGTTAGTATCGACGCCAAAGACGGTGGCAATCGTCGCTTCGATTTGCTGCTCGGAATAGTGTTCGCGGCTCAAGCTGCGCGCTGATTCAATAATGAGCTGTCTGATTGCAGCGCGGTCTGCGAGCGTGGCTTTTCGGAGAATGTAGTCCATTTCGACGGAGGATAATACGCCCTCCGTCACGGTCGGGCTACTTCCCTTGAATCCCCTCCCCCTTTCCCTATATCCTCGCCCCAGCTCTTATGCCTTCGAATCCAAAGTTACTGGCAGTAATCCTCGGCGGGGGCGCGGGCAAGCGGCTGTTTCCGCTCACGCGGGATCGGTCAAAGCCGGCGGTGCCGCTCGGTGGCAAGTATCGTCTCGTCGACGTGCCCATCTCGAACTGCATCAACTCCGACGTCATTCGCATGTTCGTGCTGACGCAATACAACTCGGCGTCGCTCAACAAACACATCGCCACGACTTATCGCTTCTCGCCATTCGCCGACGGGTTTGTCGAGATTCTCGCCGCCGAGCAGACGCCCGAAAGCGGCCAGTGGTTCCAGGGGACCGCCGACGCCGTGCGCCAGGTGCTGCCGCACATACGCGACTGGCGCATCGACACGCTGCTGATTCTGTCCGGCGATCACCTGTACCGGATGGACTATCGCAAGTTCCTCGCGCGGCATTACGAAACGAACGCCGACATCACGATCTCGGTAATCCCGATCGTGCCTGACTCAGCCAGCGAGTTTGGCTTGCTGAAGACCAACCCCGACGGCCGCATCATCGAGTTTCGCGAGAAACCAAAGGGTGAGGCGCTGGAAGCGATGCGTGTCGATACCACCTCGCTGGGCTTGAGCCCGGAAGAAGCGATAGCGCGGCCCTATCTTGCTTCGATGGGTATTTATGTTTTCAAGTACGACCGCCTCGAAGAAGTTCTGAAGGAAGACACGACGCGGTTGGATTTCGGTAAGGAAGTGATTCCGGGGAGCATTAACAAATACAACGTGCAGGCTTATCTCTTCAACGATTACTGGGAAGACATCGGAACCATCGCGGCTTTCTACAAAGCGAACCTCGACATGACCACGCCAATTCCGCCGTTCAATCTGTTCGACGCCGAAGCACCGATGTTGACGCGCTCTCGGTACCTGCCGCCGTCAAAGATCGACAACTGCGAGATTCGCGATTCGATTGTCAGCGACGGCTGCATCATCAATGGCGCGAAGCTTAGTAACTCGGTGATCGGTCTGCGTAGCCGGGTCGGTGGAGGGGCACAGATCGAAACGTCATACATGATGGGCGCGGATTACTACCAGACGCTGGAAGATATGCAGGCGGACAGCGTCAGCGGCAGACCCTGGATTGGCGTCGGCAAAGGCACGATCATCCGCCGCGCGATTATCGATAAGAACGCTCGCATTGGCGCCAACGTGCGGCTGCTGAATGAGGCGGGAGTCGTTGAAGCAGACGGACCAGACGGGAGTTATTACATACGCGACCGGATCATCATCGTGCCCAAGAATGGGACGATTGCGGATGGAACGGTGGTGTGACTTGGTACAGAACCGGGAACGGTACGAGAAGCGACCGGATCATTTTCCATATGTCATTTCTCATTTCTCATTTTTCATCGCCCGAAGTATTCGAGGAAGAGCTGCTACCAGCGTTCACAATGAAAAATGAAACCTGTCAAATGATAAATGGAAAATGAAATCGCCGCGAGCGGTTACCTACCAGCTAACGCTCAGCGTCCTCCAGAGAAATCCTTCTTCAAAACCGGTGGTTTCGCCTGGTTGTTGCCGCCCTGCGCCGAGGCGTTTGCCCCCGGTTGGAAAACATAACTGTCTTTAGTGCGAACCGCCAACTCAGGTCTGTCAACTCGCACCTTGATGCTGCGACGCTCGCCGGGTTGTGGAGAATTCTTCGGGTAATAGCCAAGACTGTACTGGCGTCGCAGCTCTTCCGCGACCGAGCGAAACGCGGAATCAAGATTCTGCTGCTCAGCGTTGTAAAGACGGGCGCCAGTCACGCGCGCCAGATCGTGAAGATACTGATCCGCGCGTTCATATTCATTGCTGCTACCTGAACCGCCGCGACCGCGTCCGCCGCGGCCTCCCGGATAACCTCCGCCACCGGGATAGTTTCCACCGCCGTTGTTGCCACCGTTGCCTCCGCTGAGAATTATTCCCAGGATATCGCCAAGAATGTTTCCACTACCGTTGCCATTGGGACTGCCGCCGCCGCCCCGACGCGAACGCCCTGAACCCGGCCAGCCGCCACCGCCGCTGGTGTTGTCCGAAGAGGTGTCGTATTCAACCGGATAGATCAGCGCGTCAAGTTCCTCGGCATCTCGCACGGTGCTTTCATACGTTGCGTGCTTGCTGGTGGTATCAACCCCGTCGGTGAAAAGGACGATCGCCTTTCGGCCTTCTACCCGATTCAAGTACCGGCTAATCACTTCATCCACAGCGTCGTAGAGCCGAGTGCCGGAACCGATTCTGGTTTGCAGAATCGCGTTGCGAAGCAACGAACGATTGCTGGTGGGTTGCTCCAGGACTCGAATCCTATCGTCGAAGGACACCACCATTACCCGATCGTCGGCGCGCAGTTGGTCGACAAAGGCGATCGCCGCGTCCTGAATCTCTTCGAGTTTGTATCTTGTCGAGGCGCTGGTGTCGATCATCAACGCCACGGTGAACGGCTTTTCGGTCGAGGCGAAATACGCTACCCGCTGCTCGACACCATCTTCCCAAACGCGAAAATCCTCCTTGCGCAAATCGGGGATGTATTTGCCGTCGCGATCCATCACGCTGACGGGGATGCTCACCAGTGTCGTTTCAATCCGAACGATATCGCCTTCGCCGACCTCTTCCGGACTGGCATCTTTCGATGAAGTCGCCCCGGGCTTCTGCTCTCCCGGCCTTTGCTCATTAGGATCGCGCGTCGCCCCTCCCAGCACCGGTGGTCGTGTTGGCCGCGAAGCCTGCGATTCGTCATTACGCGGTTGCTGGGGTCGCGACCGCTGTCCCTGCTGCTGGGGTTGAGGCGGTGTCTGTCCCACGCGGCGAGGTCTCGTCTGGGCGCCGGCAGTCTGCGCCAAAGTCCCCGCGAAAGAACAAAGCAGGACCAAGGTGATGAATCTTTTCATAACTGGAAACTCTCCTGTCGGGAATCTAGCCGGGAACTTGTCGGGCGCCAGGAATCGGGGGAGATTACGCGCCGCGCCTGATTTCAAAACATCGCTTCCTTTTGATGTCGTTACAGCAAAAGAGATGCTCGGAAAAAACGCTGCGCATAAACGCGCCGTCCGTCCGGTTTTCGTTGGAGAGAGAAAATGGGGAGAGATTCCAAACTGACACTGGGAAGATAGCACCGGCCCATCGCTTAAGCAAGAGATTGCGGCGTTTAGTCTGGGGGGATCTTAGATGAACGGCGTTTAGAGTACCGCCCTCAGGCGGCCCTATCTGTGAAAACTCCCAACTGAAATTGGTACTCCGAAACACCCGCGACCCTAAAGTAAGACGCTATCCAGAGCCGGCTATCGCCCCGCAGCCAGATTGATCGCGTTCCAGATAAACGGAAAGGTGCCCCAGGTTTGGCCACGGTGTTGCGGGCGGAAAGCGAACAGCACGATGCGACCCTTGCCCATCCCAATTTCGGCCAACGCAATGCGATCCTTAATCTTGTCTTCGCCGCGCAGCCAGCCTGAACGCAGTAGATCGTCTTTCGCGTAACGCGCGATGACAGACACGCGATCCTTGTCACTCGCCTCAAATGCCGAGCTGTTGACGAAGTAAGCGTTCGTGTCTTTTGACATCGTTCGCCCGATCGGATCTGATGCATCCACGTTGATGCCCAGGATCGAGCCGGGGCAATAGAAATCAGCCGAGCGCAATCCCTCCAGAACGTTTCGCAGCGGCAATTTCCACTGCTTAATCAGCGGCCCGCACGAACCATCAAAACAGATAAGCGTTCCGCCGTCTTCGACAAATCGCGCGAGCATCAACAGGCCTTTGCCGCCCATGCCCGCCGCCGCGGTTTCCGCCGCATCGCTTTCGGCAGGCTCACGAGTTCGCTCCGAAGGCAAAACAATCGCGTCGAAACGAGTCCGCAAGTTTCCTTCGTTGAGTCCGGCATCGCGTAGCGATTCAAATGGGATGTTGAAGGCATCAAAAGCGTAACGCGTCCATCCCTCGTCCATGTTTCCGCGCGGACCCTGATAAATCCCGACGCGAATCCCGGGTTTGATCGGATTAGTGATTGGCGATTTGTCAGTCGTCCAAAGCGCCAACCCGAGATCGCGGCGAACATCGTTCTCGTTCTTGATCGGCGTGATCTGTCGCTCGTTCGCGGTTTCGCGAATCGACATTACCGCCGCCGTCTCTACGCCCATCTGCATCGGTAAAGTCCAGCCGGCGACATCGTACGGCCGTTCAGCCTCGCCGGTCGCGGTGGTTCGATCGGGATATACCTGCGGCTCGAATAGAGCCAAAACGTTTTGGCGATAGGGCTGATTAAGAAAAACGACATAACTGCCGGCGGGAATCTCCTGCATCGGTCGTGACAAGATTACAAACTTCGGGTAGCTCTCACCACGTTTGTGCGCGCCAATGATTTGCTCGCCGGCTATGGCGTGAAGCTCACGATCAAGCCGATGAACTTCGATCCCCTGTTCGACCAAAGCACCGATCAGCTTCGCTACATTGTCATCGCGACCCTGACCGGCGGGAATCAAGTATGCGATTGGTTCGCTGTCGGGGATAGGCGAAAGATTCGCTTTCCCGAGTTCATAAAAGTTGCGCAGGTAATCCGCGCGATAATTCGCCGCCAGCGAAAGGACCGAGTGGCAGGCAATCAACTCCATCTGCATGATGTCGCGCGGATGCCAGGCGCCGCCGGGCCAGGGCTCGGGAAAGTTCGTCACGGCTTCGGTGGCGCTCCGCATCCCGCGCGTATTCGATCGCGTGAGCTGTTCGCGGCTGACGTTAGCCGGCGACATAATGCGCGCACTGGCGGCTTCAGTAAGGATACCGATCGAGTTGTGAAAGTAAGGCGCCGTGCGAAAGCCGCCGTGCCACCAGGTATCGTAGAGCGCGTTCGTCAACACACCGCGAAAGCCTGCCGCGGTCACGTCGGCGGCCATCTTATGTCCGATTAATCCAACCTGTCTCAACAGCAGCGGCTTGATGTGCGGATTCGGCGGATCATAAAAAGGCGGTACAAAGAAACGCGAACCATTCGAGCCCTGCTGGTGAATGTCGTAGACAATCTGCGGAAACCATTCCTTCCAGAGCAAACGCGTTACGGCCTTCGTCTCTTTCAAATTGAGCATGAACCAGTCGCGATTGTCATCGTGGCCGGCATAGTAATGATAAAGCTCGGGCGGTGCGAGGCCTTCGGATGCAGTGCCCATCGTCTTTCGATACCAGTTGGCGACGATGTCTACGCCATCGGGATTCGGCGATGGAATCAGGATCAGAATTGTGTTACGCAGGATCGATAACGTGTCTTCATCGTTCCGGCTCGCCAGGTTGTAAGCGAGTTGCGTGGACATCTGTGACGCGACAATCTCAGTCGAGTGAATTGAGCAGGAGATGACCACGACAGTCTTGCCGCCGCGGATCAATTGATCGCGCTCAACATCACCAGCCACTCTTCGTGGATCGGCCAGGCGCGCCTGGATCCCTTTATACTTGTCCAGATTCCGTATATTCTCGGGCGCGCTGATGAATGCGGCAATTATCGTCCGTCCCAGAGTCGATTTGCCGATGGTTTGCACCGAAACGCGCTCGCTGGCTTTGTCGAGCCGCGCCAGATAATCGGTGATCTGTTTCCAATCGGCGATGGTGCGATCGTCGCCGGGATTGAAACCGAACACGGAACGTGGCGACGGAATCGGGTTACTGGCGCGGTCAGGACGCTGCGCGGGCGCGGTCAGCGCCAGGGCGACGAACAAAATACTGATCTGACATATTCGACCCATAGGACCTATGCGACCTATCGGAGTTCTAATCAGGTTCAGAAGATGCATTCTGACGTTACCTCTCAAGATTTAGGCAAACAGACCGTGATGGGTGACAACGCGGCGAAGTCTAGCACAAGACGGGGGCCGCGAATCATTGGCAAGCTGCGGTTCTGGTGGTCGTGGTTTGTCGCGGGCGCGCTGCTCTTGGTCTTAGCGCCGCCCATCCTTCTGGTTGCCCGTCTGACGAACCGCCGGGATTGGGTTTATCCGTGGGCGCTGTTTGGCGCGCGTACATGGCTGCGACTGAGCGGCGTGAAGGTGGACGTTAAGGGGCTGGAGCTGCTCGATCCGAAACAACCTTACGTTTTCATCGCGAACCACTGGTCTTATCTTGATGCTGCGCCATTGTTCGCTTACACCGGCCGGCGCATGGGCCTCGTCGGCAAGAAGGAACTTCTTAAGGCTCCGATTCTCGGCTATGGGATGGGCTTCGTGAACGTGATCGCCATCGACAGATCGAATCGCGAGCGCGCCGTCGAGTCCATACGGATAGCAACTGAGCGCCTGCGCTCGGGAATATCGTTCGGGGTGTGCGCCGAAGGTACGCGCGCGTTTCCGGGTGAAATGCTGCCGTTCAAAAAGGGCGCCTTTCACATGGCTGTCGAAGCCGGGGTACCGATCGTTCCGATGGCGATCAAGAACAGTGACCAGTTGATGGGGAGAGGGACCGGCGAAGCCTGGCCGGGAACAGTCGAGGTGGTGATGTTCCGGCCGGTCGAGACCTCCTGGGTTTCAGGCGATGAAGATCTACAAAAACTCGTCGATCAAATCCAGGCAGTGATCATGAAAGAACTGGGGGTTGCCAAGCTATCCCAACGACCATCAAAGATCACTGCGCCTTAAAGTCGTAAGTAAGTATTCCCGACACCTTCACTGCCGCGCCCTCAACAACAGTTGGCGGGAACTTCGCAAGCTTGGCGGCTTCAACAGCCGCTTGTCGCAACGACTCGGGACCGAACAGAGCTTCGGCTGAAATCACTCTGCCCGTCTCGTCGACCAGGACCTTCACCTGCACCTGTCCAGAGGCGTGCGCTTTTTGCGCCGCCTCAGGATATTTTGGCGCCGGCAAATCAAGGGCCTTGCTATTGAGTATCCCTCCGTCAGCCGGCTTGGTTTCGGGCTCGCTGCCGCTTACTGGCTGCGTCGCGGGAGATGTTGGCGATGGGGTAGGCTTGGCTTCAGGCTTCTCGGTTTCGGGTTTTATCGTTTCCGGCTTCGCTTCGTCGACCTCGGTGATTGTGACCTTGGCGCGGCCTACTTTGAAATCTGTGTATTTCACGCGCAGACGAATGCGCAGATCCTGGCCGTTGTCAAAAATCAAATCATCGTCGGCATACGAATAGGTCGGGAACCAGTATCTGCCATCAATTTGTTCGCGGTAAGTTTCTACGATCGGAAACTTGTTGTCCTTGGTTTCGGGAATGCCTTTGCCCTTTGACTTGACGATTTGCAGATCGTGATCGTCAACCCAGATGCGGCCCTGAAAGAACCTGGGAAAAGTCTTTTTCGGTGCAATCTTCGGAGCGACGTCAAATACATATAGATCCAGTTCATCGATGCGCTCTTTGCCAACATACTTGAAGTTGTATCGGTTGATGTTTGCCGTTTCCAAAGCGAATGGATTCACGCCGCCCAGGTCCTCGATGTCTTCCACCGTGACGCCGGGGAACGTGGGCATCGGAAAGAAATTGATCTTCTCGTAACGAACACCCTTGTCGTCGAAGGTAAAGTCCGATACGCGATGGTATTCGCCGGTGACTTGTCCACCCATGCCGAGACTCTGCACCAGAGCGTCGCGTTTGAACGCGTATGAATTGAGCGCCTGCCGGAACTCGGTTTCTTTCGCCGTGAACTTGCGAATGATGTCGTCGATTTGCGCCTGGCTCAGATTGTTCGAGCCCGCGGTTGACGGCGCCGGCACTCTGGCATCCGCGCTGGTTTGCTGCGCCCGCACCACCTGCCCTGTGGTAGCCAGGATCAGGGCTGAGCAAAAAGCGAGTCTTAGACAAGTATTGACCAAAGGGCTCATCGTGTTTTTCCTATCCAACCATGATTGAGGGTCCGAAAGCGAGCAACCTGCCTGTGGATTCCCGTGAATTATAGCAACTGTTCAGAGCTGGGTCACACCGGCACTCAGATGAGAAAGATCACACCCTTTGTTGCCAGGGGATTTCCGGCGATTAGCCCCTAATGTCTAGAGTACCAACTTTAGTTGGGCTTTTCCCCCGCCAACAAGACCCGACTTGAAATCGGTACTCCGCAACACCCGTTATGCCGCCCCATCTTCCAGCTTCGCTTTGCCGCGTCTTTCGAGTTAAGATACGTGGTTTGCGAGGGCCGCCAGATTCTCCACTGTGCAGTCTCGCGACCAACCAGCAATGACCCAGGAAGCTATCGAAGTTCGGGGCGCTCGCGTCAACAATCTCAAGAACATCTCGTTCTCGATCCCGATTAACCTGATGACTGTCGTTACCGGCGTCAGCGGGTCGGGCAAATCCTCGCTGGCGTTCGACACTATCTATGCCGAGGGCCAGCGCCGCTATGTCGAATCGCTGTCCGCCTACGCGCGCCAGTTCCTCGAGCGCATGGACAAGCCCGACGTGGATGAAGTACGCGGCATCGCCCCGGCCATCGCGATTCGACAAAAGAATTCGACGCGCAATCCGCGTTCGACCGTCGCTACGCAGACCGAGGTCTACGACTATCTGCGACTGCTGTATGCGCGCGTCGGCACGACCATTTGCCGCGTTTGCGGTCAGGAGGTGCAGCGCGATTCACCGGAATCTGCGGCGGATGAGACTCTCAGACAACTGGCTGAAGGCCTGCGGTTTTTTGTTTTGTTCCCTGCCCAGGCCGGGCTTCAGGTGGAACTCAATGGCGCCAACGGAAGTCACCCGAATAGTCCGAAGCCTGCTTCACGAAAAGCGAAACCAAAAGGAACGGACAGCCCCGCAAAGCTGAGCCGGCAGCTAGTCACGGCCCATTTGATGAGCCTGATGCAGCGCGGCTTCACGCGTCTGTTGCACGAAGGGCAGCAGATCGATCTGGCCTCCCCGGATGATTACCAGCGCGATGACTTTGAGAACGTTTATGTTTTGGTCGACCGCCTGACGGCCCGCGAAGACGTCCGCCAGCGGTTGGTAGATTCACTGGAAACCTGTTTCCGTGAAGGCCACGGCCGGGCTGTAATTGAAACGCCAGAACCCCGACAAGGCGGGGTAGCGGGCGGATTCGCCGAACCAAACGGCGAAACAGCCGAACCCGGTAAGGACCGATCTGGAGTTCACCAGCAACGTCTGCGTTTCTCTGAAAGCTTCGAATGCAAATATGACGGCACGGTTTACGCGACACCGGAACCGCGCTTGTTCAGCTTCAACAATCCTTACGGTGCGTGTCCGACGTGTCAGGGTTTCGGCAACACCATCGGTCTCGATCTCGATCTGGTAGTTCCCAATCCGGGTCTGACGCTCAGCGAAGGGGCAATCGAACCGTGGACCAAGCCGCAGTACGACTGGGCGAAAACCGAATTGCGCAGCTTCTGTAAGTCGGACCGCATTCCGATGAGTGTTCCTTACAACCAACTCCCGCGCGGGCAACAACGGGCGATTATCAACGGCAAGGGCGAATGGAGCGGCGTGCGCGGGTTCTTTGATTGGCTCGACACGAAAAAATACAAACTGCACGTCCGGGTGTTCATGTCGAAGTATCGCGGGTACACGTTGTGCCCTGATTGTGAGGGCGGGCGTTTGCGACAGGAAGCGCGTGACGTGCAAGTCGGCGGACGGACCCTGCCTCAGGTGTCGGCGCTTTCGATTAAGGACGCCGCACAGTTTTTTGACGTGCTCGAACTGTCGCCTGAACAATCAGCGATCGCCGACCGCGTGTTGTTCGAAGTGCGCCGGCGACTGCGCTTTCTGGTCGACGTGGGTTTGGACTACCTGACGCTGAATCGTTTGGCTTCGACCTTATCAGGAGGAGAAGCCCAGAGAATACAGTTGGCAACCAATCTCGGTTCGTCTTTGGTCGGTGCGCTCTATGTCCTGGACGAGCCGTCGATCGGGTTACATCCGCGCGACAACGATCGTCTGATTCGTTTGCTGCACAACCTCCGTGATATTGGCAACACGGTGCTGGTGGTCGAGCACGACGCGGACATGATGCGCGCCGCCGATCACATTCTCGACATCGGGCCTGCGGCCGGAGAACTCGGCGGACGCCTGATGTATGAAGGCAGTTTTTCGGGACTGGTCAGGGATTCGCAATCACTGACCGGGCGTTACCTGCGGGGCGATTCCGAGATCAAAGAGCCGAAGCATCGGCGGCCGTTGCAGCTCAAGCGCCTCAACATCCGTGGCGCCGGCGAGCACAACCTGAAAAGCATTAACGTCGACATCCCGCTCGACATGCTGGTCTGCATCACGGGCGTCAGCGGGTCGGGCAAATCGACCCTGATACACGATTGCATTTACTCGGGTTTGAAGAAACAGCGCGGAGATTGGCAAGGCCACGTGGGCGCTTATCAAAAGCTCGACGGCGGGCATCATATCGATGAAGTCATTCTGGTAGACCAGTCGCCGATCGGCCGCACGCCGCGTTCGAACCCGGTGACGTACATCAAGGTCTACGACGGAATTCGCGAGACCTTCGCCCACACCCGTGAAGCCCAGGCGCACGGATTCGATCCCTCGCATTTTTCCTTCAACGTGCCGGGCGGCCGCTGCGAAGTTTGCCAGGGCGACGGCACCGTCACGGTCGAGATGCAATTTCTCGCCGACGTTGAATTGATTTGTGAAGAGTGCAAAGGCACGCGCTTCAAGCAGCAGATTCTGGATGTGCGCTATCGCGGAAAGAACATTCATGACGTGCTGAACATGACCATCCGCGAAGCCATCACGTTCTTTCGAGACATCACGAAAATCGTTAACAAGCTCCGCGTGATGGACGAAGTTGGTTTGGGTTACCTGCGTCTGGGACAGTCGGCGACGACGCTGTCCGGCGGCGAAGCCCAGCGCGTAAAGCTCGCGGCGCATCTGGCGAAACGCGCCGGCGCGCGCACGCTCTACATTTTCGATGAACCAACGACGGGTTTGCACTTTGACGACATCAACAAACTGCTGGCCGCGTTTCGCGCGTTGATTGACGCCGGCGGATCGCTCCTGGTGATCGAGCACAACCTCGATGTGATCAAGACTGCTGATTACATAATTGACTTGGGACCGGAAGGTGGAGATGCGGGTGGATATGTTGTGGCAACCGGCACGCCGGAAAAGATCATGAGTGCGGCGAACTCGCACACGGGACGCTATCTGCGAGAGTATCTGGCAAGGTCGAATGGGAAGTCGAAGTTGCCGGTAGCGTGAACATCAATCCTCTATCCCATGCACGTGCGGCTCTGCCGCAGCACAGAAATGTCCACAACGATTCCAATCACATCCCGCTCCTGACGGAGCGAAAACCTGTACCGCAAACTTCAGTTTGCCGCGCGACACGCAAAAGCTTGTCGTACATTGCAAAAAGCAAAATTGCAAAAGTGCAAACGGCGAAGAGTCCTCAGCGAACGCCAACAACCCGAAACCCGAGGAAGCTGAGGCGATTGCCAGGTGTACTCCTGTCGCGATACGCGGAGCGCAAGCGAGTGGCATTGACGTTCCACGAGCCGCCACGCAGCACCCGGTACTTCTGCTCGCCAACACTCAGCCAAGCACTGCCGTCGGTGGGTGCGCCATAATAGGTCTCGTGATGCCAATCCTGACACCACTCCCAGACGTTACCATGCATATCAGCCAGACCCCAGGCGTTCGGCTGCTTTCCTCCAACAGCGTGAGTCTTAACTCCGGAGTTGTCCAAATACCACGCCATCTCACTCACGTTGCCCGCATAATCGCCGGTCGTCCCCGCACGGCACGCATACTCCCATTCTGCCTCAGTGGGCAAGCGATATCTGAATCCATCGTTGCTTTGGTTCAGTTTGCTGATGAAACTCTGCGCGTCGTCCCACGACACTTGCTCGACCGGACAATTACCACCGCAAGCCTTGAAGTAAGACGGATTGTTACCCATCACGGATTGCCACTGTGCTTGCGTGACTTCGTAGCGGCCCATATAGAAGCCTTCTGTGGTTCGTATCGCAGCCCGCTTGGCCTTCGCTTCGTTATGACGGATTTGGGCCTGATCGTAATCTGACTGCGAGAGTACGTTGGCATCCAACAGTTGCTTCGCGCGTTTGAGTTCGCGCTCTGTAGTCTCCACCTCGGTGTCGGCACCGGCAGCGTGTGCCCTGTCTGTTTCAGTCACCATCAGCGTCACGAGATGCACGGGCTTCTCATCCGCCTCTCCATTCTCAGAACCCATCATGAAGCTGCCCGCCGGCACGTAGACCAATTCCATTCCAATCTGGTTCTTCACGACAGCGCCCGGCTTCCCCGACGGATTTGTCGATTTCGGAACATCGTTTGTCCCTGGAAGGGGAATCGCCAGTAAAGCCGATTTGTATTTCGCGTTCGTCTGGCGATCGGTTAACACAATGAATATATGGGAAGGCGGAGCTTGGCCCTGCGGCAGAGTGAACCATAGATTGCCAAGGCCGTCCGGAGATATGACCGCGCAAAAACCAATGAGCCTCGTCTCTGCCTGGTCATAGATGTCCAGCCACGTTCGCGAAGAGTTCTTGTTTAGACCACAGGGAGGCAGGTTCGGCGCCGGCGCAAACATCTCGTTCGGATAACTGGCGCGATTCGTAACGCTGAGATAATAACGTGTCCAGTTCTGACCAGACGCCTGATAGTCTTCTTGTTTGGTGAAAACGAGTTGCGGTTTGGTCTTGTCCGAACTATCGGTAAAGACATAATCGATCAAGCCGACGGATTTCACCCGCCGACCGTTGCGAGTGGCTGGCGTGAAATGCAGTTGCTCGGCGTCCGCCAAAGCTGACAACGCTGCTGATGTTACAGCGGGGTTACCCTGGCTGGGTTCAGCCGCAATAACTTTACCACTCTCGTCTATCGTTACAAGGATACTAGCCGTCTGCCCGTCTGTTGGAGCGAGAGGATCAAAGCGCGCCTGATTTTCTTTCGTCTCAGGCGTCATCGGGAGCGTAACGGTTTTGAGGACGCCCCTGTTGATCAGGCTTGTGGCCGGAGTGCTTTTCTTCGGCGCCGGCGCTCTCTTTCTTGTCGATGGCGTTTTCGTTGGGGTAGGTGTCGGCGCCGGCTTCTGTTTCTGGCATGGCGGATCGGGACACTGCGCTGCTACCTCACCCCCAAGTCCCAGGAGTGAAGGACATATCAGCAACAGACCAACGCCGGCAAGCAGTACAGTTGCTTTGACCGGGACTTTCTTTATTCCCATGATGCACTTTACATACTCTTGTTTAATTACTGAAATTGTCCGCATTCGGTTGCTCTCAAAGCTGCTATTTTGATCACCAAAATGATCATCTCCAACGAAGGTCTTGATTACTGCGGCTCAATGCTTGTTAATCTCGCTCAGGAGCTTGTCGGCGTACTCTGACTTAAGGTTCTTCAGTGCCTCGTATTGCTCCATCGCTGCGGTCTTGTTGTTGGTGTAGACGTATGCCAGTCCCAGGTAGTAGTGGGCCCCGTCATAATTGGGATTAAGTTCGATCGCTCTCTTGTACTGCTCAATCGCCTCTGGATAGCGTTGTTGTGCGTGGTACGCGCTGCCCACAGCGAAGTATGCAAACCCATGCTTAGGATCGAGTTCGATGGCCTTCTTATACTGCTCAATCGCCTCAGGATAGCGTTGCTGTGCGTAGTACACAACGCCCAGATTGTGGTAGGCACTTACGTACTTAGGATCAAGTTCGATGGCCTTCTTATACTGCTCAATAGCCTCAGGATAGCGTTGCTGTGCGGAGTACACGTCGCCCAGATTGTCGTATGCAGGCGCGTACTTTGGAGCAAGTTCGATCGCCTTCTTGTATTGCTCAATCGCCTCTGAGTAACGTTGCTGTGTGTAGTACGAGAGGCCCAGATTGTTGTATGCACGCGCGTACTTCGGATCAACTTCGATGGCCTTCTTGTATTGCTCAATTGCCTCCGGATAACGTTGCTGTGTGTAGTACGAGAGGCCCAGATTGTAGTAGGGGTCCGCGTACTTCGGATCCAGTTCGATGGCCTTCTTGTATTGCTCAATCGCCTCCGGATAGCGCTGCTGCGCAAAGTACGCGTTGCCGAGACCGTTGAATGCATCCGGATTCCACGGTTTAATACGGATGCTCTTTTTGTACGCTTGGATCGCGTCAGGGTAAAAAGCTAGATCGTAAGAGACATCACCGAGGCCAGTGTAAGCGCGTGGCTCGTTCGGACGGAGGCGCAACGCACGCTGGTATTCTTCTTGGGCTTGCGAGTAATGCTGGGCCTCTAACTGGGCATCGCCGCGTGAGAGTGCTTGTTCAAGCTGGTTCGCTACGTTAGACCGCCGACTGGTCCGCTTAGGAGAAGAATCAACGACGGGGCTCCCTCGTCGGCGATTAGGCTCCGCGCTATTCTCAGAAGGTGCCTTACGTTTTGGGGTTGGATCAGAACCCTGTGGAAATCCCTCGGCCAGCCCCACAAAAATCGGAGTCATAAGCAAGAGGCCAAAGCCCGCAAGTAACATGATCGGTATAGTCGTCATCCCAGTGGAGAGTCTTTTTGCTTTCATGATGCCACCTTTAAACCGGACTGCGTTACTTTAGGTCTTTCACACAACGGAAGCCTGTGTTGCTGTAATCGTCTTCGCCTTGCGCCGACCATCCTCTGCGTAAGGTTGTCGCCACCTGGTTGCTATTGCTCAAGTAATAACCGCCGCGTATGACTTTCACGTCATCGGATACCCCAATCGGAAGGGTTCCGCCCGGATATGGGACCATCTTATTAGCAGTCCACTCCCACACGTTGCCAGCCATATCGAATGCCCCGTAAGGCGATTGGCCTTTGTACGTCCCGACGTTCGCGACGCCGTTGGATGCTCCATTCGCGTTAGCCAGCCCTTCCTTCCAATCGTTGCCCCAGGGATAACGACGACCATCCGTCCCGCGCGCGGCAAACTCCCATTCTTCTTCGGTCGGGAGACGCTTACCAGCCCATTGTGCATAAGCATTAGCGCCATCCCACGTTACACCGGTCACCGGGCATCGCGCGGTGCTATTACTTATCGTCCATGTCCATCCTTGCGGCAAAGGACACTTCTGGGCATCAAGACATTTCTGGTAGTCTTCGCGCGTGACCTCGTACAAGTCTATGAAGAACGGCTTGACCGTCACTTTGTGCGCCGGCCGCTCGTACTCGTCACCATCGTCGCGGCCCATTACGAACTCACCACCTGGCACGTATACCATTCCCGTTGGGCTACGATGCGAAGCCCACCACCATACGACCGTGACTCCGACCGCAAGGACCACCAGCGCTGCGACGGCCATCAGGCGCTGGTTAAGGGTCCACGACGTTGAGCGCTTTGCCTCGGCGCCACGTTGGCCCTCAACTTCTTGGGCCTCAAGCTCTCGACGCGCTTCGTCGCGCCGCGCATCGTCTTCATCCTTCTGAGGGGATTGGTCCAGGTTGTCGGGCACTGGCACTCGGGCGGGGACGTACGGCGCAGGAATTGTCTTTATTGGAGTTGGCTGTTTTGCTGCTGCGCCAGCACGACTGGCCTCTTCAGCAATCCTGGCCTCTTCCACGCGGCGTACTTCTTCAGCGCGCAAATGCTCCGCTTCTTCGGCGCGTATGCGCTCTGCTGCCTCCGCCTCGCGCCTCGCTTTTTCTTTGGCCTCGTGGCGTGCCTGCTCTTCCGCTTGTGTGCGCCGCTCTCCGGCTTCTGCCGCCTCAGCTCTCTGTCGTTGTTGTGCTTCTGCTTCCTGGCGTTTGCGCTCTTCGTCTTCACGGCGCTCTTGCTCTTCCCTTTGCTGGCGCTCTTCCTCGGCACGACGCGCGGCCTCTTCTTCACGCCGTCGCGCTTCCTCTAATTTGCGAGTCTCGGCTTCTTCCGCCGCCTCGCGTCGCTCATCCTCACGTTGTTGGCGCTTTGCCTCAGCGCGGCGATATTCCCCTTCGGCAGCGCCGCGCTCATCTTCTTCCGCAGCATTGCGCAAAGCCTTCCGCATCTCAGCGGCGCTGATAGGGCGGTGCTTGCGGCTAATTGCCATCGCCTGATGAATGACGGCGGCGACGTTTGGCGAAGCCTGCGAGTTGAGCTCTTGAATCAGCTGTAGAGGATCGAGCTGATCGTCTTCGACGGCGTGAAAGCGTGTCGGCGCATCAATTGGCGCGATGCCGGTGAGGAGGTGATAAAGAGTCGCCCCAAGAGAATAGAGATCGCTGCGAGCGTCTGTGCCGTGCCCGTGTATCTGTTCCAGCGACGCATAGACGGGTGTGTAGCCGCGCACGCTCCGGCTGGTCGCCATGGTCGGCATCTGCCCGAGTGAACCTTTCGCCAAACCAAAGTCCAGCAGGAATATCTCTCCCTGTTTCGTTAGCTTGAGATTCGACGGCTTGATGTCGCGATGCAGAATGGGCGGCTGTTGGCCGTGCAGGTATTCCAGGACCTTCAACAACTCATCGGCCCAGCGCATGGCTTGCGCTTGTGGAAACGGGTTGCCGCGCAGGTCGAGCAATTCAGCCAGGTCGTAACCGGGAATGAACTCCATGATCAGGAAGTCGCCCTCGTCCTCGCTGAAGTAGTCCATTACTTTGGGCAAGGCCGAGTGGCGAAGATTGCCCAGCAACGAAGCTTCACGCTCAAAGGCTCGGCGGGCTTCGTCATTATCTCCGGCGATTGTCTCTTTGAGCGCGACGATGCAATTCACCCGCTGGTCCAGAGCTTCGTACACGGTGCCCATACCGCCGTGTCCCAACTCGCGGACCACGCGATAACGATTTTGGAGAATTGTGTTGGGCGATAGCATCGCTTGTGAGACGGTCCGTCTGACTGTTAATGGAAAGTCTCGCGCCTTGCGGAGGCGCGAAGTGTCGGGTACGAACGGCTGGCATCTTAGCGAAGTTTGTCGAGATGCGCTAGAGTGTCGTATCTAAAACCCAGGCAAACGAGAAGGATTCATGAGTCTGAAAGAACAAATCGTCGCCGACATGACCGCCGCCATGAAAGCCAAAGATGCGGCGCGCACTTCGACTTTGCGCATGCTCAAGGCCGCCATTGTTAACCGGGAGATCGAAAAAGGCGGCGAGCTGGACGAGGAAGAGGTGTCAAAGCTCCTGCGTTCACAAGTGAAGCAGCGCCGCGACTCAGTAGACCAGTACCAGAAAGCCGGCCGCCAGGAGCTGGCTGAAAAAGAGATGGCTGAGATCGCTGTTATCGAAAGCTACCTGCCGCAGGCCGCATCGCCGGAAGAAATCGAGCAGGCTGTGGCGGCCGCGATCGCGGAGACCGGCGCCACCTCAATGAAGGAAATGGGCGCGGTAATGAAGGCCACGATGGTGCTCCTGGCAGGCAAAAACCCGGATGGCCGGGTCGTCAGCGAAACCGTCAAGAAGAAGCTGGCGGGATAGTGCTCAACACTTCGAGCCCTCCCTAACGATCGGGCTTCAGACCCGGACCCAGAAACCCCTTTCAAAGTTGGGCCTTGTGTGGTAGAAAGGTGGGCCATCTCGGGAGGCGCCGGCCTCTGCAGCCATTGCCAACCAGCACGCGGCATGGCTCCTGGGTCGCCGACGCATCCGAATCAGCGAAAAGGCTAACTTGGCCTGAGAATCTGCTGCGGTAGACACCCGCGGACTTCGAATACGTCTCAGTTTTTTGACGACGCCCGACGATCCTGGTCGTGCAAATTGTGCCCCCTTTCGTTTTCTCTTTGTGATCCTTCGTTTTCCCTTAAGAGGAGGTTTGGATGAAAAGACAGCTCTGTAGTTTGGTGCTTGCGGCCCTGGCCCTCTGCGCGTTGGTAACCCCATCCTTCGGAAAGAACTCTTCAGACGTGATTAAGCAGTACGAGCGCAACACCATCTCTTTGGAACTGGAGTTCACCAAGAAGAATCCGAACGCTTTACAGCGCGTAATATCTTTTCTGAACTGGGGGCCGAATGGATACGCCACCGGCTTTTTGGTCGGCGGCCGCCTGGTAATGACGGCCTACCACGTCGTGTCCGGAGACCTGGACGAATCGAAGAAGCTCGCACTCGGCTTTGGACGCACCGATCAACTCGAAGCCCGGGTCTACACCAATGGCTGTCAGGCCAAAGTCCTGAAGGTTGACGTGGATGCCGACCTGGCCTTGCTGGAGGTTTGTGGTACTCCGAAACAAACGGCGTTGCCTTCATTTCAGTTGAACCTCAACAAAGATGAAAAGCTGATGCTGATTGCCCGGCCACACGGCGACAAGATTGTCAGCCACGGCACCTTCTATGGCGCTTACAGCTTGAAAGGCGTCGACTACTGGTCGGTAAGGATTAACGCTCGTGATGGGTTTTCCGGCAGCCCGGTCTATAACGAAAAAGGAGAGGTTGTGGGCGTTTTCAGTGGTTATGATTGGGCCCAAAGACTGGCCGTAATAAGCCCGGGACTTAGAGTGCAAAAGCTGCTCGCAGAGTACGCACCCACGACGAAGCCTTGACCTGATCCGGCAGTTTCGAAATCACCGACTATCTGGCGAGAACCCTGTCTCACGAGGACTCATTACCGCGGCTGACCCTCGCTTGCTTCCGCCCGATCCTTCTCGTATAATCCACAGCTTGCTCGGATCTTCGGATAAGTCCGGTGGGTTTTGGCCCACTTTTTCTTTTGGGCAAGAGGAAGCGCGCAAATTGGCAACTTGCGAGATCAGTCATGGAGTCACGGTCGGTTGCAGAGCGAGTGCGCGAAATCGCCGAACAGGCCGCCAGCGACCGGGGAGTTGAACTGGTCCACGCCGAAGTTGCCGGTCCTGAAGGCCACCCGATAGTGCGTGTGTTCATTGATAAGCCAGGCGGCGTTACCCACGAGGATTGTTCAGCAGTGAGCATTCAACTGGGTACTGTCCTGGACGTCGAAGACTTCATTCATTCGGCTTACACCCTGGAAGTTTCGTCCCCGGGACTTGAGCGCGGGCTCTACAAACGAGCTGATTACGAGCGTTTTGCCGGAAGTCAGGCGAGAATCAAAGCCCGCACCCCGATAAAGGGACAGCGAAACTTTCGTGGCCGTATTATCGGAGTCGAAGACAACAAAGTGATTCTTGAGGACTGGACCACTGGTCGCGCGGAAATTCCGGTAGATGAGATTGCCAAAGCCAACCTGGAAGTTGACGTGGAAAGTGAATTTCGGTTGGCGCGCGAGCGCGAGGAACTCGATAAAGAGTTGATCAAGAAGAACGCTCGTTGAAGCACGATATAGGAAAACAGATTCATAGCAGGTTAAGGAAGTAAATGAGCACGAGCATTGCGCAAAACATCGAAGCCCTTTGCCAGGAGCAAGGCATTGATCGCGAGCTGGTAGTCGAAGCGATCAAGGAAGCCGTGCGCGCCGCCGCCAAGAAACAGTTCAAGGGCGGCGAAGATATCCAGGTGGACTGGAGTCCGGAAAGCGGTCTCGAACTCTCGGCCTCGAAGGTTGTGGTCGACGACGTCGCTGACCCTTCCACTGAGTTGTCGATTGAGGAAGCCCGCGAATTGGGCGGCGACGAAGTAGAGATCGGAGACGCGTTGCTGCTGCCCATGCCGATGGAAGAACTGGGTCGCATCGCAGCCCAGACTGCCAAACAGATTCTCTTTCAGAAGGTCCGCGATGCGGTGCGCTCCAACGTTTACGAGCAATACATCGACCGCGTCGGCGAACTGGTCAATGGTTTCGTGAAGCGCTTTGAGCGCGGCAACATGATTGTCGACCTGGGGAATCTGGAGGCCATCCTGCCCCGATCTCAGCAGTCGCGCGGCGAGCAATGGAACCAGGGCGAGCGCATTCGCGTGGTGATCACCAACGTTTCGAAGGAATCGAAAGGACCGCAGATCGAAGTTTCCCGTACGTCGCCCGAACTCCTCGAGCGCCTGTTCGAAATGGAAGTGCCCGAGATTTACGACGGCACTGTAGTCATTAAGTCGTGCGTGCGCGAGCCGGGCGAGCGAGCCAAAATCGCTGTCGTGTCCAACGAACGTGACGTCGATCCCGTCGGCGCTTGCATGGGCCTGAAGGGTTCACGCGTGCAGGCAATCATCCGGGAATTGCGTGGCGAAAAAATAGACATTATCGAGTGGTCGGAAGAGCCTTCCGTCTTTGCCGCCAACTCTCTGTCGCCGGCCAAGGTGAATCAGGTTCGCATCACGGACATCGAGAACCGGCAGATGGAAGTGATCGTCAATGAAGATCAGCTCAGCCTGGCTATCGGTAAGCGGGGGCAGAATGTGCGGCTGGCGACCAAGCTGGTCGGTTGGAACATCGACATCCGCAGCGAAGAAGAGTTGAAAAAGGAAGTCGCCGAACAGATGGGCGCGATGATCGCCTCGGGCGCGCCGGTCCCCCTGGCCGCAATCCAGGTGGTCACCGCGCAACAGGCTGATACGCTCGGTGAACATGGCGTCACGGACATTGACGGGCTGGTCAATACCAGTGTCGATGACCTGGTCGAGTTTCTCGACGTCAGTCTGGATGAAGCCGAAAATATTCTCGGTGCGGCGCGTTCGGTGATCGAGATTCGCGAGCGAAGTTTGCAGTCGGCGGAAGAAGTATCTGAAGAAGCTTCGCCCGACGCTGAAAACGAGACAGCGGCAGCGTCCGCCGACGCCGGGGAAGAAGCTGCGGCCCCGGACGACGAAACGGCAGCGGACGAAACTGCCGCCGGCTATGACGAAGCCGTCGAGCGCGGCATTCCGTTTTCAGCCGAGGAAAACATTCGCGCCGAATTCTCCGCCGATCCGGTCGCGCTTACCGAAGCCGATCCGATGAGTGAGGACGAGTTAGTATTGCAGGATGCGGGACGCGATTTGCGCCCCGATACGATTACGCCTGCTCCCGATGTGACTTCGCCGGCAGTGGCTGATCTGGATACTGCTGAGTCTGAAGTAGAAGTCGCGACGTCCGCAGAGAGTGACGCGCAGATTGACGAATCGGCGTCAACCGAAACTGAAACCAGTCCCGCTCTCGAGTCGTCATCCGACGAACAGGCCGCTACGGACGAGAGCTTGAAGGATGAGAAGCAATGAGATTCTTCCGATGATGCGGCCAAATCATCGCAGCCTGCGCGCATGGGCGCGTATGCCTCGCCTCCGACACCTGCTGTAGCAGGGCGCTCTTAAAGCGCCTCAGAAGGTGGACGAAGGCGCCACTTTTTGAAGCAGCAAGGAGCGCATGTCAGCAGTCACTTCAAAAGTTCGCATTTACGATCTCGCTAAAGATCTAAAAATCGACACCAAACGCCTGATTGAAGAGGTGCGGCGCGAGGGTGTGGATGTCAGTGTGCCTTCGAACTCGATCTCGAAAGAACTCGCCGAAAAAATTCGCGACAAGTACTTTCCCAAAAAGGACGCTGTCGCCAAGCGGGCCGTCAAGATCGTCAAGAAGGCCGCGCGCCCGGTCGTAGAAGTGGCGCCTCCGGCAGAAAGCGAAGAAGTCGCTGCTCCGGTTGCGGCTGCTAAACCCGAAACGGTCGAGGCCGAAGAGCCTGCAACCACCGCTCAACCGCCGACGACGACCCGCGTCCTTCGCAGACTTCCTCCGGCCGCTCGAGCCGAAAAGCCGCAAGCGCCCAGTGCCGCCACCGTTATCGCGCCGGAAATATCAGAGCCTGACGTTGCCGAAGCTCCAGCAATCGCCGAAGAAGTTCCGCATGCGCCCGCACGAGTCGAAGCTGCCCCGATTCCGCCCTCCCGCCAGGTCCGCGTGTTGCGCCCCACTGCTGCCGCGCTGAACGCCGGCATTCGTCACGGTGAACGCGCTCCGGCGCCGCCACCGACTGCGGCGCAAACGGCCGTAGCCACCCGTGAGCGCCCACGAGAGCGATCACCTCGTGGACGAGTCGAATACGCCGGCACGCCGGGCGAGACGGCCACGCCGCAAACAACTTACATTCCACCGCCAGACGCCGGCCGCAGGCGTTCACGAAGAGGATCGTCGCGCAGCGGAAAACGACCCGGTGAAGGTAAAGGCGGCAGGTTTGATCGAGATTTCACTCCACCACCCGCGACGCTCACGCTTGAGCAACGGATCGCCGGACGCATGGACATTTCTTCGGACGCCGGGGAATTGAAACCCGCGCGTTTGGTCGAGGGCTCGACGGTGAAAGAATTCGCTGAAAAGCTCGGCATCAAACCGAAAGACGTGGTGGCCCTGCTGCTTCAGCGCGGAGTATTCGCAACCATCAATCAGGCGCTGAACGACGAAGTCGCCGCCGAACTCGGACAACGATTCGGTTACGAAGTCAGCTTCGTGCCTTTCGAAGAAATGGTGGCCGAAGAAGAGTTTGAGGAGTTAATCGCCACCGATGCCGACGATGTCGAGGTACCGCGCGCGCCCGTGGTTACCGTGATGGGCCACGTCGATCACGGTAAGACTTCCCTGCTCGATGCGATCCGCACCACAAATGTGGCCGGCGGCGAGGCCGGCGGCATCACCCAGCATATCGGCGCGTATAGCGTCGAAGTGCCCAGCCCCGACAACCCGAACGAGAAGAGGCGCGTAGTATTTCTCGACACGCCGGGTCACGAGGCGTTTACGCTCATGCGGGCCCGTGGCGCGAAAGCCACCGACGTGGTCGTGCTGGTCGTCGCCGCCGACGACGGCGTCATGCCACAAACAATTGAAGCAATCGAACACTCGCGTGCGGTCGGCGTTCCGATCGTCGTGGCCATCAACAAGATCGATAAGCCCGACGCTAATCCGGATCGGGTCCGCCAGGAACTGTCTCAACAGGGTCTTAATCCGGTTGAGTGGGGCGGCGAGACTGAGATGGTCCAGGTCTCTGCCAAGAAGCGCGAGAACATCGAGAACCTGCTTGAGACTATTCTTCTGACGTCCGACATTCTGAATCTGCGTGCGAGCACCACCCGTCTGGCATCCGGAGTAGTGCTGGAAGCGAAGCTCGATCGCGGCCGCGGCGCGGTCGCCACCGCTTTGGTCCAGCAAGGCACGCTCCGTGTCGGCGATCCATTTATCGTGGGCCAGATTTTCGGGAAGGTGCGCGCGATGTTCAATGATCGCGGCGAGGCGGTTACCGAAGCCGGTCCGGCCACTCCGGTCGAAGTGCTGGGACTGCAAGGCGTTCCGCAGGCCGGCGAAAGTTTCCAGGTGGTTGCGGACGTTATTCGGGCCCAGCAGATCTCTGGTCACCGGAAAGCGGCCGAGCGCCAGCGCACGCTGATCAAGACAACCAAGCGCGGCATCGAAGCCCTCGGCGAAACCGAGGTCAAGGAACTGCTCGTGGTTCTCAAGGCCGACGTGCAGGGCTCAGTCGAGGTGCTCAAATCGACGCTGCAGAAGATGTCGAGCGAGCGCGTGAAAGTGAAAGTGGTACGCTCAGGCGTCGGCGCCATCACTGAGTCGGACGTACTGCTCGCGTCCGCGACACAGGCGGGTGCTTCGTCGACTGCCGTCGTAATCATCGGCTTCAATGTGCGGCCCGAATCGCGGGCCGGCGATCTGGCGAAACAGGAGAGCGTGGACATCCGTCTGCACTCGATCATCTACAAGGTCGAAGAGGAAATTACGGCCGCGATGATCGGCATGCTCGAGAAGATCGAAAGGGAGAAGATCCTGGGCAAGGCCGCCGTTCGCGAAGTCTTCCGCGTGCCAAAAATTGGCGCGGTCGCCGGGTGCATGGTCATCGATGGCATTATGAAGCGCAACGCGCGCGCCCGTTTGATTCGCGACGGCGTAGTGGCGTGGGAAGGCAATATTTTGTCCCTGCGCCGCTTTAAGGATGACGCCTCAGAAGTCCGCGAAGGTTTTGAATGCGGCGTTGGTCTCGAGAACTTCAACGACATCAAAGTCGGCGACCAAATCGAGGCTTACGTGATCGAGAAGGTGGCGGCCACTGAACTATAGGATGCAGACGGCAGGAGGCAGGCAGCAGGATTCGACGCTCCTGACTGCTCACCGCTTACTGCTCACTGCTTACTGATTTGTCATGCATCGCCCAGAGCGAATTGCCGAAACGCTGCGCGAAGAGATCGCGCAAATCGTGGGTTACGAATTGGAAGACCCGCGATTGACGTTGGTCACTGTCACAGATGTCCGGGTGGCAGACGATCTCCGCGACGCCAGCGTTTACGTGACGGTCCAGGGCGACGAAAAGGAACATCTGGTCGCATTACGCGCGCTGCAACACGCCGCACCCTATGTTCGCAAGCAACTGGGCTTTGCGCTGAACTTGCGGCATACTCCGGCGCTTCACTTTGTGCGCGACACGGTGGAAGAGAAAGCTGAACGAGTCAGCTCTCTGCTCGAGAAGATTGAACCGGTAGTGGAAAGGACTGAGGATGCGGAGTAATTTTCGGATTGCGACTTGAATTCGGTTTTCAATCCGAAATTCGCAATTCGAAATCCGCAATCTAGCAATGCTTAGTCAAGTAGTTGAACTCATTGAAAACAAGGATCGCTTTGCGATTACTTCTCACATTCGCCCCGACGGCGATAGCCTTGGTTCCTCGCTGGGTCTCTTCTGGTTGTTGCGCGCGCTCGACAAAGAGGTCGAGGTCATCATGCGCGATCCGGCGCCGCATTCGTATCAGAAACTTCCCGGCGCCGATGCCATCCGCGTAACCCCGGCAGTCGATCGAGCATACGACGGCGTCTTCGTCATCGAGTGCTCAGATATCGACCGGCCCGGCTTGATCGATCTGGAAAAGCAATTCGTCGTCAACATCGATCACCATTCAACCACCGAACTCTTCGGCACTGTCAATTGGATCGACTCGACGGCTTCCGCGGTAGGTGAGATGATCTACAACCTCTGCAAAGCCACCGGCGTCCGCGTGACCAAAGAGATCGCCGAGTGCGTCTACACCGCGCTGCTCACCGATACCGGATCGTTTCACTATTCCAACACGACCGAGCGCACGTTCAAGATTGCGTCTGAGTTGGTGCGCACCGGGGTCAAACCGGCCAAAAGCGCGGAAGCGATTTTCGGCAGCTATCATTGGGCCAAGATCGAATTGCTAAGCCAGGTCCTGGCCACCGCCAGGCGTGATGAGAGCGGGCACGTGGCCTGGATGCGCCAGACCATGGAAATGCAGGAGCGCACCCGTGCCTCCGACGAAGACGCCGACGGTTTCGTCAACTATCCCCTGGCCGTGGGCGAAGTCGAAGCCACCGCGCTGTTCAAGGAATGTTCGCCGGGCGTCTATCGCACCAGCCTGCGTTCGAAAGGCGACGTCAACGTCGCGAAGATCGCCGAGTTGTTTGGCGGCGGCGGCCATCGCAACGCCGCGGGCTGCACGCTCAGGGGCGACTGGGACGAGATCGAGCTACAGATCGTCCCCCTGCTGCGCGACGCCGTCGAGCGCGCGAATGGAACGAAGGACGTGACTGAGGATGCTCTTAAATAGTCAGTTGTTAGTTGACTGAACTTTGTACTTAGTGCTTTGAACTTAGAGCTTTGATCTTTGTACTTTGAATTCCTGGCCAACCTCTGGGCGCAGTGAAGAATGTGCTCCTTCGAATGGCAGATCAAAGCTCAAAGTTCTAAGTACTAAGCTCGGTCCCGCCGATGTCGTCGAAAGAAAAAAAATACAAATGGCGTCGCGAGGACTATCAGGAGCAGACCCGCGGGCTGCTGATGGTCCACACCGGCAACGGCAAAGGCAAAACCACATCCGCGCTGGGCTTGATGATGCGCGCCGCCGGCCAGGGCTTGAACTGCTGCATGATTCAGTTCATGAAGTCGCGCACCGACCGCTATGGCGAACACGTCTCTGCCGAAAAGCTGGGCATCGAAGTCCACACCATGGGCGACGGCTTTACCTGGGACACCAAAAACCCCGAACAGGATCGTAAGACCGCGCGCGAGACCTGGAAGCTCTGCGTCGAAAAACTTCGCAGCCCCGACTATGACATGCTGGTGTTCGACGAGCTGGTTTACGTCCTGAGCTACGGTATGCTGCCCGTCGAAGAAGTCCTCGCCGAAATCCGCGCGGCTCGTGAGCGCCAACCTTCTCTGCACATAGTCGTGACCGGCCGCGACGCACCAAAGGAATTGATCGAAGCGGCCGACCTGGTTACGGAGATGACTGAAGTGAAGCATCCGTTTCAGGCGGGGATAAGAGCGCAAAAAGGGATCGAGTTCTGACAGGTGCCCTAAATGGAAGCGGTGTATAGAGTACCAACTTTAGTTGGGCTTTTCTGTTGATAAAAAGCAACTGAAGTTGGCACTCTATACACCGTGAAACTAGGACTACCTTGAACGTCTGTTTCCCTTAACTGTTTTGTAGTAGCATGGCCACACCATGTCGGACTACATCGAAGCCACACCAGGCACTCGCGGCGGCAAGCCGCGAATCGCAGGAACGCGAATCACGGTCGCCGATATAGTCCTCATGCATCGGCGACTAGGCCGCGCCTTAGAAGAAATCGCCGGCACATACGATCTACCTTTCGCCGCCGTTTACGCGGCAATGGCCTACTACTATGATCACAAGGACGAGATTGATCAAAGCTTGGACGAAGAAGAAGCGCTAGCCGAAGCTTTCAAGAAGAACAACCCCTCACGCCTGCGAGAAAAGTTGCAGGCCCTCTCTGAAAACGCCAAACTTGAGCTACCGATTAAGCAATGCGCACTCTGCTCGAGATAGTTCGTGATCTTATCATTATCGCCACTGGCATAGTTGGTTCGGCCTTCGCTGTCTACAAATATAGAAAGAGTCGTGAAGCCGAGGGTGTTTTGCAACTAGAAATAGACGTGGACATACACAAATACACTGCTAAGAACCTAGTTAACGTCTCAATTAAGGTCAGGAATGTGGGCAAAGCAGCCTCTTTCATAAGTTCAGATGTTTATAAGCTGGGCTTGTTAATGGTCCGGAGAGTAAGGTGTCCAGATGGAGATTGTCATATTCGTTGGGAGCAATTAGAAAATCAAAAACTAATTGATGACGTAGAATTCATGGATACATACGGCTCGGAGTACCCGGATGAACCGATAATCTTTGAGCCAAACACCTCAGAGACGTACAGCGTGTGTTTCTCAACAGATTATTCTGGGCCGTTATGGATTCGAGCAGAACTAATGGACAAGGATGAATACTGCTGGATAACCAACAAGCTAATCATTTTGCCGAAACCTCAGGTTTGATCAGGGCTTAAATAACATATTCAGTCCGCGTAGCGGACGGTCGAAAATAGCCCAGCGATTCATCGTTGGAAGCCCCGCGTCCCTTGACTCAATAAGTTGGCGCAGCGGACGACTGAAATGCCATTGATACAGAACCGAGAGCGGTAGCGACCGGATGCCGACACTTACCTGCCCTGGCCGCTTTCTTTCGTCAATCGTTTTGATTCAAACGAGCGTCTAGCATCCGGTCGCTACGGCTCCCGGTTCTGTAACCACGCCTTCTGTGCTACCCTTTTTCCCTCAACTCTAAATTGTGAGTTCTTAAGAATGAGTTAGGTGCTGACCTCTGACTTCTGACCTCTGTTTTTCATATGCCCTGGTTTCGCAAAAAGAAAGGCAAGATCGAGCCGGTACGCGATGAAGAACGCGTCGTCCGCACTGAAAATGTCTTTGTCCGCTGCGAAGAGTGCGGGGCGCACCTGTACAAGAAGGAACTGGAAGAGGCGCTCCAGGTTTGCGTCCACTGCAATTATCATTTTCGCCTGGGCGCGTACGACCGTCTGGAAAAGCTCTTTGACGATGGTTACTGTGAAGAGCTCGATGCCGAAGTCGTTTCTACCGACCCGCTGGAGTTTGTCGACAGTAAGCCCTACGTCAAACGCATCGCCCAGGCACAAGATGCGACGGGTTTGCCTGAGGCGGTAATCACCGCGCGCGGAAAGGTCGGCGGCCACCGCGTCTTTGGCGGGGCGATGGACATGAATTTCATCGGCGGCTCGATGGGTTCGGCCGTCGGCGAAAAACTCACGCGTTTGATCGAGCACGCAATGGAAGAACGCGGCGCGGTGGTTATCTTTGCCGCCTCAGGTGGCGCGCGCATGCAGGAAGGGACGCTGTCGCTGATGCAGATGGCGAAAATCTCGGCCGCGCTCGCGGCCCTCGAAGAGCGTCATCTCCCTTTCATCTCCGTGCTCACCGATCCGACCACCGGCGGCGTCACGGCCAGCTTTGCGATGTTGGGTGACTTGATCATCGGCGAGCCCAAGGCCCTGGTAGGTTTTGCCGGCCCACGCGTAATCGAACAAACAATCCGTCAGAAGCTGCCCAAGGACTTTCAGCGTTCAGAGTTCCTTCTGAGTCACGGCATGATCGACGCCATCGTCGATCGCCGCGAGATGCGCACTTACATCATCAAAGCGCTCGACTTCATGATGAATCCCGACATCACGCGCGAGAGCACCGCCCAGCTTTCGGGGCTGAAGTTTCAAGTATCGGCGAGCTAGGTGCCGGGTATCAGGTGACGGGTGTCAGGGATCGGTGATTTCATTCTCTGTTGACCTTAAATTTGAGCTCCGTCTTGCGACCTGATCCTTCCGGCACCCGACACCTGATACCCGGCACCCGGCACCTACGCATGACCTTCGATGAAGCGCTTTCCTACCTTCTCAGTCTCGGCCACGAGACGCTGACTATCAAACTGGGGCTCGCTAACACTCAGACACTTCTCGGCGCGCTTGCAGATCCCCACAAAGCGTTTCCCGCCGTTCAAATCGCCGGCACCAATGGCAAAGGCTCGACCGCCGTCACGCTGGACTCGATTTGTTGTGCCGCGGGAATTCGCACCGGCCTCTTCACTTCGCCACACCTTATATCGATCACTGAGCGGATCAAGATCAACGGCGACCAAGTCTCCGAGCCTGACTTTGCGCGCCTTACAGCGCAGGTCAAAGCAACCGCGGAAGAATTGATCGAGCAAGGCCGCTTGGAAACGCTGCCGACGTTTTTCGAGCAGGTGACCGCGATCGCCCTGCTCGCCTTTCGCGAAGCGCAGGTTGAACTTGCGATTCTGGAAACCGGACTCGGCGGCCGGCTTGATTCGACCACCGCCGCCGGCGCTGAAATTGTCGCGATCACCCAGATTGCGAAGGACCACGAAGAGTATCTGGGAAACAGCCTGGCGGAAATCGCCGCCGAGAAAGCCGCGATCATTCGCTCCGGCGTCATCGCGATCGTCGCACAGCAAAAGGAGGATGCTCTCGAAGTCATTCTTGATCGGTGTGAAACAGTCGGCGTTGAACCGAGATTCATTGAACCGAGCCGCTACGAAAACATCTCGGTAGGTCTGCGCGGCCGGCATCAGATCGAAAACGTCTCGACGGCGATTGCTCTCGCCGAAGCCCTGCGCGAACGCGGCTTCACGATCTCAGACGCCGCCGTCATTCATGGAGTCGAAACGGCAACGCATCCGGGGCGCCTGGAATTATGGGAAGGCCAACCTGGCATTCTTTTTGATGGCGCGCACAATCCGGCGGCCGCACTTGCCCTGCGCTATTACCTGGATGAGTTCATCAAACAACCAATGACGATGATCTTTGGAGCGATGAGCGACAAAGCACTCCCCGGGATGGCGGCGACGCTGTTTCCGAAAGCCGATGAACTGATCCTTACTAAACTCGATAACCCTCGCGCTGCCAGTGTCGAAATGTTGATGGCCGCCGTGCCAAAGGATTTCAATAAAGCCAGAGTGTATCAAGCCTCTTCTGTCATCGAGGCGTTGAGGCGCGCGCGTGAGGTAACGCCGGCAAATGGTCTGATCTGCGTGACGGGTTCGTTGTATCTGGTCGGCGCGATCCAGCAGGCGCTGAAAGAATCTACGAGCATTGCTCATGGGCGTGACTGACACTAGACTGTTGAGCTTTGGCTTCATGTTAGTTTGATACCTCCCTTCTCCCTTTGGGAGAAGGGCCGGGGAAGAGGGGCGTAGCTGGGGCGGTTCGAGACTCAAGCCCTCTCCCCAACCCTCTCCCAAAGGGAGAGGGAGTCAAGACAGACTATTGCTCTCAGACTCCAGGTCTGTGAGACGAACGAGAGCGACAAACTGAAGTTTGTCGGACAAAAGCACATGGCACAAATTCCTGAGTTTCTTGATTCCAAACAGGTCTTTTCTGGACGCGTCTTTGACGTCACGGTAGACACCGTGCGCGAGGGCGACAAAACCTACGCGCGTGAAGTCGTACATCATCCCGGCAGTGCCGTAATTCTGCCGGCGTTCGACGATGGCACGATTGCTCTGGTACGTCAGTACCGTCATCCGGCCGTGCGCTATCTGCTGGAACTCCCTGCCGGCACTTTGAACGACGAAGAGCGCCCTGAAGAAGGCGCTGCGCGTGAACTGGAAGAAGAGCTGGGGCTGGTCGCGGGCAGAATGGAAAAGCTTTCTGAGTTCTTTGTCTCGCCGGGCTTTTGCGAAGAAAAGATGTGGCTGTATCTCGCGACCGACTTAACTGAAACACAGCAGCGACTGGAAGAAGATGAGATGATCGAAGTCGTGCGCTTGCCCCTTGACCGCGCTTTGCAAATGATTACTGACGGCGAGATTGAAGACGCAAAGACGATCATCGGATTATTGCTCGCCGCCCCACGTATTGGACTTTCAGCGTTCGCGCCTGACTATCCGGCGGTTTAAAGCGGATCATAAGCTTGTTCGCGCGGCGGTCAGTGGGGTATCTTGCTGGCGCAGTTAGTTGGCCCAACCCAGGAACACTATGAAAAAACTTGCCGTTCTCGCTTTTCTGTTCAGCATTTCTGTCGCCGCCACAGCTTCGGCCCAGCAGACGCTCGATAGCCTGCTCGATCGCGAAATCGCACAGCTTCTCAGCACCTACAAGACGCTCCACGCCGCGCCTGAGCTTTCGCATCACGAGGAAAAGACTGCTGCCTTCGTCGCCGCACAGCTTCGCTCTCTGGGATTCACGGTAACTGAGCGAGTGGGCAAGTACGACCGGCCTGAATGGACCGGCTATGGCGTGGTCGCGGTGCTGAAGAACGGTGACGGGCCAACCGTGCTGGTGCGCACCGATCTCGATGCGCTGCCGGTGGAAGAGAAAACCGGTCTGCCCTACGCCAGCACGGTGAAAACCAAGAACGACGCCGGCCAGGAAGTCAGCGTGATGCACGCCTGCGGTCACGATGTTCACATCACGTCACTGCTGGGAACGGCAAAGATGCTCACTGAATTGAAAGCTCAATGGCACGGCACGCTCGTGCTAATCGGACAGCCTGCCGAAGAAACCATCGACGGCGCGAAAGCGATGCTGGCCGATGGTCTATATTCCCGTTTCCCACAACCTGACTATGCAATCGCGTTGCACGATAGTGCGGATTTGGAAGCCGGAAAGGTGGCGTACTGTCCCGGGTATGCGCTGGCCAGCTCGACTTCAGTGGACGTTATTATTCGCGGCGTTAGTGGTCACGGCTCCCGTCCCGAGGCCACGAAAGATCCGATCGTCATCGCCTCACAGACGATCCTGGCGCTGCAAACAATCATCAGCCGCGAGAACTCGCCGCTCGATCCGGCGGTGGTGACGGTCGGCTCGATCCATGGCGGCACGAAACGCAACATCATTCCCGAAGACGTAACGCTTCAGTTAACGATCAGAACTTACAAAGAAGACGTGCGGCAGCGCATTCTCGCTTCAGTCCAACGCATCGCCAAAGGAGTAGCGCAGGCGGGCGGGGTTCCCGATGATCGCCTGCCAATCGTGAAATTGATCGAGAATGAAATCGCGCCGGCGACTTACAATGATCCGCCATTGACTGAGCGCCTGGCCGCCGCGATCGGCGCCTCGATTGGCAAGGAAAATGTCATCAAGGCGGCGCCCGTGATGGGGAGCGAAGACTTTGGCCACCTAAGTCTGGATCACAAGATTCCAGCCGTGATGTTATGGCTCGGCGCGATTGAACCTGCAAAAGTTGAGGCCAGCAGAAAATCGGGAAAGCCTCTGCCTTCGCTGCATTCGAGTCTATTTGCACCGCTGCCGGAACCCACTCTGCGCACCGGGGTCAAAGCAATGACGGCGGCGGTGCTGGAATTGATGAAGAAGTGATCTTCGGTTTTCGAACTCAAACTCAGTCAAAAGGAGCAAACGGTTTATGGGTAAAGGTGATCAGCGTTCGCGGCGAGGCAAGATTCATCGCGGGACCTTCGGTACGAGACGACCTAAACGGAGCAAGAACGCCATCAAACCCGCGGCGCCGGCAGCGGTGGAGAATCCTCCGAAGAAAGCCGGCCGCAAAGAAGCTGCGGTTGCTGAACCAGCCGCGGAGTGACGCCTCGGTTTGTTGGCGAGGAACTCCCACGATGAGAATCACATTCTGGAAGAAAGTTAATGAACAAAGCTCAGCCGGCGCCGGCGAGATCGCTGCCGGGCGTCCCCGGCAGACCATCTCCCCGCATTTTGAGCTGGGGCGCCGGGGCGAAGAGCTGGCGATCGAACATCTCGAGCGTGCGGGTTATCGAATTGTGGCGGCAAACTTCAGTGTACCGATTGGTCGCAACACGCGGGACGCCATGGTCAAGACGGAAATTGACGTCGTGGCTTATGATGGTCCGACGCTCTGCTTTGTCGAAGTGAAGACGCGCGCCTCGGATGAATTTGCCGCTCCGCAAGCTAATGTCGACCTGCGCAAACGACGCCAGATTGCGCGCGCAGCGCGCGGCTATCGCCGGATGCTCGGACTCACTGATGCGCCTTATCGTTACGACGTGGTAACTGTGGTTCTGCCCTCTCCGGGAAAACAAATCGTGGACGACACGCGTATTGAGCTGCTGAAAAACTTTTGGACTGATGAAAAGCTGCGCAAGCGAAGCTGGCAGGACCCGCGCTGGGATTAGTCGGATCGTGAATTGACATGAACACCCTGGATCGTTACGTCGGTCAGACTCTGGATGAGAAGTACCGCCTCGAGCGCCTCCTCGGGCAGGGTGGTATGGGCGCAGTCTATCTGGCGACCCATCTGGGCACCGAACGTTACGTCGCCCTGAAGTTGATTACGCCCCAGTTCATGCGCAACGAGGAGTTTGTCGAGCGGTTTAAGCGCGAAGCCCGCGCCGCAGGACGCCTGCGACATCCTAACGTTGTTGATGTGACTGACTTTGGGTTTGCCAACACGGGAAAAGAGCGCGTCGCCTATCTCGTGATGGAATACCTCGACGGCTGCACGCTCAGCGACGTACTCGCCGAAGAAACGCGTCTGCCTCTCTACTGGGTGGTGGATATTCTCGAACAAGTCTGCTCGGCCGTCCACGAAGCTCACCAGCAGGGCATCGTGCACCGCGATCTGAAACCCGACAACATCTGGTTGGAACCAAACGGCCTCGGTGGTTACCGGGTCAAGGTGCTCGATTTTGGTATTGCGAAGCTTGCTGAAGTGGGAAACATCGCGCCGGAGGCAGCGCCCATTAGTCCGAGCGCCGAGAACACGCCCACCATACAACTGTCGGAAGCACCCACGATCCACCTGTCAGAGTCACCAGTGGCGGCTACGGCTGCGGCGGGTGCTGCAGAGCTGGTCTCTCCGCTGATTAACCTGGAATCTGAAACGCTGATTCAGCCTCACCTCGAGACTGAAGACGACGTGCGCGCCACGCGACTAGGTCCAAACGACGTACGCACAACGCAAGCGGTCGCCGACAGCGACCAGACGCGCTTACTCGGCGATGCAAGGGCGGGCACCGCTGGGCCGGCCAGTGCAGGACATAGAACTACTGATGCTACGTCGACGGCCGCTACGACAGGCCTGACGCGGGTCGGCGCGATTCTGGGGACACCTTTGTACATGTCGCCGGAACAATGCCGCGGCGAAAACCTGGACGCGCGCTCAGATATTTACAGTTTGGGGATCATTGCTTACCAGATGCTCTCAGGGGCTCCGCCCTTCACGGGAGAGACGGCCTCAGTCATTAGCGCGCACACCAACAGTCGACCGACTTCCCTGCGAGAGCACAACGGCAAGTTGCCGAAACGAGTGTCGCGCCTAATCATGTCGGCGCTGGAGAAAGACCCGGCGGGCCGACCACAAACAGCGGTGGCTTTTTCCAACGCGATGCGGGCGAATGCCGATGGACTGGGCGCGCTTTACCGCCGCGCTTTTGCTCTCTACAGTGAATATTTTCCACAGTTTTTTAAGCTGTCGCTGCTGGCGCACATTCCGATAATTGCCGTTACGCTGATGACGATCGCGCTGCGACTGGCGGAACCCCGAATCGGCAAAGTGACGACGATCGTCGTGGCGGTTCCCATCGGTTTATTGCACATAGTGGCCAGCATCGTAACTCCAACGCTCATTTCCTGCGTCACCGCGATCATCGTCACTCAACTGGCTGTGGCGCCGCTCAAACCGGTGGAACTGCGCCCAGCCTTCGCCGTTTTACGACGCCGGTGGCGGCCGTTCGTAGGTACCGGCATCCGGTACATGCTGCGCATTTGCCTCGGCTTCATATTGTTTATCATTCCGGGACTCGTAATGATTGTGCGCTATTCGCTGTGGGGGCCGGTGGTCCTGATGGAGGGATTGGAAAAGAAGGCGGCGCTGAAGCGGGCGCGCGCGCTGGCCTCGCGTTCCTGGCGCACCATCATCCTCGCTATGCTGTTTCAGTTTTTAGTGCCTGCAATAGTCGGAGCGATTGTCGGAGCCCTGATCGGCGCAGCCAGCAAAGGGAGAGGCGTCCACGTCAGTGCATTTTCGCCGTTGTCATCCCTGGTGAACATCTTCGTGCTGCCGCTAATGGCCATCGTGCCGGCACTGCTCTATCTGAAGATGCGACAGTTTGGCGGTGAGACGCTGAATGACGTGATGACGCAGCTTGAAGACGAGAATAGCGCGCGCAGCAACTGGCAACAGCGCATGCGCAAGCGCCTCACGATGAATACCCCGCTGAACACACCTCAGAATCGAACTTAGTTCGGAGTACCGCCTTCAGGCGGAATGTTATGACGGCGAGAGCCGCCTGAAGGCGGAACTCCGAACGAAAGCGCCGTCGTTACCGGTGCAGTCCAAGGTCCTCAATTAGCCGCCGTTTGTGGTTTCGTTCGCGGCGGCGCGTTCTTCACGTACTTATCGAACCAGTTGATCCGTTCCGCCAGGATGTGCAGCAGCGTTTCGCGCCCGGCGTAGCCGTGTGCTTCGAACGGCAGCGTCACGTAGCGGACGGTCGCGCCCTGACCCTTCAGGGCCATATAAAAGCGCTCTGACTGGATCGGAAAAGTCCCTGAGTTGTCGTCGGCTTCACCGTGCATCAGCAGGATCGGATCCTTGACCGCATGCGCGAACCAAAACGGCGACATCTTCGCGTAAAGATCGGGCACTTCCCAGAAAGTACGGCGCTCGCTCTGAAATCCGAACGGCGTCAGCGAGCGATTGTAAGCGCCGCTCTCGGCAAAGCCGGCCCGGAACAAACGCGAGTGCGCCAGCAGGTTCGCCGTCATGAAGGCGCCATAGCTATGGCCGCCCACTCCGATCCGATTGCGATCACCCACGCCCATCTCAACGACCTTGTCGATGGCCGCCTCTGCACTGGCCACTAACTGATCGACGTAATGATCGTTGGCAGTTTCACCAGGCCCGACAATCGGCATCGCCGGGTTATCAAAAATCGCATACCCGGACAACAGCAGGAACAGATGCGAGTAGCCGCTGATGGTCGTGAAGCGATTCGGCGAGCCCGTGATTTGACTGGCTGAATCAGGATCGCCGAATTCACGCGGGTAAGCCCACATAATCACCGGCAGGCGATCACCCGGTTTATAGCCCGGCGGGAGATACAACGTCGCCGACAACTTCACGCCGTCTTTGCGTTGATAGGTCACGAACTGACGATGGACGCCGCGAAGCTGTGGCTGCGGATCCCGAAACGCGGTTACCGCGCGCCGGGTATTGCCGTTGAGATCGCGCACATAGTAGTTCGGCGGATCGGCAGGGGTCTCAGATCGAGTCAGCAGCATCTTGGCGTCGTCGTCGAGCGGAGTGACCACGGTTTCATATGATTTAGCGTCGCTGCGAAACAGTCGCTCGCTCGCCAGGGTCTTTAAGTTCAGACGATCGATGAACGGGCGGTCGCCTTCCGGCGACGAACCCTGTCCGGTAAGATAAATGAAGTCTCCAGTCTGCATGATTGCGCCGCCGCCGCCTCCGCCGCCTCCGCCAAAACCGCCACCGCCGCTGTCACGCCGGATGACCGGATTGCCGGGGTTCGAGTAGGCCGCGTCCTGCCGCCGATCCCATAATTTGCGGGGTGCAGCGCCGGCTTCAAGAATCCACGTGCGCGTACGGCGCGAGACGCGGTCCGACTCACTCAAGAGCACGATGCCCTTCTCCGTAAACCCAAGGCCGGCAAGACGCCATTCCGTTTTAGCGACTTCCGTTGGCGCGTCCCTGAATGGCGCCGCGAGCGACACGACCTTGTCGCGGAACGGGGCTTTGTTTCTCATATCACCACCGTCGAGCGCTTCGGACCAGATAGCAACAGCGGGCTGATCCTGTCGCCAACGGTAGCCGCGGGGCCCGGTTTGCACCCCGTTGATGGGGACGCCTTCGCGGCTCGGCACATCCGCAATCTTGCGCGCAACCTGGCCGTTGCGCGTCCAGATCTCGACCTCTTCGGGGAATCCATTGATCGGAATCAGGTGCGAGTACGGATGCTTGATCCTTGATACCAGGAGGTATTCGCCGCTGGGCGACGGTGTCGCGAGGCCGAAGATTGCCGGGCGCCCAATCATCGTCTTCCGGCCTGAGGTGATATTGATCGCGGCGAGTTGGCTGGTGAAGTAGTATTCAAACAGCGCTTCATCGTGGGCTGTCTTGAGCATGTCTTCAAAGGTCGGAGCCGGCGCAGCCTTTCCGCTGGTCTCTTGAATATTCGGTCCCCTGGGGACGGTCGGCTCTGCCGGCGCCGGGCCGCGGCCTGGGGGCACCAATTCACAAATCAAGGTCCTGTTGTCACGCAGCCAGTCGCAGGGATCACCGGTTGTGGCGTTAAGTCGATCGGTTCCGCTCGCCAGCTTGGCGCGGCCGGTCGCCGTATCGGCCACCCACAACTCGATCCGGTCGTCTTTCCTGTTCTGAAACGACACATGCGAACCGTCAGGCGAGAAGCGCACGTTCGAGAGGTTCGCCTGCGGCGGCAGAACCACTTTCACTTCGCTGCCATCGGCGACCTTCTTCAGAGTGATGGCGTAGATTTCGGCAGCCCGATGGGGGCCGTTGTTTCTTGGATTGATACGTGCTCCGGCGAGCCGCAGCATCGGCTGCGAGAGTTCGGCAATCGTGGGATAGGCCTTGCGCCAGGTCAGGGCCATGACCTGCCTGGTCGGGCTGAGTATTGCCTGCGGCAAAGGCGGCGCGTCGAACGCCGCGATGACATCTTTCGGCGGCATCAAATAGCGCGGCGCGTCGGTCGTCTGCCCAAACTGCACTGCCGACGCCGTTATGATAAGCACGGCTGCAAATGCAAAGTTTCTCTTTCGCACGTCTAGTCCTCCCGGAAATTTCAGGCTGGTTTCGGTTTGAGAGGGCGGATTCTATCAGAACTGAGGATAAGGTGGAAGAAGGACTGTAACTCAAACTGTCAGTTTGCGCGCATGGGTCTGCCCCCTTCTCCCTCTGGGAGAAGGGCTGGGGAAGAGGGCATAGTTACAAGCGGCCTCGACACTCATGCCCTCTCCCCAACCCTCTCCCAAAGGGAGAGGGAGTTTAGCTACCCTTTTACGAATTCATATGTAACGTGCAGCATTAGCGCGGATGAAGTTATCTCAGGCCGAATTTCTTTAGCCCGCAATCTTAACGCGCCTTTCGCCGGCTGAATATTAACGGTGGTCGAGAGTTGTTCCAACGTAAACAGATCCACGGGATTGTAGCGGCGATCGATCGCTGTCTGCACCATGTTCAGTAAAGGCCCGTTCGCGATTGCCGGCACGTTGTTCAGATGGATCTCGCGCAGGTAAAAGCGAGCTACCAGGGCGCGACGGGCACTGTTGAATTCAAGATTAACTTCTGAGTTGGCCCAGCCGGAAAACTCTATGCATCCCAGCAGAGAAGACCCGTAAGCCCCGGCAAAGGCCAACGGCCCCACGATGCGGCCATTCTGGAAATGGACCGCGGTGCGCACGCCATCCACCTCGCGCTTTAATCTGATCTCGCTTCGGCACGGGCCGCTGGGACCCTGAGTAGATGGCCCGCCAATTGTCAGGGGCATCGAAGGCTCTTGCAGGTTGTCGAAGATGGCCGTGAGAAACGAGTTTAGAAACTGTTCGTTGACGGTCACGGTCGCCTCTGCCGCCGGCACATTGCTCGCGCGGCGACCACGCGTGGCGGCTGATTCCTGCGCCAGGGCACCAGTAGAGGAAACAAGGACAATAACCAGGATTAATGCCTGGCAAACAGTAAAGGTGCGGCTTTCCATTTCAATGAACTCCCTCACTTGAGCGTTGGCGAATCATTACTTTAACGCAAAGGGCGCAAAGGAATACGCAAAGGTGCGCGAAGGAAAACTTCTTTGCGGTACTTTGCGCGAACCTTCGCGTCCTTTGCGTTTAGATTCCTACTGCCTCACAGTCCGCTGCGCACAATGTCATGCAAACGTATCAGGCCCACGCACAATCCGCCGCCGTCTACCACCGACAGCACGTTGATCTGCGATGGACGATCTTCCATCAAACGCAGCGCGTCAAAGGCGAGCATCTCAGGATTAGTAACGATCGGATTACGCGTCATCAAATCGTCGCAGGTGATATTTGCGAAGGCCAGCTCGGCAGAGTTGATTCGCTGCATCGAACGTCGCAGGTCACCGTCGGTGATGATACCTGCCAGGCGGCCGTCGCTGTCGACAACATTGACGGCGCCCAGACCAAAATGGGTAATCGCCGAAACGATATCCATCCAGGAAGAGTCCATGGGTATCGTCGGGTTTTGCTCACCGCCATGCATCAGGTCCGCGACGCGCAAAGTCAAACGCTTCCCAAGCTGGCCCGCTGGGTGATTGTTTGCAAACTCGTCCTCAGTGAGTCCCTTCGCACTCATCAGGGTCATTGCCAACGCATCGCCGAGCGCCAGCGCGACCGTGGTACTGGTCGTTGGAGCCAGGTTGAGCGGGCAGGCTTCCTGATCCACTGAAGCATCGATCACAGCGTCCGCGCGCTGCGCGATTGTCGACTTCAAATTGCCTACGATCGCCACCAGCGGCACGTTACGTCGCTTGAGAAACGGCAGGAGTACTAACAGTTCGTCCGTCTCGCCGCTGTTACTCAGCATCAGCACCACGTCGTCCGAGGTTACGATGCCCAGACCGCCGTGCAAGGCATCAGATGGATGCAGGTTAACCGCAGCCGTGCCACTGCTGATCATGGTGGCCGCGATTTTTTGGGCGATGATCCCGGACTTGCCGACCCCCAGTAGAATGATCTTCCCTTTGCAGTCAGTCAGGATGTCGATGACGCGCTCGATCTCCTGCGCCCGCAAACGCGAAGCGGCTTTCGCAATCGCTTCGGATTCCGCGCGCAGCAGTTCGACCACCTGTGAGTAATCGGATCTTTCACCCATGTCGCCACCTTTGATATACGAGTCGCTTGGCAATTTGCAAGTAGCGGACGTGTCTTTCTTTTACCCTCTCCCTTTGGGAGAGGGCCAGGGAGAGGGTCTGCGAGCAAAGCACCAGAGCGATAATAGTGTTGGTGCTGCCTCGGTTCAACCCTAACGCCCTCTCCCCAACCCTCTCCCAAAGGGAGAGGGAGATTCAACGAGAGCTATCTACAATTTCTTAGTCCTGCACGTTCGGGGGGTGAAACGTAGACATATACCACGTCCATCCGCTAAACTTCTCACTCTTCGACCGAGTCCGGATCTTCGAGATCCCAGTGGAAATTCGCAGGAGTATGTAATGTTCGCAAAGCTTCTACCGCGTGAAGAACAGTATTTCTCCTTGTTTGCTCAGATGACGTCGTACATGAACGATGCCGCCACTACTCTCGTCGAGATGCTTTCGCAACGGGACGGCAACTATCAGGAATACGTGCAGCGCATCAAGGGCATCGAACATGCCTGCGACGATCTGACGCACACAGTCTCGACACGCCTGAATCAATCTTTCATCACGCCTTTCGACCGCGAAGACATTTATATGATGTCCAAGGCGCTGGACGACGTGGTGGATCTGATCGACGGCGCCGCCCGGGCTGTGGTCATGTACGACATTCACGAAAGTACCGAACCCGCAAAGCAAATGGCCGGCATTATCCAGCGCATGGCGATGCAACTGCATGAAGTGGTCAAAATCCTGCAAAAGCCAAAAGGCGTGACCGAACGCCTGGTTGAACTCCACCGGCTGGAACACGAAGGCGACGATATTTACCAACGCGCGGTAGGCGGACTGTTTCATGAAACTCTCGATCCGCTGACAGTGATAAAGTGGAAAGACGTCTATGAGAAGCTGGAAGCGGCCATCGATCGCTGCGAACATGTCGCGAATATTATTGAAGGCGTGATCATCAAGCATTCCTAAGGGCGTTTAGAGTACCGACTTCAGTCGGGTCTTTCGATCAAAGAACCCAACTGAAGTTGGTACTCTATACACCGCTAGCCCCGTTTCAGCCGCTGTGCTATCGTTTCATCCCCAAAGACGTGCCCGCGTAGCTCAGTGGATTAGAGCGTCCGCCTCCGGAGCGGAAGGTCGCAGGTTCGACCCCTGCCGCGGGTACCAAAATCAGAGGTCAGTGGTCAGAAGTCAGGGATCAGAAACCGACTTCTGACCTCTGATTTCTGACCTCTGACCTCTGTCTTTCTCCTACGAAACAGCCTGATCAGTAATCTCCAGACCCTTATCGATAATCGCGAACGCTTCGCGCATCTGGCTTTTGGTGATACACAACGGCGGGTTCGTGAAGAACGTATTCCAACGCACAAACGTGTAGAGGCCTTCCGCGCGGAAAAACTTGCCGAGCGCCTGCATCTCGGGCGACGTGCCGTTGAAGGGCGCCATCGGCTCGCGAGTCTCCGTGTTTCGCACCAGCTCGACGATTCCAAAGAGCCCGATGTTGCGCGTCGCGCCTACTGACGGGTGACGACGCTCGAGATCTTCGAGCAGGCCGCGCATCACGGTCCCCATGCGCCGCGCATTCTCAATGAGGCCATCTTCTTCGTACACCGCGATGGTCGCCAGCGCCGCGGCGCACGCGAGCGGGTGGCTGTTGTAAGTGAGGCCACCGAAGAAGACATTCTTCTCGAAGTGATCGGCAATGTGCCGCCGCATACCCACCGCACCCAGTTGGACGTAGGCGCTCGTCAGGCCCTTGGCCATCGAGATCAGATCCGGCACGACGTTCCAATGATTAACCGAGAACCATTCGCCGGTGCGACCGAAGCCGGCCATTACTTCGTCGGCGATCAAGAGTATGCCGTGCCTGTCGCACAGCTTCCGTAACCCCTGCATGTAGCCATCTGGTGGAATCAGGATTCCGTTGGTGCCGACGACGGGCTCGACGATGATTGCTGCAATAGTCTTCGGACCCTCCAGTTCAAGTATCTCTTCAGTTAGTCCCAGCACTTCCTCAGCCCTGTCTGAGCCCTTCTGAATGCCATGATAAAAGTCGGGGATGCGGAAGACGCCGGGGATTCCAGGCTCTGCCGCCCACCGGCGTGGATCGCCAGTCAGCGTTAGGCTGCCGGCTGTTCCGCCGTGGTACGACCGGTACCGTGCGGCAATCTTGTGACGACCCGTAAACATCCGGGCGATGCGGATCGCATTCTCGTTCGCCTCGGCGCCGCCGTTGGTGAAGAAGAAGCAATCGATGTCCCCAGGTGTGATCTCGGCGAGCTTTCTGCCCAGGCGCGCGCGCACCTCGGTGGCCATGAACGGGTTGGCATAAGCGAGCGTCGCGGCTTGCTCGTTGATGGCGCGAATCACCCGCTCGTCGCCGTGCCCGATGTTCACGCACATCAACTGGCTATTGAAGTCGATGAACCGTTTTCCTTCAGGAGTCCAGAAATAGATTCCCTTCGCCCGCGCCACAGGAATCGGTTCTACTGTAGATTGCGCGGACCACTCGAAGAGCGTATGCCGGCGGCAGAGCTCGACAATCTGCTCGCCCGTCATGGTTTCGGTAGTGATGGTCATGCGCGCGATGCTACCCAAGTCGGGAAGTTTTGACAACATCGCATTCCTTCCTTCCGCGCTCGATTAAGTGATGATGGGCTGGCCGGGAAGTTACGGTATGGCAAAGTCACTTGTAGACATTGTGGCTATGTCTTGGACAAACGACCTGACACTTGTGGGAGCTAGAACTTTCAAATTGGACACTACTCGGGATTCTAGCCTTTTAAAAGGAAACCCAGTGACGGTAGACTTCTCCGTCTTGCGGGTGAATGAAGAAGTCCCTTTGGCAATGCTATACTCTCCGAACTTAGAGTTCCGCTTTCGTAAAACAGGAGAAGGATCATGGCCGCAAATCTGGAAGACCAACTGATTGATAAGGTGCGAGCGCTGCCACCGAACAAACAACAGGAAGCCCTAAGACTCCTTGATACTCTTGCCAGTGGGGCTAGTTCTGAACCTAACGGCACAGGTGTTGGCCGCAGACCTATTTGGGAGGTCGTCGACGAGATTAACGCTGAGTTACCCGCAGACACCTGGGAGAACGTACCGACCGACGGATCGATTAATCTTGATCATTACCTCTATGGAGCGCCGAAGCAACAGCCGTGAAAGTTGCATTCGTTGACACGCTCTACTTTGTGGCTCTCTTCAATCCCAGAGACCAATGGCATGAGCGCGCTATCGCTGCCAGCAAATTGGTTGTCGAAACCAAGCTGATCACAACTGAAGATGTGCTGGTGGAACTCCTGAATTTCTTTTCGGAGTACGGCGAAAAGGCTCGCCGTGGAGCAGTCACCCAGGCTGAAGGAATTCTCAGCGGCGCGAATATCGAAGTGGCGCCACAAAGCCATGAAGCATTCATGGCAGGTCTCACGCTTTACAAAGCACGCCCTGATAAGGGTTATAGCCTGACGGATTGTATCTCGATGCATGCGATGCGCGAGCGAGGCGTCAGCGACATATTGACTCATGATGACCACTTCCGTCAGGAAGGCTTCACAGTGCTGCTCTGAGCGCCCCGAATTAGCTATTGACGGCAGCAGCAGTTCTGTGAGATCTGGAGCAATCATGAAGGTCGACATTGACGGGTCTACCGAAGCTGAACTGATTGATCTCAACAACCGCGTTGTCGAGCGGTTTGAAGTTCTTGAATCAAATGCGAGCCCTTAAGAAGAAGCGTGTTCCGGGTCTTAATCGAGGCACAATCTCGGCGAGCGAAGACTTTGACGAACCCTTACCAGATGAGTTTTGGCTGGGCCAGGGACTCACCAATTACGCAACTCAACATGCGGCAACGGATGCCGATCTGGATTCTAACCTCGAGGCTGCGGCGATCGATCACCTGCTCCAACAAAACTCAGAACAATGAAACGCGGCGAAGTTACTGGGTTGACCCGATTCGTTTCTTTGCCGTATCGTCTTCTTGCCTGGTGCTAATTTCGCGTGGCGCGAAAGGTCGCAGTTTCGACCCCTGCCGCAGGCACCATCTCTTGCCCATCCTCCAGCTTTGCCAATGGAACACCAAAGTGTCCAGAACTATGCCGCCGTGTCGTTGCGGACTATTCTGCTCGTCGAAGACTTTGATGACACGCGGCTGATGATGAAACTTTGGCTGGTGAAGAACGGCTACCGCGTGCTGGAAGCCGAGACCGGCGAAGAGGCCATCAGCGTCGCCCAACGCGAGCTGCCCGACTTGATCATCATGGATGTGATGATGCCCGGCATGAACGGCCTTGACGCTACCCAACGAATACGCGAGTATCAACCTCTGCGCCGGACGCCCATCGTTGCCGTTTCTGCTTACGGCGCCGACGAGTACCGGTCAATTGCGATAGAGGCCGGCTGCAACGAATATGTCTCGACGCCTTTCGAGCCGAATGCGCTGGCCGATCTGATCAAGAATCTGCTGGCTGGGAATGATCCTTCGCGTAACAATGTTCTTCCACGCCATCTCGAACATTAACAGAACATTCTGGCTCGTTGTGGCCTTATTGAGTGCGACCGTCGCTTCAGCTCAACAACCAACCTGTTCCCTGAAAATCGATCAACTTCCAGATTCGGCGGAGTTGCGTGGTTTTCGCCTGGGGATGACTTACGATCAAGTAAAGATCCGGGTACCGCAGGTTAAGTTTGGCCCCGCCGATCCGTTTGGCGTGGCCAAGACCAGCATCAATCCCTATTTCGATCCAAGTATTGACAAGGTCGCCTTCGCGGATGTGCGCACGATCTCGTTGGACTTTTTAGATGGCCGGCTGGTCACTTTGTGGATCGGGTTCGAGAGTAGTTTCAAGTGGCAACCTCTCGATGAGTTCGTCGCCGGAATGAGTAAATCTCTCAACCTTCCCGCCGCGTGGTCGCCCAAACGAGGCGGCCGGCAAATGAGTTGCGAAGGGTTCTCGATATTCGCCTCGATAATCGCGGGCAGCCCGAGTATTCGCATCATGGACGAGCCCGCACAGGAAACTATCGCTACTCGCCGCGAAGAAGCGGCAGCGGCCGCTGAGGCTTTGGTCATCGGCGACCAGAGCACGAAGCTTTATTATCCGGCCGGTTGCGCGGCGCTGGAGAGTATCGCCGAAGCCAGCCGGATTAAGTTCAAGGACAAGGACGAAGCCGAAAAAGCCGGATTCAAACTCGCTAAGGATTGCCAGTGAGAGTGGCAAGATAACCCGATTGGACAAGCTGAAGCCTTTCTCCTCTAGTCTCAACTTGAACCAGTGTTCAGAAAACTCGCCTGCTTGACGCGCATCGGAGCGCTTCTTAGAATGAACCTTTGACCCCAAATCAACGTAGAGAGTTTTATCTAAGCTAAGGAGTATTTTCTGATGAGCACACCTTTCCAATCGCAAACAGATGGCTCGGAAACAAAAGACGAGCTGATTATGCACGAGGGCGAAGCTGAACCTACGGATGACCGGTCCAGTGTCAGCTCTTCGATGCGCGACATGGCCGCCCGCATCCCGGAACAGCTTTCGGCGATAGGCCGCGACATCAGCCGTACTATTGAACGTGCTATTTCCGCCAAGGACGACTACATGATCGCTGTGAAAGTGTCCCAGGACGCACAGCACAAGCTGGGGCAACTGGTGCAGGCCGGCGTATTCGGTACTCGCGCCGAGGCGGCGGCGTTTCTGATCGATGAAGGCATAAAAACCCAGGGGCCGTTGTTCGAACGCGTCGAACAAAAGCTGGCTGAGATCGAACGCCTCCGGGCTGAATTACGCGGCCTGGTCGAAGACAAGAAAGACTAAAGCCGGGCAGCGGAACCCTCGGCCCGATCGAGCTTCCCGGAATCTCGCCCCGCTCTGCATTCCAGGCAATTGCAGAGTGGGGCGTCTTTGTTAATAAGGGTCATTACGCGGTAAAATCTAATTCGTAAGCTCTACAAAATACTTTCCAGTCAACCGCGATGCGCGGTTTTAGATCGAGCTGACACGTGCAGAAAACTTTCGAGGTTCCACACACCCCCATCGAACAATTCAGCCTCAGCAACGGACTGCGAGTGGTCCTGAATGAAGACCATTCCGTTCCGGTAGTTTCGGTGGCCGTCTATTACGATGTCGGCTCGCGAAACGAGCGCGAAGGCCGCACGGGTTTCGCGCACCTTTTCGAGCACATGATGTTCCAGGGTTCGGAGAATGTGCCCAAAGCCGCGCACTTCCAGTACATCTCGAACGCGGGCGGCACGATGAACGGCACCACTTCGAGCGAGCGCACCAACTATTTCGAGACCCTGCCGGCTAATCAGTTACCGTTGGCCTTATGGCTGGAAAGCGATCGCATGCGTTCGCTGAGCGTGACGCAGGAGAACCTGGATAATCAGCGTTCGGCTGTGCAGGAAGAAAAACGCCTACGCTATGACAATCAGCCATATGTAAACGGGTTTCTGCGTTTGTTCGAGATGTGCTTCCGAAATCACGCGAATGCGCACTCGACCATCGGTTCGATGGAGGACCTGGACGCTGCGACCGTCGCAGACATACGCGAGTTCTTTCGCATTTATTACGCGCCCAACAACGCGGTGCTTTCGGTTGCCGGAGACTTTGACAGGTCGGAGACGCGGGCGATGATCGAGAAGTACTTTGCCACGATTCCCAGCCAGCCGGAGCCGCCTCCGGTCGATGTAAGCGAACCGGAAGAAGTAGCCGCGAAGCGTGACACTTTTCCAGACAAGCTGGCGCCGGTGCCGGCTTTCGCTCTGGGGTGGAAGATTCCTGAACGCCGCAGCCCGGAGTTTTACTCGCTCTCTCTGGCCAGCCATTTGTTGTTCGAAGGCGAAAGCGCCAGGCTGTATCAGAAGCTGGTCAAAGGCGAAGAATCGGTGGTGCAAATCCAGGGTGGAATTGATGAGCGCCGCGGACCGTCGGGCTTGTTTATCGTCGTGATTCCCAAACCAGAGCATGATTGCAGTCAGATTCGGGACGCCATCCTGAAAGAAATCAGGGACCTCGCGACGCAGGGACCCAGCGACGAAGAGATGGAGAAGTTGCGCAACAACCTCTTGAACAGTTCCGTGCGCAGCCGCCAGTCGTCATTGTATCGCGCGCAACAACTCGCCGAATTCGCACTGTATGACCGTGACCCCGAACTGTTCAATACCGACCTGGACAACTACCTGAAAATTACCGCCGCGCAGATTCGCGATTCGGTTGCAAAGTACCTTGACACCGACAACCGCGTACTGCTCGAGATTGTGCCCGCTCCTCAGGAGGAAACCGCGACCGGCCCGCCGCTGGAGGCGGGCGAGCCCAGTCAGCCAACGGCAACTCCACCCCAAATGACGGCTGAGCCTGCGCAGGGCACGCCAATCCCAACGCAGCAACAGGCCGAACCCGCGATCGAATCAACTTGATCGCTAACTAGTCTTTAGCAAGCAACCGATAGTAGAAACGTCTTCTATATGACTGAGACCGAAGCTTTTCGCCGCCAATTACCACCGCCGCTCGCGCCCAGGCCGTTGAACCTTCCTGAGCAGTCCGCGACTACGCTCTCGAATGGACTGGGATTGGTGGTCGTCGAAGATAAGCGCCTGCCGCTGGTCAGCTTTCGCCTGGCCTTTCGCGCAGGCGATGCGAACGATCCAGCGGATCTTCCGGGTTTGAGCGACATGATGTCGCACCTCCTGACTGAAGGCACGACGACACGAACCAGCCGTCAAATCGCCGAAGAGGTCGAACGATTCGGGGCGACGCTGGCAGTCGGCTCGAGCTCCGACTTCAGCACCGTGGCGGCCTCGACGCTTTCTGTCTATGCCGACGAGATCCTGACTTTACTGGCAGACGTCACTTTGAACGCGTCGTTTCCGCAGAACGAAATCGACCTGGCGCGTGAGAACACCAAGCAGCTTCTCATCCAGCAACGCGCTCAGCCGAACTTTCTCGCCTCTGAGCGAATGTCGCAGGTTATGTTTGGCCGGCATCCTTATTCGCGCTTGTCGCCGACGCCGGAAACGCTCGACGCCATGACCCGCGACAATTTGTCGAACTTTCGCGAGTCCACCTACATTCCGAATAACGCCGTCCTGATGGTGGTCGGCGATGTCGAACGCGACGCCATCATTGAGCGCATTGAACAACTGTTCGGTGACTGGAAGTCCGGGACTTTGCCCGATCTGAATTTTCCTGCCCCGCCAAAGCGGTCGGCGCGGGCAATTTACGTCGTCGATCGGCAGGGCTCAGCCCAGTCGAACATCGTGATTGCGAATGAGGGAATCACGCGCACCAACCCCGACTACTTTCCACTGCTCTTGATGCACACGATTCTCGGGGCGAACGCCTCGTCACGTCTATTCATGAACCTGCGCGAGGAAAAGGGCTACACCTATGGCGCATACTCGAACCTGGATGCGCGGCGTCTGGCGGGCACCTTCCGCGCTACCGCCGAAGTGCGGACTCCGGTAACCGGCGCTTCGTTGCACGAGTTTTTCTATGAACTTAATCGGATTCGCGACGACGTGGTGTCGCCGGACGAAATCAAAAACGCCAAGGCTTACCTGACCGGGGTCTTTCCCATCCGCATAGAAACCCAGGACGGATTGATCGACCAGTTAGTCAGCATCAGGATGTACGATCTCCCATCCGACTACCTCAAGACCTATCGCGATCAGATCAATGCGGTTAGCTCTGAGGACATATTGCGCGTAGCCCAAAACAATGTCAGGCCGGATCAAGCGGCAGTGGTGATTGTAGGTGACGCGGAGAAAATCAGCGCGCAAGTGCAGCCGTATTCAGACACGATCGAGCTTTACGATACTGAGGGAAAGCGGAAGGCAGTGGACACGGATTAGTTCATGGCTTTCGCCCTCTGTAGTCTAACCTTACCGAGGTTACACCGGTGGACGACGCGGACTGCGAGACGAGGGCGATCTGCTATACGCGTCTGACAGCCCTTGATAGATATTTGCCAACGCCACAATCCGCTCTAAGCGGTCCTTTAGGCTGTTGGCGGCTTGATAAGCTCTTGTTTCGTTTTTCTGGCCGAGTAGTTTGAAGGTATCACCCTCGAATCCTGTGCGACCTTGGCTGGTATCTAATTTGCTTCGATTCGCTGATAGAACCAGCTCATCTAATATGTCCCATGCTAGTGCTTCATTTATGGGGGTAATCGCTTTTGCGAACCTGCTCAGACTCAACAGCACCGGATCAACCTCTCGTTCATTAGCCGCAGACGATGTCGGTTGCCCGGCAGGTCGCGCTGGTAATTTTGTGTCGGCATGCTTTAATTGCCTGACGGCTTGAACGATGGACTCATTGACACATGCTTGATTCTTATTGTCGACGCATTTGTTTATGATCGCCGGATAGACTTGCAAGATTGAAGTCGCATTGTTCAATCGTTCAGCGAGCGTTCGGGCCGCCAAGATATCATCTTTAGCGGCCAGATTTAAGGCTTCACGTGCGTTAACGAACTCGATGAGTTGAGTCTTTTGATCTCCATCGCGCAGCTTGTCAATCATCTTTCGTGCCTTTGCAAAATCACCACGGTTAATAGCCAGAGTAATAAGGGCCTCATCAGGCTTGTCGCTGTCCAGCGCTTTGTCGATTCGCTGGTCTTCGCGGGCTTTGTAAGCCTTGTTCATTTCCTCGACACTGTCTGTCTTTTGTAAGGCGTTATCACGGGATCTTGGAATTCGTTGTTCTAATGCCAAGAAGACGTTAGTTAGGTCAGGCGCATACTGTCGTACTAGCGGCCACGTTGAGATAAGCATCGGGGCCGCTGCCTGGAGGTAGGCAGGGTCGTCTACGAGTGTGTTCAGACTATCGATAATGAAACTAACATATGCTCGCATAACGGCTGGACCCGGAGGCGTGACTTGTCCTTCCGGAGTAGATCGCGGAAACACGAAACTGCTTAGGATGAAGAAAGCCCTACCGAGACTTTGATTAGTATTAGACAGTGGGAATGTCCGCAGCCGTTCGATGTATTGAAGAATGAGATTATCGGCGAGTGCTCGATCCCGCGCGGCAATATCATTGATCGTCAAACCCGCAGTTATTTGAGTTGGGTCGGCATCAATTGCCTGAAGCAGAAATTTTCGGGTACTTTCTTTATCACCATCACTAAATGCTTGAGCAGCTAGGCTTGTATATTTCATATGCCCCTCGTAGGGGCCTAGTCTGTCCTTAGCCAGTTCCACCAGTTCAGCGGCAAGAACGCGGTCACGGCTCGCAATTTGAAGCACACGACGGGATACCGCATACCTGGCGCGCTCGGTACTGGTAAATTGCACGGGCCGTGACCCGGCCGGCCTTTCCCGCAGCTTTGTCTGCTCTTCCTCTTCCGGGAAAGTGAGTTCATACGCTTTGCGCAGGAGTTCTTTGCTCCATGTCTTGTCCAGATCCCACGCTGCCGCTGCAATCTCCGCTTTGGCTAAAGCGCGCGCAAGCGGCCCTTCAAGCTTCGAAGATTCCACCTCAACCACTTTCAGGTCATTGAGCCAAATAAGTTGTGCCTCGGCAAGCTCTTCCGCTTTGTTGCCTTTTTGGTTTTTAACACCCTGGCTGTAATAAGCTGGCACTGAGAGCGCTACTGCCACAAACACTAGAATAAGACGCTTCATCATGTTTCACCTTGCCGATCTTGAGCCTGCCAGAAGAGCGCTCGGAAGTCGTCCCAAGAAATCCTAGTTAACACGTCGGCTTGGTACGACTTCCGAGTTGAGAATAAAGCTCGCAATTCGTCACCGCGTCCTTGAGATTACTTTAGCCATATACCCTGAAGCCGGCCTGAGTTTGCCGGGCTTACTTTCAGGCGTGCCGGCAATGGCATCACATTTCCTAAGCAATAGCTTCGCATCCCCGCAACCCAAAATACCGGTGGCGCAAAGGAAGTCAGCACTCGGTGAAGTAAATCCCTCGCAGGGACCGCCTCCAACAGGGCACTCCCAAAACCCTGCTCCCGCTGAACTCCCACAAGTTAAGATGAGCTCTGTTGTACCGTCTAAGCTTATACCAAGGGACTGGAGGCAATTTGCCTGAACAACCGTTGACATTGTGACCAAGGACATCGTCGCAATACCGACAAGGGCAAACCTCTTCGCCATTCCTTTCAATGCACTTAACATTTTCGTTCTCCTTCCGTGAGTTTGTAAATGGCCAATTGGTTAAGAGGTCCTTAACCTCCAGGCCGCCGAAGACTGAAGTGAGAAGGAAAGTACTTCAGCGCCGATTCCGAGAGCAAGATCATTCTATAGCCATTTTTCCTGTTTATTGGCCGATCTTCCTCTTTACTGGCCGATCTTCCAGTGACCTTGCTCATTCTGATCTCATCCTTTGAAATTCCGCGCTCTGTGTCTTGCAGGAGTGAGGTCATAGCGCTTTTTGAAGTCGCGGGTGAAGTGGCTTTGGTCATCGAAACCGGATAGTGCTGCGATCTCTTTGACGCTCAGGAACGTCGTCTCAAGCAGAAGTCTTGCGGCCTCTATTCTTTCGTTCTTGGCGTAACGAGCAGGAGTTGTTTTCATCTCAGCATTGAATAGGTAGTACAAGCGAGAGGTTGAGAGGTTTACGCGTTTCGCCAATCCGCGAGAGGTCAAACCTTTTCCGCTCCGGTCTTGCTGCAGTAGCTCAAGGATCTTTTTGACTCTCGGATCCATGCGCGTCATAAATGTCGGGGTGCGAGCGTGTAAGTCCATAAGTAGCGTGCCTGATGAACGGGCCTTTCACTTCAACGCCGAGAACACTTAGCTCGTCTCTTGCGACGCGGTCGCTTCCAAGGCCGGACTGGATGCTCTAAGTATGCTCTGATTCTTCTTTCAAAAGCCGTGTGATCGTCGCTGTCAGCTCACTAATCTGTTCCGGCTTTTTCAGAAAAGCATCGACACCGGCGCGCCATGCTTCAGTCTCGTAATCATTCCCGGAAAGCATCACAATCGGCGTGCGGCGACGGTGCCTCATCTTGCGGGCCCGCTCTACCAATTCAATTCCGCTCAATCCCGGAAGATCGTTATCAACCAGAACTAAATCAAAGGGATCGTTGCCGGTAAGTTTTCGCAGCGCGCTGTCGCCGTCCGCGCAAAGCTCGATTCGCCAACCTTCGGCAGCGATTACTTCATCGACCAGTTTGGCGATAAGCTGATTGTCCTCAACGTGCAAGATGGAAATCTGAGACGCGGCCTGTGCGTGATCGGCCTGAACCTGCTTCTTTTTGGCGCGCTTAGGGTGGGCGAGAAGATGTTGTCTGCGTTTGCGGACGGGTGACCTCTTCTCGAGTAGATCTTTGTGCCGGCTGTCTATTAAAGAGATCAGGCTCTGATGATGCTTGAAGCCAAGCACGCGCGCGGCCCGCGTCACCAAGCCACGCGTCTCATTGAGAGCCAGCCTGATCAAATGCGCCTCGTATCGATGCACTGCCGTCTTAAAAGAGAAGTTCGTCCAATCGAGTGGCGCGGGAACGCCGAAAATCACGCAAAGGGCCTTGACCAGTCGTCTAAGTGTGCTCATCTCCCGCGTCTCAGCTAGGAGCAAGCCAGCACGATCGATTGCCGTCGCCATCTCTTCGTCCGATAGATTCGCGCCAAGCTGCTCGATGAGTGTTAACGCTGCTATGCCCGCACTCTCAAAGTCACCCGCTTGCTCGGCCACCTCCACAGCACGTTTGAGCGACGCTCGCGCTTGCTCGGTATGATCCAGGCGCGCCAATGCAACTCCGTGGGTCACAAGGGCTTCGGCCAATAATGAAAGCTCATCACCTTTCTCAAGTCTGCGGACCGCAGCGCGAGAGGTCTTTTCCGCTTCGACGGTTCGTCCTTCGGCAAGCAAGACCCGCGCGCGCGTTTCATCTACCTGGGCGAGATGCACATTATCTTTGAGGCGAGTCATAAGCATCTGCGCACGATCCAGATGCTCGTGAGCATCGTCAAACTTTCCAATAGTGCTAAACAGGAATCCCAGGTTATTCTCAACGCAAGCTTGATAGCGTTCATGGCCCGCTTGCTCAAAGTGAAAGCTTGCAGCGGTGTATTCCATTAAGGCCACGTCTACATAATCCTTGCGATTCTCAACCGAACCAAGTTGATTCAAAACGCTGGCGAAGCCGACGTGAAAAGTTGCCGTGAGATAGTGATCATTCACTTCGTCAAATAGAGGAGCAGCTTGGTTGTAAATGCGCAGAGCTTCATTGAGTCTGGTTGACGATCTTTCGACCTCAGCTCTTCGGAGCAATGCTATCGCCCTTTGTTCGACATCGCTTTCGTCAAGGTCACCTAACGCCTCTTGTAGTGTGACGCGGGCTTCATCGTATGCACCTGAGCGCCAGTAGCAGAGCGCGAGATCGCTACGCGCTTCTCCTAACTTATTTCTCTTGCCTAACTTTTCAAACGCCCTGGCGCTCTCGCTAATCAGGTCTTTCGCCATCTCCTGCGAACCTTCGATTTGCCCGGCGCTACCGATCCATCCTGTGAGCGCGCCGACACGCAAAAGCACTTGAGCCTTCGTCTCGTCGTCCAGTCCCTCAAGCATCGGGCGCGCCCCTACGCCTTGCCATAGCTCGGCCATAGCTTCGGTCGCAGCCTCATAGTCACCCGAGTTTTCCTGATGTCTGGCAAGCCGACAACGCAGTTCCGCGCGTTCGTTCACAGAAAGGCTGGGGTTGTCCAACTCCTGTAGGATCGCATTCGCTAAATACATGTGAGGGTGTCCTTTCTTTACGCCTGTAATGATCTTTGCGTCGAGGGTTGCTAAGATGCCGTCCTCAAGTCTGAAACTCTCTTTTCAGGAGAAAAAACTAATGAGAAAACTTCGACAACTCAGCATGGCGGTAGTGTTGGCGCTTATGCTCGGTGCCCCCGCTCTTGCGGGTATCATTGGCTGTCCCCCAGAGCCAGCGCCAGAACCGCCGTCAGCTACGGCAACCGGAACTATCGACACGCCGCCAAGCGACGCACAGCCTGTAGCCGCGCCGACCGATCCGGTCGTAGATATCGCGCTCAATCTGCTGCAAAGCGTGCTGTCGATTTTCTAACAACTTCCGGCTAGTTTAATTCTTTTGGCCGTTCGGACTCGGGCTTTCCGGCGGCTCAGTAGCGGTGTGCCTTGCGAGAATCCCCAAGGTCTTAAGCCGGAGCGAGTTAGAATCTACCGAAGCGGGGTGAGCTTAAACCTCTACCATCAGGCAAGGCAAGAGATTTCTCGAAAGTTGGCGCAATTTCCTAAACAGATATAAAGGGCTTAGCCGACATTGCAACGTTAGTTGCGTAGGAGACGTAGTGACCGAACCGCCTGAAGAATTATTGCGTGGAATTTGAGGGTCACGCCGCACCCTGCAAGCGCTCTACGTCCAGCACCCCGGCAACGTTCTTAATCGAACTCATCACTTTGTCCAGATGCTTGACGTCAAAAACTTCAACCGTAACTTCGATGCGGCCTTTCTGATCGGGCCCAATTGAAGCCCGCGCATCGCGAATGCCGGTCTTCATGTCAGAGATTGCGCCGGTAATGCCGGCGATCATCCCGGTGCGGTTTTCCGTCACCGCCAGCAGCTTCACCGCATAGGCAGTTTTCTCAGGCTTCGAAGCCCATTCGACCGTTACGATTCGTTCAGGATTGATCATCAACTGTTTCACATTCTTGCAGCGCCCTGTGTGTACCGCAACACCCTTGCCACGCGTAATGTAGCCGATGATCTGTTCGCCATGCAGAGGGTTGCAGCAGCGGGCGCGATTCACCATCAAGTCTTCCACGCCGCGAACTACGATGGCGTCATCACCGGTAATCAGGCGCTTCACCGCGCGCACACCGGTGCGCAAGCGGGATACCTTCTGGTTGTCGAGCGCTTCGAACTTCTCCGGGCCCAGATACTTCGCGATTATGTTGCGCGGAACTATTTTTCCATAACCCATAGCCGCCAGCAGATCGTCGGTGCGGCCATATCCATATTCGCCGGCAATGCGCTTCAGATCGCCGTTGCCGTCGCCGAGCATCTTCTTTACCGAAAGCTGAAAACGGCCGGCTTCCTTCTCGAAAAGCTTGCGCCCGATTTCGATCGATTCGGAACGTTGTTGATCGGCGACCCAGTGGCGCACGCGATTGCGCGCGCGCGACGTGGCTACAAAGTTAAGCCAGTCGCGCGAAGGATGGGCGTTATTAGTTCTGATGATTTCGACCACGTCTCCGTTTTGAATCAAAGTTCGCAACGGCACCATCCGGCCATTGACTCGCGCACCGGTGCAGGTGTTGCCCACTTCAGAGTGAATCATGTAGGCGAAATCCACTGTAGTGGCGCCTTTTGGCAACTGGATCACTTTGCCCATCGGCGTGAAGGCATAGACATCCTTCGGGTAGAGATCGAGTTTCAGCGCATCGATGAATTCGCGCGAATCCTTCACATCCTGCGTCCATTCAACCAGTGAACGCAGCACCTTCAACGCTTCGTCGTCGGCGCGGGGGCCGCGTCTTCCTTCTTTGTACTTCCAGTGCGCGGCCACACCCTCCTCGGCGATCGCATGCATTTGCTCGGTGCGGATTTGCACTTCGAAGGGTTGGCCTTTCGATCCGATGACCGAGGTATGCAGTGACTGATAAAGATTATCGCGCGGGGTTGCGATCCAGTCCTTGAAGCGGCCAGGCACCGGTTTCCACGTTGTGTGTATTACGCCCAGCGCCCCGTAGCAATGGCGAATCTCATCCGGCGTGACGACCCGGGCAGCTACGAGATCATAAACCTGATCCAAATCGATTTCCTGCCGTCCCAGCTTCTTCCAAATCGAGTAGAGACGTTTGACGCGGCCTTCGATGCGCACGAAAGGAACGCCGGCTTCGTCCATCTTCTGCTGAATGGTGGCCGTAACATCATTTAGGAAGGCTTCGTTCGCGGCCCGGCGCTTTTCCATTTGTGCGGTGAGTTCGCGGTAATCTTCCGCGTGGAGATTCTTGAAAGCCAGGTCCTCCAGCTCGCCACGCAGTTTACCCATTCCGAGCCGGTGAGCGATGGGCGCGTAGATGTCCATCGTCTCCTGCGCGATGCGCTGTCGTTTTTCAGGGATGAGATATTCCAACGTGCGCATGTTGTGCAGCCGGTCGGCGAGCTTCACCAGCACGACCCGAACATCGTCAACCATCGCCAGCAACATCTTGCGAACGTTTTCGGCTTGCTGGTCCTCGCGTGAGACGCTGCTGATGTGGGCAATCTTGGTGAGGCCCTCAACCAGATGCGCTACTTCGTCGCCGAAATACTCGCGAATCGTGGCCGCATCAGCCAGCGTGTCCTCCACCACATCATGGAGCAGACCTGTCGAGACAGAAACTGCGTCCAGCCGCATGTCGGCCAGAATGTTCGCGACTTCCAACGGATGCACCAGGTAGGATTCTCCCGATGCGCGCTTTTGCCCCTTGTGCTCGCGCGCGGAAAAAAGGTAAGCGCGCCGCAGGAGATTGAGGTCCGCCTGCGGGTGATTGCGCCGCACTTTTTCGCAAATTTCTTCGATTCGGACCATAGCGATTTAAACGGTCAGTTGTTGGTCGTCAGCAGTCAGTTGCAATAGCCTATTCCTGACCACTGACCAGATGCGATTATAACAAAATAGGTGACGCGCGACCCGAAAGCCCGCGTCACCTATTTATTTTGTGCAGTTTCTATACGCGCCGGCGCGCTTCGCTTAGCGCTCAGGGAGTGGGCGAAGCTGCGGGCTCAGCCGCTTCCTCTTTCTTGCGTCTTTCCTCAGCCAGGGCCGTGGCCCGCTTGCCTGCTATCTCAGCTTGCTTCTCATACTGGGCCTTCAAGTCGGCTTTGCCGTCCATCACGGCAAGTTTGGCCGCCTCAATCAAGAGGTTCGTCTTGTACGACCACGCCGATTCATTGTTGGGGTCGTGTTTGATTGCGGTTTCGGCTTCCTCCAGGCCGCGCGTCACGCATTTCTGCGAGGTGTCAAAGTCCTTCTGGTCTTTCGGCTTCTGGTACGTCACGCCGGGCTTGTCGCCTTCCCTCGTGGTGACCTTCACATCCGGAAGCTCGGTAATCTTGAAAGAACAGTCCCAGTCTTTGCCGGCCAGAATTGCAAAAGCCTCGGCGCGCTTCTCGCTCGACATATTGGAATCATTGGCTCGCGCCATGATCCATTCGCGCAGTTTCGTCTCATCCTTAATCGCGGCATACAGGACAGAGATGGCCTTGAAAGCCTCTTCGTTGTTAGGTTCCTTTTCCAGGATGTGTTTGTAGGCGTCAATTGCGTCGCGTGCTTTCTGGAGGTTCTCGGGAGCGTCGACGCCGGGTTTGTACTGCTGGTGAATGACCCGCGCGATAAAAACGGCAGCGGTCTTGTTTTCGGGATCGTAGGACAACGCGCGCTTGGCATGCTGTTCCGCTTCCTCGAAGTGTCCTTCCCTGTAGGCGCGCGCCGTTTCGTTCAACTCGTTCTTCGCCCGGATCTTGTTGACGAGGGTGCAGCCGGCACTGGCGGCGACAAACAAAGCCAGGATCGCTATCGCGCCGATCCTGGACCGAGAGAATCTCATGTCGGTTAGCTCCGTCTTAGATGAAAGATGCCGCCACGCTTTCCGGCAAGCGGGAAAGCCTTCCTGGCGGAAGAAATACCGGCGAAATCGTCACAGTTTTACTACGGGAGATCGTCAACCTGCAAGCCGACCGGACTGGCGCCGGCTCCTTTAATTGCATCGATCACCTTCACGACATCGCCGTAGTGCAGGGCCCGGGGCGCCTTTACGAAGACGGTCTTCTCAATGCGCTGATCTTCCGGAATATTGGTAGTCGTTTCCATGCCGACTTTATAGGCGTGCTGTTCGCGTCGCAGTGAGAACGTCTGTTGCAGCTTCGCCGCCAGCGCACTGGTATCGTTAACTGAACCCATCGGATCCTGGTTGAGCTTTATTTGCAGGTCCAGCGTGATCGAGACCACCAGCGTAAGCGGGTTTGGCTTGAGCTTGCTCACATCCTCCATTGGATCTCTTTGCGTCGGAATGTCAGCCTTGAAGCGGCTGGGCTTGATGGGTGTAATCACCATAAAGATGATCAGCAACACCAGCAGCACATCGATGAGCGGTGTGACATTGATGAACGGAACTGCGCGGTTGCCGCCCCCGGCACTCATTCCCATAACTGTTACCCTCTATAGAAAAGCAAGCGCAATATCTTCTCAGTCGGCGCTTGCCGCAATTGTTTCCGTCAGGTTGCAGGAGTCTGCGCCGCAGGTCCCTTTTTCTTCTTGTCGGCAATCAGCCCTATCTTATCAACGCCTTTTTCGCGTACGGCGTTAATTATCTTTACGACCTCGCCATAGCTGACCTCGACACCACTCTTGATATAAACGATCTTGTCTTCTTCTTTCTTGTTGGCAAGTGCCTTCTGGACCTGGCTCTTGAGATCATCGATATTGACCTGCTTCTTGCCCAGGAAATACTGGCCATCTTTCGGGATCGCGACGATCACGGAAGTCTCTTTGTTGATGTTCGAATCTTCATCGGGGTTTCTCATCTCACGCGGAATGGCAACCGTGACGCCTTGTTGTAAAAACGGCGTGATCACCATGAAGATGATCAGCAGCACCAGCATGATGTCGACCATTGGTGTAACATTGATCTCCGAATTCAGCTCAACGCCGCCAGCCTGCATTCCCATAAGACAATCTCCTTACCCCGCCGAACATGAAAAACGCGACCTCGGGGACACAGACTCCTCCGTGCCTCGATCTCGCCATCAAACTCAGGGTTACGGATTCAGTTGCTTCGTGCGATTCTTAATGAAATAGTCAACCAGCTCGGAAGCCGAGTTATCCATTTCCACGATGAAGCCGTCAACCTTGCCAGTAAAGTAGTTGAACAGCCATACCGCCGGCACTGCCACGACCAACCCCAGCGCGGTGGTAAACAGCGCCTCCGAAATACCGCCCGCCACGGCCCCGATACCCATCGACTCGGCGGCCTTGAGGCCACGAAATGCGTTGATGATACCAAACACAGTTCCGAACAAGCCTACGAATGGCGCCGTTGAGCCGATCGTCGCCAGTCCGGAAAGACCACGACGGAACTCAGCTGTCTTAATGGCGATAGCTCTCTGCAGCGCGCGTTTAGACGCCTCGATTTCGTTGCCCGAAATCTCGCTTGACTGTTCGTGCGCGCGAAACTCCTGCAACCCGCTGTTGACGACCATCGCGAGGTGCGACTTGCGATGCTTGTCGCTGATATTGATGGCCTCTTCGATGCGGTTGTTCTTGAGCGCCTGGGCGACACGCGGGGCAAACTCTCGCGACTGTTTCTTGGCCGCCGTATAGGTCAGGTAGCGTTCGACCATAATGGCGATCGAATACACGGACATGATCAGCAGGATGATCACGACTGTGATCGCCACGGCGCCCATGCTCTTGACCATCTCGGTCAGGCTGAATTGGTCACCAGCTGCCGGAGCCGCCGGGCTGCCAGCGGGGCTGGCTTGCCAAAGAACGAAAAGGAAACTAAGAGCTTTCGTCCCGAGGATGCTTGTTAGAATAGTCACAGTAACTCCTCCAAAAGTTTTTGATTACATTGATTCCCTACCGGCAAAAAGGCCGAGCGCTGGCAGCTCTCGGTTTTCTGGAGCGAACCAGCGCGCCGGAATTACTTACTGCCCCACAAAGTTGTAGATGATTACGCCGTTGACCTTCACAGGCTGACCGGAAAGCTTGGTCGGCGTGAACTTCGATGAACGCGCTGCGTTGACAGCCGCCGCTTGCAGCAGCGGATGGCCGGAAGTTGCATGCGCCGCAACAACGTTTCCGTTCTCGTCGATCAACACCTGCACAACCACCTGGCCTGCAGCATGCGCACTCCGAGCAATTGCAGGATATGGGGGCTGAACCAGACGGACAGCCTTGCCGTTGAGCACGCCTCCCGAGATCGGCGCACGGGGCGTCGCTTTCGGCGGCGGCGGCGGCGGCTCGTCCTTGATATCCACTTTAGTAGGACCACTGGAAATGATTTGGCCCGTGCCCGTCCCGGGGGCCATCGGGGCAGTCGCGTTGGTATCGCTGGTGCCAACCATGGTCACGACGCCCTTACGCACAGGCGGCACGTCGCTGGCTTTGGCCGAGATCGTTTTCGGCACCAGATCAGCACGGTCGACGGTAGCAATCAGTTCGCGCCGCACGTCAACATTCTTGTCGATGTTGACCTTCTCAGGCTTGGGCGCTTCTTTCTGTTGTTGCTGTGGAACCGGAACCGGGGCGATCAAGGCAGTCAACTCAAGCGTTTGCTGGTCGATATTGGCCGTGGCGAACATGATCCCGGCAATCGCGCCGGCGACGATGAGCACAAGGTAAACGGCCAGCGTAATAAGAATGAATGAGCCCTTACGCGCTACATCCTGTTTGTGCGAACCAGACTCAACCAGGTTTTCGAACATCCTTCTGTCCTCCCAAATCGGTGCCAAAAGGGTCAGGGGCTGGAATGATCAATCAAGAATCAAGAACGGCTGCGATCCTAAACCCAACAATCGAACCCGCTTGATAACATCTAGAAAAGGAATGCAGCGGAAAGGTCTGGCGTATCTATCACACCGCCACGTTGAGTCCGGCCAACCATGCGAGACACAAAGAAACTGGCCATCTCAACTTACATACCACCGTGCATCCTACCCTCTGAACCCAGGGCACGATACCTAAGCGTATTTAATTGGCCAGCAACGTTTGCAGTCTATGCCGCAATCACTTGCAAAGTCAAGGACAAATCCCGTCGCGAAACAGCATCTTTTGCGCGTCTTAACCGCATATGTTGTCGCAAATCAAACACCGCGGATTAGACCCCGAAGACGATGAGAAGGTTCCCAATCACGCCGCTTGCGATGGCTTTCCCACACTGTTGCGCGGGCGCTCGCCCGAGGCAGGGCCGCGACCTGGCTTAAGACCGGTTTCGCGCGCATTCGTCGCGGGCACTTTGTTTGCCGCCGCGATCTTCTTTTCCCACCAAACCATAATTGGGCCGGCGACCGCGATTGTGTCGTAGGTGCCAAACATGATGCCCATGAGCAAGGCCAGCGAGAACGGCCTTAGTGTTTCGCCGCCCAGGAGCACCAGGGCTACCACGGAAAGAAATACCAGACCTGACGTAATCACTGTGCGCGAGAGCGTTTGATTAATCGACAGATTCGTCACGTCGTAGAGACTCATCCGGCGATACAGTTTTCGATTCTCACGAATTCGATCGAATATGACGATCGAGTCGTTTACATCGAAACCGACCAGCGTCAGGAGTGCGGCTATGACAGTTAAGTTAATCTCGATCTGAAATATGGAAAACAGTCCCAGGGTGACCAGCACGGTGTGAAATACGGCGATGACCGCGGCGGCGCCGTAAGTCCACTCGAATCGAAAGGCAATGAAGAGAAGCATGCCGACGAGGGCCGCGATCGTTACGGCAATCGCCTGGTTGCGCAGTTGTTTGCTCGCGACCTGGCCGACGGCGTCGGTACCTTCGATCTTGTACGCAGCTTTGGTATCCTCTTCGAGACTCCTGGTGGGTTCCGCTTCCGGCCCGAACGAATTCAGCGCTTTCTTTACCTTGGCACGCGCCGCATCAACACCGGCCTGACTCTCCTGTGTATCCGATGCCTCGAATCCCTGATGCGGCACTCTGATGAGAAACTCGCCTGGCTTATTAAGAACCGGCTGAATCGTCGCGTCGCTAAGACCCGCGCTATGAATCGCCGCGCGAATGGCCTCAGGCGAAGGCGGTTGCTTGAACCTGGCCGTAACGACCGTTCCACCTTTGAAATCCACGCCCAGGTTGAACGCTTCCGTGCCGTTCGGATGGAACTTGTGCCGATAAAGAGCGGTGCCCATGCCGGCCAGCATCAAGACTATCGAGATGCCAATAAAGAAACGACGCTTACCCAGCCAGTCAACTCTTACGTCTTTGAATAATTGAAACATGAAGTCGTTAAACGTGAACCGCAATCAGGGAATCGCCTCACGCGGCGGTTGCTCCAATACGATTCAAGGTCTCTAAATACTGATCGACTCGACCCGCCTTCCCTTACGACTGAGCAGCCACATGAAGATCGTCCGCGAAACATAAACCGCCGAGAATAGATTGACCAGCAATCCCAGCACGAGGGTTACCGCAAAGCCGCGAATCGGCCCGGCGCCAAATGCGTACAGGAACAGAGAAGAAACAATCGTGGTCACGTGCGTGTCGATAATCGTAACGAACGCTCGCGCGAAACCCTGATCTATGGCCGAAGGTATGGTTTTGCCCGAGCGGAGCTCTTCACGGATGCGCTCGAAAATCAGCACATTTGAGTCCACGGCCATGCCGATCGTCAGGATCATGCCGGCGATGCCAGGCAACGTCAGGGTGGCGCCGAAAATGATCAATCCCGCCATCATCAGTACCATGTTCAGTAACAAAGCGACGACCGCGTTGACGCCCGACCCGCGATAATAGATGAGCATGAAGAACACCACCAGCGCCAGGCCCAACAACGAAGCCCGCACCCCGGAGCGAATCGAATCCGCACCCAAACTTGGTCCGACCGTTCGCTCTTCCTGATACTCAATCGGCGCCGGGAGCGCTCCGGAGCGAAGCGTCAGTGCCAGATCGTCGGCAGATTGTTTTGAAAATCTTCCTGTGATTTGTCCGCTGTCGAAAATCTGCCCCTTAATAAACGCGATCGATTTCACTTGATCGTCCAGTACAACACCCATGTATTCGTTTATGTTCGCCCCCGTCCACTCCCCAAACTTCTGGGCGCCGGCTTGCTTTAAAGAGAAATCAATCTCGTATTCGTCGGCGCCGGCCCGAGACTGGTTCGCGGTTGCGCTACGCAGTTGCGCACCATCGATGATGGCCGGAGACTCTATTACCACCCATTTCTTTGGCGGCGGCGCATTCGCGTTCGCATCCTGACCGGTCAACTCGGCCCGCTCCGTGTAGAGCATGACCCGGCGATTCGGAGGAATTCTTCCGCCACTGTTCAGCGAAACGATGGCTTCCTCTTCGCTTGAATACGTCTGGTGCGGAGCTGGACTGGGAGGACTGATCACATGGACAAGTTCGAGATGCGACTGACCCTTCAGCAACTCCTTTACTCGTTCCGGATCCTGGATGCCGGGCATCTGCAACAAGATCTGATGAGAGTTCTGCCCTCCATGACGGGCCAGCGTCGGCTCGGTAACGCCGACGGCGTTGATGCGAGTATCGATAATCTTCATCGCCTGATCCGTCGCAGATTCCGCCAGTGTGCGCTGCGCCGTTCCGGTCAACGACCAGATCAGAGTGTCTCCTGAGGATGAAAAGGACCAACCCACTCGATCGCTAAGATCGGCTTTCTTTTCAACCGCGTCGCGAATCTCCTGGGACTTGGACGGATCAGCCACCTGCAGGACGACTCGATAGTTTTCTCCAGAAGTCTCAGCGTGCGCTTCCTTGACGTCGAAGCCGGCTTCTTTAGCAGCAATTTGCGCGGCGATCGCGCTCTCTTCAGTAAGCTTCTTGAAAAACTCCTCGACCTTCACCCGCATGACCAGGTGCGACCCGCCTTTGAGATCCAGCCCGAGGTGAATGTTCTGTGCAAGATTCGCTTTGATGCCCGAAAGGGTCAAATCCTTGAGATGCGGTCGGCGCCCGTGAGGACCGATCACAATGTAGAGACCGGCAAGGGTAACGATCCCGATAATTATCGATCGCTGGAGTAAGTTCTTTTTCTTCATTAACCCTGGTGGCACAGGCTTGCGGCCTGTGGTCTTTCCAATTCTCTAGTATCGCCACGGACTAAAAAGTCTGTGCCACTACTTCTTCTCTTCTTCTTCCGAGTCAACCCCAGCCACGGCTGAGCGGGAAATCTCGAGAATTGTCTTGTCGGCGCTTCTGATCAGGAAACTCGTGTCGCGCACCGCCGTGATCACACCGATGACCCCACCCGTGGTAATCACTTTGTCGCCGGATTTCAGTTGGGCGATCGTCGCCTGCAGTTGTCTCTGCTTTTTCTGCTGAGGTCTGATCAGTAGCAGGTAAAACACGCCAAAAACCAGCAGCATCGGAACCAGAAATCCGAAGCCACCGGCACCCTGAAGAAGAAATAAGGACATAAAGTGAATATTTTTATCAGCCCCGCCGGCAGTATCGGGCAAGCTGCGTGCTCGGCTCTCGGCCCGCGCTCATCCCAATCCGGAGCCTAGCTGCTCAGTGTACTCTCGCCGAAATTTCGCGAATTGGCCAGAACGGATAGCTTGCCTGACACGTCGCATAGTGTCAAGGAAGAACGCCAGATTGTGGTGCGTCAAGAGGATGCCGGCGAGCATTTCTTCCGACTGATATAAATGCCTGAGAAACGCGCGTGAATGGCGGCGGCAAACTGAACACTTGCACGCTTCGTCCAACGGCCGCTGGTCTACGGCATAGCGCGCGTTCTTTATGTTCAGCTTGCCGCGCGAGGTGAACGCCTGCCCGTTGCGGCCGTTGCGCGTCGGCAGCACGCAATCGAACATGTCAACGCCTCGAGCGACGGATTCGATCAGATCTTTGGGCGTGCCGACTCCCATCAGATAGCGCGGCTTACGGGGCGGCAGGCGCGGCGCGATCTCCTCGATCACTTCCAGCATTACAGGCTTCTCTTCACCGACACTGAGTCCGCCGATAGCGTATCCATCAAAACCAATCTCCACCGTGCGTTCCAGGCTTTCGCGGCGCAGCTCGATATGTGATGCGCCTTGCACGATGCCGAAGAGCGCTTGCCGGTAGCGCAAGTTGCTAACTTGCGAAGTTGCTTCGGCGGGATCAGACCGCAAGTTATCAACTTGAGCTACACGCTCAAACGCTTCCCGTGACCGTTTCGCCCAGCGCAGAGTCAGCTCCATGCTGCGTCGCGTTTCGTCAAACGTCGCTTCGCCCGGCGCGCATTCGTCAAAGGCCATGGCGATTTCGGCGCCGAGTACGGATTGAACCTCCATCGAGATCTCCGGAGAAAGAAAGCAAAGCGAACCATCGACATGCGAACGAAACTCGGTTCCTTCCTCAGAAATCTTTCGTAGCGCGCCGAGACTCCAAACCTGGAACCCGCCTGAGTCGGTCAACATCGCGCGCTGCCAGCCGATGAATTTGTGAAGCCCGCCGCAGGCCTTGATCACTTCGATTCCCGGCCGCAGCCAGAGATGATAGGTATTAGCCAGAATAATTTGCGCGTCGAGATCGTCTGATTCAAGCTCTTCAAAACGAATTCCCTTCACCGTGCCCGCGGTCCCTACCGGCATGAATACGGGCGTTTCGATCACGCCGCGCCGGGTGGTCAGAATTCCAGCGCGGGCCTCGCCTTCACGAGCCTGCACTTCGAAATCGATGGCTTGATTTGTCATTGATCCGCTCGGACTAAGGTTGGCCTGTTTGGGTTGGGGTCTTGAAGAAGTCTCAATTGTCGAGCCGCAAGGACTTCGCCGCCCGCTCAAACACGCTGTCAAAAGTATCCTTGTCCTTAAGCAGGCAGGTGCCGGTGACTATTACCTTATGATTCTCTCCGGCTTCCAGATAGTACTGAATCGTTCTGATCAGAAGTCCTTTGTATTCCGTTTCAAAAACTGCCCTGCTGCCGCGCACGCCGGAAGCGCTCGCAAAATCCGTCCAGGCGACCAGCTTGATACTGGTAGCCGCGATTGTTGGAGGGTTAGAGAGGATCTGCTTTATCGAATCTGCCACATAACTCGCCAGCGACGCGGATGAAGTGTCATCCTTCAGATTGATGTTGGCGGTGAAAGTTTCCGCTGCGGGGGCGAAGAACACCTTGAACTTCTGGTCCGGCTTGGTCTCGATGGTCCAGCCGTCAGGCACGCACAACGAAACCCCCGCTTCAACGTTGCGTTTGCAGGTTTCCTGGGCCAGCCCGCTGGAGATCGCGATCAATGTTAGGCCGAGCACGGCCACGCTTCGTCTGATGAGTTTCATTTCCTCTCCCTTTCAAGCACCAAGTATAGATGGCTTCAATTGAAGACGCGAAGTTGGTTTGCGTCAACCAACCTCGCCAGGCCTTCTTATTTCAACGGCGTTCGTTCGGGAGGAGTCAACGGAGTGAACGCCAAGTCAATCGATGAAGGTCTTGCCCACCAGCCTGCAACTATTCACCGTCTTCGTTTCGACTTATGCCGCTCGACGATTCTGATCGGCGTGGCAAAGAACCCAAACTCCTCGCGCATCCGATTCTCCAGATGACGAACGAAGGAGAAGTGCAGACCCGCCTTTCCACCGGCCGTGAAAACGACAAAGGTGGGCGGGCGAATGCCAATCTGTGTGATGTACTGCACGTGCAAGCGCGAGCCGCCATGCGGCCTCGCCGGCATGATACCTGACCCCTGTGTGATCGTCCTTTCAAAGAATTCATTCAAACGCGAAGTTGAAATGCGAGCGTTGCGATCTTTGTTAGCCTGAATCGCAAGTGGCAAAAGCTTTTGCACCCGCTGCCCGGTTAAGGCCGAAATAGTAACGACCGACGCCCAACTGAGAAACTTCATTTGGTCGCGAATCTTGCGTTCAAAGGCCGAACCCGATCCCGTGGTCTTGTTTTCGAGCGTGTCCCATTTGTTGAGCACCACAATGATCGAACAGCCCGCCTCAACCGCGTACCCGGCGATCGTTGCGTCAAGCGCGGCGATTCCCTGCTCGGCATCAAGCACAACTATTGCCACATCGGCGCGCTCAAGACTCTTGCGCGCCATTACCACGGAAAGCTTTTCGGCCATCGCCTGGGTCTTGCCTTTGCGGCGAATCCCCGCAGTGTCAATAATCCGAAAAGTCTGATCTTTAGTTTCCAGCAAGGTATCAACCGTGTCGCGCGTCGTCCCGGCCAACGGCGAGACGATCGCGCGCTCTTCACCCAGCAGACGATTGAGCAGAGACGATTTGCCGACGTTGGGGCGGCCCACGATCGCCAGACGCAGCTCGTGTGGCGTTTGCCCGTGAGCACGATTCCGCTCGTCTGCGCGCTTGTCGACCTCGGGGCTTCCGGGAGCAAATCCCGTCACCAGAGTGTCCAGCAAATCTCCCAGACCGTTTCCGTGTTCGGCGGAAATCGGAAACACTTCCGCGAACCCAAAGCTATGAAACTCTCCCGCGTCACTTTCCAGACGAACTGCATCCGCCTTGTTCGCCGCTACCAGCACGCGCTTTCCGGTCGAGCGCAGCAGGCGCGCCAGTTCCTGATCCAGGGGCGTGATTCCCTGGCGCGCATCAACGACCCAGATGAGCACTTCTGCCTGATCTATCGCGAAACCGGCTTGCTTCAGAATGTTTGCTGGAATCACCGCGTCATCATCGGGCACGATGCCGCCGGTGTCGACGATGGCAAATCGTTTCGTGCGCCAGTCGGCTTCCCCATAGATGCGGTCGCGCGTGATCCCCGGCTCGTCTCCAACAATTGAGCGCCGCTCGCCAATCAGGCGATTGAACAGCGTCGACTTGCCCACGTTGGGCCGGCCGATGATGGCGACCAGCGGCGGTGTCTTGGCCTCTGCGTCTTTCTCACGTTCGAAAGTCATTGATACATTACCCAGCGGCGGCTCTGATGATAGCGCAAACGGTTGCGGGTCGTTACTTCCGTAAGTCATAATCAATTGTTTTCAACAACCCGGCTTGGACGGATCGAAGCCGCCCAATAGACGAAGGTAACTCTAATGACAGAAGAAGACATCGACGTATCGTATGAAATCCGCGTGGCCCCGGGCGCCGCGGGCACTGATCCCGAAGCGCCGGATTGGCAAGTATGCGAGTTGGAAAATGGCGTGCTCAAAAACGATGCCGACATCTACGACAATCTGACGTACGCCGAAGCCCAGCAGATTGCGGGCATGTGGACCAAGAAAAAAGAGGAAGCTGAGGGTGCTTGAGTCTACCAGCCTTGGACGTTCGGCTTGACGGACTATTCAAATCCGGCTATACATAGGCTAGCCATCTCGGGCGTACGAAAGCATGGTCGCAAAGATTCAAAAGTGGGGAAACAGCCAAGGTCTTAGACTTCCCAAGCACGTACTGGAAAGTGTGGGCATGGCTGTCGGTGACGACGTAGAGATACTCGCCGACGAGGAAGAGATTCTGATCAAGAAGAAGTCAAAGCCCAAGCTCGACCTGGCCGAAATGATCTCCAGAATGCCGCGTGATTACCAAGCCCACGAAGAGTCGTTTGGCAAACCGGTAGGCAAAGAGGAGTGGTGATTGGCGGCCTACGTCCCTCATAGAGGCGATTTCGTATCGCTGTCATTTGATCCGCAATCTGGTCACGAACAGAAAGGGCGCCGACCGGCGCTGGTTGTCAGCAACGATCTATTCAACAAGCACACAGGCCTGGCAATAGTCTGCCCGGTCACCAATACCTACCGGGGTATTCCGTTTCATTTACCCGTGGGACCCTCGTCGAAACTTACTGGATTTGTCATGGTGGAGCAGGTCAAGTCGGTTGACTATGTTGCCAGACGAATCAGATTTATCGAGAGAGCACGGGCTACCCTGGTTAATGATGTAATTGCTGTTTTGGATGTGTGTGTGAAATGACAGACTCATTAATCAAGAGGGACGCCGACCCGAACCCGATCCGGCAATTCCAGAACTGGTACGACGAAGTACTGGCTGCCGGCGTGTCGGAACAGGACGCGATCTCGATGACGCTGGGAACGGCGACCAAAGACGGCCGGCCATCGACGCGCATCGTGCTCTTGAAAAGTTTTGACGACAGCGGCTTTGTTTTCTATACCAATTATCAAAGTCGCAAAGGAATTGAACTGGCTGAGAACCCGCAGGCCTCTCTGCTCTTCTACTGGCCAAAGGTCTGGCGGCAGGTACGGATTGACGGCCCGGTCGAGAAGGTTTCCGCCGCAGAGTCTGACGAGTATTTCCAGAGCCGGCCGTTGGGAAGCAAGCTCGGCGCCTGGGCTTCAAACCAAAGCGAAGTCGTCGACAGTCGCGAAACTCTGGAAGGACGCTTTGCCGAACTTGAAAAACGTTTTGGCGAAGAAGTTCCCAGGCCACCGCACTGGGGCGGCTATCGGTTAATGCCAAACGAGATTGAGTTCTGGCGGGGCCGCGATAATCGTCTGCACGATCGCCTGCGCTATCGTTTACAGGAAAATGGTACGTGGGTGATCGAACGATTGGGGCCTTAAAGCAGGACATATAGGACGGATAGGTCCTATCGGTCCTATTTGACCACTAACTCAGCGTCGGATGTTCCGCCACAAAATCCACCAACGCTCCCACGTAATCCGGAAACTTCGGACAATGAATGCCGTGAGGTTCCAGCAACTGACGCGCGCGGGTCGTGTCATAGGTTTGCTCAAGGAAAAAATACGGCACGGCTGAATGAGGCAGACCAGTGATCTTTGGCGCCAACGGCAGCATGAGCACTGGATAGACGATGCCCATCGGCACGGTTGCGAACGAATCGCGTCCGCCAATCGCTTTCGAAATCTCGTCGAACAATTGATGCGTCGTCAGCGGGTCGGGATCGGCAAGTTGCACCGTCGCGCCAATGGCGCGATCGTCTTTGGCCAGCGCGACCATTGCTTCGATCGCAAAATCTATCGGCACGAGATTCAAACACACCTCGCGGTTACCAATATTCAGTCGCGTCAAAGCGCCGGGCCACCTCCGCAGATAGTGAATCAAATAATAGATGCCATCATACTTTGCCGTTTCACCCGTATGCGAATCACCGCACACCACCGCCGGACGGTGAATCGTTACCGGCAGCTCCGGTTTCAGTGCCTCCACTGTCGTTTCCGCGAGGTACTTTGTTTCTTCATAGTGATTGCGAAAACCTGCGTCGTGAGTCAGCTCGGCTTCCATGATCAGGCCCTTGCGCTTGCCCGCCACGTAACAGGTCGACACGTAGTGGTATCGCTTCAGGTGTTCAATTGACCTGGCGAAGTTGTTGATATTACGCGTGCCTTCGACATTCACGCGTCTGGCGACGTCTTCGGCCACGGCCAGGTCGTAGATGGCGGCGAGATGAAACACGACGGTGGTTTCCCGGCGCGCCCCTTCGAGTTCCGCCGCCGAAAGTCCCAGATTGGTTTGGGTGATGTCACCTTCGACGATGCGCAGTTTCTCGACACCGACGCCCGCGTCTTTTGCGATTTCTGCCGCCTCTGCTCGCGCCAGGGCGACAAAGGCAGGCTGAGTCAACAGAATAAACTGCGCGCCTTCGGCAGTCAGGCGCTTCACCAAACGCGTGGCGATGAATCCCGGAAACCCGGTGACAAAGACTGTCTCGTTGAAAGCCATGTTGGATTTGTGTCCGATAAGCTTTAGCTTGTCGTTACCGTCGGAAATAGTACCTTTCGAGGACGACGACAAACTGAAGTTTATCGGACATTTACTTCCTCTCAAGTATAATCCAATCGTTTTGATCCAACACAGCTCCGGCCCTGTCATAACTTTAATATCTGAAAGGCGTCGATCATGATCCCTAATCGCGTGTCCCCGTGGCGAAATGCGCTCGCCTCTGTCGCAATGCTTGCGGCGATTCTTTTCGCCGGCTTAGCCACGTTCGAACCCGGTCCGATTGCTTCCGCACAGCAACAACGCGAATGTCCTGTGCGCGTAACGCTCTTGCAGGTCAACGACGTCTATCAATTCGCGCCGGTTGATGGCGGCGCCCGCGGCGGACTGGCGCGGGTCCTGACCCTGCGCAAACAGATCATGAGCGAATCGCCGCACACACTTTTTCTGATGGCCGGCGACACGCTTTCGCCTTCGATCGAGTCGAACACTTACAAAGGCAAGCAAATGATCGAGGCGTGGGATGCGAGTGGCCTGGACTATGCGGCCCTTGGTAATCACGAGTTCGATTTTGGTCCTGAGGTGCTGCGCGAACGAATCCGCGAATCGCATTTCAAGTGGCTGGCCGCAAACGTCATCGACAAGAAGACCGGAAAACTGTTCGCCGACACCCCGGAGTTCGTCGTGCGCGAATTCGACGGCGTGAAGATTGGAATCTTCGGGATACTCTTACCGGAGACTCTGCAAACCTCGCGGCCAGGCAAGGACGTCGACATCCAGGATCCCTGCGCTACGGCCGCGCGCGTCATTCCGAAAATCCATGCGGCCGGCGCGCAGGTCGTCGTGGCGCTAACGCATCTATCAATGGCTGAAGACAAGCAACTGGCGCGTTGTTCCGGCGTCGATGTGATAATCGGAGGCCACGAACACACTCTCCTGGAATCGATGGCCGGGCATGCGCCCATCTTCAAGATGACTTCGGACGGGCGTGAACTTGGCCGGATCGATCTCAACATCACAAAATCGACCGGCAAACTCGAGAGCATCGACTGGCAAGTCATTCCCGTGACCGACAAAATCAAGGACGATCCAGCCTTCGCCCTGCTTAATGAAAAGTATGGGCCGCTTATGAAGAGCCTGGAAGTCGTTGTCGGACGCACCGAAGTTGAGCTGAACACCAAGAGCGCCGATGTCCGCACACGGGAAACGAACATGGGCGATTTCATTGCCGACGTCTACCGGCAAGCGACGGGAGCCGATGTTGCGCTGGCCAACGGCGGTTCGATTCGCGCCGACACGATTATCGCGCCGGGTGTCCTGACAAAACGCGACGTACTCTCGATACTGCCCTACAACAATCGCGTGGTAAAGTTACAACTCACCGGCGCGGTGATTCGCGCGGCGCTCGAGCATGGGGTGGCGAGCATCGGAACAGAAGCGCAACCCGGCCGCTTTCCACAGGTCTCAGGTCTTCGCTTCGAGTACGACGCGAGAAAGAAACCTGGCGCGCGGATCACGACCATTTTGATTGATGGAAAGCCGCTCGACGGCCGGCGAACGTATACGCTGGCGACGACGAGTTATGTGGCTTTGGACGCCGGCGACGGCTATGACATGTTTCGCAATGCGACGCTCTTGATTCGCCCCGAACAGGGACCGTCTGAGACGGATATTTTGCTAAAGGCAATTGCTTCGGTCGCGGCAATTGCTCCGAAGGTTGATGGACGGATCAAGCGCGTCGATGCCGGGAAGGGTCAGAGATTGTGCAATTAGGTTCGGGGAATGAAATTCTGGCAAAGACGCGTTAGAATCGGCCCGTGATCAAATTCACTCACCCGATCACTGTCGAGCGCCAGGCTACGGTAGCGCTAGTGCTGTTATCCGTTTGCGTAGTGCTTTTTGGTCAATCGGGTAGGCGCGCTGCGAAAACACCGCCTCCGACCGCTCCGTCGCCAGCGCCAGGTGATGGGAAAGACAAACCAGCCATCGACAAAACGGCAGTCGTCAAAGTGAAGCTGCTGGTTGCTCTGCAGCATACTAAGAAACGTCTGCCGACCGAAGATGCGATATTTACCAACTTCGTTAGGCGTCTGAACGAGTTCGCGGACGTCTCAACCATGGCAATCGGCGAACTGAAACAAGATCAGGCCGTGAAGCGGGCGCAGCAGGAAACTGAATCGTATGTCGTCCTTCTAAAGTTCGAGATTGACGCCTTTCAGAACGGACGTGTCGTCCTGAACTCCCAGAATCTTCAAGTTAACTGTTACGCGTATGCGCCGGCTACGGGTGAAAGAACGGTTAAGGAAAAGACCTACTATCAAGCCATCGGCGGTATGGGAAGCAGGACAACGGGTTCGCCCGGAGGAACCCCGGTAAAGCTCACCACTGAAGCTGCCGGAGTTTCAGCCGCCGAGCAATTGCACAATGGAATCAGGTTGATTCCGAGCAAGCTGTTTCCACCAAAACCTTGAGCGCACTAAGAGCGCACTAATCGCGGAGTCGATAAAAATGGGCTTAACATTTCGCGGCCTAGTTCTGGCTATCATTTGCTTCTCTGCCATTCCAGTTGATGCCCAGACGCGGGCAGATGCTGATCTGCTCGCTGAGATTTCCAAGATCAAAGCGATCGACAATCACGCGCATCCGCTGAAGTATGTCGCTCCCGGCGAGAAGCCTGACGATGAATTCGATGCGCTGCCGCTGGACGCCATCACGGCCTTCCCTTTGCCTCTCCGCCTCAGTCCCACGAACGCGGAATTCATCCGCGCCTGGCACGATCTGTACGGCTACGCACACAGCGACATGAGCGAAGGTCACATGCGCGAGTTGATGGCCGACAAAGAACGCGTGCAGAAAGACCGTGGCGATGCGTTCCCTGTTTGGATTCTGGATCAGCTGAACATCGAGACGATGTTTGCCAACCGGGTCGCGATGGGCCGTGGTTTGGCCGCGCCGCGCTTTCGTTGGGTAGCGTTTGATGACGCGCTCATTTTTCCGCTCAACAACGAAGCCGCCAAACGATCCAATCCTGACTATCGTGGTTTCTATCCCGGCGAAGAGAAACTACTGAAGCGATATCTGGCGGACCTGAAGCTCAGCACCTTGCCGCCGTCGCTTGACGCATATCTGAAGAACGTTGTGACGCCCACCCTGGAACGACAAAAGAAGAACGGCGCGGTGGCAATTAAGTTTGAAGCCGCGTATTTGCGGAAGCTCGACTTTGACGACCCGGATGAAAGGCGCGCGCGCGCCGTCTATGCTCGCTTCGTTCGAGGCGGCGAGCCTCCGGCTAATAACTACAAAGCCCTCCAGGATTTTCTTTTCTATTACATCGCGCGCGAGTCGGGCCGCCTGGGAATGGCGGTACACATTCACTGCATCTCTGGCGCCGGCGGCTTCTATCGGCAGAGCGGCAGCAACCCTTTGCTGCTCGAACCAGTCTTCAACGATCTCACTTTACGAAAGACCAACTTCGTAGTCGTGCATGGCGCATATCCGTTCACCAAAGAGATGGGTTCGTTGATGAGTAAGCCGAATGTCTACGCAGATTTTTCCGCGCAGACTTTCTTTACCTATCCGCGCGAACTGAGCGACATTCTGCGCAACTGGCTGGAGTCCTATCCTGACAAAGTCCTGTTCGGCACCGACGCGTTTTCTTTTGGCCCCGAGGTCGATTGGGGTGAGACAGCCTGGCTTTCAAATACCACCGCGCGCCAGGCCCTGGCTTTGGCATTAACGGGAATGATGAATGATGGAGAAATCTCGCGCGAGCGGGCCGTGGAGTTGGCGCGCATGGTGCTGCATGACAACGCCGCCAAGCTTTACGGTTTGAAGTAGTGGCCTCGGAGGATGATGAGGTCAGTACCGCGCCGAGTCGGGGTAGCGACCGGGTTGCGTCCTCGCGATCTCGCACGTCGCGTGGATTGAGACCCGGTCGCTACCACTCCCGGTACTGACTCTGTCATTGTCGTTAAGAGAGTTCTCAACGCAGCTCAACCTCCACCGGCGTCGCATCGTGCGAGACGTACCCCTCCGGCCAGTTTGAGATGTTCACGCCATAGAGCCAATCCGATTCCGGTGTGACGGCAAAGCGAATGTTAAGTGGGAACCCGCGCGCGGCGCGCAGACGCGTTGACCACGAATCAATCTTCCATTCCTGAATCAGAGGGGCTTTTGGATCTTCGACCGGAATCAGGCGCGAGCCGCAATCCACTCCGTTAACAAATAGCGTGACTCTGGTGCGAATCCACCACGGTTTGGCATCTTCTGGAAGCACCGGCTGGATATGAGCGCGCACGACGATTCGCCCTACCCGGCGGCGATCCGTGCGGCCGGGCACGATGTATTCAAAGTAACCTGCGCCACCTCCCCAAATGTAACCGTCACCGCCGCCGAGCTTCTCGAATCTTCCGCTCATAGCCATGTTGGGTCCGAAGCGATACAGGACTGTTCCGTCCGGTTGATAGATGGCCTGAAGTTCGGTGCTCGGATCGTTTCCAGTGCGCACAAAGGCAAACTGAAGGGGCACGAGGTGTTTGCCGGGATCGAGCAAAGGCGGCGGCGGGGAAGCATTCCGAAGCGATGCAAACAAATGGGAAGCGCCGCGAACTTCAGCCAGGACAGCGACGTCGCGGGGCGATGAGTAAGTGACGCCATAGCCCCGCTGCGGATCGGGAGTGAGTATCCAGAACATCGCGCCGCTGGCCCCCGCCCGGACCGAGTGCTCGAAATACGCGCGGTACCAATCGACCTGAGTAAAGCCCTTATAGCCGTCGCTGGACATCCCAAACTCGCCCAACACCAAAGGCTTCTTGATTGAGTCAGCCGCGGCCACCCGATTGTCGATAAACTCGCCCAGCGCTTTCGGCGAATCTACAACAATGTCTGTGTCGTCGCGTGGATAATTGTGAACGTCGCAATAGTCGATATTCGGCAAGGCGTGGTCGAGCAGCCATTCGCGGCGCTCGGCGGCTGAGCGATAGCCCCAATCACCGGGCGCGATCAGATGATCAGGATCCAGCGATTTCAGATAGCCACTCATCTCGGCTATCCAGGCCCGTCGTTCGGCCCAGCGCCCGGTCAGACACTGCGCTTCGTTCATCAACTCGTAACCGAAGATCGCCGGATCGTCGCGGTACATCACGCCGTTAATGCTGTTGCGTCGCGTGGCGATTTTCTCGACATGCTCGCGATAAAGCCGTCGTGCCGTCTCGTTCGAATAAAACAGCATGGCCTTTTCGTTATTGATCCCGAACGGATACTTGTCGTCGTCCGCGCCGTTCACGCCGGCCCAGCGCAGGTATTGTGTGACGCCGCCTGTGTCTCGCCACCAGTTCGCCAGACACAGTTGCACCCGCAGACCATTGCGGGCGGCTTCGACGAGCACGCGGTCGAGAAAAACCAACTGTTCTTCGTTCCATTTGTCCGGTGAAGGACGAAACGAATGCGTGCGCGGCCAGTCATCAAAATCGGCGATCGGCTTGACGTCATTCGGTCCACCTTCACCCGAAGCCCACACCCGCACTACTTTGATTCCATTTCGCGCGGCCTGTCCCAACGTCTCTGGCATGCGCGCGCGATCGTCGTCGCGATACATCAGGGCCACGTTCGCGCCCACAAAGCGAAACGGCTTTCCGTCGATCACCAGGCGTGCCTGCTCCGTCTGGACGAACGCAGATCGAGGGCGGCGCCCGCCACTGCGCCAGTTCGAGATTCCAAACAAAACTGCCGCGCCCGCAATCAGCGCGAGCGCGGCCAGCAGCAATTGTTTCCTGGACATGAAAAGCGAAATGGGAAGTTCGGATTACGCGTTTATCGCGGGCTCGTCAGCCGCACAAATCCCATGATGGCGCAGACTGAGCCCAGCACCACGAATACATTCAAAAAAGCGCCAAAGGCCAGCACCGAATCGAAATCATTTTGTTGGGCGCCCAGGACTGCCACGAATCCCAGCAGAACGAACTGGATGTGATAGATGAGCAGACATACGGCGGCCATGCTAAACCATCGCGTCGAAGCACCAAAGGCCCTGGCGCGGGCAAATCCGAGCACCGCGGCGATAAGCCAGCCGATGCCACCCGCCACGAGAGATCCGATAAGAACGACGGCAAAGTAACTGGGTTTCTTCGCGGTCATTTCGGTTTGCAGGAACAGTAGCGCTAAGGTTGGGAACATCACTTAATTACTCCTCGACAAGGATCAGTTTGCGTTTCGGCGTTCGACCTTAGAGGTTGCTGATTACCGGCGCAAGCTAAAGCTCTAAACAAACCCAAAATGGATTAATGGTGAAAACAAAACCGCCGTTTGCGCGGGCCATCGCCGCAGACGCAAACGGCGTCGCTTTGCAATACGTTCGTCGCCGATTCTGAGGCTGAAGCCTCGGCCGACGAGATCAACGGTTTTATTTCCAGAGGTCTGTCGCAAGCAATCATCCGGTGTTGCAGAGAATACTTGCAGCCCTTCTATTGGGTAATGTGAATCTCTTCTTCCTTATTCACGTGGCGCAGGAACAACATCAACGCGCAGGCGCAAAAGACAACGGCCAGGATGAGCGCAATCCAGCCGTTTATGTGCCCGCCTCCGGGGTTGATGTCGGTCACGAATCTATAGAATTCATAAATCGCGCCACCCAGACTGGCCAGACCTACAATTGACAGGAGAAAGTCAACCATAATTAACCTCCGGCGTTCCCTAAGCTCTTCGAATGAAGGTCGCAGATAAAGCCACCGGCCCGATCCCTACTATACCCGGCTATATGAATGTGCCTTTAATTTGACGACTGCATGTTAACGCCAGCCCACGGTTAAGGCAAGCCCCTTTTGGTTTTCTGTCGTTAGCACATCATATGTCCGGTTCAGTTAGCACATGAAGTGTCCGCTTTGAGCGGCGGGGTGAGCTACATGCCAGTATGCGGCATGAAGCGAAGCACCGAAGCCGCGTGGGAGCGGGC
>Ga0137442_1000007_pt1 | contig 180033 bp, 125 predicted proteins | sample EasRivERMGT266_2_FD_102329 | JGI IMG/M metagenome (GOLD analysis project Ga0137442, IMG submission 102329) | Soil microbial communities from meander-bound floodplain in the East River, Colorado, USA - East River MetaG ERMGT266_2 | ecosystem: Environmental > Terrestrial > Soil > Floodplain ... | reverse complement strand
GCGGCCGTTGGCCTTTTCCCTTCTTACGTAATGGCGATTATCTGACGCCCGCGTCTACAGATTCTCCCCCTTGCGCTCCGCTTCGCTCGCCGGCTCGCGCAACTCGCACGGCTCACTTCGCTACCGCCCCCGCTGGGGACTAGCGCTCTCTTCCGAAACGCAGTGGAACTCAGGATTCGTCACTTCTTGGGCGACGGCAAAAGAAATTAGTCCGAGCAGAAAATAGCCTACCCGACCGGTTTCCGTGCTGGACGCTAAACTGCAAGTAGCCTCCGCTGTGGAGGCCGTCAAGGGTCTTCGCTGCGCTCCGATGAACTCCGCGACCACAAAACGGTCGCTTCGCCCTTGACTGCCTTCCTCGCTGCGGCTCACGGGTAGTTAGAGCTGCTTGCGCAGCTCAGAAAGGAGGGCCTTTCTAATCCCACTCAATGTTGCCAGGTCGGAATTGATTAACGGACTCGGACACCTTCTTTGTTAAGCCGCTGCGATAGTTTGCGCTTCTACTTTCATACCGAACGAAGAGGATACAAACACGAACAGTCCCTTCCTCGATCTAAGGCTCACATCCGGCGGTCATTTGATTGAATGGTTATCTTGAGGGGTAAGGTAAGAGTCTCTAAATAATTAAACCGCGTGGCAGACTCGGCGGTGTAACCCAGGGTTGTCAGCACCGCGCTCCGTCGTCTTGACCTTTGCGCGAAAACAGCCGCAGCCGTGCGTCGCAGGCGGGAAGCGCAAACCTCCCCGGTTTTTAGTACACGGAGGGAAGCCCTCCTGATAATTCTTCGCACGTACATCGCGCTCACTGGAGTGTTGTGGCGGGCTCGCCATTTAACAGCCAGCAAATACTCATGATGTTCTGCGCTAACGACCTCTCTACGTTTCTCATAATAACGTTCCAGGAGTGGAACGAGCCAACTTAGCGCTTTGCGAGGAAACACCAGCTTTGGATCAAACCTCGTGGGCAAACGGCGCCCTCTTGTTCTGACGCTCTTTGGCAAGAGCAGGTACTCGTAATCCTGTGCTTTATGCATTTGTGTTTGATTAGATTCCGGACTTATGTGCGACGGGACTCGTAGGTGACAAAGTTCCTTGACGGTGCACAGATGAAAGATAATGAAGTAGAGAATTATTGCCTCTTCCGGGTCCGCCTCCGGCGAGACAATGTACGCGCAAAGCTTTTCTATGACGCGGTCGTTATAGCGTCGGATTGCGTGTCCTATTTCAAGCCTGGTTCCTCGCTGGTCAATACTCGTGACGGTTCTGGAAGTTATCCTGCACACCTCGCCGGTGAGGGGATTCCGTCTGATGAAACCATGCAGTTCGGCCCAATCGAAGAACATGCGAAGGTGGGAAGTCTGCGCCGAAAGGAAACTTCGAGAGATTTTCCTTTTTCTAACGTACGAGTGTGCTGCGTTACATTCAGGGTTGGCGCAACGCTCGATTGACTTCGCAGATTCGAAGGAGAAGCGACGGTGACATACTTTGCACTCGTATAGCCAGCACAAGCTTCGCTGATAGTCCGCTATTAAGGTTGGGTCTACTACTTCGAGCGAAACCACTCCTCGACCCATGCACCAGTTGAGAAACCAACTAATAGACCTGACCGTATCACCGATCGTCTTAGGGGTGCTGGCCAATACATCGAGTTCCATCGGCAGAAACTGGAGCTTCGGATTCAACATTCCGCCTTCAGCCCATTTCTTGAAACTCTTTACGTGTGCAAGAAAGTGCGATGGTGCTTTCTGCACAGCCTGTCCTAAGCGACGCTCAGCCAGGTATAAGTTCCATTCTGGCAGGAGCCCACGTTCGGCAAACAGGTGACCCAGCTCAAGCAAAGCAGAACGAATTGATTTTGTTTTGACCCGCCCTTTCTTACCGAGCGGAGGCAGAGCCTGGTCGATCGCTTCCCAAGTCAAAATCTCTGGCAGCTCATTAGTCTGTAAGAACTTTCCGATCGCTCGAAATCGATAAACTTGGTACTCGACAATCCGGGCAACTCCCTTCTCAACATCCTGCCAGTTGATGGTTGCCGCCAACTCAGCCATATACCGTTCGTTCTGTGGAAACGGCGAGGAATAGTTTTCTAAGTATTTTCTTAGCAGAGTGGCCGCGACGCGTTCGGCATCGTGGCGCTTACAGAGTTGCAACCCTTTATTGTTGATGCGATTTTCGCAGCCGTTCACTGTGCATTTAACGGCGCCAATCCTGCGTTTAGTGTCGCAGGCCTGGCAGACGCATTCCTTCTTCTTCCAGGAGGCCTTCGTCAATCCGCACATCACGCAGACGATTGTTTTCGGCATTGCTTTCCGCCACGCTTGGCGCCACGTGGTACTGCTGTTGCACGGTCGGCAATGAATCGGGTCGCGGATGTATGGGTAGTCCGTGCGTCCGCAATTCTGGCAAATGACTTTGACCTCGGATACCTTCGGCGCGCAACGCGTACAATAAATCGAATCGGGTGCGAATCGATAAACGAGCCGCGAGCAGGCGGGACACGACACCTTCGTCATGTCCTTAACACACGCGCCGCAGACATCAAATTTTCGTGCGACGCGGCGCGGCTGATTGCAACGTTCGCAAATAATCAAACGCCTTCGACCTTTAGACATATGTTCTAAGAGTTGGGGTCGTCCCTTGGGAGATCAGACCCCATTTGTTGATTCACTGACCAACTGCTCACTACTTCGAGTATTTTCGCGCATCAGGAAAGAACGCTGCGAAATCGACTGCACCATTGGGTTGATTCTCATGAGATTTCTGCTCACGCACCATCGTCTGGATCTTCACTTCGGGTTTTGAAGCGGAGTCGGGAATGAGTTCGCAAAAGTCTGAAAGCTTGCAGTAGAAAGCCTCGCAGATGGCATTCATAGTTTCGACTCTGAGCATTAGTGGCGGGCGGTTCAGAAGATCACATACAGCCTGCTCAGTACGCACGTACCCGGTTCGCTCCTCAATCGTTCTCCTGATTTGGGAAGCTCGCACCATCCCCCGTTCTCTTAAGAACTCTCGGAGTCTCCATTTCATTCCCATTAGTTTCCTCCTCGCTTTTTAATGTCTGGGTCGACAAAAATATCAATCAAATCTCCCTGTTGTTCCTCAATCTCATCATCCGGACAAATCAGATACGGCGCTGCCGAACTCGGATAGCTATGACCAAGCTGCTTGAGCACTTTGCGATAAGCCAGCGGATTCCTTTCGAGCGCATTGGTAGCGAATGTGCGACGGAGGTCATGAGGTCTCAGGTCCTCTGGCAACGGTACGCCGAACTCTCGAGCCAGGGTGACGATCTTCCTAAAGGTCTTGAAATAGGCGCCTGTAGTGAACCGGTTTCCGTTTTCATGAAGGAAGAGATATTCACTATCAGGAGTGCTGGGAAACATCGGTCTAAACACCCTTTCAAAAGTCTGCAGCACTTCAACGGCCAGCAGACTCAGCGTCACCCATCGCGGCCGTTTTCCGCTGTAAGCCGTAGCCTTGCCAAGAACCCTGATGCGCCACGTGCGCCGATCGAGATCGCAGCCGTCCCCTTCTGACCGAATGCCGAGTAGTTCACTGCTGCGTACTCCTGTTTCAGCTTGAATGAGGATGGCTGTGTAGTCTCGAGCGGCTACATGTGGCAGGGCGTGTTTCGGCAAGTAGTCGGTTCGCAGGTACTCAAAAAAGCTGCCAAGCACCTGCGGTGCCAGAGCGTAACGGTTCTTGGACGGCCTATCTGCTGCGTGAATAGGGAAATCATACTTGGTAAACGTCGAGACTATTGGTCCGTACTTATCAGTAATGGTCAACCCGTTCCCGCCAGGAATGTTCGGCTTCGCCAAAACATACTCGCAGAAGTACCGCAAGCAATTCATGTATTTCCGCTTGGTGCCTGGCGCAGTTTCGCCCTTAAGTAAGGACGAGATAATGAGGCCAAGGTAATACCGCCCCAGCGTTGGGCTGAGCAATTCCCAAACTAACAGGTGCCTGCGTCCCGCGGGATGCGTCGAGTCTTCAATCTCAACGCGCCGGAAGATCGATTTGAGTACTGCCCTGCGCTCACGAATGGTCGAGTCAATCTCGCAGCCAAGAAACAAACAGTTCTGGAGGTACTCATCAATTTTATGGTCGTGATCTTGCAGTCTCTGTTCCCAGGGAATCACACTAGTTGGTGCATCCGCTTCAGAATGCAAAACATTTTCGTCGCTCATAAACCTGTCTCCTTTTGAATTTGATAAATCAACCGCCGCTTGAGGTTTTCAAGTGCTGCTTGATATTCCTGCCGACAAGCAATCACTCATAACTTGCAGATTCGAATTGCTTTGACCGAGGAATTGCCGGGCGCTTCGGCCGGAATTTCTCCAGTAGAATGTTGCTTCGATTGGCCGCTGACGGTGATTGTTTTGTTCAGGCATTCGTCTTAACTCGTCTTCTTGTTCGTTGGCTCGTGAAGTCTTGAAGGCTTCCAAGTTGGTTCGGGCTTCGACAAGGCACGTGCCACAGTCGACCAAAAGCCGTCGCAAGTTTTTGCTTAATCGGCTTAACATGAGGACAGACAGGAAGAAGAAAAATTCTCTGAGACATAAAGAACAGCAGAAATCTGTCGCGGTTATTAGTTGGAGCGCTCGTGTGTCGAAGGGAATTGTTGACCTTAAGTCAACAACACGAGGTTCCTTCAGATCCTCACGATCGTGACAGCCAACAAACGGAAGATACCCTTCAGCCTCGTACGGAAGCTCCACCTTCAGATTCATCCCGGCCCGAACCACGTTCTGCACACACGCTAAAACACCGCGAAGTCCTGGGACGCGCTATGGTTGTTGCCGGCGAAGTCGAAAGACTCGAACGGGACGCCGAATCGCTGATAGAACACGGAGACAAAAGAAGGTTTCGGGTCTTCGATGCCTCGCAACTAACGGAAGAAAAATGAGACGGCCAGTAGAAGCCGCTAGTTGGACAAAACACAATGCGACCGACAAAGAAACCCTTAGCGTGCAATTGCAAAGATGAAGCTAACCGTAAAGGTTGATAACGGCGAGCTGTCCCAAGCTCTCAGCCGCAGCCATACCATTACCGGCCGCGCCAGGGAGTCCATGGTCCGACAAGCTTAAGATCGAAGAAGTTTACGCGGGCGGTTTGTTGAGACTGGCGAAGTCAGAGACTGCCTTAGGCATGCCGGGTGGTCACAAAACCACATTGACTTCCTGCTCTACCGATCGCAACACGAACATGGAAAGGAATCGGCGGCCATCACAATTAAAAGCTGCGCGCGAGAGTTAGGCGCACCCAAGAAAGGAAAGGTCATGACTGCTGAACAAAAGAAACGCCGCTTCTGGAAACGTGTGATCATTCTCGCAATTGCGTGGATCTTCGTGTTTCCGCTGATCGCATTCGTAGTCTTCGGAGTTATCGGATTGCGAGGAGCTAATGCTCCGGTAGTGTCACAGCCGCAAGTTCCAAACCTCAAAGGACTCCAAATTGAAACGGCACAAAAAACCAGTCATCAGGCCGGCTTCCAGCTAGAAGTTACCGGTAAAGACATTGACTCTGGCGAGAAGCCCGGAACCGTCGTCAATCAGGAACCGTGGGCCGGCAGCTCCTACCCAGCGGGCACTACGATTTCAGTCCTGATCGCTGAAAAGGACCCAAACGCGGACTTTTGGGAAGAACAGCGACGCATTCACGAGGATTACGAAAAACGGGGATTCTTTCAAGACTTCAACAGGAAAAGGCGTTAACTCCCACACGCCTAACTTAAACCGGATAACACCATGATGATCTTCGCGCCACGCAAGCTTATTCTTCTCCGCCTACTTCTCTACCTCGCGAAGCAATTCGCCAAAACTTACGTTGACGATGATTGAACACAGCGAACCTGAAGAGTTCTCTCCAACACTTTCATAAGCCGTCGATTTTGCCGAAAGGAGACCGTTTCCACCATGACCGTTTCAACAAACACCGTATCGGCTGGTGATAAGAATAGCCAACCCGTTAATGCAAACAAGAAATTGGCCCATTCGCTTTCGCTAACCGTCCCGTAGTCCCACACCTATTACCGTTGACCTAAAGTCAACGATCCGACGTAGACGCATTCACAACTCGCGAAAACCCTATGAAAAGCTTGTTAACTTTTAACGGCACAACACGTGCTTTACGGACACGCCAGCAAGAATGGCGAGGCATCATATAAAGGTGACGATAACGCATGAGCTTAATGACACCCAAAATTAGAATCGACGCTAAACAAGTAGCAGCGATCATCGGCTGTGCCAGGAAGACAGTCTTGAATGGCGGCGCCGGTACGGGACAACTCACTCGGATACGTAACGGTTCTAAGCAAGTGCGTTTCCTCCTGGAAGAAGTACAGGCGCTTGCTCAAAAACAAGAAAGATTAGCGCAGCGGCATCGGATGAGCCCGAACTAGAGGAACACGCGTAGACATGCGGGAACGACGACTCTATAGTCTTGGACTTATCGCGAAGCGTAGAAACAAAGAGCGGCGGACATGAACAGTGGTTTGAGAATCGTATGATGACCAAACGTCTCATTAACTCGCTATGAAAAACTTCTACCAATACTCCGGGCCCAACAGTCAGACGCTTCATGGATATGAGCGTCAATACAGAAATAAGACGCTTCGCAGGAAGGGATTCGCCACCAAGACCGAGGCAGAACGAAATCTTCGGCAGGCGATGAATGACATCGATGCTCTAGAACGGGGAGAAGTTCGATGCAAGCCAACGACGGCACAAGAAGCGCTCAACATATATCGCCGATCGTTAGACATCAGAGCGAACGAAAAGGGTTACCAGTACGCACACAATGTCAAATCGAGTTGTAAAGTGATTCAAGAATTCGTTGATTACTTTGGTGCGAATCGGCTTATTCGAGAATGCACTGAGACTGAGTTGCGTGAGTTCTATCAGATTCTATGTTTCCGTCGGAGTCTAAATAAGAACAGTGCGGGCGTGTTCATAGGACGAATCCAGGGTATGCTTAAGGCTGCTCAGAAAGCAAAACCCGATCTGGTTAATTGGCTGCGACCCACGCTAAAGGTCAATCGGAAACCTGAATTCGAAAGACGCGTCGTCGAAGATTCAGAGTACGTAGCTCTGGTGAACATTTTGCTCAATCCACCGCTTGCTCCATCGCGCCGTAATGAACGCAACTCACTGTGGCGTGAGGCTGGCGATGCAGTGCAGTTGCTTCGCATGACAGGAGCGCGGTTTAATGAGTTGCTCCGAATGAGACTTGATCAGTTCCGGTGGTCCAAGGGCATGGTAATGCTCAGCGCCTCAAAAACAGAAAATGAGCGTGACATCCCTATTTGGGACTGTGTTCGTGACGTTGTGCAGCGCCGTATTAGTGAGGGGTTGACCGACGCGGAGTACCTGTTCCCACGCGCGAGGGTAAAGACCTTCGACCACGCAATCGCTCGCGCTTGTAGGAAGGCAGCTAAACTTGCGAAAATTAACTACGGTCGAGCGAATGGTTTTACCTGTCACAGCTTTCGTCACACCTTCGTCACCGATATGATGGAAGCGACAGGGAATGATGTAGGACTCGTGATGTCATACAGCGGCCACCGATCGCTGGAGTCGTTTCGCGTCTATCTACATCCAACTAGAGAAGGCAGTATACTTGCTAAACAACGCATGAAGTCCGTTGGGGAGTTGTTGGGGACTTTTGAGGGAAATCAGGGGACGCAGGGAACAAGGGGAGCGGAAGCCTCATCCGACAAGCCGTTGAAAATAAAGGAAGTTGCGTCGTAGCTTAGAATTACCAAAAACATATGCCCGCTTGGCTCAGCGGTAGAGCACTCGCTTCACACGCGAGGGGTCAGAAGTTCGAATCTTCTAGCGGGCACCAATATTCTTTGCCAGCCTCAGCATCGGGAAGCTACCGACTTAACAAGTACCGCCAGCAGAAAAAAACCCGCAGGCGTATTCACGCTAGCGGGTCTTTTTGTCTGCTCGGTAGTCTGTTAGCCCCTTAGGGTTTTTTCGGCTTGTTGGTATTGCTCTGATTGTTGTTGCTCGGCGGGGGCGGTGGCTTTTCCTTTTCCTTATCCACCACTCTCGGCTGTTCTTTCGGCGGGCGATTGTTATTGCCCTGTGCGAACACACCTGCCGAGATCGCCACGCCAATCAGCACTGCCACCAGAATTCGTCTTAGCTCTTTCATAAACACCTGCCGCCTCCTTGCGCCTGTCTCATTTACGCTTGAGGGAGAGGCGGGGAGTCGCGCTGCCCTGCTTTCTGCAAGATCGATGCCAAGAAAACCCGACTCGCTTGATGATTTGACGGGCCAAGCGCGGAAATAGCTGGAGTTTCGCCAGTCTCGACCCTGAATTCCTCTTCCACAAAGACTATTCCTCCAAAAACCATCAAACCGTCCGCGCTCCGTTTCGCGCCATTTCGCACGGTATGGTGCACGTCCGACAGCGGTTACTGGAACGCTATCTCCGAAACGTCACACTAACGTTACCAACGTTATTGCTGTTGTCAAAGGCCCTAATCGAAATTGTGTGTTCGCCCGCCCCGACGACCGAAAGGTCAAGCGAATAACGCTCGCGCGGACTATCAGCGATGCCGTCGTCGGGAAACACTTCGTGCCAGGCGCCGCCATCGATACTAACATCCGCCCTTTTGATCCGACCCGTCGCATCCTCGACGTCAAAAACTGCCCGGACGCGATCGCCGGCGAGTTGGGGTTGGCCAGCGGATCGAACGACGGGCGGCGTGTTGTCGATATCAACCGGCTCGCTGACTCTGTCGCCTGACAGCGCATAGCCCGGAGGGTTGTCCAGAGTATCCGTGGCGATGACTTTGAAGATGTAACGACCGTCCGCGAGGCTGGCGGCGTCGACCGTATGGAAGTTTTCGCGGATATGCTCTTTGAGCAATCGAAAAGTAGTTTCGCTGAGTGAGCGGTAATAGACCGCATACTCAAGCGTGTCGTTGTTGCGATCTTCTCCCTGCCATTGCAACGCCCGCGCGCCGCGCTGATAAAGACGGCGGGGCGGGGCCTGGGCCATCATGCCGAATAACGAGGCGTCCAGTCCCGACGATTCGATGTTTGGATCCATCTGTATTTGAAGCTGTTGCAGCAAAGCCACGCCCGGAGGCAGCACGGATATCGACAGCACTTCCGGCGCTACGTTGCGCGGCAAGTACGCGATGCTCACGTCGTCCAGTTCAGGGCCGCGTAGCCGCGCGCCGCTGGGCGCCCGCAGGACCGCGCGCCATTGAATGAACCGGGCTTTCGGACTGGAGATTTGCGATCCGCCGGCATCGGTGTAGTTAGCGCTCCAGTCACTCCAGGTCGTGTCCGGCCGCTCGCTGTTGCCGCTTCGCGTTTGCAACTCAATCGGTCCATTCCCTCGCCACCAGATTCGTCCCCAGGAAGCAACCAGTTTCGCGTCACGAACCGGGGACTCGTAACTTCCTTCGTTCACCGCCGATTCGCCGAAGCGAAAAAGCTTTCCCTGATTGCTGGAAGCTGCGAATACATCCGCACCACGCGCCAGCAAGGAAGAGACCTGGCCCTCAGTGGACTGGAGCAGGAGTGTGTCGCGCCCGTCATCGGTAACCGAGTAGATGCGGCCTTTGTCGGACGTGCCAATCAGTACGCCGCCACGCGCCGCTGCTTTTACCGCGAAACCCGTTACCGTAGTTGAGCTCCAAACGACGTCGGAACTTCCGTCAGGCAGAATGTGGAAGACAGCGCTGCGGGCATTCGAGAGGTCGTTGCGGCTGCGAGCCGTTTGCGCCGGCTGAGACGCCTGGGCCGATGCACTGTCGTCGGTGGCGCCCGTAATTGCGGTAGCCGCGGCGGCGGCGGCGGCGTCACCTGTCGCACTCGCTCCCTGACCGGTGCTTCGAGTTGTAGCAGCCGCGTCACTCAGGGCCAGTGCGTAGATTGAACCATCGGGCGCTGAGGCAAGCGCGTGGATTTCCCGCAACGGCGCATCGTAGAGACCAAAGGCTTTGCCGTCTGGAGAGATTCTGAGAACCAGTCCGCCTGGATCAGTGCCGGCAATCAAATCTCCCTGTTTGGTAACCGCGAGCGACATCACATGAGTTTGGTTGGTATTAACCAGCAAAGAACTCTCCGGCTTTGCCCCCGCCGCGCGAACTCGATACAGCTTTCCACTGTCACCGGTTCCCACGGCCAACGAGCCGTCTCCCAAGATTGCCAGAGACCAAATGTACTTATCAGATGGATCGAAATACACTTCCGCTTTTCCGTCCGCGGTCACGCGATAAACTTTGCCGTCGGGTGAGGTCGCTGCAAAGACGGCGCCATCGCTCGCCACCGCCAGCGCAGTCACGTCCAGCTCGGATGCTTTGTAAAGCAGACTACCTTTACCCTCCGGGCCTACGCGAAAAAGCTTTCCGTCGTGACCAGTCCCCAAATAAACCGCTCCCGCCGAATCAATTGCTGTGGACCAGACATATGCCTGGTCAGTGTTAAAGAGCTGGCTGAGATTCGGCGCCAGTGTCACGACGCCGCTCTCTGTGATGGAAACACCGCGGGCCTCGCCTTTCAGCAGTTCCGTGCGCGAACTTATTTCCCAGACCACCGGCTCGCCGGCAAGCGCGTTTGCTGAGAAGCCGGAACCAACTAAGAAGAAAACTGCAATCAAAGCTGAGACAAGTTTTTGTTTGTGCATGCGTTAGGGACCCTATTGTTATTGGCCAGGTTCAAGAAAGCTCAGTTACCAATATATTTCGCGTAGAGCGAACGAGCGGTCGCGATGTCATCGGTGCCACGAATGATAGAACGCGCGTCCGGAAAAACTGTTAGTTCGTACTCGCCGGTACGAAAGCGAAGCAAATAATCGTTTCCATTGACCTCGCCCGCCGCCTTAAGTTTTTGGCTAAGCGCCATGAGATCAACCTGGACGGGTTGAGAGGGCGAGACCTGAACCGCGTGGCGTCCACATAGCACCGCTGCGAAGTCGCGGCTCTCGGCCTCGAGCGTTTCAAAACTACGAAGCCCGCAGGTCGAACAATCCGAAGCGCGCTCGCCAATTGAAATACGTCGCCATTCGTTGCGCCATACATCAAACTGCATCAGCGAGTTGTGCAAACCTTCAGTCTGTCCGGTCAGGAGCTTCAGCGCTTCGCTCACTTGCACCGCGGCTACGATGCTGATGATCGGCATGATCACTCCCGCAGTATCGCACGTGGGAGCGCTGGCCGCCGGCGGCGCTTCGGGGAAGACACACCTGAGACATGGCCCTTCATTGGGCCGAATCGTCATTGATACGCCGTACGATCCAACCGCGGCTCCATAAATCCACGCGACGTTGTGTTTGACGCAGGCGTCATTGATCAGAAAGCGGGTAGCAAAATTGTCAGTGCCGTCCAGGACCACATCGCAATCGCGGATCAGCCGCTCGATGTTTGAATGATTCACATCGGCGATCTCCGGCTCGACTTCGACACTTGAATTGATTTCGCGTATGTGGTTCGCGCAGGCGATTGATTTGGGCAAACGCTCAGCCGCATCACTTTCGGTGAACATCGTCTGGCGTTGCAGGTTCGAAAATTCGACGAAGTCACGATCGACCAGGCGCAGCCTCCCGACACCCGCGCGCGCCAGTGCTTCAACCTGCGCCGTACCGAGGGCCCCGCAGCCGACGATTAAGACACGCGATTCCAGCAGGCGCCCCTGTCCTTCCCTCCCGATGCCATCGAAAAGAATCTGACGGCTATAACGATCGTTTTGAGCGCTTTCAGATTTCGAATTTGAGATCATTCAGCTCGTTCCTTAGCGGCAGATATCCATGCAGCGCTCCAAACGTGTTGGGCGGTCATCAAAGCCCGAGACCGCGCAACGCCGCAGCACGCATCACCTCCACGTCGGGCTCTGTCCCCATCCAAAGCTTGAATTGCTCAACCGCCTGGGCCAACAGCATTTCGATTCCACCCAGCGTCTCGCATCCAGCCGCGCGCGCCTCGCGCAGAAATCGCGTTTCAATTGGATTGTAAACGAGATCGTAAGCCAACCGCACCCCGCGAAGCTGATCCGCGGTCGCGGATGTATCGTCTTCAAGTTCACCGCGAGTTCCAACCGGCGTGGCATTTACCACGATATCAAACCCGTCGAAGCGTTCGGTTCCCAACGGTCGATACACGGCCCGGAATTCTTCTGCCACCAACCGCGCTTTCTGAGGATTGCGTGCGAACAAAACGACGTGAGAGCTTTCATTACGCAAAGCCCACACGGCCGCACGGGCCCCGCCACCCGCGCCGATCACGGCGCATCGCGCGCCCTTCAGCGATCCAAACTTTCGACGCAGGGGCGAGATGAATCCCAGTGCGTCATTGTTGTAGCCGTGCAGTTCACCTTCTTTGCTCAGGATCGTATTTACGGCCCCGATTTTCTTTGCGGCCGCATCGATCCAATCGAGTTGATTCATCACGACGGATTTGTGCGGCGCAGTAACGCTGAGACCGCGCAGATTCCAATCAAGCTCACGCGATTGTGGATGCGCCATGCGGCGCAGGAATTGATTTGCATCGGCGACTTCAAAAGGAATGTAGACAGCGTTGACGGCCGCGGCCGCGAAAGCGGCGTTGTGAATATGCGGCGATAACGAATGACCGACGGGCTTTCCCATTAGCCCGATGATTTCCGTCTCGCTATCAATCCGATCAATTCGATAGACGTCGCGCAATTGTCGGGCGGCCAATTGTCCCGGCGCAGTCGCGCTTTCGTCATCAAGTGAACCGTAGGTAAGAAATGCCGCACGCGCCGGCCCAAGAATCCGAGTCATGATTCCCGCCTGGCCCATCGCGATCGCGATCAGCTCGCGCCCTTCACGCCGGGCGCGTGCCAGCAAGTGGAAGATCGGAAGACAATCGCTCGCATCGTCAGCCTGCACGGCAATCTTCAAGATTCGTGCGGGCGACGCGGCCATGCTCTCGTAGATTTGTTCAAGGTCGGAGGGAACGCTCACAAAATCATGATGCGAACAGATAACCCGGCTCCAATCTATCCATGACTCTGCGCCGGTCGCGGCTGCGAAGTCGCGAACCAGATCGAGCTCAAGATCTATCAGCGAATTCCTGGGAAGGCTTTCGAGCGATCTCCAAAAGCGGCGGCGAGCCTGGTAATCGGCTGAAGTGTGTCCGCCCTGTTCGGTGGACCGCAACGTCAGAATTGTTGGGACGGAAAGCTGATTCAGAAAACCAGCCAAAGATGGTATCGCCGCTTCGCGTTCATTGTCCGCGAGACAATCCAGACGCAACTCGACGATGTCCGCGACCTCCGCAGCGCGCGCAATTGCAGCAGCCAGCTCAGCGGCACGCCGAACGCAGACCGGAACGCAAATCCTGACCCGACTCTTTTCCATCAAACACGATGCGAGGCGATGTTCCGCTGCTTCCTCCGCGAAGCACGTCATCGCCCCGACTTTATGACTGGTCTAAAGTTTGGAGTACCGACTTCAGTCGGCTCTCATTTTAGAGTTACGAAAAGGACCCGACTGAAGTCGGAACTCCAAACTGGCAACTCCTGTCTTAACTCTTAAGATATCTTTTCCTCGCCCGTTACCGGATCGAAATGTCGCGTCGGTGCTTCCGCGCCAAGGTGCCGTGTCGTCCCTTCGGTCACACTGGGCACTGGCGTCATTAGTTCTCCGGTTCTGGCCACCGGCAAGCTTTGCAGCCGCGCTCCCGAACTTATCTGCGGCTGCCCTAACATGGGGGTTTCGGCCTTAGCTTGTTTGACGCGCACGATTTCCGAAATGCCTTTGCCGAGAAACATGAATGCGGGAATTAGCATCCAGTACCACCAAGTCCAACCGCCAGGGCTGTACCTGCCGACAACGTACGATATGATGACGAAAGCCAAGCCCATCGCCAAGTGCCTGATGCCCTCATCAAGACTTGGTTCCTTCCGGCGCTTCCGTCGAAAAGCGCGCTCGACATCTTCATTCGGCGGCGCGGCCGGCAACTGGCCACTCAAGGCTTGCGGTATCAGACTGACATTTGCGCCGCAGGAGCGACAGAAACTCGCGCCCTCTACGTTTTGCGTGGCGCATTTGGGACAGAACATCTCAAAAACCTCCCCGGCGGTCTCAGCCAATCACACTCATGAAGCGAGGGTTCACTCCCTCTCCCTTTGGGAGAGGGTTGGGGAGAGGGCTTGAGTCACGAGCACCTAGCTAAGCCCCTCTTCCCCAACCCTTCTCCCAAAGGGAGAAGGGAGCAATTCTTAGGTCCACCACTGCCTTAACGAACACACCGCCCCCGGTGTTCAGAGTTTCAGTTTCGCCGCGGCAACGCTTCGCTGCCGCAATGCTTCATAAAGAACAACTCCCGCCGCCACCGAAACGTTTAGCGATTGAATTTTCCCCTGCACCGGAATTCTCACGAGCACATCGCAATGCTCGCGTACCAGACGATGCAGCCCGGCGCCCTCGCCTCCGAGCACGACGGCCGACGGCCGCGTCCAGTCCCATTCCGTGTAATCAAGGGTGGCATCCGCCGCCGTCCCGACGACCCACAAGTTACGCTCTTTCAACTGGTCGATCAAACGGGAAAGATTGGTGACGCGGGCGGTGGGCACGTACTCGGTGGCGCCCGCGGCTGCTTTCGCAACCAGGTCCGTCAGGCCAGCGGCGCGGCGTTCGGGAACAAACACGCCGTCCACGCCAGCACACTCAGACGTACGGAGGATCGCCCCCAGGTTACGCGGGTCTTCAATTCCGTCAAGCACGACGACCAGAGGTTCCCTGGCAGCGCCAACCCGCGCTGCAATTGCTGATAGAAGATCTTCGGCCTCAGCGTAGCGGGCAGCCACGATTCGCGCCATCACTCCCTGATGGTGAGTATTTCCCACAGCGCGATCGATGCTTGCTCGCGGAACGCGCTTCACCGTAACGTCTTTTGCGCGCGCCAACGCAACCAGCTCACGCAGACGTTCATCACGCGCGCCTTCGGCAATCACGATCTCAGGAGGAATGCGATCGCCGGCGCGCAGAGCTTCCAGTAGCGGATTCACTCCGTAAAGCAGGTCGCGGCCTGCGCAGCCTTCCCGGCTTTCGCCAGATTGGGCGCCAGATTGGTTGCCAGATTTGGCCGCAGGTCGGGTTGCGCGCTTCTTTTTCATTCGCGACCTTCCAGTGCGCGCAATCTCAGACGATGGCAGAGCCGCGAGTAACAATTGAACTGCGCTTCGTTATCGGTGGTGGTAACCGTGGCTACGTCGACCTTCCCTGCGCCGCTGCGCCGCCATTCGCCTTTTCTGGTTTGCGGCTCCAAAGGCCAAACATTCTCGAGGACCGGGCGAAGGCTAACGTACGAATCGTCAAACTCTGCGTTTGGCGCGTGCGACCGCAGCAGGTTCAGTAACCCGGTAAAGTTTTCGAAAGCGGTCATCGCCTTCGCGGATCCGAGGCATGAGAAGTCAAAGCTCCTGGAGGAAATTCGCCAACCTGAATCGGTCGACTGCGTGTAAAGATCCAGCACCGACTCGTCTGAAAACAGCTCGCGAGTGTCCAGCGGTTGCGCCCGGCCGCGACGCCGTCTCTCCTCGACTTCTACGCGGTTGACCAGCAACCTCCCCGCAACCATCAATACCAGGTCGCCCCAGCGCGTCGCAATTCGCCCGCCGCTCGCAGGACCCACAGGGCCTGCAGGGAAAGGCACGAACCCTTCGTCCGTAAATTCGAGAGCGCGAACTTTCTTAGGCAGGACATTGGGATCCAAAACATCATCTCTGAACCAGTACGCCTCAATTCCCAGGGCCTGCAATTTGTCGGTGAGTCCCGACGCCTGTCCAGTTGTCGATGCGCGCGTTACCGGCACTGACCGGCCGCGGTCAAACAGGCTCCGCAGTTCAGTAGTCGTCACGTGCAACAGCGCTTCGACCTCGGCCAAAGAGGATTCTGATGGAATGTTGGTTGGATTTGGCGTCAGGACTATGTAGTAACCGTCGCCAGCGTTTGCGGTCGAGCCCGCCGTGGAGCCCGCTGTCGAGCCCGCCGTGGAGTCTTTAGCCTCGCCGGTCGGTTGTGAACCCTGCTCACCAGGAACTACCGGCAGGTTCGCACCGCAGTAAAGGCACTGACCGCGAGTGGGCGGATTGGCCCGCAGGCACGCATCACAGGTAATCATCTCAGCGCGAGTGAAGCTCTGCGGTTTGGCTTCAGGCGCCAAGTCGAACTCCGGGGAAGCAGCTTTGTCGCCGTCAGTCAATCAAGTTCTCCTCGCCTCGGATTATACGATGCCCTGCGTCGCGCCTTGTAGCCCTAACTTGACCGCGAGCACATTGGGGCGGCATTCTAGTCGGCACCAATTACAAAACTCTAACGGAGCTTAATAACTTGAACCACTTTGATTCGACGAACAATATTTCGTTGCAGTTCGGCCATCGCGGAAAAGTGGCGATTTTTATCGACGGGAACAATCTGTTTCACGCGGCGCGATTTCACAATATCGATATCGATTACAACAAGCTGCTGCGGGTGCTGCTGGGCGATGGTCGTTTGTTTCGGGCTTTCTTTTACACCGGCGTGGATGCCGGCGCTGAACGGCAGCAGGGGTTTCTGCTGTGGATGAGACGCAACGGTTTTCGGGTCGTGCAGAAAGAACTCAAGACCTTCTACGATGGGACGCGCAAAGCCAACCTTGACGTGGAGATTGCCGTGGACATGCTCTCTCTGGCCGAACGCTACGATACGGCGGTGCTGGTTTCCGGCGACGAGGATTTTGTTTACGCGGTAAACGCCGTGGCTTACAAAGGCTGTCGGGTTGAGGTGGTGGGCTTTCGCTCAAACACGGCGCCCAAACTGATCGACGTCTCTGATTGCTTTATCGATCTGGGTGAGATTGCCGAAAAGATTCGCAAGGAATTCCCGCACGGCATGCGCTACGAAGAGCGAGACATTCACGTCTCGCAACAGCCGCCACCACCGGCTTCGTTTATCGAGCCCGCCGCGCTGCCTCCGCCATGCGTTGATTTACCTGAGATTCCAGCGCCTGATGTCCAAGCGTTTCATCCGCCAATTGGATCGATCATCGACGCTGGCGCGGCTGACGGATTGGATCAGTTTGGTCCCGGAAGCGACTTTATTCGGGTGACCGACGATCAGTAGGAGACGACTGCGGGCGCAGGCCCTTGAGGTCGCAGGTCGAGGTCTCAGGTTGCTTTCCGGATCGTTGCTAATAAGGACCGCCTTGGAGATCCATCGTGTAGGCGACTGGGCTTTAGACCGGGCACCGATTCCTGCCTCGCGAAGTTCTTAGAACCACCCAAAGACTGTTGACACGTACCATCAACCTTTGCTACAAACTCCACGTTATTTGGATGAATCGGTTTAGGGCCTCCCGATCCTCAGATCTCTTGACCCAAAAACCGGAACAAAGCGAACAGTGCGGCCTCTCTTAAAACCTGCTGGGCCAAACTGCAAGCTCAAGAGATTCTTACGAACCGACGAGCACCATCTCAAGGCTTAGAGGACACATAAAACGTAAGGAGCCCCCAATGAAACGCCTACTGACATGCCTGGTGTTGATGGTTTGTTTTTGCTGCACCGTGTTCGCACAACCGACCAAGAAGGAAGCACAGAACCAAAAGTTGCTCGAAGCCGCTGCCGCCAAAGGAAAGCCGGTGCCGACGGAAAGCACGGTCAGGAATAACGTGAGCGCACAGGCAGTCCTGATTCCTCAGGTTGACGCGCGCCGTATATTCGGTCGTGAAATCGCTAATCGCTACGCGGTGATTGAGTTGAACGTGGGCAACAAAAGCTCTGACGCCGCGCTGATTATCCACGGGGTCTTCATCGACTACAGTGGCTGGGCGCTGAGTGGTCTCACTACTCAGGGGCCGCCATTGAGCGCCTCGGGAAGACCCTTCGAGATGTTTCAGTCGACTACAAATTCGAACCACGTGGCCAGCGAAGAATACCGCGTGGTGCGCGACCAGGCGCAGAACGCGTCACTGTTCTCGGGGCGGAGTTGGACCATGCGTGCGCTGACGCTCGCGGCGAGCATTGCAGGAGCTTACCCTTTTGGATTGACCACACTGGAAGTCAAATATTTCAACGCGTTTAGCGGGGTGTTAGTGCCGGGCATTGAAAAATTGTGGCCGGACGGAACGCCGGAGCAACTCCATCGAATTAGCGACTACGGTTATAGGACGAACAAGGTGATTCCAAAGGAGAGCGCGGAGATCATCATCTGTTTTTTTCCCATTGAGCGGTTCCTGACCCCAGGCTTTCGTAATCTTTTCCTGAAGTCACCGGCGCTTTTCTTTGCGCCGCTCCAGATGCTGGCGGACAAAAAACTCGACAAGGACGTGACGAGTCTCCTAAAGACTATCGACAAAGATCTTGATCGGGACGAATTAGCTAAAGCGATGCCTTGCTATGTTCGTATCGCGAGGGAAATTGATTATAAGGCAGTCGCAGGGGACGTGCTACGTGAGGAGTTGAATAGAAATGCGATCAACGGTTGTCTGAATGTGTTCGGACTTACGAAGCCTGATGCTAATGGCAAGATCGATTTGATTGGAGCTTCGACGGGTTCCGTTTCCGAAGAGACTAAGAATAAGTTCGCTAACTTTTTAGCGCTCGATTTCATCACTCATATGAGCCTTAATAACGTTAGTGTGACTGTTGATGGGGTTATGACACTCGACACCAGCTCCATGGCACCCAAACTCGAAAGCCTGAAGTTTGACTCCGCGGATTGTGGTGATGACCGGAGGCCATGTTTTTGGTCCGACTTGGCATCCGATACCGGGACTCGTACGGGAACAATCCTTGGCTCTTACCTGACCGGCGGGACGATAGAAATCGCGGAGGCGACTGATCTCGGCCTCACGGACGTGATTACAGTCCCCGAGGGATCGAGCGACCAACTGCTGAATTTCTCTTTCAAGCTGACCAAGCCGGTTCCCACCGGAAAGAAGATTTATTTCAAAGTTACCAAGCCGGTAGCAGGGGTCGCCGCCCTTAATGCCGAAGCCCTGGAAAGCCGCCAACTGGAATACGTGGTCAATGGACCGGTGATCACCGAGATCCAATTTAACCAAACTACGTCGATACTGACGCTCAATGGCGAAGGATTCGGTGCCGCGCCGTCAACGCTGGCCATCAAGCTCCATCCGCCCAGCGGCGCTGACCTGGACTTAAAGCCTCTGGTGGATTCGTCTTCGACTGACAAGTTGCTCGTATTTAGGATTCCAGCCGCAAGCTTAACAACCGCGGGCTGTTGGAAGGTCCAGGTTTCCATTGGCACTCAGCCGGTGCTCATGCCGGAGAAGAACGGCGTTCTGGTAGCACCTACGCTCAACACGCCAGCAACGCTCGACGCGACCACTCCGACCGCGAAAAAGATCATAGTTACGGGTACAGGACTGGATAGCGTCGATTGCACCGGGGGAGCGCTAAGTTACACGCTCGTCAACACCGCCGACGAGAGCAAGACGTTCAAGCTTGAGAAGGACGCCTCGTCGGACTCGACAAGCGTGAAGTTCGCGCTGCCTTCGCTGGCTACCGCCGGAACCTGGAAAGTGAAGGTGCTGTTCGACGGCAAGCCCTTAACGGAGATTAGCCTAACGGTACCGTAGGCCAGGGCGATCCGGAAACAGACCTTCGATTTGGGGCTGACGATGAATGCATGAAGTCGTGCCGAGGTCATGCGAGAGCAACTCTGTCGATAATTCGTCGCAGACGAGCCGTGATAAGCGACCAGGCTCACCTCTCATCAATCGCCACGTACGGTACGTTGCGCGGTCCGACGTACTCGGCGCGCGGGCGAATCAGTTTGTTGTCCGCGTATTGTTCGAGGATGCGCGGCCACCACCATCGGACGCTCTTCGACGTGTTCTTTCATCGCGCCGTTACCAATCGTCGGGCGCGGTTAACCTGGAAGTCAGTAATCGTAACCCCCTGACCCAAACCAGCGGCTCACGCAGCCTCGCATTGTATTCGGTCGCTGGTGCTCACGTGCATGGTCACGACAAAGACCCGGTGGAGGCCCCAAATGTCAAAGAAAAAAACTAATCCCATCATCAGCGCACTCACGGCGGTCGCGAGAAGAATCGCCGGCTGGATTGAACGCTTCCTCAACTGGCTGGTCAACACGCGAATCATCAAGTGGCTCGACTCGATTGCGGATTGGATTAGAAAGTTTCTGCGGGTCGCCCATCTGGTGCGTTTCAGTTTCTGGATCTCGGTGCTTGGCTCTGTGGCGCTGTTTGCGACCAGCCAATCATCCGAGATTCTGCGCGTGATTGCTGAAGATTCAGAGCACAGGCTGGTCATGTTTACGGTCTCTGTATTTGTTCTCTCGCTGATGTCCTGGTACTGGGCCCGCGCGCTGATCTACAGATTTGACCCGGCGACACTTGATCTTCCCAGACGTGAACCGGAAGCTATTGCCGCGCGTTGGCTGCCGAGAGTGTGCGGCCTGATCCCGTTCGTCGGCATCGGATATGCCCTCTGGCACGCGGCCCATCCGCCAGGGTTGAATCCTCACGATGAAGGCTACCGATGGTTGATGATTCTCTTCTGGCTCGATCTGGCTGAGGGTCTTCTCGTCGGCGTTGGCTTGTACTTTCGTCACCAGGTCGCTAAGGGTCTTCGCTCGCGCTTCTCCACACTCTGGCCTGAGAAAGTTAAGAGCGACGGCGCAACCGGACTGACAGATTTGCCCACGATCACCTGGGTCATTCTCTTGTCGACGGTGCTGTTTTCCGTGGTCCTTTTCATTATCTTCACGACTTCGACGGGCCAGATACAAGTCGCTGGCTGGTTCGCTCCAGCTGCGCTGGTCTTGCTCTCCGTCGCCGCCTGGATAGCCTTCGGCAGTTTCTTCGTCGTCTATTTTGGCAAGCTCATTCGGCTGCCGATTCTCACGCCGCTTTTATTGCTGGCACTTCTCTTCAGCTATTTCAATTGGAACGATAACCACGAAATCCGCCGCTTCGATCAGGCCATTACAACCAAGCCGCAGGATTTTGATAGGGCCTTTCAGGCGTGGTGGGACGCACGGGCAGATAAGGACAACTACAAAAATCGTCCTTATCCGGTTTTCATCATCACGGCGGAAGGCGGGGGGATCACCACTGGATATCTCACGGCCACTGTGCTGACAGCTATTCAGGATCGCGCGCCGGCTTTTGCGCAGCATGTCTTTGCGATTAGCAGCGTTTCAGGTGGGAGCATCGGCTCGGCGGTCTATGCCGGTTTCGCGACCAGGTGTACGAACAACCTGCCGGCGGATAAGCTGCCGCTCCCCTGGAAGAACAGGCGCAGCGGCCCTCTGCAAAACAGCGCGGATGCGGTTCTCAGAGACGATTATCTCTCGCCGCTGCTCTCGGCCCTTCTCTATCCGGACTTGGTACAAAGGTTCCTGCCCCTGGCGATCAATCGTTGGGATCGCGCTCGCGCGCTCGAAGAGAGATTGGAAACCTCGTGGGTCAACCACGCCACCTGCGACGGCGCCACGCCCTTGGGCACGAGAGATTTGTCGCAGTCCTTCTATGATTTCTTCGGCAACTTCCCCCGCAGCTCAACTCCGGCGATCTTCTTCAACACGACCAGCGTGGAAACCGGAGAGCGCATGTTTGTCACCAATCTTCTGCCGCGCAACCCACATTTTGATACGCTTCCCGCGCTCGCTGATGTCAACAATACTTTCAATCTACCCTTCAGCAGCGCGGCATGTCTGAGCGCGCGCTTTCCCGTCGTCACACCTGCCGGTTTTGTCACAGCCGGCGGACACAAATTTCGCTACGATGACGGTGGCTACTACGAAAACTCCGGCACGGCCACCGGCTATAACATCCTGATGTCGCTGCAAGTGGATGGGCACAGTCTCTACGACTCTTTGCTACAGATGCGCCTCCAGGGCGGCAAGACCGCGACCATCATCCCCATCATCATACGCATCGGATTCCCCCTGCCTCAGACGCGGAACCCCACGCAAGAGATCAACGATTCGTCTGCGGCGGAGAGGGCAAAATACAAAGGAACGGGCCTCAACGAGATCATGTCTCCCATCAGGACGCTTTTGAATACGCGCGGCGCGCGCCGCAACGACGCGGTGCGACAAATGCAAACGGCCATTCAGAACTTGCAAGGCCCACAAACGGGAGATCGACCCGACTGTTCGCTCGGCTGCATGTTCAGCTTTGAACTGAACTCGTCGAAGGTGGCACTCCCGCTGGGTTGGTTACTCTCGATCAAATCCCGCTGCGCTATACAGAAACAGGTCGGGTCGGTGAGCCAAGCGTGTGACAACGGAGAGGACGATCCGAACGAGCCAAACAGGGAGCACCTTCAGGCCATCATTGACTTGCTGGCAACGAAACAGCCGTGAACCCGAGACCAGATCCTGCGGCACCCTGGTTTCTGATTGATCTCTACTGTGGCAAGGGAGCAGTAGACTACCCCGTCACCGCTCATCAATCGGCACGTACGGCACGTTGCGTGGCCCGACATATTCAGCGCGTGGGCGAATCAGTTTGTTGTCCGCGTACTGTTCGAGGATGTGAGCCGTCCAACCACTGATGCGACTGATTGCAAAGATCGGTGTGTATAAATCAAGCGGGATTCCCATCGAGTAGTAAGTCGAAGCTGAATAGCAGTCCACGTTCGGCAGCAGACCCTTCTCGCGCTTCATCACTTCTTCAACCTTCGCGGTCATGTCGTACCACCTGGTGTCGCCTTTACGCTCGCCCATCTCTTTCGAAAACCGGCGCAGGTGTGTAGCGCGCGGATCTTCAGTACGATAGACGGCGTGACCAAACCCCATGATCTTTTTCTTCTTCGCCAAAGCGTCTTTGATGTAGCTTTCGACGTTATCGACGCTGCCGATTTCGAGCAGCATCTTCATCACGGCAGTATTCGCACCGCCATGCAGCGGACCAGAAAGCGCGCCCAGCGCAGCGGTCACGCAGCTATACATACCCGCCAGGGTGCCGGCGACTACGCGCGCGGAAAATGTCGACGCATTCAATTCGTGATCGGCTTGTAGAATCAGGGCAACGTCCAGAACGTGGGCGTCAAACTCGTCGGGCATTTCACCGGTGAGCATGTAAAGAAAATTCGTGGCGATACTGAGATTTGGCTTTGGCGCAATCGGATCAAGATCATTGCGTGCTCGATCCATCGTAGCCACGACCGTCGGAAACCTGGCCGTCAAGCGGGTGGCAACTCGGATACTTGTCTCGCGCGAAAGGTCGCGTGACTCCTCGTCGAAAAGCGCCATAGCCGAGACCACGGTGCGAAGCGAGTCCATTGGTTCAGCACCCGCCGGAACGCGCGCGTACATTCCTTTGATCAATTCAACGATTTCGTCCGGAAGTTGATAAGACACCGCGAGGTTTCTTCTAAGTTCATCGAGCTCGGCGCGCTTTGGCAGGCGTCCGTTCCACAGCAGGAACACAACTTCTTCAAAGGTGGATTTCGTGGCCAGGTCATGAATATTAAGACCTTGATAAATCAGCTCGCCCTTTTCACCATTAACATCGCCAATTGACGAGGCGGCAGCTATGACCCCTCTGAGCCCGGTCGACACCGCGCCTGCCGCCGCGCTCTCCTTCGCTTTGTCCATTATTTGCGTCCCCTGAAGTTTCGAATGAATTGAAGATAGCAAAGAGGTTTCCGCGTGACAAGCGAACGCTTATCGCGCGGAACAAGGGGCAGTAGCCCGACCGTCAGGGAGGGCTCAGTCGTGGTCATCGCGATCTGAGACCAGCATGAGCGCGTCTCCACGCTCGGCCCCCAGGATGCTAGCTGCAGAAGAGTTTTGGGCTGCGATTTCCAGAAAGCCGGCGCTCCCAAAAACGCAAAACAGTTCGTTGTTGCTCGCTCCACCGTCCGCGAAAAACTCTCGCAGCGAAGATACCTCATGACCATTGACCACCAGCTTCGCGCCGTCGAGCCCGTCGCTGCCAAGGTCATCGCGGGTAAGATTGGTGATGCAGTTGCCGAAGCGATCGATATGAATAATGCTCGCCTCTGTCACACCCTTATCTACTGTCCTGGGCTTCAACGATTCGAGCCGAACCAGGTCGTCGATCACCGGGCCGAGTTCTTCCGGCGCAACTCCGGTGGAAAGCGCGCCCGCAACCGGCGCAAATACGTCGCGTCCATGAAAGGTGCTGCTGACCGGCGCGCGAAAGAACTTGTCATTAGTCAGATGGATCGCGCGAGAGTTCTCTTCGCGTTCACAAACCCAACTGAAAACACCGTTGTCAGGTCCAACAAAGATTTGATTTGCGCACTCGATTAGGATTGGCCTTCGATCCGAACCCACTCCCGGGTCGACTACTACGACATGAATAGTGTCGGCGGGAAACTCTTTGTAAACGCCAAGCAGGTTGAAAGCGGCGGCGCGAATGTCCTGAGGTGGCGTTTCGTGGGTGATATCAACGATGTTCGCGGCGGGGTTGATTGAGAGAATCGTCCCCTTCATCGCGCCCACGAAATAATCCTGCGAGCCAAAGTCCGTAAGGAGGGTGATGATTGGCATGATTCGGTTCCACCACAAAGATATGAAAACACAAATTAGCCGCAGATAAACGCGGATTCACGCAGATCAGGACAAAGTTATCAGCGTAAATCCGCGTGCATCCGCGGCTGATCTTAACCTCGTGTCTGCTTGATGGGACGACGTGACCTCGCTGCTTATTGAAAGTTTGCGTCGCCGGCCGTGCGAATGCGCAATTGCTGGCCCTGATAGAGGTGGATGTCCTTGCCGCGCTCGCTAAGAACTCCGGCGGTGCCGACTCCGGCGCCAATTGTCGCGCCCACCGCGGCGCCGGATCCACCACCGAAGATCGCGCCCAGGACGGCGCCGATGCCCGCTGCGGCACCGACTTTTTTCACGTCGCTCTTGGTAGAATCGCTTCCCTGCACGCCACCTTCCGTGTCGACTTTGCCTACACCCTGACTACCACCGCCCGGAATGACCTCGATTACCTGGGCGCTGAACTTTGACGAGCGGCCGTCGGGCATTCGTATTTCGTCAAACGAAAGCTGCAACTGCGCGGTCCCCTTTGCTTTGCCCGGACGCTTCACCTGTACTACCTGTCCCTCGATTGTGGCGCTCTGGTATTCCTTCGGCTCGAGCACCTTTGCCTGGAAACGATCGCCCTTCTGCGAGGCATCGGTCGAAAGATCGCTCAGCAGTTCGATCAGCATGATCGTGTCGCGCGGAATCGCGTCAGTACCGAGCTGCGTTTGAGGCTGAGGTTGAGACTGGGGTTGAGAATCGACGGGCTTATTCTGATCGGTGGGATAGCTGACCGTCGAGTCTTCCGTTTTGGGTTTCAGCTCGGCCGGTATGCTCGAGTCAAATGGCTTGCGATCATAGCCCGCGTTGTACCCGACCTCGAATCCCTGCTGATAGCCGTCGCGATATTCTTCGACCGTTCCGTATGTCGAGTTGTAGGCGCGATCGCCCTGCTCGTATTCCTTCTTGTTGCGAAATTCGCGGGCGGCGTTGTTGGCGAGATCGCTGACGCCGGCTTGATAACCGTCGGAATAGCCGGTGCGATAGCCGCGCATGATGGCGGTCGCCTGGGGATCCTGCGCATCGACCGCCACCGCAAACAGCGGAACAGTCAAAACCGCAACCACGAGGCCAACAGCGAGGAAAAGCCTCAAAACAAATCTAAGATTCTTCATCGTCTAACCTTTCCCGCCCGATCCAGGATCGGTGCGTTCGAAAGGGAGAGCTTTCGTCTCGGAGCTCTGCTGGATGACTCCGACTCGAAACTTCAAAATGCTAACACCGAGTCCGGGCAGTAACAACCACGGCGCTTGACGCTCCCGAGGGTGCAACCTAGACTCGGAAGTCGCACCAGGTTTCAGATGCAATCAAGTAGAGGGCAGTTGTCACGCGGCTTAACGGCGTTTAGAGTACCAACTTTAGTTGGGCTTTTCCGCGACTAAGTAAGGCCCGACTAAAGTCGGTACTCTAAACACCTCTCACGAACGATGCGCAGAGTCTATCTCGATCATAGTGCCACCACGCCGGCCGATCCACGGGTCATCGAGGCGATGCTGCCTTACCTGACGGAAAAGTTTGGTAACGCGTCGAGCGTCCACTTGTTCGGTCAGGAGGCGCGCGCCGCAGCCGATCGTGCCCGGCGCCAGGTCGCGGCCCTGATTGGCGCGCGCGCGAACGAGATTGTCTTCACCTCCGGCGGCACTGAAGCCAACAACCTGGCGATTCGGGGCATTTGCGAAGTGATTGAATCGCATGGCCGCCACATTATTACCTCTTCGATTGAACACCCATCAGTTCGCGGCGTCCTCGAATCGCTGGAAAAGCGCGGCTGGGTCGTGACCAGCTTGCCGGTTTATGACGACGGGATCATCCGCCTGGAAGATGTGCGCCTGGCCCTGCGACCGGACACGGTCTTGATTAGCGTGATGATGGCCAACAACGAGATCGGAACGATACAACCCATCAGCGAACTCGGCGAGATGGTTCGCGAAGAGCGCAAGCACGGCCATCCGTATCTATGGTTTCATACTGATGCGGTGCAGGCGGCTGGACGCATTTCGATCGACGTTGGATCGCTCGGCTGTGATTTGTTATCGCTGTCGGCGCATAAAGTCTATGCGCCAAAAGGCGCAGGTGCGCTTTACCTCCGTCGCGGCGTGCGGTTAGCGCCTCAGCAAGTTGGTGGTCATCAGGAGCGAGAACGGCGAGCCGGCACAGAGTCAATCGCCAACATCGTAGCCTTCGGGGCCGCGGCGGAATTGGCCGCGCGCGAATTACCCAAGCGCAACGAACACACCCGGCGTCTGCGCGATCGATTTGAGAAGTTGGTTCTACAGTCCATCGATGACATCGCCGGCAACGGAAACAGCGAGCACCGCCTGCCACATCTATCGAACATTTCATTTCGCTTTATCGAAGGCGAGGGTTTGTTGATTCATCTCGACATGCAGGGCATCGCTGTTTCAACTGGATCAGCCTGTTCGTCAGGAACGCTCGAGCCTTCCCCGGTAATCCGCGCTCTCGGCCGGAACGAAGAGCTCGCGCGTGGCGCAATTCGCTTCAGCTTTGGCAAAGACAACACCGACGAAGAGATCGATTACGTAGTGGAAGCTTTGCAGCGCGCAGTGGAAAGCTTGCGCAAACTCTCGCCCTTATCTCGCCAAACGGTCGCGATGAGCTAGTGTTTGTGCCAGGTAAAACCGATCCACGAAACACACGAAGCGGATTGGATTCTGTTCGTGCGTTTTCGTGTGATTTCGTGGATCGTTTTCTCCAGGCGGAGAAGGAAGCACGAAACCGAAATTAGGACGATGCCCGTGAGTTAGCCACCTTGTCGTACTCTGAAATCTTCAAAGATCACATCGCGAATCCGCGCAACGTGGGTGAACTCTCAGACGCAAACGCGGTCGCTGAAGAAACAAATCCGGTCTGCGGCGATCGCCTGCGCTTGAGTCTGCGCATACGTGATGGCCGCATCGAGACTGCGCGATTTCTCGCCTACGGCTGCCCACCGACGCTTGCCAGCGGTTCTGTGCTTGCGGCCATGCTCGAAGGAATGACCATTGAAGAAGCTATGAAGTTGGAGCGGAAGGAAATAGTGAACGCCCTTGGAGGTCTGCCGTCCCGAAAGCAGCATGCAGCAGCTTTGGCGATCGAAACGCTCCGGAAGGCAATTGCAAAAGGCCGACTAGTTAGGACTCACTAGCCTTGATCGGGTCGCCGTTGCCGGCGATGGTTGGGCTTTCTTGTGAAACTCGGGCCCGCAGTACTTCCTGGGCTCCTGCCCGATGATGAATGTTCTGGTGCGAATCACGGGACAACTGTCGACCGCAATCAGACCGGTTGCCGGATCGATGTCGAGGGTGATTGTGCCCTGCAACTTTGGCGCGGAATCACCAGCATAGAACTCGCGTGAATCGTTCTTCGATCGCGCTTCGCTTTTCGGCGTGGGCTTTGTTCGTGGCGGTTCAAGTGGCAGAGGCTCTGGAAGTTTAGCCGGTGCCGTCTGTGGAGTTGTGCTGTTTTCATCACCGTCAGTTGCGGCAGAATCCCTGGCCATGTCATCAGTCGGCTCTGTGCTTTCCGAACCAGGCAGAGTGCCATTGATAAAGAGTTCTCCCCGCTTGCTGGTTGCATCGGCCTTAGCGAGTTGACCTGTAGCCGGATCAATATCGGCCTGCTGAATGCCTTCGGGCATCGGCCAATCTCCCGTCCATTCCGGGTGAGTATTTAGTGCAGTGGTCATGAAGTCCGCCCAAATCGGCAGCGCTGACGCCGCGCCCGTCAAACCCAACTGCGACCCGTCGTCGAATCCCACCCATACGACGCAAACCAGATCCGGCGTATAGCCCACGAACCAACCATCGCGTGAGGTCCCGGTCTTGCCGGCTACGTTGAATTTGAACCCTCGCGCGCGGATGGGCGCGCCCGTCCCGCGGTTGACCGCGTCCTTCATGAACGAAGTCATGACATAAGCAATCTCAGGACGCAGCACTTCGTTCTTCTGCGCTGTGGGTTGAGCTATGGTTGTGCCGTTTCCGGTCGTTATGCGATCGATAGCCAGGGGCGTGGTACGAGTTCCATTCGCGGCAAACGCGGTGTAGGCGGAAGCGATCTGTAGAGGCGTCGCTTCGGCCGTACCCAGGGCCATTGCGGGATAAGCACGTGCGACGCGCGGCAGTCCAGCTTTCGCCGCCAGGTTCATCACGCGTCCGATAGTCACTTCCATCGCCACATCAACAGTGACGACGTTGAGACTGTGCACCATCGCGTCGCGCAACGTGACCGGCTGCATCGAGTACTTGTCGCCCATGTTGCCCGGCGAGTATTCCTGGTTGTCGTAAGCGAACGTCTTCGGCTCGTCTTTGTAAACCGTGGCGGGCGTGATCACGCGCGGGACCGGATCATAGGCTGTGTTTAGTGCGGTCGCATAAACAAATGGTTTGAAAGCCGAACCGGGCTGCCTCAGCGCCTCGGCGCGGTTAAGCTGACTCTTGGAATAGTCGCGCCCTCCCACCATAGCCACAATCTCGCCGGTGTGTGCGTTCATCGCCACCAGCGCCGCTTGAACTGTTCCCTCCGGAGCACGCTTCGCCTCAATCTTGTCCAGCGACGCCAGTTGTTTGGTAACCGCGGCGTAGGCCGCGCGTTGCAGATCCATATCGACTGACGTGTAAATCCGCAGGTGGTCGGCGCCTTGTCCGGCGATCAAATCACCGAGTTGATTCTGGACATAGTCGGCAAAGTACGGCGCGTCAGAGATGTCTATGCGCCCCTTGGCGGGCGCCAGCTTCAACTCGACATCTTCAGCCTGTCTCGCCTCGTCCGGCGTGATGGCAGCGGTCTCAGCCATCGATTCGAGCACTTGATTGCGGCGCGCGCGGGCGGTGTCGCCGTCGCGATACGGGTTATAGCGATTCGGACTGCGAATAATTCCGGCCAGAAAGGCCGACTCCGGCAAAGTCAAATTCGTGACGTCCTTATTGAAATATGCGCTCGCGGCTTCGCCAAAACCATTGATCGAAAAGCCGGACTGTTGTCCCAGATAGACTTGATTACAATAGAGCGCGAAGATCTCCTCCTTCGAAAGACGGGTTTCCAGGATGACCGACATGTAAGCCTCGGCGACTTTGCGTTTCAGCGTCCGCTCTGGCGACAAGAGCAAATTCTTGACGAGTTGTTGGGTAATGCTCGAGCCGCCCTGCCGTGACAGCGGCGAGTTCGGATCGCTGTCGTAGCGTCGCAGCAGCGCGCGCATGATGCCTCGAATGTTAACGCCGTGATGCTCAAAGAAAGAGCGATCTTCGGTGACCGTAATCGCCTTGACCAGATGAGGTGGCAAATCGTTAAACCCGATCACTCTTCGCTTCGCCCGCTCGCGGCCGGTCACGGAGCTAATTAATTCAGGTTCAAGCTGTGCTTTATCGATGCGCTGGCTGTTACCGTTGCTGGTAATAGCAGCGATGGATTTTCCGCCGCGAGCGAATTGAACTTGTAGCGGTTCGAAGGGATGCGCGTTGTCCAGCATCGAATCCTGACCGGGATCGATTTCTATCGTCGCTCCGTCGATGACATAACGCCCACGGGCGCTCTCACCCTGCTGACCACGCTCGACATATCCGGAGCGTTTCAAATACGCGAGCAGCTCGTCCTGCGAAATATTTTGCCCGGCCCGGATCTGTTTTGGCGCCGCGTAAATGCCGGCCGAGCGGGTGAAGACCTCGCCTCTCAGCAGGTGGTCGATGCGGCCGGAGAAAACGATCCAGTAGTAAACAAAGACCCCAACGACGGCCAGCGCGATGAGTACCATCGGAATAACAACATACGGTCGCAGGAGAAATCTCAGAAGGGTGCGGAGAAAGCCGGGCTGAGGCTCTTCGTAGCGAACTATACGTGGTGGGGGCACACGACCGCTCCGATTGACGCGGGGAATGTAATCTTCTGGTGGACGCCGAATTCCCATTAGAAACAAAGTAACGCTCTCGGCCAGGGGGGACGCCGTCATCCCAGATGCTAAACACTTATGAGCAAGCTGTCCACTATCAATTGACACCGCGCTTCGCTTTGGTAGACTTGGCGGCGACTTCTCCGTCAGCGATAGCCCCGATGCCGGTTGCGTTAAGCTGGCTGGAATCAATCATCCGAATGAAAGGAATCCCCCAAATGAAAGTCAGACTGGCTGGACTTTTCGCGCTCTGCTGCGCGCTCACTTTGGTTGCTTCTTTTTTGAACTCACCCGAGAGCCAATCTACCAAAGCTTCAAGTGACGCCTTGTCACAAGCTGAACAGGATCTGCTGAAAGAAATCAATCTGGCGCGGGCCAACCCCAACGTGTACGCTACGTACCTGGAAGGCCTGAAGCCCCTCTTTAGTGGCAAGTTGTACACTCGTCCGGGCCACGGGGCATTGACGACTGAAGAGGGTTGGAGCGCCGTCGAAGAGGCGATCAAGTTCCTTCGCGCCGCCAAACCACAGGGTCCTTTTAACGTGTCCAATGGCCTGCGTCTCGCGGCCCTGGCGCACTGCGCGGATCAGAGTGGAATCGGAACCACGGGTCACAAGGGGGGAGGCGGGCTTATTGAAGATCGCGTGAAGCCCTTTGGCAGGTGGCAAGGCGCAATCGGTGAGAACCTTTCCTACGGCGACGAATCCGCGCGCGAAAGAGTTTTGACCTGGCTCATTGACGACGGTGTCGCAAGTCGCGGGCACAGGAAAAGGCTTCTGAGTGCGGATTACAGGGTTGCCGGAGTTGCGTGTACCTCCCATCCGGAATTCGGTAAGATGTGCGCGCTTACGCTCGCCGGTAGTTTCGTCGATTCTGCCGCGGCAAAACCTGCGACGAGCAATCAAAACAAATCAACTGGCAAAACAAATACTAATAAAAGTAAGACGAACACTAATAAGAGTAAGACGACGGGTAAACCGCCCTCGCTCTAGGAACCGAGTGGCAATTGAGATTGGTTCCCTGGCATCACCCAATTAGCTGGACCGGTTTCCGGTTCGAAGAAAATAAGAGAGGCTTTCCGAGTGAAAACCCGGAAAGCCCTTTCACTTGGTCGGGACGCCGAGATTCGAACTCGGGGCCTCACCCACCCCAAGGGTGCGCGCTACCAGGCTGCGCCACGTCCCGTCAAAGCCTTTTCAGTATGAACGCAAACCATCCGATGTCAAACCCGCGGATCAGAACTTTATCGTTTCCGCTTGGCTTGAGTTGAAGCGATGCCAGCCTCGCCTTCGTCCAGCAGGTCAAGTAACTCGCGAAGCTGTTTGGCGATCTGGATAAGCTGTGCACGCTGGTCGTCAGTTGCGGATCCAATCGGCGCCGAGCTGGATGCTGTGCTTGATGTTGAGTTGGGGGGAGCGCTGAATCGTGCGGCCAAAGAAGGGGGCCGCTGCAGACTGCGAGCCGGTGTCTTTGCAGAGGTCGACTGTCCGCCGTCGCGACCAGGTCCTCGTATTTCGCCAGCCAGCTTTTTCTTCGCACCGGCGATCGTGTACTGCTCGTCGTAGAGTAACTCTTTAATCCGTAGCGCCATTTCCACGTCGCGGCGGCGGTACGTCCGCTGTCCCGCGCGGTTCTTCTGTGGCGCCAGCATCGGAAATTCTGTTTCCCAGTAGCGCAGGACATGTGCCTGCACCCCGGCGATATCGCACACTTCGCCGATCTTGAAAAAGAGCTTTTCAGGGATTGGGGCGGCGGATGGGCTCATGCTCATAGAAAAGAGAAGAGAAGAAAACTCCTTGGGCGTCGCCGGGCCGACTCATTAGTGCCAACGCGAACTGAGGCGAATGTTACCTGCGCGGATATTTCGGTGTCAACAGTTACATTTAAGGGGCCGGAGCTCAGTTGAGAGATTAAACGTGAAATCTCAGGTTGTAAGATCGGTAACATGTGGATCTCGAAGTTACCAAGGGGGTCATTCTTTTTGCCCTTCCCCGATAGACGCAACGAAGTCCCTTAGCTATAATCGCGCGTTATCCAGTAAAGCCCGGCGTCCTTTCGGAGGTTAAATACCAAAAGTGCCTGCATTCGCAACCGGATTCCGCCTTGCCACGCGTCTGGACGAGGTAGGTTTTTCCGATATTGTGCAGATTCGCAACCGGGTTATGGAGCTGCGCGCGAAGGGCGCGACGGTCTATCAGTTCGAGGGCGGAGAGCCATATCGTCCTACTCCCGACTATGTCAAAGAAGCCATCAGCTTCGCCGTACGAGATAACAAAACCCGCTACGCACCTTCGTCAGGGATACCCGAATTGCGGCGCGCGATTGCTGACAAGCTCCAGAATCGCAATCGCATCAGAGTCAGCGAAGAAAATATCATCGTGGTCAACGGCGGCATGCAAGGGTTGTTCGGCGCGTTTCAGTCAGTAGTTAATCCGGGAGACGAGGTCCTAATCTTTTCCCCCTACTGGACTCCGATAAAGGATCTGGTAGCGCATTGTCAGGGGCGTCTGGTTCTGGTACCGACTGACGAAGCTCGCGCCGACGGTTTTCCGGAGACTTTGGCTCGTTACTTCACCGAACGGACACGCGCGCTCTACTTCAACACGCCCATGAATCCCTCGGGGGTGGTGTTCTCGCGATCGGAAACTGAGGAAGTAGCTCGCTTCGCGATCGACCGCGACTTGATCGTGATCGCCGATGAAGCTTATGAAGACATTGTCTATGATGGCGAGCACGTTTCGATCGCTTCATTGGCAGGAATGCTCGAGCGCACGATCACCACGTTCACGCTCTCGAAATCGTATGCGATGACCGGCTGGCGCCTCGGTTACGCGGTCGCGACCGAGCCGTGGATGAGCGGCTTATCAAAAGCCACACTCTATTCGTCCAATGGCGTTTCGACGCCGACGCAGTGGGCCGCGCTCGCGGCGTTTACTACTGCCTCGGATTTTCTGGAAACGTCGCGCGTCGCTTATCGTGAGCGGCGCGATTTGCTGTTAGCAGGTCTTAACGAACTCGACTTGACCTGCGCGATGCCGGCCGGGGCCTTCTATGCTTTCCCGGACGTCGCCCGCATCAGCAAGGACAGCCGCGAAGCGTCGGAAGTCTTGCTCAGCCGGGCCCAGGTCGCTACGGTACCGGGCGTAGTCTTTGGCCCGCAGGGCGAAGGTCATGTGCGCTTTTCTTTTTCCACTTCGATCGAAACGATCGAAGCCGGCCTGGACTCAATGCGCCGTAATCTCTGATGGGTTGCTGACTAAGATGCTCGATCCGTCAGCGGTAAGAGCCATCCACGAAATCATACGAAATAACTCGAAATAGGATCTGCTTAGTGTCGTTTAGTGTGGTTTCGTGGATCGTTGTCCAGTTCTAAGCACAGGTTTAGAGTTCAGTTTTGGTTGGTACTATTATCGGGGCTGATCTCATGAACGAATTCGACTTCATTCGCCGGCTTCGCGAACAAACAGGATCGCGAAAGCACTCGGCCCGCCTCGTCACCGGAATCGGCGATGATGCTTCCGTCGTGAATCAGGTAGCCAAACGCGATCTGATTGCCACAACTGACTTGCTGATAGAAGGAGTCGATTTCCACCGCGATGCAGCACCCGCGCGCATGCTTGGCCACAGGGCCCTCGCAGTCTCTCTCTCAGACATCGCCGCGATGGGCGGCCGGCCATTCTGGTCGCTGCTGTCAATCGGAATGCCCGTAGAGACGTGGCGCGACAACTTCAAAGACGAATTCTTCGAAGGTTACTTCGCGCTTGCCGATCAGTATGGAGTGACTCTGGCAGGCGGAGATATATCGGAAACCAAAGCCGGAATCGTGATCGACTCAATCGTGCTGGGCGAAGTCGCAAGCGGTGCGGCAGTGCTGCGCTCTGGTGCGCACCCCGGCGATCAAATTTATGTGACGGGAACTCTCGGCGGCGCCGCGGCAGGTTTGAAGTTGATCGAGATGGGGGCGCGCCTCGGTGAAGGTGGGCTTTCTTCCCTTCCCCGAGCCGGACAACGGGGCACTAGCCCGACCGTTAGGGAGGGCTCCGAGTCAGAACCGGGAGCGGTAGCGACCGGGTTAGCCGGTGACCCACAGAACTCCGAGATCAAAGCGATAGAGAGCTTACTCCTGCGCCAACTGCGCCCCTCGCCGCGCGTTGGTTGGGGGATCGTGCTGGGCGAAGAGAGGCTCGCCGGCGCCATGATCGATATCAGCGACGGCTTGTCTTCCGACCTCAATCATCTTTGCGAGGAGAGTCAGGTCGGAGCGCTGATCGACTCTGCGTCGGTGCCGATAGCCAAAGACTTAACCAGACTGTGCGGCCGCCGCGCGCTTGATCCGTTAATGCTGGCTCTGCATGGAGGCGAAGATTTTGAACTGCTGTTTACCGTGCGACCCGACGATGTTGCGCGCCTGCCTAAGCGAGTAGACGGCGTGGCTATCGCTCGGATTGGCGAGGTCACCGATCAGCCGGGCATTATTCAAGTTGCCGAAAAGAATCGCGTCTGGGATTTGCCGCCCCATGGCTTCGAGCATTTCGGGGGGAAGTGATTACCGACTTGATCTCGGTGGTTCTGAATATCCGTGTAACGAAATCTCATGCCAGTGGGATAAGGGCAGTGTCGAATGAAGGTACTTTGAATAGAATCGTATCTTGATAGCCGCCGCGTTCAGCGTCCTCTGTAGCTTCAAAGGCATCATCGCCGACGCCGATTATCTTTTCTTCGGATTCATCAATGGCGACCCACTTGTTCTCGTACTTCTCGAGTTGTGCGGAAATTGTTGTTAAGTCCATCGGCAAGCGTCTCCAGTTGCCAGAATTATCGCCCCACTTGAGAAGATGTGTAAAGGCCAATGCTGGGATACGGCTAATACGCCTCCCTCACGGTCGGGCTACTGCCCCGGACGGTGGAGTCGTGACTTGACGGCGTTTAGAGTACCAACTTCAGTTAGGTCTTTTCTCTCTTAACAAAAACCCGACTAAAGTCGGTACTCTGAACACCGCTTAGCAAAGTAGGACACCACTGCCCCAGACGCTCTGTTTGACTCGCCCTCAGTCCTTTCTTAGACTCGCATCCAATGCTCCGCATCCACAACACACTCTCCGGTCAGCTCGAAGAATTTCGCCCGATGGTCGAAGGCGAAGCGAGATTCTATTACTGCGGCCCGACCGTCTGGGACTATGGCCACATCGGAAATTTTCGCTCGGCGATCGCCGCTGATGTTATTCGCCGCTATTTGAAGTTCAAGGGCTGGCGCGTGACACACGTCATGAACCTCACCGATGTCGACGATCGCATCATGGCGAAAGCGCAGGAGAGCGGCGTGGCAATAGATGACTATACCAAGAAATATATCGAAGCCTTCTGGGAAGACTTTGATGCGCTTGGTTGTGAGCGCCCGGAAGTTTCACCACGGGCGACGCAACACATTCCGGAAATGGTTGAGCTGATCGAAAAACTCGAGCAGCGCGATCATGCTTATAAGTCAGACGGCTCGATCTATTACCGGATCAAATCATTTCCCGCGTACGGAAAACTCTCGAAGATCAATTTTGCCGGCAACATCGACGGCGGCAGCGAACGCATCGACACAGACAAGTACGAGAAGGAAGATGCGCGCGACTTTGCTCTCTGGAAGGCGGCAAACGAACTGGACGAACCCGGTTGGGAAGCTAGTATCGGCCGCGGCCGGCCGGGCTGGCACATCGAGTGCTCGGCGATGTCGATGAAGTACCTGGGCGAAACGTTCGACCTGCACCTCGGCGGCATCGATCTGGTTTTTCCGCATCACGAAAACGAAATTGCCCAAAGCGAAGGCGCTACCGGCAAGCAGTTCGTGCGCCACTGGCTTCACTTCGAACACCTCAAAGTCGAAGGCGAGACGATGTCCAAGTCGAAAGGCAACTACTACACCTTTCGCGATCTGATTGCACAGGGTTTCTCCGCGGCCGGCGTTCGCTATTTCCTGCTGAGTGTTCCGTGCCGCAAGCAGCTCAACTTTACTTTTGACGCGCTCAAAGGCGCGGAGAAAACCGTCGCCAGCCTGCGCGACTTTCGCGCGCGATTGGAAGAGGCGAGAACCGAGCCGGGACGCGATGAGACGTTACACTCAGCAACTGAGCAAGCGCTGACAGAGTTTGAAGCGGGCATGGACGACGATCTAAACACGTCGGTTGCGCTCGCCGCCGTTCACGAGCTCACGCGCGAGGTGAACACGGCGCTGGCAAAACGCGGTCTGTGCGAGGAGAACAAGCGGGAAGTCATCGCCGCGATCAAGCGCATTGACAGTGTGCTGAATGTCTTCGGCGATCTACAGCCTCAGATCCTGGACGATGAAATCCAAAAGTTGATTGAAGAGCGCCAGGAAGCGCGTCATCGCCGCGACTTCGACCGTGCGGACGAAATCCGAGACGAGCTCGCCGCGCGCGGTATCATTCTGGAGGACACCAAGGACGGCGTGCGCTGGAAGAGAAAGTAACAGGACCTTCAACGTGGGCTTCCGGCGTTTAGAGTACCAACTTTAGTTGGGCTTTTTCGCGGCAAGAACCCAACTAAAGTTGGTACTCTATACACCGCTACCGTTGCGCGTGCTATCTACAGGCCGGAAGCCGTTCCGACAAACCCATGCCCTTTGTTATCCGAACTCGGCGCAGAAGAGGCTTTCGCATTCGTTATGCGGTGATGGCCCTGGCGGCGGCGATGGTCTTTGGCACAATTGGCTTTCATCTGGTCGAAGGTTGGACGCTTGCCGACAGTCTGTACGTAACAGTGCAGACACTGACGACGGTTGGCTATGGCGACCTACCGCCGCACACCGCCAAGGGACGGGCATTCGCGGTCGTGGTCATGCTAATCGGGGCCGGCGGGGTTGCGCTCTTCGTCTCGACCATAGTTCAATCTGTAGTTCAGTCGGAATTGCTTTCGACTTTTGGCCAGCGGCGCCTTTCGAAAAGAATGAGCAAACTTCGCGATCATTACATCATATGCGGCTCGGGCCGGGTGGGCTCGCACCTGGTGCGCGACCTGCTGCGCGCAAACGAATCGTTTGTCGTAATCGAAAAAGATCAGGAGCTCGCTGCCGACTTCAGCCAGCGCGGCGTTAGTGTGCTGGTCGGCGACGCTACGTTGGAAGAAAGTTTGCGCGATGTTGGCGTCCAGCACGCGCGCGGGCTGGCCGCCTGTCTGCCCAATGATGCTGATAACGTCTACGTCGTGTTGACGGCGCGCGATCTGAATCCGAATTTGAGAATTGTCGCGCGCGCGGCCGAGGAACAGGCGGAAGCAAAACTGTTACGCGCGGGCGCAGATCATGTCGTCGCGCCGACGATCATCGGCGGACACAGAATGGCAGTCGCCCTGACCAAACCGGCGGTAAGCGAGTTCATGGATTCGATCACGGCGAGCGAGCTGGGCCTGGGGTTCGAGCAGGTCGAGGTTGACGCGGCTTCGTCTTTGATCGGAAAAGAGTTGCGCTCGACGCCGATTCGCTCTGAACTCGATGTGGTCATAGTTAGCATCCGCAGGCAAAGCGGCGAAGTATTCTTCAATCCCTCGGCCGAAACCGTGATTGAAGGCGGCGACATTTTAGTCGCGATCGGTCGCGCCGAGTCCTTAACCAAACTGAACCATTTGGCGCGTGGGACTGTGTAGCGCAAGTTGCTAACTTGCGTATTTCTTTTCAGACGTACAATAGTCAAGGATCGCAAGTTGGCAACTTGCGCTACAAATTTTGAGAGTCTTAGTAACCGGCGGCAGCGGGTATCTCGGCACGCACGTGCGTAGTTTCTTCCAGGCCGAAGACTTTTCGCGGCGCTCGCACCTGGACGTGCTGAGTCCGCTCGACGCGGCGAGGGCGGGCGTTTACGAAGTCGTAATTCACCTCGCTGCACACCTGAGCAAGAACCCCGCCGACGCTCACGATTCCTTTCGCACCAATGTCGAGGGCACCGTGAATCTGCTGCGAGAGATGCAACCAAACTCAGTTTTCATCTTTGCTTCGACCAAAGACGTCTATGGTTCGCACGCGGATGAGTTCGCTGAAGTCCCGGAGACTTGCAGCACGGAATATGAGAACCACTCGGCGCTGGAATGGTCAAAGCTGATCGCTGAAAGATACGTTGAATACTATGCCTCACAGAGAAACTTTCGCGCGTGCATTTTTCGCCTCTCAACAGTCTACGCGCGACCCTCGGAAGGAAACGAGAACGGTTTTGTCACACACTATGTCGAAGCGGTCAAGCGCGGTTGGCCCCTTCGCCTGCCACTCCAAGGTAAGCCGGTGCGCGACATCCTGCATACGGACGATTTCTCGCGCGCCTGTCGCGCTTTTATCGACTCTTCGGTAACACGCGGGCTGTATAATCTGGGCGGCGGACGTGAGAATGCTTTGTCGCTGCGCGAGATAATCGATAAGGTGGCCGGGATCATTCAGTGCAATCCAGTGATTGACGACGAAAATCCTTTGTCGAAGCCTGTCCCGCTTAACTATGTTTCGGATTTGACGCGAATTCGCGAGGACCTGAGTTGGTCTCCACAGATTGGAATTGAAGAAGGGCTTCGTAGTTTGATCTGAGAGGCGGGTTTCCCGGGACCACGGGGTCTACGGCTCCGGAGGAGCCGAATGTTTATAGCCAAAAGAGGAAGATAGAGAAGCCCGCTCCTTTAGGAGCGGAATGTTTCTGTTTCGCTCCTAAAGGAGCTTAGAAAGACAATACTCGGCACCAGAACTATAAACATTTCGCGCCTAACGGCGCTTTGGCAAACAAACTTCGGCAGGTATGACCTCCAGTGTGAAGTTGTCCAGTTGATCAACGTGAAAGCTGACAAGTTACAACCAGATCTAATCCACCGCGTCGTGGTTCGCCTTCCCAACTGGTTAGGCGACGTGGTGATGGCTGTGCCGGCCTTGCGCGAACTGCGGCGCGTTCTCCCGGATGCACACCTCACTGTCGTTTCGCGTCCGGGCGCGGCGGACATTTTTGTCGACGCGAACTGTGTTGACGAGGTTATAGGTTATGATCGCACCGGCCTGGCTTCTGCCTGGAACCAGGTGCGCCAGTGGCAACGACGTAAATTCGATCTGGCCGTGATATTCCAAAATGCCTTTGAAGCCGCAGCTATAGCTCGTCTATCGGGCGTGCCCATACGCATTGGTTACCGGACGGATCGACGCGGCGCGTTGCTGACGCATCCTGTTCCCTCCCCTGAGTGGAAGGACAAGAAGCACGAGAGCTTCTACTACCTAAACATTGTCGCGGAGTTAGAGCGCCTTTTGTATGGGGCGTCGTCGATTGAAACCGCTGAACCGCGCCTCGATCTGCGTGTCTCAGAGGAGCGCAAGCGAAAAGCGTTTGAGCTTCTGCTCGAACACGGCGCCCGAATGAACGCGCCGTTGACGCTACTTTGTCCAGGCTCTATCAACAGTCGGGCGAAACGCTGGCCTGCGGAGCGCTATGCGGCGCTGGCAGACCGTCTGGTTGAATCGGGCGCGAACGTAGCACTGATAGGCTCGCCGGGAGAGTCAGACGTAACGCAAGAAGTTTGCAAGCACGCCTATCATCAATTGTTAGTATTGACTGGCAAGACGACCGTCGCGGAAGCAACCGCCCTCATCAGCATCGCCGACGTTTTGATCACGAATGATACCGGGCCTGCTCATATTGGCGCCGCCCTGAACACGCCGACGATTGTAATCTTCGGTCCCACAAATCCGCTGACGACTTATCCCTTGTCTTCGAACGCCGAAATCATACGTCGCGCTCCCGATTGCGCGCCGTGCATGCTACGCGATTGCCCTATAGACCACCGTTGTATGACGGCGATTGCCCCGGAAGAAGTTTTCGACCGCGCGTCCGCCTTGATGTCGCGTCGCGCTGAGGTAATCGCATGAACCATCTGGCCGGCATCGTGGGCGGCTTTTCCCGGAAACGCATCGTCGTGATCGGCGATGCGATTGCCGATCAGTTTATCTATGGTGAAATCAGTCGCGTCTCGCGCGAAGCTCCGGTTTTCATTCTGAAGCATGAGCACACCGAAACTACGCCCGGCGGCGCGGGCAACTGCGCGGCCAATCTGGCCGCGCTCGGAGCTCAGGTCGCATTGATCTCTGTGCTTGGCGATGACGAGACCGGACAGATCCTTTCCAGCAAACTTCGCGAGGCCGGCGTGGATTGTACCGGGGTCTCACAATCTGATAGTCGCCAAACCACAACCAAGGTCCGCGTCCTCGCGGGCCAGATTCATTCGACTCGCCAACAGGTGATCAGGATCGATTATGACAATGAACCCGGTTTGAGTGCGGACCTTCAAGAGAAACTCCGCACTGATATTTCAAGAGCGGTAGCCGGCGCCGACGCGGTGATCATTTCCGATTACAACTATGGCGTTGCAGCTCCAGCAATCGGAGAGGTGGTGCGCAAAGCTGTAGGCGACAGGAGGATTCCGGTACTGGTTGATTCCCGCTTCCGGCTTTCAGATTTTTCAGGCTTTACTTCAGCGACCCCAAACGAAGATGAAGTCGAGGAACTTCTCGGCGCCGAGCACTCCGATGAAGCTGCGCTGGCACACGCCGCGGAACAATTGCGACAGCGCCTCGGCTACCAGGCGCTCCTGGTGACCCGCGGTGGCCATGGCATGACGCTGATTGAAGCCAACACTGCGCCGCTTCATATCGACGCGGTGGGTTCGCGGCAGCCGGTGGACGTGACCGGAGCCGGTGATACGGTAATCGCAACTTACACCCTCGCTCTGGCGTCAGGGGCCTCGTTCGCCGACGCGGCACGCCTGGCGAATTTCGCCGGCGGGATTGTCGTGATGAAGCGTGGCACTGCAACGGTCAGTGCCGAAGAACTCCTTTCTTCAATGTCTCAGGTCCCAAACGAATGACCACAAAGCCCGATCAGATCTCCTCGATGGCTCAATCGCGAATTCTTAACCGAAGCGAACTAATCACGATCGTCGAGACGGCGAGAAAAGATGGCCGGCTCATTGTCTTCGCCAATGGCTGCTTCGACGTCCTGCATGTCGGGCACGTTCGTTACCTCGAAGCGGCGAAGGCCCTCGGCGACATTTTGATAGTCGCGATTAATTCAGACCATCAGACCCGCAGATTAAAAGGCGAGGGCCGGCCGGTGATGCCCCAGGCTCAAAGGGCCGAAATCGTGGCGTCCCTCGACGCAGTAGACTTTGTAGTTGTCTTTGAAGAGCCGACCGTCGAGGAATTGCTGCTCGCGCTCAAGCCTGACATTCACGCTAAAGGCACCGACTACACAGAGGACTCAGTTCCTGAACGCGATGTGGTACGATCCTTCGGCGGACGAGTGGCGATCGTGGGCGATCCAAAAACTCATTCGTCCTCCGAAATGATCGATAAAGTAAGCCGTGAATAGTTTGGAGTACCGCCTTCAGGCGAAAGCATCGTAGCGTAAGGGGATTCCGCCTGAAGGCGGTACTCCAAACTGTTCACAGATCACTGCCTACGCTAACTGATCAATGCGCATTCTCATCGTCAAACTCGGTAGCATCGGCGACATAGTGCACACTCTGCCGGCCCTCGCAGCGATGCGCCGGGCCCTGCCCGATGCTGAGGTTTCCTGGGTAGTCGAACGCGGATCATCCGAAATTTTGGAGGACAACCCGCTTCTGGATCGCCTCATCGAAGTCGACACGAAGGCTCTGAGGCGCGGGCTGATGTCTGGGGAGACGCTGCGGGCACCGCGCCAGCAGTTACGTCTGCTGCGCGCCTCAGCCTTCGATCTCGCACTAGATTTCCAGGGATTACTAAAATCGTCATTGGCTGCGCGCCTTTCGCGTGCTCAGCGTGTCTATGGCTTTGCCCGCGACGCCCTCCGCGAGCCGGCCAGCCGTTTCCTGGTTCACGAAACAGTTCCTATTCCCACCGGATTGCATGTCATTCGGAAGAACTTAACGCTGGTGAAGTCAGCCTTGGGCATTCCTGTTCCCGACGACCCTAATGATTTCGAGTTTCCGATCGGCGTAGATCAGGCCCACAAAGCCGAGGCCGCCGAAGCTGTTCGCGGAACAGAAGGCCGTTACGTGATTTTGAATCCGGGTGGCGGGTGGCCGACAAAACTTTGGAGCGCGGACAAGTTTGGAGCGTTGGCAGACCAACTCTGGAATCGATTCCGTCTGCATTCGTTGGTGACCTACGGGCCTGGCGAAGCAGGTCTGGCAGAACAGGTCCTGTCGGCCTCGAGTTCAGGAAAAGCGCAAGCCTTCTGCCTGTCGTTAAAGGGCTTCTTTGCGCTGGCAAAAGAAGCGGCGGTCTATATAGGCGGAGACACGGGCCCGACCCATCTGGCGTTGGCAGCGCGCACGCCGGTTGTCGGGCTGTTTGGCCCGACGGAATGGTGGCGTAATGGCAGTCCGTACGCTGACGACATCTGCGTCGAACGGACCGACATCGATTGTCGCGTCGATTGTCATCGTCGCTCGTGTTCGAAATGGATCTGCATGGACATCGACGTCGAGCGCGTGCTGCACGCCGTAACGGATCGTTTGGTTCGCGCAAATCGAATCGCGCCCGTGGAACTGGTGACGATTGGGTAAACGTGGAACATGGATGCAGCGTTGGCGCGTGCCGCTCGGGTTCATATGCGCGGCGCTTTTCTTTTTGTTCAGCCGGCCGAGACCGCTCACGCTGGCTATAGGCGGCGCAATAGCCTTGCCGGGACTCGCCCTGCGGGCATGGGCCACCGGACACCTCAGAAAGAATGACACCCTGGCGACCACTGGGCCTTATGCTTACACTCGCAATCCGCTCTATCTCGGCAGTTTTTTTCTCGGCGTCGGCTTCACCGTCGCCTCGGGAAGATGGTTTTTGGGAATTATCTTTGCCGCATTGTTTCTGGGCATCTATGTTCCCGTAATGCGCGTCGAATCGGCAACGCTGGCAGAATTGTTCGGCGAGAGTTATCGAAGATATGTAAGAGCGGTACCGCTGTTCTTGCCGCGGCTTTCTCCTTACCGCGACGGGACAAGAGACGAAGCCAGATTCGACGCGGCACTGTTTAAGCGGTATCGCGAGTATCAGGCTGCGGTAGGATTGGTTATCGCGTGGGCACTACTGGCGCTGAAGGCTTTTTACTTTAGATAGGAAGACCGTGGTGGTGACAAATCGAGTCAGAACAAGGTTGTTGACGGTTGCGCGAGGCGGCTTCCTATCTCTGCTGTTGGTACTGGCTCTCAACAGCGCCTTTGGTCAACAAACGCCACGCGCCAACCTGCCTTTCTCGAGCGGCGAGGAACTCATCTACCGGGCCGAATTCAACAAAGGGCTTTTGCGCGGAATTGATGTGGCCGAGTTCCGGTTCAAGGCGGAAACAGAGCGCGTATCTTCCAGAAGCCTGGCAGGCGACGATCCAGTCATCGTTCGCCTGGTCGGCGACGTAGCGAGCAAAGGTTTGTTTCCACGAATTGCCGGCTTTCGCTTTCATGAACATGTCGAATCAACGGTAGACCCGGCCACCTTCACAGTCCTGCGAACCAGCAAGCTCGAGGAACAGGGAAAGCGCGTGCGCGCCAGCGAGGCTCTCTTTGATCACGAAGCGGGCAAAGTCACCTGGACTGAACGCGATCCCAACCAGTCGCAACCGCCGCGAGTCAGCACGCTGGATTTCTCAGAACCGATACAGGACATCCTGACGGTGATCTACTTTCTCCGGACGCAAAAGCTGGAAGTCGGAAAGTCATTTGATGTTCCCTTGAGCGATGCGGGCCGCGTTTACCGTTTCTCAGTAGCTGTTGTCGAACGCAAGCAACTGAAGACCGTACTGGGACGAGTCAACGCAGTGCGGATCGATCCTGCCTTGTTTGGGGAGAACGGCCTGGTGCGCAGCCGGGGTTCGCTTTCCATCTGGATCACGGATGACAGCCGGCGTCTGCCGGTCAGGGCCCAGTTAAGAGTCAACATCGGTACGTTCGACATCAAGCTAAGGCGCGTAACGCACGGCGAGGATAAACGTGCGCGCTAATCTGAATTCGCCACAGAGACGCAGAGACACGGAGAAGTAGATCACAATTGATCGGAGTTCCAACAGACTCTATTGCTTTCCTCATTTCGTCTTTCTCAGTGTCTCCGTGTCTCTGTGGCTAATTATTCTTTCGGCACGCGACGGGTCCGCTTTTCTTGCCAAACCCTACTTCGATAATCTCACCACTGATCATCGGCCACCGGGGCGCCTCGACGGCCGCTCCTGAAAACACCTTGGGTTCGTTCGAGAGGGCCTTGGACGAAGGCGCCGATGGTGTCGAGTTGGACGTTCGCCAGGCGAGCGACGGCGTCCCTGTCGTCATTCACGACCCAAACCTGCGACGAACCGGATTATGCAAAGGCGTCGTCGCCGAAATGACATCCCGCGAACTTGGCAAGTCTGATGTGGGTAGTTGGTTTAATCGCGCCCACCCTCAACTCGCTAATGCCGAATACACCCGGCAGTTTGTCCCCACTCTCGATCAGGTGCTTCGTTTCTTCAAAGATCACTCGGCGAGGCCCGGTGTGATCTATCTGGAAATGAAAACGGACCAGGCTGAGGACACGTATGTAGATCTTTGTCGTTCAGTCGTAAACCTAATCGAAAATCACGGTCTCAAAAACCGAGTTGTAGTTATCAGCTTCAATCTCAGGGCCGTCGAACAAATCAAGACGCTTGACCCTGCTATTCGCACGGGCGCGCTGTTCGAACCAAGACGCAATACGGTGAAGATAGTCCGCAAGCATCCGATGATCGCGGCGGCTCTCGAGTGCGGGGCTGAAGAGATTCTTCTGCATCGATTGATTGCCAATCGTCGCAACGTGGATTTGTCTTTGGAAAGCAATTTACTACCGGTTGTCTGGACCGTCGACAATCCAAAATGGGTGCGCCGCGCAGCAAGTATGGGGATTCACGCCATCATTACGAACGATCCCGCGGCCATGATCGCGGTCTCGGTTTAGTTCGGAGTTCCGCCTTTAGGCGGTGCTTCTTCTCCTTAAGAGGCCGCCTAAAGGCGGAACTCCGAACCAAACGCCCATTGAGCCCCGACGTGCGAATCATTCACGTCTCATGTATCATCGTCCGTCTCGTTCATCCTGTGGTATTTCCCGGAGGTAAACTGTAAGAATGCCGGTACAGAAAGGCGCGGATATCGCGCCCGCGAAAGGTAAGCTTGGTGTGCTGTTGGTCGGACTCGGCGCGGTGAGTACGACTTTTATTGCAGGCGTAGAAGCAATTAAGAAGGGTCTGGCTGAACCGATAGGCAGCTTGACGCAGATGGGAACCGTACGTCTGGGACGACGCACGGACAACCGCGTACCGGCAATCAAGGACTTTGTGCCGCTGGCTAGACTCGAAGATCTCGTCTTCGGCGCGTGGGACATCTTCCCGGATTCGGCTTTTGAAGCAGCCACGCACGCGGGCGTTCTTGAAAAGGAACTGCTCACAAAAGTGCGCAAGCCCCTGGAGAAGATTAAGCCGATGAAGGCGGTCTTCGATCAGTCCTATGTGAAGCGTCTGACCGGGACGAACGTAAAGAAGGGTAAGAACAAGCTCGACCTGGCAAAGCAGTTGATTGCCGAGATTGCTGACTTTAAGCGCCAGCACAAGTGCGATCGGCTGGTAATGATTTGGGCGGCTTCGACCGAGATTTTCATGAAGCCGCACGCGGTCCATCGCAACCTGAAGTCGTTCGAGCAGGCGATGCGCGACAATCACAAGGCGATCCCACCATCAATGATCTATGCGTACGCCGCGCTGAAATCCGGCGTTCCGTTTGCCAACGGAGCGCCCAACCTCACCGTGGATGTTCCGGCCATGATGGATCTGGCGAACCAGGAAGGTCTGGCAGTTTGCGGCAAGGACTTCAAAACCGGGCAGACGCTAATGAAGACCATCGTCGCTCCCGGACTGAAGTCGCGCATGCTGGGACTGCACGGTTGGTACTCGACGAACATCCTCGGCAACCGGGACGGTGAAGTTCTCGACGATCCAGAGTCGTTTAAGACGAAGGAAGAATCGAAACTGTCGGTGCTCGAATACATTTTGCAGCCCGATGTTTACCCGCAGCTCTACAAAGACTTTTCGCACGTCGTTCGCATCAACTACTATCCGCCGCGCGGCGACAACAAAGAAGGTTGGGACAACATCGACATCTTCGGTTGGCTCGGTTATAAGATGCAAATCAAGATCGATTTTCTCTGCCGCGACTCGATCCTGGCCGCGCCCATAGTGCTCGACCTGGCTCTCTTCCTCGATCTGGCCCAGCGCACCGGTATGAAGGGCGTCCAGGAATGGCTGTCGTTCTACTTCAAGTCGCCCATGACCGCGCCCGGCCTTTACCCGGAGCACGACATTTTCATCCAACTGATGAAGCTCAAGAACACCCTTCGGCACCTGCGCGGTGAAGATTTGATTACTCATTTGGGACTGGAGTATTACGACTGACCGAGCCCCCCAGCTCTTGCTTTTCCAGTAATCAGACGTTTACGGCGGGACGGAACCCCTTCCGGTGTACTTTTGTCCGATCCTCCCCGGAGTTTCCGCCCGAACACGGAATGTCAGCGCCGGGGTGCCACGAAATGTCATGATCTTCCGATTCTCTGCGTGGCCTCAAAAACAATAGACTCAAACAGACCCCTAACATTTTGGGTGACATTTCTTCCCGAGTCGTATATATAGCGTAGTCGTCGATCGGGTGTGTCGGTTTTTGCTTCCGCTTTTTCGCGAAGCGAACTCGAGTGCATCGACGCGCATCAATTGACGCAGCGGATCGTTCTTTGCATACGGGATAACTTGGAGGATCCCGAAGCGGCGACAAAACCTGTTAACGACAGATCGCCGCGGCAAGGAAAACAACCATGATTGCCGAATTGACAAGAGAAGAGATGAACGCCCCAGAAAAGCAAATTGACGAAACGGTCTATCTGGACCCGGAACTGAAAAGCCCGCGCGCCCAGGATTTTGAAGAGCGTCTGGGAGCGCGCATCGTCGGTCAGGAGCGTGCCGTGCGCCGCATGAGCGGTCTCTACCAGATCTTTCTGGCCGGCATGAATCCGCATAACCGACCCATCGGCACCATGTTATTTCTGGGTCCGACCGGATCGGGAAAAACGCGAGTGATCGAAGCGGCTTCAGAGGTCCTGTACGCGGATCCCAACGGCGTCCTGAAGATCGACTGTGCTGAGTTTCAGCATTCGCATGAAATTGCCAAGTTGATCGGCTCGCCTCCAGGATATCTCGGCCATCGCGAAACGTCCCCGATGCTGACGCAAGAGAACCTTGACCGGATGCACAACGAAGAGCTTAAGGTGACGCTGGTGCTGTTCGACGAGATTGAAAAAGCTTCGGACGCGCTCTGGCAGCTACTGCTGGGCATTCTGGACAAAGCCACGCTAACCCTGGGCGACAACCGTCGTGTCGACTTCTCGAAGTGCATGGTCATCATGACTTCCAATCTCGGCGCGAGAGAAATGTCAGACCTGATTTCCGGCGGCATCGGTTTTGCCCCGGGCAAAGGCGTTAAGCATCCGGACACCGAAGTCGATCAAAAGATCTATCGCACGGCGGTCGAGGCTGCCCGGCGCAAGTTCTCGCCGGAATTCATGAACCGCATCGACAAGGTCGTGGTGTTCCGCTCTTTGAAAGAACATCATCTGCGCGCAATTCTGGATCTCGAACTGCAATCCGTGCAGGACCGCATCATGATGTCCGCGGGCACCAAGTTTGTATTTCAGTGTTCCGGTGAAGCGAAGGACATGCTTTTGCAGGAAGGCATCGATTTCAAGTATGGCGCCCGGCATTTGAAACGAGCCATCGAGCGCTTTCTCGTTTACCCGCTCTCGAACCTCGTGGCCACAGGCCAGATTGGTCTGGGCGACCTGGTGCAAGTAGGCCTCAAAGCTAACAAGCTGACTTTCTCGAAGAAGCATGGCGGCGCATTGATTCAGGAGATTGTCCCCGTCCTTCCCGATGAAGAGCCTTTAGCGAGTCGTTCGGGTAGTGTCGGTGTGCCCATTCCACAAGCAAAAGAAAGTAAGGCCGCGCGGAAGGGTCAGGGTCGTGGCGAGAAGACGGAAAGCTAACTAACCTGCCCCACTTTCCGTAAACAAACATTTCGGCGCCGGAGCAAAGGGCTTCGGCGCCTTTTCATTTTCCGAGGTGATGCAGTTTGCGCGTTCTATTTTCCGGCAAGCTTAATGAGTCGCAGTGCTTCCTTCGCGGCCTCTGACAGGTAAGGATCACTCGATGCAACGGCCGCCTGAAGGGCCGGGCGCGCGGATGGGTCACCAATCAATCCCAGCGCCGTCGCCGCTTCGCGGCGCACATCATTCTCGTTTGTGTCGTTGGCCAGGGTTGCGATCAGTACCTCGACGCCTGAGCGGCTTCTGATTTGGCCCAGCGAACGCGCCGCCGCCCGCATGACAAACTCGTTCTCAGCGGTCTTCGCTTTCTTCTTTTTCCCAACTAGACCAGTGAGGACTTGAGTCAGCGACGGGACCGCCGATTCGTCTCCGATTTCGCCGAGTGCGACTGCGGCAGCACCACGCACACCCACATCTTTGTCGCTGGTTAACAGGTTCGCGAGTGGAGACACCGCGGTTCGGCTGCGCGTCCGGCCCAAAGCATAGGCCGCCTCACGACGCACAAACTCGAGCTTGTCCTGCAAAAGTGGAATCAGAAGGGCGGTGGCTTCTGCGGGCGGCAGAGACAGGATGGCGTGCGCAGCGGTGACGCGCACGATGGGCGCGAGGTCACCCAAACCGGCCGCGGCAACTCTCGACGCATCGGGCCGTTTTAGAATACCGAGGCGCATCAGAGCATCGCGCCGATCCTCAGCGTCCCCAGAATTCAAACGCTGGCGCTGGCGCTCGATCTCGCGCTGAATCGGAGTCAAGGGTTCACTGCCCTGTCCAATAATTGGCGGCGCCGTAGCCAACCCGGTAACGAAAAACATCGCGGCAAGAAGACACAGCGATGACCCTTTGAAGCAGAGCGGACGCAAGATACGCGTTGTGTGCAAGAGAAATTTCATTTGCCGCAAGACTAACCCGACATGGGCCCGGGCTTCAACCAGTATCTATCCGCGATGCCACTCCGTGTAGCGTGTCAATGATCAGCACGGCGATTGGTGGATAGAAAAGCAGATCTGAGATCACGAGGGCGGCCGGCGAGAAAGATCCGATACCGGGCGCCGTTGCGTGCTGCCGAAACAATAAGGTCAAATCGGCAAAGAAATCCTCAGCATGCCAACCAATGAAGAGACCGATGCCCAGGCTCACTATGTAACCGCCTAGCAGGAAAGCGTATGCCGAGAAGCGTGTGAACGGCTGCTCCGGTTCTCTTCCCTCGCGCGTGATTGAGTAGTCGATTTCATCAGGTTTGTAAGTGTAGTGCGTGATGTATTCGCGCAGGCGGCGGATCAAGTGCCAGACACCGACCATGAAGAGTGTCCCCATGATTGCCTTGCCTGCGAGTCCAAACGACTGCCACAACGGTGGCTTGATCATCGCCACAAAGAACGTCGAAAGAAAAAGTGAAACCGTGGTAAAGACGGCGCGCTGCCGTTCCATGTTCTCGCGCCTGTCGTTCTCAAGTATTTGATTGACCACCCGGTCCCAGCGGGCCTGGGCGGCGAGGTTACGCGCTCGTTGTGCGTGCGGATTGTTTCTCAGGGTTTCCGACTCGAGAATCGAGGCCGGGCGACTGCCCTGATCGAGCTGCTGATCGTGGAAGGCCCGTTCCTGGGGATCGATCAGCGTGTGGTAAGCAAGCGAAAGAAGCGCGAACTCTCGCGCCGCTTTCTCTGAGCCACGATTTACATCCGGATGACGCTTCCGCGCGAGCTTCCAGTAGGCGGACTTAATCTCAGTAGCGGTCGCGCTCCGTTTGACTCCCAGAACGTGATAATAGTCGGTCATTGCAAGGGGGCAATGTTGCTCGGAGGAGAGGATCGCACCTGTGGATCCTGTCTCTCGCTACCTGATTCCGGGCGATTTTAGCACTTCCTGAATGGTGAGAGCGAGCCCTTCAACTCCCGTTTTTGCGAGCTGAACGTTCAATGAATTCGATCAGGGTTCGGACTGCGATGCCGGTGGGACCCTTCGAGCGAAAAGGCTTTGCAGTGTCGCCCCACGCCGTGCCGGCAATATCAAGATGCGCCCACGACGTGTCATCTGCGAATTCCTTCAGGAACGCAGCCGCCGTAATGGTGCCGGCTTTCTTTCCACCGATGTTCTTAATGTCGGCAATATCGCTCTTGATTTGGTTGGTGTATTCGTTGTCGAGTGGCAACTGCCAGAACTTCTCGCCCACTCCTTTTCCCGCGTCGATCACCTGATCGATCAAAGTCTGGTCGGTACCGAGAATGGCCGTGTTGACATCGCCCAGAGCGATTGAGACAGCGCCCGTCAACGTCGCCATGTCAATGATCTGCGTGGCGCCAAGTTTCTTTGCATAGGCCATCGCGTCCGCAAGCACCAGGCGGCCTTCGGCGTCGGTGTTGATTACTTCGATCGTCTTACCGGTCATCGCTTTCACGATATCGCCGGGCTTGGTGGCTTTCCCTGAGGGCAAATTCTCTGAACACGGCGCCACGCCAAGAACCGGAATCGACGGCTTCAACTGAGCGATCGCTCGCATCGCCCCGATCACGGTGGCCGCGCCGGTCATGTCGTACTTCATCAACTCCATGTTCTCGCCCGGCTTCAGCGAAATTCCGCCGGAATCGAACGTGATTCCCTTTCCGACCAGCGCCAGCAATCCTTTCTGCTTTCGCTTGCCGGCTTTGCGCGGTTCATATTTCATCACGATCAGCTTCGGCGGTTCGTCCGACCCGCGCGCGACGCTGAGCAGCGAGCCCATCCCCAACTTTTCCATCCTCTTTTGATCGAGAATGTCGATGCTGAGTCCGAACTTCTTCGCGACTTCCGCGGCCCGCTGGGCCAGGATCGTCGGGGTCAAATGACCACCGGGCTCGTTGGCGAGGTCGCGGGTGAAGTTAACGGACTCGCCTATGATGCGGCCACGTTCAGCGCCCTGTCGCAATGCTTTGTCATCTTCACCTTCGATGACAACTATGATGCGGTCCAATTCGCGTTTCTCTTTATCTTTGGTGCGATACTTGTCCGGTTCGAACAGTCCCATGATCGCGCCGCCGATGGCGGTCTGGGCAATCTTCTTAACGTCGCCATCCGCTCGTGGTGCGATTGCGATCGACCTGGCATTCTTACTTCTTAGAAACCGCGTTGCGGTACCAGCCATCTGTGATATCTGCGCGGCCTTGTAGGCATCGCGATCGCCACACCCAATCAGGAGCAAGCGCCCGGCTTTTAGCGATTTGCCGTTGACATGGAAATAGGCAGTCTCGCCTTCCCTGGCTACGAATTCTTCAGTCTTGAGCACTCTGCTAATCAAACCACCGGCGGCGGCGTCCAGTGTTTTCAAGAGTCCTTGGTCTGCTTTTTCGTCTTTGAAAACGGCCACGGCCAACGCCTGTGCGTCAATATCGCAACACGATTTAGAACTTCCGATTACGTCCATTCTTAACCTCTCTTGTGACTATCGATTTCGATATTTCAACTGCGCGCGCGTCTCGCGTTCAATTTCGCGGCGCATCTCAGTCTCGCGCTTATCGTATAGCTTCTTTCCCTTAGCCACCCCTACTTCGAACTTGATTTTCCGGCTCTTCAGATAGACGCGGGTAATGATCAAAGTCATTCCTTCTATCGCTGTGGCTTGATCGAGCTTCTCGATCTCGCGACGGTGAAGTAGCAGCTTGCGGGTCCGTAAAGGTTCGTGATTGGCCAGGTTCCCATGCGTGTAGGGCGAAATGTGGGCATTGAACAGCCACGCCTCGCCATCACGAACCCCCACGTATGACTCTTTCAACTGAATGCGGCCATCGAGAACGCTCTTGACTTCAGTTCCCATTAACGCCGCACCGGCCTCGTACTTCGCCGAGATGTGATAGTTGTGAAACGCCGCGCGGTTCGTAGCCAGGACCTTTTCTTGCGTCGCCGCTGTCATTCCGGATTGTGCTCAACAGAATTTGACTATAACAAGCAAGTGAACCGGGAACAAGCGGCGTAGTGGTGAGGTCAGTACCGGGAGCGGTAGCGACCGGGTTGCAGTCTTGGCGATCTCGACCGTAGCGTGGGTTGCAGACCCGGTCGCTACCGCTCCCGGTACTGACTCCCTGATTTTGCTGGTATTCTCAAGCCCTGATCGTTATGCACCGCCCAACAAATCCTCGAACACTTTGGCTAACGTTATTTCTGGTTTCAGGAGTTCCGCGGATAGTCGGTGCTTTCACTCTCCCGAACGCGTTCGGCGATGCTTACGTTTACATCCGCGATATCGGAACGATGAGCAGCAAGTTGTCGGGCCGAACGTTTGGGTTGAGTGACCTCTACGGATTCTGGCTGCCGCTGTATCAGTTCATCGGCGCCCTCATAAACGTGTTTGTCGGTAATGGCTTCTATACCGGAAAGATTGTTTCAGCGATCTTTGGTGTTGGGAGCTGTCTACTTGTTTACAGCATTACCCTGCGGCTGACGGGCGACCGCAACGCGGCTCTGCTCGGATTTGCGCTCATCGCCCTGAATCCGCTGCACATTTTCTATTCCGCTTCGGCCATGACCGACATACCGCATTCTTTCTTCGTGCTCGCCGCCGTGTGTTTGGTTTTGAAAAGGAGCTGGGTCTGGGCCGCAGTTTTCGCTGCCCTGGCCGGCCTGACGCGTGTCGAGAGCTGGATGTTCATCGCCCTGATTCCGGCGATTCAAGTCTTAAGAGAGCGACGCATCTCAGTCGTCTCCCTGATCATACTTGCGATTCCACCGCTGTTCTGGTTCTACATCTCCTGGAAGGCGACCGGAAACTGGCTCGCCTGTTTTCAGTCGCGCCAGCAATATCACGATTGGCTCCTCCAAATGAATCCTGCGCTGGCGCACTTCTCTTTCTCCGGCGTTCTTCGTGACGGAGCCACTTTGATTGTTTCAACTGATATCGCCGTGTTGATTGCGGCGTTGGTTGCGGGATGGTTGATCGTCAAACGATTTACTCGGAACAAAATGAGCGTGGCCGTCAATAATCTTGAGGCCGGCGAAATCGGCGAGATATTACCGGCTGTGGTTTTCTTCTTCGCCTTCCTTGCTCTCCTGCTGGTTGCTTACCTGACGCATCAGCAGCCAATGATTTTTCCGCGCTATGGATTGATCCTGTTCAGTCTGGGAATCCCGATCCTGGCATGGACGTGCTTGAGACTGAAACGAGACCATCCTGAGTTAGCCCGGCGGGTCTTAATAGCCGTGATTGTAATCTGCGTTTTCGACGCGAGCATCCAACTTGCCGGCGCCGTCGGCACGCTCAATCAAATATCGGCACAGCGCGCGGTCGCCGATTATCTTCGGGATCACTTTCTACCCAATTCGACCGCTCGCATCTTTAGCGACGAAGGTACGGTGCAGGTAATGTCCGGCCTGCCACCGGAAAAGTTCGTGTCATCATCCGACGCACCGCGGAACCGTGAAGGTTTTTTGAATTACTTAAAGGAGAAGAATGTCGCGTATCTGGTATACATCAAGAAGCCAGCTTCAACGCCGGCGGAGCTGTTTCCTGAGTTGGAGAACGGAATGGGCAATGAGTTGATTCAGCCGATCTTCCATGCACGAGCAAGATTTCTGCGGACGGATATCTGGGTGCATAGATTTCAAGCTCCCAAGTGACAAGCATGCTGTGCCACGGGGCAGTAGCCCGACCGTCAGGGAGGGCGTCATCACGCCGAAAGCGTGAAATAAAATAGCCAGGGCAGAGCGCGAAGCGCGCCGCCCCAGGATCCGGCCACCCAAATGATTCAAGAGCCCACTTTAGCGGGTGACAGATCCAGAATCGGAAGCGGTAGCGACCGGGTCCCGCGATCGACCTTACCCGCTCGCTACCGCGAGCGGTTCCATACCCGTTCTGTCGCCCGCTAAAGCGGGCTTGAATTATTTTGCGGGACTGATCCACGGGCTTACGCCCGTGGCTATTGATATGCCGCCTGCTTCGCAGGCTGGTTGAATGTTTCGGCTCGCAATCATAGACTCGGCGAGGAATGCGCGATGACGAACTCTCTAGAAGTTGAAGTCAGCCACATTTCCCAGCACGGCATTTGGTTGTTGCTGCGCGAACGAGAACTGTTTCTGTCGTACCAGGACTTCCCCTGGTTCAAAGACGCACCTGTGTCGGCAGTCTTAAATGTTCAGCTACCTCAACCAAACCATCTTTACTGGCCTGATCTAGACATTGATCTGACGGTTGACTCGATCGAACATCCGGAACAGTTCCCGCTGGTCGCCAAATAATATCTGGCAAAGTATCATCACGCTGAAAGCGTGAGATAAAATAGCCTGGGCAGAGCGCGAAGCGCGCCGCCCCAGGTTATACCCGCCCAATTATTCATAAGCCCGCTTTAGCGGGCGACAGAGAATCCCCTGTGCCTCCCGCTGAAGCGGGCTTGAATAATTTGGGTCGACTGCTCCACGGGCTTACTCCCGTGGCTACTAATATGCCGCGTGCTTCGCAGGCTGGGCGGGAAGGGCCGCACAGCGGCGAAATGTTCATAGCTCGAGTGTCAACAGTCTTCTCCTCCTAATTGAATGACGCGCTCGTTCAATATCCGCTCGGAAAGACTGTTTTTTGCTACTTTGATTTCATTGCCGGGCACAGTGCTCCAACACCGAGCGATGAAGCCGTCGCGTTACCCGGACAACACCGCAGACAAGCCGAACCAGGGGTTTTGGAGCATGGTTTGCAAAAGTCACAAGGATCACGCGGGGTTGGCTTTGGCGTTGACATATCCGGCGTCTCCTGTGGTGTTGGCGTTTCAGTCGGCATTGATGTTTCTGTTGCCGATGACCGGGAGGCGAAATCAGCTCCGCCAGAGGTGGCAATACTCCTTCGCCCGAAGACCCCGGCAGTCACTGCGAGAGCCAAGAGTACAAGCACAATTACACTTGCAGAGGTGAAAAGGTTGCGGTTTTTCATGGTGTGAGTCTCCGGGGTTTAGGGTTCTTGCGAGGAACGGAAAGGCTTATATCACTAATCCAAACGCGACACAATGGCGACGCAGGACAATCCCCATGCGCCGCTGATCGACGGTGCGCGAAGAATGTTTTCAAATCAACCGCCGCCGCAACATATCCAACGCCGCCTGCGAAGCGCGCCAGCGAACCAGTTCGCGATCGCCGGGCAGCACGAATCGCTTATGTTCGGTGTGCGCGTCATCAGCGAGAGCGATGTAAACCAACCCGACCGGTTTATCTTCCGTGCCGCCGTCCGGGCCGGCGATTCCCGTTACTGACAATCCAAAATCAGTCTTCGCCCGATGACGAACACCGCGCGCCATGTCTCGCGCCACCTGTTGGCTTACGGCGCCAAATTCTCGAATCAGTTTCTTGTCGACGCCAAGCAGTCGTGTCTTTGATTCGTTCGAATAAGTAACCAGGCCTTCGATGAAGTACTTCGACGATCCGGGAACATTGGTCAGCCGCTCGGCAAGCAAACCGCCGGTGCAGCTCTCAGCAACGGCGAGAGTAAAGCCAGTAATGGCGAGCCGCCGACCGACAACCTCTTCCATCTTCTCGCCGCGAAAAGAAAAGACCGCATTGCCCAGTTCTTTCTCAATCTTAAGCGACAGATCATCCAACAAAGCCTCGGCGTCCGCTTCGGTCCTTCCGTGCGCGCGCAGGTGAACTTCAATCTCGCTGCTGTTGAAAAGAATCGTGGTCTGTGGGTTTTCGTACTTCGTATAGATTGGTGCAATCTTCTCATCTACCGCGGACTCACCCATGCCGGCCACCCGCAGAACTCGGCGGGCAAAACGCATGTCGCCGGCCAGCTTTTCCAGGCGCGACTGCACGTGATTCTCAAACATCGGCTTCATCTCGCGCGGCGGGCCCGGGAACAAAGCCACCGCGCAGTCCTGATGTTCAAGATAAAGGCCCGGCGCACTGCCGTTAGGATTCGGCAGGACATCAGCGCCGTCGATCACCATTGCCTGTCGCGAGTTTCGCTCCGGCATGTTCATGCCGAAGCTCTTGAACCGCTCGCGGATCTCGGCGAGGACGGTCTCGTTAAGCGCAAGCCGGCGTCCCAGCGCGCGGGCGACGACTTTCCGCGTGATGTCGTCTTCGGTGGGACCCAACCCGCCAGTTGTGATGACTACGCGTGAACGCTTGACGGCGTCCTTAACTACTTCTTCCAGACGCGCATCGTCGTCGCCGACGACCGTCTTGAGCTTAACGTCGATGCCGATGCGATTAAGTTGGTCAGTGAGCCAGAGACTGTTGGTGTCGGTGCGATCAGCGGCGAGGAGTTCGGAACCGATGGCGATGATTTCGGCGGTTAGCATCGGGTTTCTAAACGAATCTAGCCACAGAGACACAGAGGCACAGAGTAAATACAGAACAAGGACTTTGCCACGCTCCCAGCGACTGCACTCTTGCTCGACTGATTCCTCCGTGTCTCTGTGCCTCTGTGGCCAATGTTGACTTTGAGATCGGTACCATCGCCTTATTATGCTGTTCTTGTCGATTCTTCGCCAAGTCGCTTATAGTCTGTCTTCTTCCAAAAAGAACCAATGACACCAAAACAATCCTATTACATCGTAGCACTGCCTGGTGATGGAATCGGGCCCGAGGTCTTATCGTGTGCCCTTAAAGTCTTGAGCACCGCGGGCCAGTTATTTCGAATCGATTTCCAGGTCGAAGAGATTCCCTGTGGGGGCCATTACTACGTAGAGCACGAGACCGAATGGCCCGAGGGTTCTTTTGAAAAGTGCCAGACGGCCGACGCGATCTTGCTCGGGGCAGTTGGACATGAGGTTGACGGCAAAACGGTTTTCACCAAGCCAGGCAAGCCTTATCCCGAGCCACAGTTGGCAGGGTTCGCGCAGGTGATCCTCAATAGACAGAAGCTCGGCCTGTACGCAAATGTCCGCCCGGTGAAGCTGTATCCGGGAGTTAAGCACAAGATTCATGGCGTATTGAAACAGGTATGGGACGCGGAAAAGACGGACTATGTCGTGGTACGCGAGAATACCGAAGATGCCTACACAGGCGAGACCAATGCGATTCCAGACGGCCAGGTCACGCCGATCCGCATCACCCGCCAAGCAACTGAAAGGGTCGTACGTTACGCTTTCAATTTGGCGCGACGCCGCGACAAGCAGCACAAGGTAACGTGCGTGGACAAGTCAAACATCATTGGCGCGCACCGCTTCTTCCGCGAAGTGTTCCGCGAAGTGGGGCAGCGGGAATTTCCGGATGTTAGGCTCGACTATGCCTATGTAGATGCCTTCTGTCAGTGGCAGATTCGCAACCCCGAATGGTACGACGTGGTCGTCGCTCCGAATCTTGTGGGGGACATCATCAGCGACAACGGAGCGACTACAGCGGGTGGACTGGGGCTTGCGGTCGGCGGCAATATCGGTGATGAGCACGCGATGTTTGAGCCGATTCATGGCAGCGCGCCAAAACACGCCGGAAAGGACAAGGCGAATCCCCTGGCGGCGATTCTGGCGGTGCAGATGATGTTGGACTGGCTCGGCACACGAAACGAAGATGAGCGATTGAACCGGGCCGCGCAGCAAGTCGAAGCTGCGGTGGCGGCACTACTCAGTGAGGGCAAAACACTAACCTACGACTTGATCGGAGAGGCGAAGGCGGCCCGCTGTAGCGAAGTAGGCAAAGCTGTCGAAGAGAAACTGCGGACGCTGGCCTGAAATGTTTTTGTGTTTGGTGGTTGTTAGTGTGATTTAGTGGATCGCTGACTGTTGGGCACGGACTCGATCCACGAAATCACACGAAGCCGCACAAAAAGAATCTCCCGCAAAGTCGTCTTCACCGCTTACTCGCCACCCACTCTTCAATCTTCGGCAAACTGGCAATCACCGTATCTCCTACGATCTTCAGACTCTTGGCAGAGACTTTGTCCAAAGTGTCTTCTTTCGTATGCCAATACGGATACGAGCCGAGCTGAATGATATCGAGCGCATAGACTCCGGCCTTGAGAAACGGACCGTGGTCGTCGTCGCCGACTGATTCGCGAGCCTCAACAAACTGGGAACCATAACCAAGTTGCTTCCCGGCTTGCCAGACAAGGTCCTGCAACCAGACCGAGCTCATGTTGTCGCGTCCAAGCCGCAAATTCTTGTAGCCCATCATGTCCAGCAGAATCATTGCCCGTACACGTTTCAACTCGTTCTTCTCAATCAGATTGGCCACGTATCGACGGCTGCCATAAGTATTATCAGGCAGCGGCGTTGCTGGCTCAGCGGGGTTTGGATTAAAGCAGTCATCCCACTCTTTACAGAACCCCTCTTCGCCATCGAAGAAGACAAACCAGTAGGTCAGCCTGGTTTTTTGTTTGCTCGCCGCCAGCACGCGGGCAATCTCAAGCAATGCGCCAGTAGAAGAGCCGCCGTCGTTGGCGCCGACAAATTTGAAGTCCTTGAAATACTTCGTGTCATAGTGGCTGGAGATGATGATGACGTCACTGGATTCACCGGGCAGTTCGGCAGTGACGTTCGCCATCTTGCGCTCGCCCAGGGGCGTCGTCGGATGAAACTCGTCCGTGGTAACTTTCAAGCCATAGGACTTCAATTGATCGACAATGTAGGCGCGCGCCTGCTCGAGCTCGGCAGATCCGGCGGGTCGCGGACCAAACTCAACCTGCTTGCGCACGTGCTCGAACGCACGATCGCCGTTAAAGTCCGATTTGCTCGTGGACGCCGGCGTTGGCGGTGAAGTCCCTTCGCCAGGTTTGTTGGCACCGCTGGGACAACCGAGCAGCAGTAGCGGAACAATCAGAACAAACGCGAGGGCCAGAAAACGAGACGATGTCTGCGGTGGTTCGTTAAGTGAAGGGGCGGTGGTCATAGTAGTCTGCGAACTAATCTGCGAAGAAGGGCCTAAACCGCCTTGTTCTCTTTCGGTGCTGCGGCCTGATCCTGTTTCCCCTCGGTGGGAGCGCTGGCAGGTGTGGCAGTCATAACGCTGTCGAAAATCTTTTTGCCAAACGAAACGGAAGCGTCCGTGATGGCATCGAAAGCCTCCGTCACTGCGATGGTTTCAAGCTGCGCCAGGGTTGCAATCTTACGTTCGAAAGGCAGTTCGCTAAATTCCTTTTTCAGGTCGCGTGTCCTTTCTTGCGAGGTGCGAGGGCGTTCAGTTTGCGCCACCAGCTTCAACACCAGTTCACCGCCCCGCTCAACTTTGCACTGACAGGCCAGCCTCTCGCCTCCGGCCAGACGTTCAGGACTTAACTGTTTGCGTTCGGCATCGGTCAACCCGGAAAGCAATGTCGCGCCCGTGATGATCTTGACGGCACAGGCAGCATCGCACTCTCCGCAGTCCGGAATCTGAAAGCCGAGACGCCGGGCCGCATCCAGGATGGACGTGCCTTCGGCAATCAAACCGCTCGGTCCATCCGGTTCAAACCTGATCTCAACGCTCATCGCAATTTCCCCCTTTGTCAGCGGCGCGCTCCGCGCGCAGCAGCACGCGCTTCCGGCCGCTCAATACTCTCTCGTTTTCGCCCGCGCTCCTGGCGGCGACAGTCAGCGCAGATTCCAATCATGCGCAACAGGTGCGAAGTCAATTCAAACTTATGCTTCGCGGCCATCTCGTCCTGGATAGCTTCCAACTCAGGCGAATAGAACTCAATGATCTTTCCGCATTCCGAGCAAATCATATGGTCGTGATGTTGATGTTTGTAGTTGTGCTCGTAATGCGCGCGTCCATCGCCAAACCGCACTTCGCGGGCGAGGCCGGCGTTAGTCAGGAGCCTGAGCGTGCGATACACGGTCGTTTGGCCGACGGTCGGATCCTGCTCACGCACCAGGCGATAAAGGTCCTCGCCTGACACATGGCCTTCGGTGCGCAGGAAGACATCGAGAATCAGATCGCGCTGCGCGGTTCGCTTCAGACCCTGCTTCTGAATATGTTTGAGGAAAACTTCCTGCTCTTCGGTCATCGATGTTTCAGTCAGACGACAGTTTCTTTGAGAAGACGGAAGCATTCTACACCCTGCCTATCGCTCAAAGAAGTGTGGCAAAGAAATGAGGGGGGGGGGAAATGGGGAGTGTCGAACAACGACACTACCGAGAGAGCTTTAAGAAGTTCTAGTACCCTGATCCTGGGTGCATTAATTTGCGGGCGCTCCTGCCCCCCGCTCACTGCTCACCGTTCGCTTGTTTATGCTATCTTTTGACCCAGCGCCGGGGTGGCGAAATGGCAGACGCTACGGACTTAAAATCCGTTGACCGCAAGGTCGTGTGGGTTCGACTCCCACCCTCGGCACCATCAATAATCTCAGAGTTTTCACGACTTCCATCAACTTAGCCCAAAGAATGATCTCAACTCCAACTAAGCAGATGGGGCTAAGATGGTGCCACTTTTAACTAGCCTTTCCTTGAACCAAGTTGTCGCCGTCACTGCAGCGGTAACATGACGATGCCACCCTGCGACTTTTTGTTGACACCTCAAGCGGAGGGGAGTATGTTCCACCTACCTCGAAACCTTCGTTACCGTGGGACTCACACCGCGTAAGCCTCGCGTCAACGACTTTCCCAGAACCCGGTTTTAGTCATGGGAGTCTCACCTGCTTCATCTTCGTTTCATTATCCAAGAGTCTTTGTGTGTGAGAAGTCGCTAACCTGCGGGCTTGCGCGAGTCTCAAGAATGCGACTCAGCTTGAAGGTGAGATTTCGGGGAGATGTAACAATCGCCCTGATCGTGGGTCGTACGTTAATGATTACTTAGCCTTAAATTGCTCGCGGCGTGACAGGAATGGTGCAATCCTGAGCCTACAAAGAAACAAGCTCTCGATGATAGGGTTGGGTGTACTCGGCAACCAGCCGGCTACCCCCTATCAGCCTGCCGATGGAATCCATTTGCGCTGGGGATGTCCGCGCGAGTTGGGTTTTCCGTGGTACGGCTTCTATCTTTATCGTCGCCCGGCCATGCCTGGTCGCCCCATATGTCTGAGCAGCGTTAGCGGCGGACTTAAAAAGGGAGTCTGGCCCGACACGAAATATTATTCGGCTGTTGGTCTGGTCAGCAGTAGCGAGAACCTCGTGCTGACCGATGATTTCGCACCGGCCAATCAAGTAGAGTTTGCGCTCAATAGTCGCAACTTCTTGCGTTTCGATCTACGCCCCGGTGAACTGGCGCGCCGCATGGAGTTGCGCGTTGCCTTTCGCGCGAAATGTGTGGATTTTGGAAAATTGATCTCGGTCCCTCCGGCTGTAAACACCGTTCTCAGGTCAAACCCTTTGACCTTAGAGGGCGTCACGTTCGAAGGTAGAGTCGGCGGTTCATTAGTACCCAACACAAGGTTTGATCTGCGCAACACCACATCGGGCCCCCTCGTTGGGCTTGGGTGCGAGGAAGGTCTGACGATCAAACTGACCTCACCGGTGAATAGCGTTGAGTTGTTACTCACACCCACTTTTTCAGGCCCGACGATTCCCCTCACCGTCATCGACGCGTTCGACAGTAACAACAACAAAGTTGAGACGACGGACTTCTTTAGTCCGGCCAACCAGCCGATGGCTGTCAGGCTAAACGGTCAGAACATCACTCGAGTCATGGTCGTCGAGGGCAGTGGGATTCGCAACAATGTATATTTACACCGCATTTGCTTCGATGCCTTGCGCGGCGACGGCGACGGCAAGAGCGCAATTAAGGTGACGGCTTTTGCAGGTGGTACGCCAGTCCTCAGCCGTAACATCAACCCTCAGGCCGGCGAGATCGTGTCTGTCATTCTGGAAGCTGATGCCATAGACGCTGTCGAGCTCGGCCCAGGTGATGCATCGCTGGTTGATTTGTGTTATGTGCCGGTCTCGCAGGATGCGACGCAAGGTTGGGAGAAACTGCCGAAACAACGTCTGAGCAAAGACATTGAGTTAGGGCTCACTTATCCCATAGGCTTGCCGGTCCAGCAGGCTGACTATCCCTGCAGTGTTACCAACGCTCAATCGCTTTTGACTCAGCGTGTGCGTTACGCGCTGCCGCCGGAGTGGGACGGATCCACATTCACAGAATTACACGATCAGTTGGTGGAGTTGGTTAAAGGCGGGCCGAGCAGCGCCCCGATGGCTGATCGTATTTTTGCGGCGCCGCCAGCCGTGTCGAATCCGCCTGATCTTAACCCTCCAAAGCTCAGCACGTTCTACATACTCGATATGATTCTGCTCGGCGCGCTGCATCCGGCGTTAGCCCAGTTGGCAGGCCTGTATCATGTTGACCTATTCGCGGTCCCCAATGTGCCGTACGACTATTTGATTGTGGCGGATCATACTGGAGTGGGCCAGCGCGATGCCGACAAAGTACTGGCAGGTATTAAGTCCTCAGGCTTCGCGCAACTCGACGGTTATATCGTCTTTAATCAACGGGCGGCAGCAGCGCCTCCTTTGCCGGCCCCGAGCGGTTTGCAGACTTTCGAGTTACCGGGCGGCACATTTCCGGACGTTCAGGGGCAGTTGCCGCCGGCTAGCAACAACGCCGGCTTGCTTTGGGATCTGGGCTGGGATACCTCCGACGGTTTGCTGCCTGACAGTGCGGTGATGTACCTGGTCTGGCGCGCTGATCTCGGGAACGCAGCCACGCCTGCGCCCGCCGGCATCTACGAACTCGTCACAAGGATCCCTCCGGATAAACCGAAACCGATTCTGGTCACCGAAGCGCGGCTGCCCAACGACCCCAAGCCAGAACGCTCGCCCGATTGGCCCATCGTTCCGCACTTCATTGATCGTAATTTGCCGGATGGTTGGTACAGCTATCGCGTCAACGGGGGAGATCTCTTTGGCCGCTTCAGCGGTACCAGTGCGCCAAGTCAATTACTTCTTCGGGAGAAAAATCCGCCGTCGCACCCCGAAGCGGTCGAAGCCTATGCGCTCGATCCAGAAGATCGTTTTCTACAGAGAGATGAGGCTTATAAGAATTGGCACAACCAACTGGATTTATCCGCGCAGCAGACACTGGTTGGCCTGCGTGTCCGTTGGCAATGGACAGATAAGCAGCGGCAACAGGCGCCTAACGCAAATGAATTTCGCATTTACTTTCATCCTGGTGCGGACCTCCCTCCCGATTACGATCTAGGCATCAATTGGCAGGAGCGCTACTACGTAGTTGGTTACCACGATAACGTCACAGTTGACTCGCTGACTGGAGAGCGTTCCTACGAGATTTTTCTGCCGCCGCCGACGGAGTCGAACCCGCCATCCATTCCGCTCAGTCCGTCATTGGCTGAACCGGTTGTCTACGCGCACATCGGCGTGAGCGCGGCTGATGACAAACTGCACACAAACGATCAGCGCACATCCGGCAATTGGAGCGGTCGTTCAGGCAACGAAGGCCCCGTCAGCGCGCCACCAACGATCTATCGCGTATTACGAACGCCGCCGCCGCCACCGGAAGATGTTTTTGTAGGAGAACGTTTCGAGGCATCTCCCGCTGACTATCACGACCGATCGTTTTTCACTTATCGCTGGAAACCGCAACAACACCTGAAGCTCCATGTCTTTCGCGCGATGGACGATGGGGTATTCAAAGCAGATTGGTCACGACGTCCCCTTCCTCCACTGGATCAATCTCAGCTTAGTCTCTTCCCATCTGGATGGAATCAGGCCACCCGACAAAGCGTCGCCGACGAACTGAATCATCTGAACACTTTTGTCGGACAGGAAAACGGCGAAGCGAAAGCGATGACTTATTATCGCCAACTCTCCGACCGTGCCTTGCGCGTGTTGGCCGGATTGCCGAGCAGCGAAAGCGCTTTCGTCCAACTGACGATTAACCCACTGCCCCACCCGAATGATGCCGCCAACGCAAATCGTTTGGGGCCTGATAACCCTGACGACTTGGTTCTGGATCCGAACCAGCGAGCGTTCATCTACACGCTCGACGGCAGCGGAACCAATCGTTATTTCTATCGCTCAGCCTTCGTCGACGGCGCGCACAACCTCGGTGCGCTGGGACTGTCGAGCCCGCCGGTTTATCTGCCCAACGTCGCGCCAAGGACGCCAGTGATCACAAGAGTCTTGGGCCGCGACCGAGAGATAACAATTAAGTGGGCTTCGAATCGCGAGCCGGATCTCGTTGAGTATCGCGTGTACCGCACGGACAACGAACAAGACACGCGCGATCTGCGAAAGATGACACTGGTGCATACCGAAGCCGTTGCGCCCGGTGATCCGTCATCGCGCCCCGCTGAGGTTACATGGGAAGACATCGAGCTAATTGGCGGTCAGGTTCTGTTTTATCGACTCACAGCCGCGGATTCAGCCGAAAACATATCCCCGCCCTCTCGGTTGGTCTCGCTCCGCGTGGTGGACACGTCCGTTCCTTCGATGCCCACATGGATTGAGGCCAAGTGGGTGTTGTTGCGTGAGACCGATCATCGTGAAGAGCCATGGCCACCGGATGGCGTTATCGCCGTCGGTAGACGGCCGGCAGTCAGACTCATGTGGACCACGCCGGTTGTCCAACCCACATTTACGCTAACTCGAAGCGGGGCCGATCAATGGTCACCCCGGCCCGTCCCCTTGGAACCGCAGTCAATCGAACCAATGAAATATTTCTTTCATGATACGGAAGCCGTGACCAGCGAAGATTACTTTTACGAGATCGGTGTGATTTCGTCGGCCGGCGTGCCTTCACCGAGGCCTGGCACAATCAGGGTGAATCGTCGATAGGAGGATTTCCATGCCAAACTCACCAACGACAGCACGCTATACGCCAACTTTTCACATGCCGATCATAGACTCGTCTCAGGATTATGCAGCCATTAAGACTGCTCACGTCATAACAGCGTCGGCAGTACAACACTACGCGCTGAAAATCGCCATGACCAATACGACACATAACCGGCTCTTCTCCATGGCCGGAGGCGTAGTTCATTTCGTGCCGGCGGATGCCCCCTCTGATCCGTTTCTCATATATGACCTATATCCGGACCTTCCGCGTCTGTCGGCTGGAACAGGCTTTCTAGTCCAGGGACTATGGCCAGTGGATTTCAAGAAACTCAGAACCGTCTTGCCGGCCGGAGTTCCACCACCATTGAGGGTCGTCTATTTTAACGTTGCCCCAGCCACTGTACGCTCCGCCCTAAAACCTTTCGTTCAAGCGAGGCCTGATAAGTCGCTCACCGATAATCCTCTCAGCGGAGATCATCAGCAACACGTCGAAGAATATCTTGACAAGATTCTCCTGGGCAAAGCCGGCGTCTTCGTCGAAGGAGGATCCCATATAGGCAATATCGCGACCAACGAGTTAACTTTTTTCTTCGCCGGCGTAAACGATCTCACTGGCCTATCGCCTATCCTGCACATTCGGGACATGCCCGATTATGGTGGCGAGCAATGGTCGAACCACCCCTTGATAGACGCCGTTTCCGCGCTCTCTGTGCCAGTTGACATCTACGCGGAGTTCAACTTCTGGAATGACTCCGACAAGGCCTTCAAACCGGTGCCCAGTGGAGTAGCGGTTAGCCTAATGAGCGACCATGTGATTGCGGATGAAAACCTGCAAACCATCACAACGAATGACGACAGTAATGGGAAGGTCCATTTCACTTTTCCTGACCTCCAGACTATCGATGTAACAGAGCCAGACCTCTTCTTTGAAGTTGCTCTCGGCAACCATAATCCTGACCCCATTTTGCTTGGAGACCCATGGTCTTCGTCAGTGTGGGTTTTCTCCTCCTTGTTCGGGTTTCACTACACTGGCTCCGGCTATTTTGCTGATTTTCAGGGAACACGTCTTGGAAACGAAACTTTGCCGCTTCTTTTCCGAATTGGGCTGGGATTTTGGGCTGCTCTCATCAGCTTTCGTCCTTCGGTCAGCATTCAACAACAACTGGCGGCCGGTCCGTCTCCGAAGAAGGTCCAGTTTATCGAAGATGCCGGGGATCCCAATTTCCCCGATGATCCGCATCATACTCCCGATATTAATTTGGATTATTACCCGGTCAGGATCACAATTTTTCCTATCATCGGAGGCAAGCTCTTCACCGCGATGGATCTTCTACGTCACATTAGAATAAACATCAACACACTGATTGATGATTCCCTATTTGCGTTCGATCTTAAATCTGTCCCGCCTGAATGGACATCTGCCGATCCAGCGGTCTTACAGGAGTTACAACAATTGCTGGGAGTCCTCGTGAACATTGATTTCTATCTGGCGTCAATCAATGCCGATGACGGTTTTGTCGTCGTCAGTAGCATTGATACGACCCAGTTCACGTTCTCAACGGTTTCCGGAGGAATATTGCAAGGCTTAAAACATCCGGTAAACGGGAATCGAGAGATTGGCTTCACGGCTCAGCAGGATGGAAGCTACTTGTTTTACACGAGAGGTGCGGACCGTCCGGCAACTGACACAGATAATATGTTTTCTTCGATTGAGTTTCGCGGCGCGGATTTGAGCTGGAAGAGTCTGCAGCAAGGGATAGCTGACCTTGTTAACCAGAACGGAGGCAGTGCCTCCGTGCAACCGTCGGTGAGCGTTCGATTTCCATGGCGACACGTCCGAGACAAGTATTGGAAACCCACGACCGATCGGATTTAAGAGATCTTCTTAGGACTGTCAGGTCTCACGGCCGCGAACGAATGCTTCAGAGGAGGCGGGCAAAGCATGTTGCCACCTACATTTGTTCCTCTCAGTAAGGCACTATCCTTCTGGCCAAGCCAGCTCTTCAGCGAGCCTGAGTTTCTCGATGAAATAGGTGTGCGCGACTTTCAGATAGCGCAGAGTCACGAACGACTCATGGTCTCTGGAACGGCGCTTTGGCTTCGTGAGATCGGGTTCGACATTGTTGGTATCCAGGGCTTTTCAGTTGTTCTTCTCAACGAAAACGGGCACACGGCAGTGCCATTCGAGATAAACCTAACCCAAGGCTTTGCGCTCACCTTGCCGAATCTGACCTTCACAATTCGGCTGGCTTCACAACTACTTCGACCAGTGCGGCTTGAGAACAAAAAGTGGGTCGAAATCCTCGACGCGGAAGGCAAGTTGAAACCCGCTGAGGTGCGCTTGGATGGGATAGGAGTCACCGTGCTCCATACCGGAGATTTTCAGTTTCTCATGCCGCAGGGGGCGCCTCAGCTTTCCTTAGGCGCGGTTCAGATTGGCGACACCGGCGTCGTTATCGAGATTGATGGAGTGCGGCCGTATTTCTCCCGTAAGCAGAAACCACCTACGGGTGCTGCCCGCGGTTTCCGTGGGTTAGCCATCACATCGGTCAAGCTTCACCTCCCTAACGATCTCGATGTGCCGCTAGCGCCAACAGATTTGACGTTCAGCAATATGCTAATTGGGACGGGCGGCTTCAGTGGAAAGATTACCGGGGGCTGGACTCCAACACTAGTTGATGATGCGAAAGAGTTCAGCGGCAATGGCGCCGGCAATCTGTTCGGAATTCCCTTTGGGCTGCGGTCACTGTCAATTGAGTTTAAGCAAAATACTCCTACCGATTTTGAGTTGAAAGGAGACTTGATTCTGCCCTTCTTCGACCATCCGGTGACAGTTGGTATTGGAGTTGGATTAACTGGGGACTTCACAGTCTCTCTTGATAGCGGAGCCGCTAACGGTCTTTACAAGCTGATAAAACCCGGCGTCCTTGAAATTGAGCTCGACAGCATTGGCTTTGAACTAAAGGACGGTGTGTTCCTCGCGAAGCTGAGCGGACAACTCACTCCACTCTTTGGCGCCGACAAGGGACTCAAATGGCCAGGGTTCAAGGTTGAAGAACTCTCTATTAATAGCAAGGGTGACGTTTTTCTTGAAGGCGGCTGGCTGGCATTGCGCGAGCAATACGCTCTGGATTTCTACGGCTTCAAGATCGGCATCACCAAGCTCGGTTTCGGCAAAACGGATGATGGCGGTAAGTGGGTTGGGTTCTCTGGCGAGCTCAAACTCGTGGATGGGTTCACGGCGGGCGCGTCGGTTGATGGTTTGCGGGTCACCTGGTACCAAGGCCACCCAAACAAAACAAAGATTACCCTCGATGGGGTTGGCGTCGAGTTTGAAATTCCGGATGTGTTGCGCTTCAAGGGGCATGTCGCTTACCAGGAAATCGAGGTTGGTGGCGGGTCGGTGCATCGCTTCGTTGGCGATATCAAGTTGAAATTGGTCGCGCTCAAGATGGACATTGATGCCAAGCTGATAATCGGTTCGGCCAGCGGCGGGCCGCAGGGTAGTTACAACTTCTTTGCGATCTACCTCGCGGCGGATTTGCCGGCAGGAATTCCAATCGGCGCGATACCGTTAAAGCTTTATGGGATGGCCGGATTATTCGCGTTGCAGATGGAGCCGAATAAGAAGGAGAGCGAAGATTGGTACGAGGGCTGGTACAAACGACCGGCCATGGGCGTCACGGATCTGGAACAGAAGTGGATCAATCATCGCGGCAGCATGGCCTTGGGTTGCGGAGTCACGCTCGGAACTCTCGACGCCGGCTTCACCTTCGCTTGCCAGGCGCTGCTGGTCATTCTCATTCCGGGCAAAATTGTTCTCATCGATGGCAGAGCCAACCTGCTGAAAGAACGGGCCAAGCTCAACGACAATCCGATGTTTCGCGCGCTGGCGGTGCTTGACACGAGCAAGAATCAAATTTCGATCAATCTGGATGCGCAATATAAACGCGACGAACAGGGCAGGGTTCTTGATATACGCGCGAGCGCGGACGCTTTCTTCCATAAGCCCGACGACTGGCATATCTACCTGGGCAAACGAGAGCCGCGCAAAAACCGCATTCGCGCCCACATGCTCAACCTGTTCGATGGCGATGCTTATTTCATGATCGACCCGAAACAGTTGGCGACCGGGGCTTGGGTCGGCTATGCGCGACAGTGGAAGTTCGGACCCGTGAGCCTGACGTTGGAAGCATGGCTCGAAGGAAACGTCGTCGTCAATTGGACCCCACTCCACTTTCACGGCGACCTGTGGCTGCATGGCAACGTTGAAGTTAAGATCTTCGGATTCGGAGTGGGTTTAGGTGTGGACGCGCGCTTTGCCGCTGATGTCTTTGACCCATTCCACGTGAAAGCCAGTATTGAAGTGTCCATCAGACCGCCAAAGCCACTGAGGAGAAAGCAGATTGAGATTACTTTGGAGTGGGGGCCGATCCCGAACTGGCCCGAACGGCTTCCCGTTCCGCTCAAAGCGGTCGCGATCGAACACTCCAAAGTCACCACTGGTTGGTCGTTGCTAAATGACAGCACCCCGCCGATGCTGTTGCCCAGATATGACCCGGACAAGGAAGGACTGCGTGGTTACTACGCACCGCCTGCCTTCAGCGAACCTCCGATTAGTGCGATGCCAATCGTGCCGCTTGATGGCCAGGCGCAGCTCACCTTCCGCCGCCCGGTAAACGACGACATATTGGTCGGTGTGAATCCGCAACCGGTACAGCCCCAGTACGAACGCATCGGCAACCCGGGAACGGATGAAGGGCCCGTTCGCGCGCGTTACGGGTTGAAAGAGATCGAACTAGCCAAATGGGACGAGCGGCAAAATCTTTGGCGCGTAGTTGCCAGTAAACCCGCCTTGAGTGGAGTTCGTACTCTGTACGGTGCATGGGCTCCCATTCCGCAGTTAACATCGGGCACAGATCAAGGGGCGGTGGCGAACGTAAATTTGAGGCTCTGGGACAGGACGCCATTCGGTCATACGCGGCACGGCGAAGACGATTGGAACGATTGGTTCACTACGAACTTTCCCAACTATCCCTGCGTCCCGCAGGACATTCCCGATCGCGAGGTCTGCTTTGATTTCGAGACGCTGGATAGCTCGCAGTGGCTGCAGTCGCCCTGGCAGTTGCCGCAGCACCCGGAGATCACTTTGGGCTGGCAGTCTCCTCCGCGCCAGCACGTGACGACATTGGATCCGCCCGTCGATGGCTTCACGCATGCTCTCTCGTTCCCGGCCGTTGTTTCGGCGTGCCTGCCGCCGCCGCCTGCTGATCTGAGCCCGCCGGTCCTGGCAAACACTACCGCTCAACCCGGCAGCGGACCGACCCAGCCCAACACGGTAACAATCAAACTCTCGACACCGGCGAAGCAGGTGAAGCTATGGGTGCTTGAAGGCAAAACTGATCAGGTCTGCCTGAACTTTCGCAACCGCGAGCTAGCTAAGGTCGATTTGCCACACGTCGAGCAGGGCATGACTTTCGGTCCTCGAGGGATAACAGCAATCGAGCCCATCGCAACTACGCTGGGCGATATGATGGGCTTGATTTGCGTCATCCCTACTCTCATGGCGTTCGCTCCCGTCACGATTACCTTGCCGTGCCCAGCCAGAGCGATTGAACTTATGTTGACCTATCCACCTTCACCCGGGTTTGCTGCACAGCCGCCGAAGATCGAGGCATTCGATTCCGCCGGCACAAAGGTGAAAGAAAAGGCGATGCTCAACCCGGCGGGTCAACCTGAGATCGTTCGCTTTGAAGGGAGCGATCTGAAAAGCATAAGAATCAATTCGGGCTCTGTCAGAACGTATCTACACGAACTGTGCTTTCTCTGTCCGGATAGTTCTTCCAGTGTGACTGCCACTGCCTTTACGGCCGAAGGCAAACAGATCGGAGTTTTTGTTAACCAGGGCAACGTCATAGAAATTCGCGGCAAGGACCTGTCCAGTGTGCAGGTGAATAGCAATAATGAGATCCGGCTGTTGAAGATTTGCACGCTCTTCGGTCCCGATCCAAAAGAGGTCGCTCACCGTGAGGAGATGCAGAACCACCTCAAGAGCGAAGTATCGCGCTGGACCGAAGCAGGTAACGTGTTCGAGCCGTTTTCTGCCTATCGCCTGAAAATCGTGACCACGATTGACGCATATGGTGAAGGCGCACTTTCCGGCAGCAGAAATCTGACGCAAATTGAATACGGCCATTTTCGCACTCTGGGCCCGCCCGGTTTGACGAAACTTTCGTTGCCGGTTGGTCGCGATCCGGTGAAAGATGCGGATAAGTTTGAGAGCGGCCTGGAGGACTTGACGCGCTATGTGCGCCAGACAACGCCTGCCACGATTCCGGCGGTGGGCGAAAAGCCTGTCATGGCAAAACCCTGGTACCGGGCCTATGACATTGGAGTCGAGTTCAACGAAGATTACGTTGATTTGATGTATCGGATCAGCGGGCGCGATCTCGGCCTTTACATTTACGACAGCAATAACCGGCCGGCGCGCGATGTCGATGGGCGGTTGCTGGTGCAGAGTGGAGATTGGGGAGCAGTCGAAGAACTGACTTTGACCGAAGGCGAGCAACGCTGGCTGGCGCTTTCCAATTCGGAAAACCGCTGCCTCCCCGTGATCAGCACCGAGACCATCGCGCATGACAAGAAACTAACTTCGGCAGTCGCGGGCCGCGTACTCGAGCCGGACATGATCCATGAAGCGCGTCTGGTTCCTCTGTTGCTGCGCGAAGGGTTTCAGAAATACGCCGCGGGAACCTCAATCCAAGGGCCGTACGGTAAATTAGGTCGTTGGGAGGTGCAGGACGAGGGTGACATCAATACTCCATCGAAGTGGGAAGTGCGCGAGACCAGCACGGCACCGGCAGCCAAATACTTAACTCAAACCAGCAGCATCAAGGGAGGCAGCAACGATGCCAGCGATCCGGTCAAACCGGGAACGATGCTGGTGTTCGGCAACGATCCCGGGTTGGACGGGGGACATAGCGAGCAGCCCTTCAATTGGACTGATTACCGCCTGAGTGTTTATTTGAGCGCGTCCGGCGGTGGGGCCATGGGTCTCGTTTTTCGCTATAGTGACCTCAACAACTATTACCGGTTCTCCATGGATCGCAATCGTAAGTACCGGCGTCTGGTCAGCGTCGTCAGCGGAATTCACACCACTCTCAAGCAGGATGATTTCATTTACGAGCCGCAAGTCGATTATCTGATCACCATCGAAGCCATCGGCGATGCGTTGCGTGTGTACCAGGATGGCGCGCTGATCTTCGACGTCAAGGACGCGGCCCACCCGAACGGCAGTGTAGGGTCGTATTGTTACGACAATCCGGGCGCGCGCTTCAACGACGTGCGAGTGGATGATTTTCGCCAGACAGCGCCAGTGGTTTACCGCTTCCAATTCACCACATCTCGGTTTGCCAATTTCTGCCATCATCTGCACAGCTATCAAGACGAGACCTGGCGCGCCGCCGTTGAGGGAGTGCCCAGCGCGTATGCAGCTATGGCGCAGGCCGTGAAACCGACCGCGCCTCTGACCGACGACGAAGTGCGAGCCTATGAAACCCTGGCGAGTACTGTGCTGGGACCGGCCGCGAGACAAAATCCTCCTGAGGTTCAAGTGTCTCGGGTTGAGATTGATGGCGCGCCGCTGGCTTTCCTCGTGCAGAGTCCTGAGCCTATCGATTGGCCTCGAACTGAGATTGCTTTGTCGCGAACAAGTTTTGCTCGCACGGAGCTGGCGCTGCCGGGTAAGGCTAAGCTCGCAGCCGTGAACTTCGCAGCAAACAGAATCGACATTGACTCAGTGGTCCTTCTGCTGAGGGAGCCGATGAATCTGTCGGCGTACCGAATTGAAGGTCGCTTGGTATCGTGGCCATTGAGTCCAAGTAGCGGCGTGGTGATCGACGCGCAAACAATCTCAGGCGGGCTAGTCGACCAGTCCTGGGCGACCTATCGCTCATTTGATGCAGAGAAAAAATTGCCCGCGGGTACAATTGTACGGGTCCAAGCCGGTGATGCCCTGTCTATCGGTCAGGCGGGACTAGCCGGTGTCGACGCAGAAGGTGTCGATCCCGCGCATCGCATTTTTTACAGCATCGAATTGCGGTTAGTAGCGCCGGACGGTAAGATCGTACATTCGAGACATTTCCTGCCAGATGACGACTATGTTTCCGAATACCCGAAGGTATTGCGCAAGGCCGACGGCACGGGATTCTTCATGGTCAAACTTGATGTCGCATTGAACGTACTTCCACTTTCGCTCAATCAATACCGTTTGAAACTAACTTATCACCGGAACAACAAAGCTCGTGTTTCCACGAGCCAGACTTTGAGCCAGGCAGGAAACGAGGCAGACGAAGTCGTCACACTCGATATTCCTTTGCAAACTCAATGACTAAGGTTGTGGTCTAAGTTGAAGATCGCAAAATCTACAGCCACGGAAAACACGAGTTTACCAAGAATCCAATAAGCGCTCCCGTGAGTCCTTCAAGTGCGGTAGAGTGCTATCCATTCCGAAGTTTCCTTGAACTACCGTGACTCCCGCCTCTTTCACGTTCGACAACATAGAACCTGAAGATGGGGCTAAGATGGTGGCGGGATGTGTTGATACGAAGCCAGACGAAGCGATACCTTGACGACCGCTAGGCCGGTAAATACTGGTTCGTATCGTTTCGTAAGACTAGGTGATGCCGAATTCAAAGGACTTAAAATCCGTTGACCGCAAGGTCGTGTGGGTTCAACTCCCACCCTCGGCACCATCAATAATCCCAGAGTTTTCACGACTTCCATCAACTTAGCCTGAGAATGCTCTAAGCCGCCCGGATGCAGATCGGGCCAAGATGGTGACACCTTCAACTAGCCTTCTTTTGAATTCAATCCTGCACACCCTTAAACTCTGCGACCCTATTTACGGCGTCTTGGCACAACACGGACACTTGGAGGACGGTGCAGTGCTCTTGGAATGGCATGTCCCGCTTGAAGACACGAACGAATTTGACGGGACCGTTCTGGACCAACGGTCTGGGTTACTGTTCACCGGCGTCCTCGCGAATCATGTTCCCATCATCCCCACGTTGATCGACGCCGCTGCAAAGGTTGACGCCCGGTGGTTGTGGGCTGATCTCTATCCGCCGCTCGACGAACGCGTTGACGTGCTCCCGGCCATCGCGCGAAGTCATGACCGGATCGAACGTCTAAGAGAGAATCAAAACCAGTGGCCGGAATCCATTGGCTCGACTGGAGGCATCGAAATTCTCTTGCGTGGTAGGCGCCACTCACCCCATGGACGCGATCGCTTTGTACGAGGCAAGCAGAGCCGCGGGAAAAGTGGGCGGCGGTTCGATCCGCAACCATCCGGTAGGATTGATAAAGTGTCCTGGTGCGAACTCTCTCCACGCATTGCTCCCGTGCCGCACGTAGACGAACACACCGGGGTTGGAAAGGCGAAGCAGACGCTTGCCCCGCTTGAGGGCACTACGCAACAGATACGCATCTTCCGCCAAATTAATTTCCGGGTAACGCAGGCCTTGCTCCAATAGTTCCCTGCGATAGACCAGCGTTCCTCCGTGGACATTGCCGACGAAGAGTTGCTCGTGAAGCCGGGCATTGGTTTTCCAGAATTCACCCGCTGGCAGTTGAAGAACAAAGGCATTCTCCAGACCTGTGATGTCTGCCTTACCGGAGAGAATCGGCGCCACTTGATAACGTAGCCTGTCAGACGAATACCAGTCGTCGTCATCCCAGTGCGCGATGATCTCGCCTTGCGCGTGCTGACACGCCAGATTGCGCTTGGCTCCTATTGAAGCGCGGGTCGGCAGACGAAAATAACGGACATTTGGCAGACCATCTGACAGATCACCGATTGCATCCTGGCCATCATCGACAATGATCAGTTCACGGTTTGGATAATCCTGGCGGAGGAAGTGCTGCAATGCCTGCGGTACAAACGGGCGCCGGTTGTAGGTCGGCATGATACACGAAACGAGCGGGCACGCTGTCGTGGCAGAGTGACTCGCCATTCGATAAAAATGCACATCATCCCCCAGCAACGAATGCAAACCGGCGCTTGATTGTGCATGCCAGCAGGGCCCGCCAACTTCCTTCCGGCTGGTGTTGCCTGAATGCACCATCGCGACACAAAGCGCCGGGTCCGCGAGATCGTGAACGGTGTTGCTGGCGCTCCAAACGAAGCGCGAGTCCTCGCCGATCTGGATTTCGGGAAACTTGCGGCGCTCCCAGGAACTCTTGCGATAAGCCAATGTGGTACCCGCTACCCACTTCGGACCTGAAGCTGCATAGCGATACTCCCACGACCGATCTGTATCCGCATCCAAAAAAAAGACCCGGCTGCTGCCGCATATATCAAATCCGCCGCTGCTCAACGCGGCCATTTGCCTGGAAACTCTCCCCGGTGGATACCAGTCGTCATCGTCCCAGTGCGCGATAAACTCGCCACGGGATTGTTCACAAGCGAAGTTGCGCTTGGCTCCGAGTGTCAGTTTCTGATCGAGACGGAGGTAGCGAATGCGCTCGCTCTCAGGCACGCAATCGGCGATCGGATCTGTCCCATCATCTACGATCACCAGTTCAAGATTCGCGTAATCCTGGCGCAAGAAACAACGAATAGCCTGCGGCACGTAGCCGCGCCGATTGTAGGTCGGCATTATGCAGCTTACTAGCGGCGCGGCTGTCGTCGTGATTTGTGCGCTAGTAAGAGGCAACGGAGCAATATCCGGCGGCGCGGTGGGCAAGGACCTTCTTAACTCAATCAGCGTGGGCGGCGCGAAATTGGGACACGCATCGCCGCGGCAATGCGTGCGGTAGTCCGTCTTCTGGCCGCGCAGCCGCGCGCCACAAAATTTATCTTGATAGTGGCGTTTGCTGAACTCAAAGCGGCGGGCCTCGTCCAACCGGCGCCGGGCCGTGAATGGGGCGCGATGCACGTAAGCAGCACCGGCCCATACGCCACGCCAACCAGCCCGCGCCGCGCGAATGTTGTAGTCCATCTCCCAACACGGTCCGAGGCCATAGCTTTCGTCCGCGGCGCCGACTGCCTCGATCACTTCACGGCGCACGACGTAACAGAAATCGGCGAGACTGTAGAGCGGTTCGAGTGTTCGCGCTTCGCTGCCAAACCGTCTTGCAGCTTCGCTTGCCGTGCGTGCGATTTCATCGACCGTGGCGCTGCCGCGTGGAAACACACCTTGTTCATTCCAGGAGTTATTGGTTGATGGCCCGGCGAGTCCGTTGCGCGGGTCAGCGTCGAGCGCCGCCAGCAGATGGTCCAACCATCCGGGACCGACCTGCGCGCCACTCTCAAGCAGTACCAATACCTCTGCGTCGGTGGTTGACGCCAGGCGATTGAAGCACGCCGCGGCGCCTAACGGCTGCCCAGTCCAGGACTGTGGCAGCTTCAGAGCGGCCAGAGAGTTTGTGGTCGCGTAATCTGCGCCATCAGGCAAGAGCAGAAGTTCAAAAGGCGCGGTCGTGTGCCCGCGCAAACTCTCGAGCGTGGCCCGCAACCTCTCAGGCTCAGCCTGAAGGTAAATCCCGATACAAACTCTGCGCATCAATTCAAACACTCCAAGCGAATTCTGCTTACGTAGCGCCCCTGGGCTCTAATACATAGATCTTTCGGTCACAGCGCGGCGGCCAACTATTTTCGAGGTCGCCAAAGTCGTTGCCTTCCAACCCAAGATCGATTTGAAGAGTCAGCTTCGTGTCAGTGTTGCCTCTGATCATTTCAAACTGTTCGCCGGACGGACCCCAGGAAGGAGGAAACTCGATAACAGTCACCTTTGCTTGATTAACCAGGCGATATAGCGTTTGGTACTCGTGAGGCTCCAGGCCCTGAATTTCCAGCCCCAGCATAACCAATCCATAGTCGGCGCCCTTCGCGATGTGCCAGTCGACGTCCTGAAAACGCGCGCGCACATGTGACACGGCGCACGGTTTTCCTCGTAAGAAATTGGATCGGCTTTCGCGAATAAATGGATCGAGGACGAGGACGTTGTCGTGATCGCTCGTCAGGAAAAGATCGATAGGAGTCTTCGCCCCGCCAATCTCGATTACGGAACGGCACGAGTCGACAAAATACCCGGCCAGAACGTAGCGGGTAGTGAAGGCTCTGCTTTCGAGGTACTTCCACTCTTTTCCTTCCGGAGCGAGGGGAACCGCGTCGGCGCGGCGCGTTACAGTGATGCAATCACCATTTTCGGCCCCGACGCCTGGCGATGATTTGAAACGCGAACCAACAACAGGCTTTCCGATCCGGACCAGCGCCGTACCCTCGCCTACGTTATGGAAATCAACTACATCGCAATCCGCTAAAGTGCGAATGTGATCGACGACATGCTCTACGCCGGCGCCGGCGCAGTTTGTGTCGTGCAAGGTGACAATTGAGCCTTCATGAAGGAAACGCCGGTAGGATTCAAAGTCGTCCAAACAGCCGGCAAACGAATGGTCCGCATCGATATGGAGGTAGTCGATCATGATCTGCTGGCTGGCGAAAAGGCTCTCCGCTGCGTGGCTGGTAAGATCGACGACAATCTCTACATCGGGGAAATGTGTTCGGAAGAATGAGTCTTCAGCTAACCACACGGGTGTACCCCAGCCTGCGTCGGGGTTATTGCCGTCCACCAGAATTGTCCTGCTGGTTTCGGCAATTCCCAGATCGCGCTGGGCTTGGCGCATCAAACGCGGAACAAATCCTCCTCCTGATCCCAGACACACCGCTACCTTTGCTTTCGATCCATAAACAAGGGAGTAATAGAGCAGGCCCATACCCAGATAATCGCCGCTCGCTCCGTGGCTCCACTCCCACTCGGCCTCGCGGGTCAGATAATCGGAAACAAAACTTCTGTTGAGCAACTCAGGCGTCATCGTTTATTGCGTCAGAAGAAACGCTGATTAGAGAAACATGTCTGATCCGTACCACGAGAATGGATGATCGAGGTGCAAACAAAAAAGACCCTCGATACGACGTGGCATAACGCCATTGCGCCGGCACGCTTCGGCAAAGATTCCATCGCTGTGCGCGAAGTGGTTGTGTTCTTCGCCGTAGGGCAATCGCTCCAGCGTTGACCGATGAACAATCTGTGTGTATCCCCACTGATACGTCTCAGACTGGCGCGCGACCGCGGTGCCGGCCAGCTCAGCAAATCCCCTGAGCGAGTCCAGGCGGCCGGACAAGAGCGCGTCGGTTTGGGTAGCTGTCAGAAACCGGCGTTCACCGTAGAAGAGGTGATTTGGCCGGCCGCTAACCTCCTGCAGCACCTTCGCCGCGCATTCAGGCCCAAACAGGCAATCGGCATCTGTTAACCAGATCCACTCACCGCGACTCATGGCGAGAGCCCGGTTAATCATCGCCCCTTTATTCATGGCCAGGTCGCCAGCGACTGAGATCTCGCGCAGACGAATGTGCGGATAACTGCGCGACACGGCCGCGAGATGTTCATGCGTGCCATCGGGACTCTGTGGATTCACGACCAGCACTTCGTATGCGCCGGAGGGCAGGTCCTGATGACACCAGTTGCGCAGCGACAAACGCAGCCGTTGGAGAAACCGATGGCAGGTGACGATCACCGATAACCGGCACGAGGCTTCGAGCGGATGAATCGCGAGGTCCCGGAACAGTACTTCTTCGGCATATCTGACCTTCAACCTCAGCTCGCCATTTAGAATGTCTTCGACGCTATTCACCGCCGAGTCCCACCAGCAACGCTGCATCAACGCTCCGTCAACACGGAACGCCCAGCGTCCGGCGTCGGCGTCGACCTCCAATTGCAGATGGCGCGCACCGGTGTGCGTATCGACATTCGCAAGAAAGTCCTTGAAGCCCCCGAAGCTGAGTCCGGCTGCTTCGGCCTTGCCGCTAATCGTGACTTCGATTAGAAGGTTCTTCGGCCCTTGCGCCACGCCTGCATCCCAACCAAGCGAACGCAAAGCCAGCCATTCGGGGCCAGGGCCTTTGACGCGCACCCCATCGTTTTCCCAATTCCAGTCACCACCATCGACAACTTCCCACCGCGCGCGCGCCTGCGGGTCGTCGTCGATCGCTCGTCTCCACTGCACCTGTAGAAACTCGCTAGAGTTGGAATTGCTCACTTTAGACTCCCTGGTTGACTGACCTCCCTTGTCAGTTACACGCGCCGAAATCGCTCCCGCCGATGGTTTCCCGGTACGGGCGGTTGTTTGCATCTACGTGTCTGACCACCCAGATCCAAGGGACTCAAGCCGCAGTTCTTGAGCGGCCCATCAGACTCAGGAGCGAAGGTAGTAACGCCCATCCGCGCGAACTTCGAGAGAGCGTTCCTTGGCGAGTTGCTCAAGAGCGCGCGAGGCCACGTCCGTGCCGATTCCTACTTCCCTCGCCAGGAAGACTATGCCGCGCACGCGATTGCCCGTGGGAGTCGTCTCGACTGTTCGTTTGGCAACCTCGAGCACCCTCTCCGCGGTCGTCGCCGGGATCGGTCCGCCGATGACCTTTAGACCATCGAGGAAGTCGGATGGGTCAGCGCACGGGAATGTCTTGGGAAGGCCAAGCTTGGTAGCGCCAGCTGGCGGCGGCGTCACCAGCGAGACCTGTACTGTGTATTTCTTGGCGACGAGGCCTCCAAGCCACTTCAACTTTTGCTTCGGAGAGCCCGCCTCGAGTTTCGCCCGATCAGTCGGGGGAAAGGCGTCGTAGTATTCCGCATCGGTCACATACTTCAGTTCCACGCCCATGCCTTTGGCCTTCTTAGCGATTTCCTCCGGCCCCTTCTCCATTTGTTTGTTGAGACTCTTGCCGGCGTTCGCCAGATTCCAAGCTTCAGCCGGGCCGTGAAGCATGTGCGACAAAAGGTGAGCACTGCTGAACATGGTGAAACCCTTATCGCGGGGTTCCAGTAGCTTCTCGAGCAGTTCCCTATGTTGCACGCCGTGTGACTCACTTGACTTGGTGTTGCCTGCCTGCGGCGTCAGCGGCTCTGCAATAATGCGGTGTGCTCTGCCCCCAGACGTTTTGGCGTGGGTCACTACCGTGGGACGAGCCTCGCTGGGCCCCAGCGCCTTCGCAATCTCAAAGATAACTTTCTGCACCTTGTCATGGCGCTTCTGTTGTTCCTTCTCGTCCGGCTCCTTGCCCCCGAACAGCTTCTCGACCTCGGCGTATTTGGCTTGTAGCTTGGCGCGTTTATCCGCGGGCTTGATTACTCCAATGACTTCCGCCAGCGTCTGTTCCTCGCTTCGAACCGTGATCGCTGGACGATTGTCCTTGCGGTCTACTGAAATTGTATGAGGCTTGCCGTCTGCCCCGGTGAAAGGCTGCTTAACTTTCCACCATGCCAACACTTTTCCCGCCGTCTCTTTTACGCCGCCCCAGAGCTTCTTCGCCTGCGCCGCGATCCACTTCGCGACCTTCAGCAGAACCGCATCCACCTTGTGTTTGATCTTCTGGAGCGCATCCTTGATCTTGTTCGTGATCCCGCTGAGGTGTAGCAATTGCGCCAGGAAGCTGATCACCAGCGACAATCCCTTCGCTAATCCTTTCTCCATCGCATCGGCGGCGGCGCCGATGTTCCCGGCGGCAATCTCGGCGATTGAACCCAGAAAGTTGCTGATCATCTGCATGATCTGTTTGGCCTTCTGGATAAAGAATACAACGGTGTCATAGATTCCGATTACAGCCTTGACGATACCGGCGCCGGGAATGAAAAGCGCGACCACCCACTTGATGGCTTCCTCGATGATCTTCTGCTGAATGAAGCCCTTGACCGCCTCAACGAAGGCGGTTTTCATCTCACCGGCCATCTCTTTCAGTTGTTCCCAGGCGGCCATCGGGCCTTCGAGGATGAGCGTTTTGACCAACTTGAAGCCTCGCTCGAGTTCGCGCACCACCGGTTCGGTCATTACCGTGACCATGTGCTTGCGGATGTTGTCATATGAGATGCCGATCATCTGGAGGGCGACGCCGATGATGCCCTTTGGGTCCCAGCTCGTGGGCAGCTTGATACCCTCCAGCGAGCCGGTTAGCCATTCGAAGAGCGCGTCCTGTAAATGTTTCAGGAAGTTCTTGCCAAAATTTTCGAAGCCGGTGATCGCGGCTCTCATCAGGTTCTTCACAAACTTGACGGGTTGCGTGAAGATGGCCTTGAGCACGGCCACACCTTTGTTGATGATGCCTTCGATTTCGGACAGCGAGAACCCGAACTTCTCCAGTGCCCAGGTAAAGAACTTCTTTGCGGCCCATAGCAGCAGCGCGCCGAGTTTAGCCAGCGCTCCGGCCATGGCCTCTTTCATCTTCTCGATCTTCTCATCGATGGCTTTGATGGCCGCCGTCTGCTTGTCTTTGAGTTTCTCTTGTAGCTCTTCTTCTTTCTTGGCGACGAATTTGTCGAGCTCGTTCAGCTTCGAATTCATCTCTTCCGCGGTCTTCTTACCGATGTCTCTCAGACCCGGCTCGAGCTTGTCCACAAACACCTTGATCTTGTTTCTCGCGTTTTGTAGTTCGTCCTTGCATTCCTGAACCACGCGCTTGTTGTCAGCGGAGATGTCCGTAACCAGCTTGTCAATCGTAGCGACAAACTTCGCCTTGTTCCGCTCGAAAATGGCTTTCACTTCGGGCAGATCGTCGATCCCCTTCACCCAATCCCGCACCTTTCTGGCCCAGCCAAACCAGCCGGAATAGCGGTCGTCTTTGAAGGCGTCGATCTCACGGTTGACGTTATCCTCGAATTCCTTCGCGGCTTTCGCATTGCCGTCATCGAAACGCTTCATCGATTCCGTTTCCAGGTCAGCGAGCCTTTTCTTTACCTTGTCCTGTGCGGTCTTGTAGATGCCATTGATCTTGGCGGCCACTTCCTCCCGCTTTTTCTCGAGGGCGCTCTTCGCGCCTTTCTGCTTTTGCGCGGTGGCGCCGAGGCCGGCTTTGCGCTTGGCCTTCATCGCCTGGCGTTGCTTGTTCTCTTCCTGCTTCAGATCTTTGTCGACATTCGCGCCTTGCTGCTGGGCAAACTTTTGCACGGCGAGCGGCTCGGTCTTCGCCGCTGTCTCCATGCCTTTCTTTTCCTTGTTCGCCGAGGCGAGGTCGCCGCTGTCCACCATGTCGAGCTGTTCCTGCGTGACGCCCTCTTCCTTCAGCTTACCGTCGGCCTCCTTCGTGAAATTGGAAACGTCGGTATGTTCTTTTTGGAGGGGCGAGATCGCATCCTTACCCAGGTTCATACCAGCAGTAGGCGGCGCACCTTCCTGGGGCGGTAGGTCCTTTGGCTCATGCTCGCGCGGGGCCGGCGTCGGCGTCTGGCCCATGTCCTCATAGGTTGAGACGACCGCGTTCTTGTCTCCCAGCACGACCGTCATCACGTCGGCGCCCATGTGTTGGGCTTTTTGGTCGCGCTTGAAATTGTCGACGTCTTCGATTTTTCGTGGGATATTCTCCAGGAGCGACGCCTGTAGTTTCTTCTTACCTTTGTTTTCGTCTACGGTGGGCGCGGGCCGGGCACTTACGTGATTGACCTGGCCAGTGTTGCTCTTGCTTTGTCCGTCGCTGACCGGGATGTCGACCGCTTGTTCGGCCTGCGCCCGTTTTTCGGCGGCATCGTCATGCGTTTGCTCGTTCTGTCGCAGCTTTCCCAGCTTGGTAAAGCCTTTGCCCAATACGGGCGCGGCCTTGGCAGCGAGGAACTGCGCGACTTTGCCTTTGCCGACGGCTTTGAGGATTGCGGCGGCAGCGCCTCCAGTCTTGGGCGCACCCTTTCCTTTTCCTTTACTGCCCTTCGTCCCTTTCGCGGCGGGTTTGGGTTTGTCTTTCTTCTCTTCTTTTTTGACGAGTTTCTTTACATTGGGAACAGGCTGGGGCTGCGGACCTTTGCCAAGCTTCGCCTCGGCCGCTCTCGCTTCGGCTTCGAGCCTGGCTGCTTCTTCGTAAGTAATGTCCGGCGGCAATTCCACCAGTTTGCCCTCGCCGGTCCGGTAATAAGTTTTTCCCAGAACCTGCACTGGCCCACCACCAAGCCGAACCGCGGGCGGCCCGGCTGGAGCGCGCGTCGCAGCCGCGGGCGCACGTGTCGGAGTTGGCCGCGACGTGACCACCGGCGCCGAATCGCTCGGCCGTGTTGTGCGGGTTGTTGCGGGGATAGACTAAGCCGTCCTTTTTCGCAATCTGCTAAAACTGGCGCAACGGGCACACGCCGCCGCTCTTACGGTATTCGCGCTGAATCGCCGCTTCGAGATGCGCGGAGCTGACGATGCCACCGTTGCCGAGCGCCAGCAGCGAGGCGTGTAGCGCCGCGTTCCGAATCTCGCCGCCGCTCAGCTTGCAGCGCCCCGCGACTTCTTCGAGCAATGAATGATCGATTGCATGGTTAACCGGCAAATGGAGTTGCCAGATCGTCCAGCGTTCATTCGGGTTGGGTGGTGAAAAGTCGATGATCACGTCCATCCGGCGTTGAAAGGCGCTGTCGATGCGGTCGCCGGCATTCGTCGTCACGACCAGGATGCCTTCAAACGATTCGAGGCGCTGAAGCAGAAAATTAGTCTCCAGATTGGCGTAGCGATCGTTCGAGCTTTGCACTCCGGTTCGTTGCGTCAGCAACGCGTCGCCTTCATCGAGCAGGAGAATCACATCAAGCTCCTCCGCGCGAGAAAAGATCTGGTTCAGATTCTTTTCCGTCTCGCCAATGTACTTGTTGACGACCGTCGAGAGGTCGAGCCGATACAAATCCATTTGCAGAGCCGCGGCCAGCAGGCGCGCGGCCAGGGTCTTCCCGGTACCGCTCGGCCCACTGAATAACGCACGCACGCCAGGATTCAATTGTTTCGCCAGGGTCGTCCCGACTGCTTCGCGCAAGTGCTCGCGATGGCGGCAGCGACTCTCCAAATTCTCCAACTCGCGCTGCGTTTCTATGCCGACCGCAAGCTGATCCCAATCACCAAAATGTTTTAGGCGAAGTGCGAGCGTGTCGAGGGCTTGCCTGTTCAGCGCGCCAGTCGCTTGCTGCACGCCGGCAAGCGTGATTCGCGTCCGACCCAGGATTGCAGCGTCGGACTGCGCCAGGCCCGCAGCGCGCTGAATGTTCCCGGCAGTCAGGCGAAAGCGTTCACTGATGCTATCTATGTCGGCGACGATGTCTTCGCCGCAGGCCCGCTGCCAATGGCGGCGCCGCAGTGCGGGATCAGGCATTTCGAGAGTCAGGGTGAGCGCACGCGCCACACCGTCTCCATTAACGCCGCCTTGTTTGCCCAGTACGATTCCGGTTGCGCCGTTGTAAGCCATCAGGCGCGGCACCTCTGCCGTCTCTTGCGGCGCGAGATCAAATACGATCACGGGAAGCGCGTTTAGCGACGTGGCCAGGGGTCCAATGAGACGCCAGCGGTCGTCATCAGCTTTCAGCGGTCCACTGACATTGAGCTGAAGCAATCCACAACCCAACGCCCGCGCGATTGCACCAAGCGCGGTCCGCCTTCCATTACTCTGCGCGCCCCGCACTATCAGCGCCTGCGCTTCGCGGGAGGTGAGCGCCGCGGTAATCAGTCTCAACCGCTGGTGGACTGCGTCCGGCAGAATAAGATCATCGAGTGTTGTCAGTTCTTCCAATGGGCGATAGCGCAGCCCAGGTGCGGGTATTTCGTGCTGCTCGCCCCGCAGCGCGTCCCAGAGCGCGGCCGGCACCTCGACCGCCCAATCGAGACGTGGCGCATCGGGATTGACAAGGCGCACGAGACCCAACGCCTGCAGCCGACGCAGGACCACCCGGCCGTCGCCGTTGTCGGCCGTGCGCCACCAGGCGTTTAGCAGACTCGCGGTTGGGCGATGCTGCCCCGGCGCGCCCTGCATCTCAGCAAAGGTAAGCCCGAAACGCGCGTCCTCTTCAATCAAGCCAATGCTCACGAGCAATGTCATCGCGTGATGATCCAAGCCTGAGGCTTTGCGTAGCGCACGCAATGGTAAGTGTTGTGTTGCCTTTTCTTCCCAGGCGCCTAGCGAGTCGAGCCACCACTCGATCGCCTCATCCGAGCGCACTCCTGCCAGGCCGGCGTCAGCAAGTTCATTGTTGTACCCAGCCAGAAAAGGAAACTGCTCAAACGCGACTTCGCTCGAGCCACAGACCTGGCTGATATGATGAATCAGATTCAGAACAGCCGCGTAGAAGTACAGTCGAAAGTGCTCAGTTGGGGTCGGCTGAAGATCTGTGAATGGATTCGTTGACATCTTGTTCACTCAAAATGAAAGGCAATGAATCTTCCGGCAGCAGGGACCCAGCCGGGGTTTCGATCCAATCCGGCAAACCGTATCTCAATCGGCGACGCGTCCAGCGCGAAAAACAGGTCCACGTGAGTCGCCGTCAAAGAGACTCGTCCTTGCTGTTCGCACAATATTGGCGCTGGATCTTCTGTTTCATTTAGACCTAGTGCCCTCTGCAAGCGGACGCGAACGTAGGGCATCAGCCGGTCAAGCCAGGCTCTGACCTCCGACGAGGTTTCGACCACGCTTTTTCGAGTTTGCGGTTCTTCGTCAACGGCCGCGTCCTCGCTGAACTCGAAACTCGAAACTTGAAACTCGAGACTTTTATAGGGTTTCATCTCGCGCTGAAGTTGCTCGGCCGGATCACCCGCTGCCAACGGAACGTCGAGCATTAGAAACCCACCAGAATGAAACAAACGCAAACGCCCCTGACCGGCCCACCAGCGGCCCAGGCTTTCTTTTGCAAATGGTCCGAGCCACTCCGCCGGCAGGCGCCATTCGTCCTTTGGCTTGAAGCCGCTGCCCGGCTCCTCGCCTTCCGCTCGACCCGACAGCCGCGCCAATAGTGTCCAGAGGGGATCCGCTTGAATACGTTCGCCGACGAGTTCACGTCCGACCAGCGCGACGAAATCCCAGATGTTTAATTCGATCCCCGGCTCCGCAGGCGTAGTGAAATCACCGTACAAGCCAAGGTAGATACCCAGATTGATCAGGTAGAAGAGCCCTCCGAATTGCGTCGCGGTCTGCGATTCAATCAGCGGAAACTGATCGGGTGCGTCCGTTGCCGGCTCCATCGTGATCGCGGAATTCTTGAGATCACCGCCGGGCCCCCCGTGCTCAACGCGCGGGGTCGTCAAGCTCTTTCTCTCCAGCGAAGGCGGAAGCTGTCGTTGAGAAGGCGTCTGCTGTTCTTGAGACGTAAGCGCTCCCGTCAGACCATCAATTATCGGGTTAGGGGGAAGCGCTTGCGCTCCCGTCAGACCATCAATTATCGGGTTAGGGGGAAGCGCTTGCGCTCCCGTCGTGTCCGCCCGGGCCGCGGCGCTGCCGCTAAAACTGATACGGGTTGAATCGGGCGAAGACTCTTCCGGCGAATCTGCTTCTGGATTAAGTGGCGCTGTTGAGTTGTCGGGAACACGAGCGGCGCTCGCGCGGGGACGTGAGAGTCTTTGCCGGCCGCTTTCGTCTTTTTTCTTATCTCCCAAAAAGCGATAAGGCATCGCTTGCGCAAAGATGGTCTCGCTCTGCCAAGTTTCGACCTCACGTGCAAAACTTGTGGCGCGGACTTTCGCAGCGGCCCGCTGAAGCATCAGCGCGACGCCCAACAAGCTCTGCTGCACGGGTCCAAGGCCGCTCGTCTCGCTTTGGCGAACCCAATGATCCCAGGGAGCGCCGCGAGAGATGTCTGCTGTCGACCGAACGTCGCGTTCTGTAAAAGGCGCCGGCAAAGTGAGGTTCTCTTTTCTCTTCGCTGGGAATGAGAGCCTGTCAGGGTCAGAAACCGTTTCGAGCACAGGAACCAGATCATTGAGCGAAAAACTTCGCGCGACGGAAATCAGCAGAGCGCGAGCTTCTGCATCACTGAACGTCTTAACAAACGTTGTTGCCTTCGCCGCTTTCGCGAGCTGGTCGAGGGCTGCGGGAACATACTCGGGAGCGCTCCGCCAAAGTTCTTTGGTGATTTGCGAAGCTGTTCCTTGTCCTAAAAAGCTCTGCCACCACCAGCGCGCCGCGACTCGGCCTTCACACCAGTCAGCCGCCAGGGAGGCAAGCAATTCCGAACGATCCAAAAAGACAACAGCTTCCGCGTTAGCAGGGACCGAGCCGAGCGCTGGACGCGCCGCGCTCACCACCAAACGATCCAGCTTGGCGCTGAGCGCCTGCTGCCAGGCGGGCGGAGGACGAATGTCGCGCTGTTGTATTTGTAGCGAGCGAGGCAGCGGATCCCCAAGCTTGCGAATGAAAACTATCGCCGCGGGAGGGAGAGCGCTTGGGTGGAAAATCGCATTGTTCAAAAGCGAGGACAGGCGGAGTTGAGCAATAGTCGGATCTACCCCTGCGCCTTCGATGCGCAAGCGCCCGACAATCGTCTCGCCGCTTTGCCAGTGGGTAATCATTTTCTTACCGGAATTCTTTTGCGAACGGACAAGGCACGGAGCGCATCGCTCTAGTAGCGTGCGCCCCGCACCTTCCGCCCCTCCCAGTTGCCGCTTGCGTCGCAGTCGAAGTCGCTCGCCCGCAACTAATCTGCTTGCGTCTCAACTGCGAAGCCCCGGCAAGATTAGAACCTGAAACGCACCCCGCCCTGAAGGGTCGAGAACCTCGTGCTCGAACCGCTCGTGAAGACGTTGTGAAAGTTGTACATGGCGTCCACGGCGACGTTGGGCGCCACATCGAACTGGAAGCCGCCCCCGACGTTCAAGCCACCATTCGTGCTGCCGGGGTCGAACCTGTACGCACCCCCGCCGAAGTTGAAGAACGGACGGACCGGAGATGAACTCCCATAGACCTTTCCGTTGAACGAGAACTGGTGCAGGTTCAGGTTGCCAACGCTGACACTGCCGAAGGTCTCTCCATTGAAGCGATGGAAAGTATAGATGCCCTCCAGAGAGAAGGTGGGATTGATCCGGTATTCGAGGTCAACGCCCGCGTTCGGCCCGGGATTGAAGAACGTGTTGAAATTCCCCTGCGGGATGCTGACGCCTGCATGAAGGCTCAGACCCCAGCGCTTGAATCCAGGAGGAGTTACGACGCCGGGTTCGACGGCTTCGATGGTCGTCGTGACGGTGGCTTTTCCATCGTTGGGGATTGCAATCTTGTACCAATTGGGAGCGATCTCTTCAGCACCCTCCAGTGCGTATCTCCAACCGATCATGGGACCACTATGCGTAACGTAGTAACCAAACGAAGCCTGCCGATGCAGGATTGGCCGAGAGACTCCGCCGGTTGTTATTTTCTTTCCTGTGTCGTAGTACACGTGCACACGGTAGGTTGGCATAGTTTTGTCGAGGCCTGGTTCCACGCTTCCCGCTCGCGCCAGTAAGTCCGAAGTACGAGAAGGCTGGGATCGTTGATCTATTTTGCTCGGCATGTTCAGGATTTCGAGATAGAGGTAAATATCTCGCTTGGGGCCGCCGCCCGGAATCGGAGGCAGCTTCAGTATGTTGATTTCCGCATCACGTTTGAACTTCGATGCACTAACGACATCCATGTTTCGGTAGATGCTTCGATTGATGAACGTAAGCCCACCACCGGATAGCTCTACCAACATGCATTGGTCTCGCGGTTTGGTGCCGTCCCTGAAAGGAATCAGTTCGGTATTCGTTAGTGGCCAATCGAACCGAATGTCGCTTAAGCTGTCGGCGGTCGCGCCGGGTGCAATGGCGGCACGGTTCTCCAGTATTGTTCCGCCCGGATTTGGAACGTCTGCCCATAACTCAGCGGGAGGAACACCCGCTTCCCAATCTATGGGGTTTGATCCCCAGTTGGCGATTCTGAATCTCGCTTTAATCGTGTTGGCGGGAATTGGGGAGGCTGTCTTGTTGGTTGGCGCCGCAAAGAATGTGTTAATGGGTTTGGGACCTGGATTGGGAGGCACCTCGAGATACCTAATTTGCGAACTCGGCGAGTTCGTTGTGCCGATGTTGAAATAGGTCAGCGAGACTCCGTCCGTGCACGTAGCGTCGGCTGTCGGCGATAACCGGAACGGAAGCCAGGGAGTTGCACCGGCCGGATCAGGATACAGGTCCGCGAATGGAAGCGCACTCTGAGTTGTAACCTCAACATTCAGTCTGGGCCAGGTGTCGGCCACGGTCGGCGTAGTCGGGGTTCCAATGAGGACCTCAAACCACATCGGAAAGACTATCGTCCCCGCACCGGGGTTAAGGTTGATGCCTGATGAAAGCCCGGCCGAACTGATGGGGACCCGCATTTGCACCGCCCAGGAATTCGCGTCCGGATTGTTAACCCACGCGCGAGTTGTGCTGGATAGCCACGTTGGTGTGGGAATTACAGTAGCCCCCGCCGTTCCGTCGGGGTTGCGGAGAAATATCTCTTGTGCCACCGCAACGGGCGTGGGGGTGGTGGCGAGACTTGTAAGCTGTACCTTAATGATCGCGTCTCCGCCTGACACCTGGCGAAACCCAACATAGACAACGTTCTGATTTGGAGCGCCTGCCGGCGGAGCCTTGATCCGCCAGGATAGATAAAGGCTGGTGCCGTCGTTCAGAGCGCGGAAGATGACCTGTTCCGCAGCGCCTGTTCCGTAAGTGATGGCGGCGGCGCCCGCCCAGCGAGGATCGTCCAACTCGGTGGCATGTGCCGGCTGTGGAGGAACGTTATCCCACCAGTGCGGCGGGTTATAAAATGGTGGTACACCCTCGGCTGGAGGGATGCATGTGGTTTGCGCCTTTGCCGGTGAAACTTGCAGGCCAAGGCACACCAGCAAAACGCAGAGGAAGAAAATGAAGCTCCTTGCTTGATCCCAACCCAGGCAGGAAGACGTTTCAAATTTAATTTCGTGTGAAGTGTACTTTTGCATTTTCCTTCTCCTTAGTTGTTTTTTCGTTTGCAACTCTTGCTTGAGCCTTCAGAGAGAATCAAGCTTTTTCATGATCCAATCTCCAGGTTCATCCTATATGCTCGGAACTGAGTATTCCCGGGGCGCTGAATGCGTATCTCCACCGCCCCGGCAGTCACTCCCGCGGCGGGGCCTATGGAGAATTCCGGGAATCTCGGGACCCTGCCGGCAGCGCTGTCCAGGTCTGTGCGCGCAATTGCGAATGTATTGGGCGGAGTTGTCGTAGCGGGCGGAGTAAGAAGTTGCATCTGCCAGTTCGTTGCACCCGACACTAGTGCCACCGTTACCTGGTAGTTTGCAACCTCCGAAAACTCCGCAAACAGAGTCACCCTTGCACCTCTGGTTGCTGGAAGGCGAATGGTGGTGGCGGTGACGCTGCCGCCCGAGCCCGGCCCAAGGACCGTCCCCGACGAGAAGGTCAGCGCCGTAATCGCAGGGTCTGGCAAATCGGCAAGCAATCCGACTGTCGCGTTTATGGGGCCAGATGTGCCGCTGGATCCTGGCGCCGTCGCGCTAACCGTAAGCGTAAAAGGCGTCCCGTCCGTACCCGCGGGAATCGGATTGATGCGGACACTGAAGATCTGCTCCGCGCCTGCATCGAGCGATATGGTCCTCTCGTTATTTACGCCACCCTCCGCGTTGAGTACCTGCACATTGGCTTGCCATGTACTTTGGTTTGCAGCTACGGCAATTTGCGGAGCAATCGCGTACGTGGCATTGAGATTTGCTCGTGACCTAAGCCTGAATCGGAAAGTTGCGGGATTGTTTGCCGCGAGAGTAGCGGGTCGAATATCGAGCAATAATACGTCTACCGGCCCGGCCAGTGTCAGTGCCGATCGCAGGCTTAGCGGCTTTTGGGCCGTGCGCGTGTCGTTCCTTACCGTTAGAGTCGCGGGCCTACCCGCAGCGGGCACGTCTGTGATCTGGGTCGGGATATCAAAGACCAGCTTTCGATCACTAGCTTCTTTGAATGAAGTTACCCGCACTGTATCTATGAGCACACTATTCGTCAGAGTCGAGATACCGAAATCTCGGCCAAGCACTTGCAGCTCCTCGCCAACGCGGACCGGTTGGCCTTCCGGTGGTATGAGCTGAGTGATGACTGGTGTGGCAGTGCCTATGCCGGGACCGCCAGGGTTGCTAATGACACCAGCCTCCAGGCTGGTGACCCTGACCTCCAGCCCTTCCAGCTGGGCCAGGATCTGGTTGATCAGTTCAGCCGTGATCAGCTCGCCCGGCCTGACCTGGTTCCTGCGACCGGAGACAATGTCGCGCAGCAACTGTTCAAGCGTGCTCGGATCGACCTTCGTCTGCAACCGGTCGAAGATTTCGGCGACCGAGATCACCACATCGCCCGCGCTGACGGTTCGGTTTACGTCTCTGAAATTGGTTGACATTCTCGTATCCTCCCCGGCGTACTCACGCCATCAGTCATACACAGTCGAGTAGTTGCTGTAGTCGTAACGGTTCACGTCGAAGCGGGCCTCTCCGTAGAAGGGCATGTGTCCGCCGCTGAAAATCAAGTAAGATTGCGGAATTTTTGGAGCACCGGCAGCGATCGTTTGCATGTTCTGTCTGACTTCGTAGAGGTAGATCAATTCTCCGCTGCCGAGCTTGATCGGAGCGTAAGCGACCGACTCGCGAATAAGGTGTTCGAGTCTCGCGCCCTCCATGAAAACCGGCTCTCGGTAGGTTTGGTCCTGAAAGAACCGGCGATGGTCGAATCCCTGCTGCAGTTTGTTTGCCCGCGGGATAATGCCGACCGCCGGCAAATACTGGAAGTAATCTGTGGCGGCGACAGCGCTCGTATTTCCAATTGATCGGCTCAACGAGTTGATGTGTTCCTCAAACTGGAGAAACATTGCCTCGCCTTCATGTTTTGGCCGATCGTCAATAAAGTGAGGCCAGCTGCCGGCGCTGCCGGCACGCGTCGGGGTCCGCCGCACGGACCAGAGATCTACAAAATTGATACCGCCGGAAAGCGTCCAGTACAAGACCGCCAGCGGCACATCGCAATCCGTCAAGCGATTCGGCCGTAGGGCGTCGAGCAGACCATAGCGCTTCAACTCCGGACCGAAGGGATCGCTCGCGAATGATTTCGTTTCGGCAACACCGAAGCATTTGTAGGCGATCAGATTTCGTAGATGGTTCTCGTCATCCAACTCCGCGTCGGTCAGCGGCGGGTTGAGTTGGATCAAACGAAACTGCAATGCGGAAACAATCGCGTCTGTGTTGCACGACGCTACTGCTGTTTCCAATCCAGCCGTAGCGGCAAGGCCTTCGCGGGTTTCAGCGGGAGCCACAGTCAGCAGGTAGACACCCGCGCCCGCCACGTACGTGCCCGTTTGCAGTGGCAGGCATTCATTGAAAGCATGCGCAGCGCCCCCGTTGCCATTCGACTGACGCACCAGCCCGATATCGATCTCGCTGGCCAACTGCAAAGTCTGGCCGCGCCGGTTAATTGCCAGCCCGGGCACGACGGTCAATATAGGTGACCCATTCGTTGACTGCGGCGACGTTGATTTCGAGACTTCGAGCCCATAGGCGATGCCATCGCCAATGGCTTGCCCCAGTCGCTTATCCACTTCGCGGTTCGCTACTTGCTCGCGCGTCAGATCGCGGGCAGTTAGCAACCGTCCGTTGAAGAAATTGATCGAGCGAATGCCGCCGTCGAGAATGGGTGTTTGTAGTTGTGCGGGATTCATCTGTCAGATCTCCTGCCTCTAGTTTCCAGTTGCACGGTCTCTCCCTATCCTGCTTCGTAACGACTGATCTCAACCATTAATTCAAGACTCCTGAAAGCTGCTTCGGTGACATTCGCAACGCTCATAACAATTCCGGTCGTAGCCGGAGCGAACGAGGCGAACGTAACGACCGCCTGCTCGGCGCCTTTTTGAGAAACAACCAGCGCTTTGACGATGTATTGAAATTTCTCCTTGGGCGGTGTGTAACCCTCAAAATTCAAGGCGATAACACCGGTAATACCGGGTTGTGTCGACGCCTTAAGTGAGTTATAGACCGGAGGCCGAGATGTTCCGTCAACCTTCACGATTCCCGCAGCCATGATCCGGTAGCGAGGCAATCCTGCGGGATGCTCGACGAAATCGCCGCTAGCCGCTGGTCCAGCGGGTCCAACCGGACCTGCTGGTCCCGCCGATCCTTGGGCACCAGCCGGCCCTTGGGAGCCCGCCGGGCCCTGGGGACCAGCTGTTCCACGTGCGCCCTGCGGTCCGATTGCGCCCGCTGGCCCAGCCGGTCCATTAGCGCCCGTTGCTCCTTGAGGACCTGCTGGTCCAACCCCACCCTGGGGACCGGGAATGCCCGGATTGCCCTGAGGTCCGGCAGATCCAGCAGGGCCCGGAGCGCCGATCGGCCCGGCAGGTCCCTGTGGTCCCGGCGGACCGCCACCTGTGCCTCCACCTCCTCCCGCCGGTCCTGGTGGGCCAGGAGGTCCGGACGGTCCCGCTGGCCCTCGAGGTCCCACAGCACCAACAACTCCCGGCGATCCCAGCGGTCCCTGGCCGCCTAAAGGACCTTGCGACCCCTGAGGCCCAACCGGTCCCTGGGGCCCCTGCGGCCCCGGCAATCCCCCAGCCGGTGGACTACCAAAAAACGGAGTGCCGCCTTCGGAGGCCCGGCCACAGAGCAGCCATTCCTGTAGCATGCGCAGATGAACCACTATTGGCCGGTGCTCCTCATCTACGGCTACCGGTGGACTATCAGCGACCGTCCAATTGCCCGGCGACACTGCAACTACCGGGACAGTCAGTTCCGCCAGTAGCACGCAATCTTCTTCAGTTTGATCGTCAACATCGAAATGCGTAGCTGCACAACCATGCCAACGCGCGATCCATTTTGGTCTCAACTCGGTAACCCAAAGGCGGAAAGCCGCGCGCATGTACTCACACATATCGGCAGAGTTGATGTGCAGCGACGCCGGGGGCGACCCGAACATGAAGTCGCCCGGCGGAGATGTGGGCGGAGAAGCCGGCGGCGACGAGAACCATTGCTGGGCCGCGGCGCGGATCGCATCAAGGAATTGTTCCAACGAGGTTGAGGGGCCCGCGGGAGTGACCACAATCTGCTTGAGCCACTTAACAAAATCGCGAATCGCTTCTTCCTCACGTTGATTTGGTTTGTCGAAGCGCAACTCCAAACAGAAATCGTCAACGAGCCGGGAAGGGGCCATCAGCTCATCTTCGCTGCGACAGGGCTCGCCGGCGATGGGCACGTTGTCAGTAGGACAGTCGCGATAGCAGAGCACTACGTAAAGTTGCACACTGCTTAAGGGCGGTGATCCGAGATGTTTCCCAAGCTCTTCCGCGCGGGCTTCCAGGCTATCGCGCAGGTACGCGCACTGCGCTGAAGGCACGCAGATCATTTGGCCGCGCGGGCTGACGGCGACGCCGGGCTCGACTACCACGCGCGGCCCTTTGTCATCGTTCTCAATTCCAACTCTCAGGCCCCGCACGGTGCCGTAGCCGATTAGGTCGCGCGCCATCCACTGATCGCGCCCGGAAAGATAAGCAAACTCCTGGGTGAAGTCATCAACGCCCAACACCATTCCGAGGTTGTAGTTAACGTGTTTCGTGGGGTCGGTTTCAGCGACCGTTGCCGTTGTCACCTTAGATGAGAAACAACTCATGGTCTTCCTCCTTGCCAGGATTTCTGACGAGTGGATCGCGTCCTAATATGTAGCGGTCGTTCGCGCCCTCTGAGCCTGGCGGCGCGAGATAACCTGCTCCAACGAATCCCCGACCGAGTATCAGATTTGGCACCAACTGCGGGGCACGGCTCCCCTGGTCAATCAGCGTGTCGAGTTGAAGCCGCGCCTCGCCTACGCGAAACATTTCCCAATAAAACTTCACCTCAAAAACAGTGTGCGCGGGCTTTTCCAATTCGATGATCCGACGTGCCAGATCGAGTCTGAGCTGACGGTCCTCCAGGCTAAAGGCGAGCGACAGGGGCACCGGCAAAAGTACCGTGAAGCGATGTGCGGTGCGCTGCATCTGCATCGCCACGCTCTCAAACTGATACCAATCTTCGAGCGGCACACCGTCGGGCGGCAGCACGTCAAACAACGCAACCGACTCGAATGCAGGCCAGCTCGTGTGGTAAGCCTGGTTGAGCGCACGAATGCGACCATAGCGGCGCGCCAGAAACTCCTGCCACCAGACGCGCACCAGGTTGGCGCGCGAAGTTTGTGATCCAGCCAGAAACTCCTGCCAGTCCTGACGCGCGCGCTCGTCGGCCGGCCAATCGCGTGGCAGCAGGACGCGGTCCCAATCGTCATGACTGGTCTGGTGCGCCTCGTTCAGCGCGTTGATGTCGGCATAACGGCTGCGGAGGAAAGTTTGCCATTGACGCAATTCCACCGCCGGCCCGAACGAGGGCACGAAGCCAAAAGTCGCGCGCGAAAACCCTTCCCAGCTTGCCAACTCCTTCGGGTCAGTCGGCGCATTAGGCGAAAAGGTATTCGCGGGCTGCGGCTGGTCGGATTGGGTCTTGCGAAACGCCGAGTAGCGTTCGTGCAAATTGCTCCCGCCCTGCGAAGGCCGCCAGCGAGACGTGAGCGAGACGCGGCGCGGCCCAGTCAACTCCGTCGCATCGCCGAAGACGATGCCGGGCATACGGCGCGTCAAATATTTTTCGACTATACGAATGCTGTCCCGCCGGTTCGCACTGGCTGAAGGCAGCGCGAAGATTTTTTCGTCAACACAGGAATCGAGCGCCAGATGCAGGGCCGTTTTCAACCCATGGATCGTCCCCCGATATTGAAAAACCTCCATCGCATGACGAATCAACGTGCGCTGCGTTGCTTCATCCCAGGCCGGGTCGAAGACGATACCAAACCACTGCGCGAGCCAGGCCAGGGTTTCAGCGGGCGCGCTGCGAACGTCAAACAACACCTGCACGGCGGCGATCTTGTCTTCGAGCGACGTGTACAGGCCTTCAAAGTTCGCGAGAAAGCGATCGAGGAATGAAGCCGACTGCTCGTCATCGCGATAGATGGCCGGCAGATAGTGGTTGAGGTATGAAAAGCGCGGAAAGTAAGCGCGCACCGCACGCAGGTGCGGCGTCGTCCGCTCGTTGCCGCTCAGCCGAAGCCGCAGTTGTAGAAAACGACCGCGCGCGCGTTGAAACAACAACTCCCAGGTGCCATCGCGGCCCGCAGTTTCCGACTGTCCCGACCCCTGACTCGCCCTGGGACGCGGCATAAACGGCAACTCCGATCCATCGCCGCGCAGGTGCAGGCGCGGCTCGGTCTGCCAGGACTCCAGTTCCAGATCGATCAGCTCGTTTGCCGCGCGACTCCAGATTTCAACATTTGTTTCCGGGGGAATGCGGGCATCAATCAACAGCCGATGCCAGACGCAATCTGGTTCCACACCGTCGAAGGGCGGCGTCGTGAATGTTGCCTCATCCACGTATCGCGGGCGACTTTGGGCGAGGAGCGGAATCCAGTTCTCACTGAAATCGTAATAAGCGTCACTGCCGGCTGCAACCAATCCCTTACCCCCAAACAGACGCATTGGTAAATACTCCCCGATCGGCTGGCATTCGAGTTGCCCGTCGGTCTGGCACAGACTAAAGGCGTAAGTTTGATTTCCGTCATCAGCCGCAACGTACAGCCGATCGCTCACCTCGCGGCCCTGCTCGCCTACATGCTCCGGCACGAATGCTATGTCATAACCGACGAGCCGGAATTGGCTCGCCTGCTCGGCCTCGATCTCCGCCACCATGGCCTCGGTCGAGATCTCTCCAATTCGTTTATCCAGATCGTAGCGATAGATTCTGGAGAATCGTGTTTCAGGGTCTGGATCGTGATCGAGAATCAACACCGTGCCGTCGGGCAATGCTTCTATGGCAATTGGATTAATGGCCTCGAGCGGCGAAGAGATATTGAGCGCCATGCTGCTCGGGAAGGTGCGGCGTTCGCTTTGCGGCGGCGTGCTGACTTCTACCGGTTGAAAGTCCTCAACCTCAACAGGTCCCAATTCCTCGTCCGGCTGCCCCGAGTGAATGAGATTGAAGTGACAATCAAGGCCCCAGTAACAACGATTGAAGGCGTCCAGAATCCACACACCGCCGCCCGGCCTGGCAACTATGTCGAAAGGCCTGAAGTCCACTTCGGGTGGCCATAGCAGTTGACGCGGCTCGCCGCCCGCATGCAAATCGAAGAGCAACAACCCGGCAGGCTCCAAGACGCCTGCAACTAAAAAATGATCCTCGGTAATGGCCAGACCACTTAACGGCAACGGCGACACTAGCGGCGCCGGGTCACGCGGTTGAAACTCGCCCAGGCGCATCTGCTTGCCGCAGCAACTTCCGATTGCCGGCGACCAGAAATCGGAAACCATCCGACTTCCCGACGAACGGACGCGGATTTTCACACCTGTCTCATCGATCCAATACCAGTTGCCATAGCGGTCACGCCCCGCCCCACGCCGGTTACTCAAATGCGGCCGCGTGTCTTTCGGCGCGGCGATGAATTTGAATAGGCGTGACCTCAAAGTCAGCTCTGCGCGCTCATCGTTGAAAGCCAGTCCGCAGGTATCTGCCCGTGGAGGCGAACTTGTATCCCACCATTCACGCAACTCAGTGCTGTCGGCCGAGCACCGCGCCCAGTCGTCGCGTCCCAACAAGAGATGAAAGCGCGTTCCGTTAGCGTCCACGTCTAACACTCCTCCGGCACAACCGGCACAGGCACGATTCTTATCGGGCCGGTGGCGGGCGTTGTGGTTGGCGTCGCCGGTACCACCTGGCCGCGCAGTTGATCGAGATCGTTCGGATCGCCCACCGTCACCGAAATACCCGCGACTCGCGGCAGTTCCAAACCGCTCATGGTGATCTGTGGAGCAGAAGGTTGAGTGCCTGCTGCAATCTTCACATCGTTTACCTGCATGACTCCCGCCACGCGGCTGGCAACCGCGAGCAGTTCGCGATCGGTCACTGCTTTGCGCAACGGCCAGCCATTTTGCGCGCCGGCAAATTGCGGCGAGTTGAGCGCCGACGCTGGATCATTCAACAGTCCCGCCTGCTCTCGATTGAGTGGCGCCAGAAATTGCAGCAGAGCTTGCTTTACCGCTTCGCGGACAGTCGGAACCGCCGCGCCTGCCAGGACGTTGATCCCCACCGTGATCCAAATGTCTTTGTAGTCAGGCCCGCGCAGAAAGAGCTCGGTAGTCACGAGCCGGCGCGGATCGAGATGGCGGCAGACGGTATCGAGAAACAATCGATCCGGTTTTGGCGCGGCCGGCCGATTGGGATCAAAGCGCGGGATCAGCATCAAGGTCACGGCACCCGGAGAGCCTCCAGGTTCGTTTGGTGTAAGTTGAGGATTGAAAGCGGGGATCACCTCGACGCGCCCGATATCGACACCCGGTGTCCGTAAAGTGATCGTTGCGAAATCGGTGGCGCTGACGAGGCGATCGCGATGCTGCAAGTAGCGCGTGATCTGCTTCTCGCCTTCGCTTACAGTTTCTGCTTCCGTGCCGTTCCAGGTGCGAACTGGATTCGTCACTTTCAATCCGGCAGGCAGCGACGGGCTGCTACTGATCGCTCCGGCGCCAACATTGCCTGCCGCGCCGACTCCGTAGTCGTAACTGACGCGCAAGGTCGCGTTTGCCGGCGGCCGCTTGCCGCGCATGCCATCGCCAAATTTAATTTCTCCGGATTCCGCGTTAACGGTAAAAACCTCCGCCGGTCGCTTGATCGGCGGTGGCGCGCCGGGCGGCAATCTCAAATCAGGCACCTGTACTTCCGGCCCTGCGCTCAACAGGTCGTCAATCTCTTTCCATTCCTTCGTTTCGCCCTGCGTAGTCACGCTCAAACGTACCGACTCCGGGACGACGGGCTTGCGCGATAGGATCATCACCTGATCGGGCGCGCCCGTGCCGCCGGGAAGAAGTTCGCCGCTGACACGTGCGCGTTGCGTGACAAAAACTGCATTGATGCCAACCCACAACAGACGCGCGCGCACGGACGCCGTCGAACTGATTCGCAGCCACGTGATTAGGCGATCGTTCAGATTCGTGTCTTCAAGCGCAGGCGGAAAGTCTCCGGCGCCCGGCTCGAGCGGATCGAGGTTGTTCCACAACTTCAACTCGGTTGCCGGAGGCAAAGTGATGTCCACGATGCCCGGCGCCGCCAAGACGTCGGTCTGCGCGCTCGCTTCTACCTGCTTATATTGCGGATTCCGCTGTAGCGGATCGTTTGGGAGCCCACCACTGTCGGGGATTTTCGGAACCTGATACTGGAGCAAAGTAGCCCCTTCCGGATTGGCTGGGCCTGCAGGCACGAGTGTGCGAGTTACGTCTTCAAGCGCCGGCACAATGCCGAGGCTCATGGTCTTTCCCGCAATCGCTTCGCGCGCCGCGTCCAGCAGATCCGCGCGCGCCTTCTCGGTGTTTTCCGCGGGCTTGTCGCCGGAGCGCAACAGCAGCGCGATCCAGAGCGAGCCGTCTGCCGTGTCTTGTCCCAGGTCGACACCCTTAGTGTTGCGCGAATCAAGCGGCACGTTCTCGTAGAGTTGGAAATCGGGTTCGTTTAGCGGCGGCTGGTTATATGACGAGTACAGGAGCTGATAGTAATCCCTCAACTTCTGATCGGGATTAACGATCTTGCGTTTGTAGAAAACCTGGGCTTCGATCGGCAGGACGTCGAGCCCGCGCTCAGTTCGAAACGGCACCTGGCCGGCGCGCACTTCGAGCGCGTCGTTTAGTGTCAATGTCTGTAGTGGCCCGCGCTCGTTTATGAAAGTTACGAGGCCGCGCGCAGAAGCGGCGGGCAGCAACGGAACACCGAGCAACGTGAGAAACTTGCGCCGGTTTCGTTCCGGAATCTGATTACTGCGGTACAACAGGTTTTCGGTGAGGAACGCGAAGATCTCGATCAGCGTCACACCCGGATCGCTCTTGTTGAAGTTCGTCCACTCAGAATTGTGCACGGGAATGCGCGCCAGCGCCTCATCCAGCAAGTCCTGGTAGCGTCGATCGTCAAGTGTAGGAATCTGCAAAGGCATCCGACAAGACTCCTGGCTGCTAACCGCCCAGCGTCAACTTCAAACTCACGCGTTCGCGAACGCGCGTGGCGACGAGTTTGTACGTGATCGTCGCGACTGCTCCCTGTAAATCATCCTCGTCGGCCTCCACCGCAACCGACTCAACCTGCACGCGCGGCTCCCACTTCGCCAATTCCCTGGTAATCCGATCCTGAATAAGATGTCGGGTCGTCACAGTGTTTGGCTCGAAGAGGAAACGATTGAGGCTGCCGCCAAATTCCGGCAGACGCAGACGCTCACTTTGCTCAGTCAGCAAAATAATCCTGATCGCCTCGCGCACATTCACTTCGCCTTCCGACCAGGCAACCCGGCCGTCAGGACCCACGCGCGGCGGGAAAGCAATTCCCCTTCCGAATAGTTGTCCGTTATCCATGTTTATTTCTTCGCTTTCAGTCCCGGCAGCGGGAAGCAAATCAAAAAGTAAGGCACCCAGCGGAAGATAATGTCGAGTAGGTTAACGATAATCATCAGCAGCAGCAGGGCGCAGATGGTGATGATTGGAATAGACATCGAACAGATCATGCCAACCTGAATCGAGGGATCGTTTTTGTCCAAACAGGCGCCACCGTCCGGCACCGATAAGTCTTTGTGCAGCGGCCAGGGCAAGACCGTCCTGATCAGATCGCCGAGACCAAGCGACTTCATCCGGCCGATCTGGCCGCATAACATATCGGAGATCATGAAAGCGGTGTTCTTGTCGAACTTGCGGAGGCCCGCCGGCGACGTATCGAGCGGTAGCGCGATGCGGATCGGTCGCGCCGGCGCGTCGGGATCGAAGAAGCCCGCAAGTTGAAAAGGGCGTGTCGGCTCGCTCAACAGAGGCGGATCGAGCGGGCCGCATTCAGGCCGCTCGAAAACGCAACGGATCGCAAACCAGCCTTCGCGCGTGTCAAACACCGGCTGTCCCGCCAGCCCTGTCTCAGGCATCTCTTCATTTGCGGCTGGGCGCAACGCCTTTTCGATCAAATCTGCCAGATTCGCAACGCGCTGCGACGCGGTCAACAACGGGTCGGGATTGTTTGCTACGTTTGGCGCCTTCGGCGGCAGTGGGCCGGTGAATTGGGAATCCGCCAGTGGAAAGAGAAACTTCGGCCAGCGCGGATCCGGATTCGCGCGATCGTAAGATTTCGTTATCGCCTCCAGGCCATCCTCTATCTCTTTACGCGTGCGGCCATCGAGCGCTGAGCCCCCGTTCATCGCGGTCAGCGCCGCTTGCAACGAACCAGCGGTGCCAGGGGCTGGAGATGACGCGTTCGATATGGCAGTGATCAGGTTCGCCGGAATGACCGTCTTTCCCAGTGCATCGAGCAGTGCGCTCTCGGCCGCGCTCATTGGAGGACTCGGCAACTGCCGACTCAGACTCGCCCATACATTCGGCAGGTACTGCTCCAGCAGCTTGGCGAAATCGAGCAGGATGTACCACGAGACAGTCTGGATCTGTTCGCGCGTCGCCTTGAGGGCCTGTCTCAGGGCTTCGCCGCTTAAAGGTACATCTTCATTCGGTTTCTCGGGTGGATCAGTCAGAAGCGGATTGGTCCCTTGCCTCTTCCGCGCGGCGTCGGCAGTTTCCAACAAACGATTCCACGGCTCGGTCACCTGCGACCACACCAGCATCATCCGCGGATCGGCAACTTTGGGGGCGTTCTGAGGTGGCGGGTCTTCGGGCGGACTTTGCGAGGCGCCCATGTATGCTTCACGCCTGCCCACGGGCACGAGACCGGTGAATAGACGACGCTTGCGTCCGTCATCCTCCGTGAAGTTGACGGCGAAGAGCGGCAACTTCTCTTCGCCCTTGACCAGCGTGGCAATCTGCGGCGGCTGTGCCGGAATGCTTTGCCAGCTTCCCGTCTTACCCGTTAACACGAACGCGTATTCTTCCCAGGTCGCCGGATTGGATTCAGGCAAAGGCTCGTTCGGGTTCACCTCGCCGGGCGGCAGCAGCCGACGCATCACGAAACTAACGCGCTCCGCTCGCGCCGCATTGATTGCGCGATCGGGAAGTCCGGTGCGACCGCAGACGAGGTGCGCGGTGACGAGGTAGTAGCGCTGATGAGCGGGCGGATACAACTTGAGCACCGGTGGCGGTTTGGCGGCGGCAGCATTGCCGGCCGCCACACTTTGTAAGGCAGACGGGACGCCGCTCGAAAGAGTTGCCACCTGGTTTGAGGCTAACGGGGTGATCCCTCTTTTCTGTCGCTCGGCATTAAGACTCAAGCGGGCCAGTTTTTGCGCGAGCGCGGGGACCGAAGTGACTGCGGTGACCGGTTTCTCAGCGACGACGCCACGCCAGGTCTCCGGCCGCGCGATAAAATCCGTGACCCGCGCCGGGTCGTTCGCCATCACGTCGATGAAATCGTCCATGAAATTGTCGCTGGCAAAGCGGAGGAGCGTCGGTCGCTGCAGCGTCGCCCGTCGCAGCGTGAGTTCTTCTACCCGCGCCGCCGCGTTCCACAGCGGCGAGGGTGATGTCCATTGCACCTGCTCTATCATCGCTTCACCAAATGTTGCCGGCCCCCGGTGTGTACGTCGCGCTGACGACGCAGTTGCTGATCAGCGTGTCACACTGTACGACGCCACTGAATTTCGACATTCCCGCATTGACGGTAACCATGCCAGCCGAGACTTCCACCGTGCCCGCATTGATCGTCACTTTCGCCGCGGCGGTAACAGTGATGCCGCTGGTTTCGAGCTTGATGGAGTTGCCGTTGCTATCCACGATCTCCACCGCGCCGGGTCCATCCTTCAAAGTGACTTTCTGCCCGCCGGGCGTCTCGACAATAAACTTTTCCTGCCCGTCGTTATCGTCCATTGTCAGCTTCACACCATTGCGCGAGCGCAGCACTTTGCGGTAGTTGTTGCCCGCGCCGTCCATCGAATCCGGCGGCGCATCGCTGCCGTTCCACAAGCCGCCGATTACGTATGGACGACGGGGGTCGCCCCCCTCGAAGACCACTAACACCTCGTCGTTGGTGTCGGGAATGAACCAACTTCCGCGATTATTGCCGCCCATTAATGTCGCCAATCGCGCCCACGCTTCATAACGCCCGCCCGCGGTATCCGGCGACCACGGCAAAAGCACCTTCACCCGTCCCTGGCCATCGGGGTCTTTGATGTCGCTCACCAACGCGGGAAACACGCCGTACCAATGCCCGCCTAACCCGCTCGGCAAGCGCACATCAAGGACCATCTCAAAAGGCGATCTATCCGGCATGTCAGTTTTGTCCGATGCCCGGACGTTCAGCGCAAAACTCCGTGCGTAGACCCTTCACGCTGTCGAAAAGATGCACGACTTCCGTTACGTAGTACTTGCCGCTAAAAAGCGGACCCAGGTCCTGCAATTCGATTTTGGCGCCGACGCGTAGACTCGCGGTTGTTTCGGCGATTCCGCGACCTACGAGAAACCGGCGGGCGCTCATCTTGAAGAAGGATTCAGCGACCGCCTGCGCTTCCTGGCTATTGAGCGGCACGGTGTGAACCAGGGCTTCCTTGCGCTGGCCCAGCGCGGATTGCAAAATGCTTACGCCGCTGCTGTCCCCGTTTAGCTCGGCGTTAATGGCAGATTCTGTTGCCTCAAACTGCAATCCCGCTTTGCTCGCCACGTCCCAACCGTTAACAGTTACACTGGTGCGCTGCAACGCAAGGTCGGCCAGTACCTTAAACTCGCGCAGCTCACTTCCTCGCGTTAGTTGCAAACTGCCGCCGTTGCGATTGGAACGCGTCCTGGCGTTGAGCGTGCTCCCCGTCATCCAGAGTTCGGCATCAATGGCGCGCGCGCGTTCGCGCATGAAGGCGAGATCACTTTGGTTCACCTGGGCCAGCACTTTGTAGTCTGGTCCGCTGACATCGACGGTCGGACTCAAACCATGATCGTTGGCGATCTGGTTGAATACATCCGCATCAGTGACATCGGCGAAAGTGCGTGTCCGTCGCGTCATGCGCAGGTCCTGAAAACGATCTTCGGCCAGCACGCTGATTTGCGGTATTTGTCCTTCCGGGTAGTTGGCTTCGATTCCCATGATCTTGCCGTCGAAGAGCGTGTTGTCGCCCCGCTTGATTTCCAGGTTTTTTCCGAAGTCGAGCGTGCGGCGATCGAAGTAAAGATAGTCAGTCGTGTTGTTGATCGCTCCCCAGTTGCAAAAACTCGCTTCACACCGATACAAGCCGCTGGTGTTCTCACTGATCAGCAGACTGTTCAACCCGACATCCAATTCGGGTTTCTCGGCCCCGCCCACGAAGATGGCGGGTCGCGCGCTGACCAGACCGGTTGTCTGCTCCTCAGGCATATATTCCTAGTGGGCCCAGACCCGCTCGCCGCGCTGGAGTTGCTGCTCAATCAGGCGCTCGATTTCCCGCGGCGAAGGCGGGGGCTTCTGTTCGCCTTCGCTCGATGACGAAGGTCCGCGCTGACCCGGGTCGTTGTCGCCAGGTACAACCTCAAACTCGTTGATGACTACGGCCATGACTACTTGCCTCCTCTCAAACTCACTTATGGAAAGACCCCGGATGGGAGCTGCGGCAGCTTGGCGTCCAGGTCGATCAGTTGTCCCGGCTGGAGCAGGCGCGGATTCTCGATGTTGTTGGCGGCAGCAATTGCTTGCCAGATGTCAGCCTTACCCTGTGAGGCTGCCATTCCCTGCAGGGTCTTCCCGGCAGGCGCGGCAGCCAGCGGTCGCGTGCCCGCGGCAGGGCCTCCGGTTGGCGTTTTGGCCACCTTCCCGAATTTAAACTTGGCGATCTTTTGCCGCGTCAGACCCAGGGTCATCGAGGCCCTAAGTGGTATCCCTTCACTGGAAAAAAACTCCAGAGACTCATCCAGCGATTCCATCAGGCCGTCGAACTGAAACGATCCCCAGAGGAAACGAACCGCAGGGATCACGTTTTTGTTATCCTCATCCGGCGTGATGAAATACGCGACCTTCTCTGTCAACTTGCGCACGTCGCGCTCCGTGGCTCCGGGAGGCATTTCAGCGGTGACATCAAACCAGAGTTGTAGACTGAGCTTGGTAGTGCCCGCGCCGACAAACTGTTGGGCGGGAGTGCCGCCCTGATTCTTCGGAGCGGCAGGTGTGGAGATCTGATTGGCGTAAGTGACCTTGAGAGTTTCGGGGTTAAACTGCACCGTCACTTTGTATTCCGGACTGCTTGGGGTTTCGAAGTCCGATTCAATTTTTAGCAGTTCGGCTTTTGCCAGTGGCACCGATTCAGGCATCAGTTATCTCCCTCAAATTAATGTTTGCGCTCTCGCCGCCTACCTAAAGAGTGTTGCTAAAAGCCTACCCACCGGATTTAGGCGGCTTGTTCAAGGTCAACGATTCATACGTAAGTTGCAATTCTTCAATCGCCACCATGCCGTCCTTGGCGTTGAGCGCCGGGGCTTTGAGCTTCGTCGGCAAACAGCGCGAAAGGACGAATCCGGCGCGCTCAGTCTTGCGATCTTCGCCGAGCACAACGATCTGCGCGTCGGCGCGCAAACTCGGATTGATTAGCGTCTCGGAGACCCAGTCCCACAGATCGAAATTGGCTGTCATGCCTCGCTTGAGTGTGACCTGCCCATAGTTGTAGGCGCCGGTCAGACGAATCTGTTTGCCATTGTTGCCACCTTCGCGGATCGTCTTCACGTCCATCGTGATTTCCAGCCCGTCACAATCTGAAAATGCTGCCGCGCACAAAATTTCCTTCTTACCGACCTGGTTAATCTCGACTGAGAAATTGAAAGTCGTGAAAGGGTAGATAACCGGATCTGCCATTAGCTGCGCCCCTCCGTGACGAGACCGCGGTCACCTGACTGAACCAGTCGCACTGTCAAAAATGTCATCGGCAGCGACGGTGCGACGCGCAACTCGACGATAAAGCGTCCCTGCTCGATGCTCCGCGCCGTGTTCAAGGATTCGTCTGTGACCACCTGATACGAAGTGGCCGGCGTGCGGCCGCCAAACGCGCCGCGCACGAACATCTGATCGAGCATGGCATTGAAACCGCGCTCAACCAGGCGCCGGAAAGCGTCGCTCTGTGGCTCGAAGACGTAAGTAGCGCCCAGGCGCAGCGCCATGCGCCTGAGCAGCATCAACAGACGGCGCACGTTGATGGGCCGGAAATCTTCATCGTCGCTCAGGGTGTCGGCGCTCAAAGAAAGGAAACCGCGCGGCTCTTGCCGCACCAAATTGATCTGGGCCTGCTGCAAGTTCACCAGACGCTCACTGAGAATCGGCGGGAAGAGCGTAACGACGCCTTTCAGCACTTCATTGGCCGGAGCGATCCAGGGACCACGCTTGTTGGCGCGATTTGCCAGAATGCCGCACAACGCGCCACAGGGTGGCGTGCGTCGCAATTCATCAAATCGATTTTCTTCGCGCCCAACGAGCCAGGGATGATAGACAGCCCCATAGCTATATGCTCCCTGTTCGCCGTAACCGAGCGCGGCGACCCCTTCAGTGGGTGGGGTGCGTTCGGGCGTCAGTTTGAGGGTGCTGACGTGATCGAGTGCCAAAGTTTCGCGGTAATGCTCGGGCAGTGACAGCAACGCGAACAAATCCCCACGCGCCGCACACATCCGCAGCAACGCGCGCTGCACGGCGAATAGAGTGTCCGGCACGTAATCCTCTTCTGGATTGATCCGCCAACGATTGACTGAAGTCACACGAACGGCCTTGCCGTTTGACCAGTCACTCGTATCGCTGCCGACGATGACGCGCACGCGGTAATAGTAGTCGCCGGGTCGGCGTCCGTAGCTCGTATAGGTGGAAGCTGGGCCTTCATAAACGGTGACAGCGCCGACGAATCCAGCGGTGGCCGATTCTTCAAGAAGGAATCGGGCCGACTCGTTGGCCGCGATAGCGGCTGTATCAACCGTCCAGGAGAGCGAAAACGTCCCGCTCTGGTTCAGCGGCTCATTTGCATCCTGCAACACCGGCGCTGCAATTATCTTGATCCCGCAGCTTAAGAAATTTCCCCACTCGGGTTTGTTCACCAGCTTGATTTCAGGTTTGGCTTTGCAATCAAGAAAATGCCACCAGTCGGGACGCGGCAGCGATTGCGGAGGTTGGACGGACGGCGCAGTCTCTTCCGGGCCTGGCTTCCAACCGCGATGCACAGCGTCAGGCACAGCGATGATCGTGGCCTCATCATTGCTCACAGCCGCGTGTAGGCCGTGTAGAGCGCGCGGTTTTGCGCTGAGGTAACGCAGGAACTCCGATTGTGAGAGAAAGTTTTCGACGTTTGCTTCAACGAGCGCGTCATCGAGAAACAGATTAGCGTCGAAGCGCGCCAGACCGTCGCGCTCAAGTGGCGTGCCCGGCAGGCGGACGGGGCGCTGATATTGAACTGGCAAGGCAGACATCGCGAGCGGGAAGTAAATTTCATTCGCACTGACTCCTCCAGCGAGCGGGAAGCGATAGACATCACCCGCCGGTCGCCACCAGGCAATCGCGGGCGTCGGCCGTTCGCCGGCTAGCGCTTCTCGGTAAAGTTCCTGGTCCGTCGGCAACCGTCCCCAAAACCGCGGGTGCGCCGGCTCGAAGGCAAGATCGCTCAAGCTGATCGCATACTCGTCAGTCTGGCGAACCCATAAATCAAACGACAACTTTTCCACAGTGGGGAACTTCACGGGCGGCGGCATGGGATGAAGTGGCAAAGGTGCCACAGCCTGTCCGGTCACCCGCGCGATCTCTTTGGACTGCGCCTGATCGCGCTGCATCGCGACACGCTGCACGGTCAGCCACACGGATTGATTCGGAAAGTCCACGCGCAGCACCGCACCCGGTTGCGGCGCATCGGCAAACGAGATATTGCTGAGATCGAGCGTAAGCGCTTGCTCGATTTGTTGCTCACTCGCGGCCGAAGTAGACGGCGGACTCGTTACCTTTGGCGACACCAGGACGGCTTCGCTGACGAGTTCGAACTGGGGAGTCCGTTTCTGCTCAAATGTGAGATTGCCGGCAGTAAGACTCTCCGGCTCGTAGGTATAAGTGCCCACTTTCAGCATGCTGCCGGGCAGCGAGAGTTCATCGACCGAAAACCTTCGGCACCAGATAGCCTTGGTTCCTGTGATGCGCACCGTGCGGCGTCCGAACACGCCCGGGCGGAAGGGCGGCGAACTTTTCGGGGCCACTTCGATCTTTTTGACTGCTACCAGCAGCAGGTAGCCTTCCTGTTTGAAGGTAAGCCGTAACAAATCGCCTTCGCTGACGTCAGCAGGCGACGCGACTGCCAGATCGAAGACGGGCTCCGCGCGGTCCAGCGCAACGATTTGATTGATCTGCAAGGGTCTCGCCTGCAAGGCCGTACTGACGCGCAGCGAATCAGACCAGCTCCCCTCGGCACGAGCTCGCGCAAACGCCGGCGTGATGGCGACCACCTCTCCTTGCGCGTCAAACTCGGCGCGCGCGAGTCCGGCGATCGGAAAGTAGTTTGTGCGGGCCCAATTGTGTTCGAGTTTGTCCGCGAGGTCGCGCGGGTCCGTGCCGCGGCGAGCGACACGTACTACCCAGCAGCGCACACCACCATTGCGGAAAAAAGCACGCACTGCCGGAGCAAGGTAGGCATAGATTTGCGTCCCACGTTGTGTGTCCCAGGCAATTGGCGCGTCGTTGCCAAAGATAGCCTCAAACTGCGCGCTCGATTCGACGGCGACCGGCGTTTCGACAGGGCCGGACGCCGCAAAGCCGACGAAGATCGCCACGTCCATGCGTGGCAACACTTCGGCCAGCGGTGGCGCTTGCACCTCGAAACGAAAGCCGGGCAAGCGCCGTAGAGTGCGAGCTGGCAACATGTTCAGGCTTACTCCATTTCCAGACGTTCGTAGGCCAGCGTCAATTCTTCCATTGCGACATCAGTGCCTTTGGCATTCAGCGGGCCGCTGGTGTGCTTGATGATGCAGGCGCGAAGGAGTTTCCACGTCATCACGATGGCCGTGTGGTCTTCGCTCTGCAAATGGATTTTGACGGTGCGCTTGGCGTTTTGATCTCCGTTGCGGATCTGGTCGAGCCATTGATACAAAGTGAGCGAGCCGATCACGCCGCGTTTCAAAGTGACATCGGTGCTCTTGTTCATACCCGTGACCTTGAGCACGCTGTTCTCCGCATAGTTGCCGTTGCGATACTCCGCCACGGTCACTTCCATGCCGATGTTGCTGCACTCCTGAAATCCGGCGTCAGGCCCAGCGGTATTGTTGTTGCCGAGATCGACGAGAAAATTAAACTGTACATAGGGACGGTCGCGTGGAACTGCCATGATGAGTCTCCTTTGAGAAGTAATTGGAATGACAAGTGGCGAGCCGAACCGCAACCAGCGTTTCGTTGACGCGCCACCTGGTAAGTCGTATCAGCGTTAGACCTTTCTGTCTCCAGTCCACTGGCCGATGCGGAAGATGACGAACTCGGCGGGCCTGAGCGGCGCCACGCCGATCAGGCATATCAGCCGGCCGTTGTCGAGATCGTTCTGCGTCATCGTGGAACGATCGCAGCGCACGAAGTAGGCCTTTTCAGGCTTGTCGCCCAGGAGCGCGCCCGACTGAAATTCGTTTAAGAGAAAATCCTGGATGGTGGTGCGCACGTTGGCCCAGAGCGCCTCGCCGTTGGGCTCGAACACCGCCCACTGCGTTCCCTTGTCAATCGAGCGTTCGAGGTAGGCGAAGTAGCGGCGCAGGTTGACGTACTTCCATTCGGGATCGGAACTGATCGTGCGCGCGCCCCACAGACGGTTGCCGCGACCTTCGAAGAAGCGGAAGCAATTGATGCCCTCCGGATTCAGAACTTCCTGCTGCGCCTTGTTCAGCAATAACTCGAAGCCGAGCGCTGAATTGACCACCTCGTTGGCGGGCGCCTTATAGACGGCGCGCTGTATGTCGTTGCGCGCATAGATGCCGGAAACAAAACCGCTCGGCGGCAAGACGATCTCCTGGCGGGTGACGGGATCGAGGACGCGGATCCAGGGGTAATAGAAAGCCGCATACTTCGAATCAACCCGCGCGCGCATGGCCCGCACGTCGGCGATGGTCTGATTGTCGCCGGAGTCCAGCACGGCGATCCGGTATCGCATGCGCTCGGCATGCGAGATGAGCAGATTGGTAATCGCAGCTCCGTTTTTGCGATAACCGTTCTCATACGCGAAGGTCGAGCCGGGAGCGGCGATAATCGAAATGTCTTCGACGTCTTCAAATGACTTGAGGCCGGTCTTGAAAGATTCGGTATCGCGCGCCGTCCCTTCATATTGATCGGCTTCGGGCCGCATGCCGTCGTTGCCGCCTGTCAGTGTCAAATCGATCGAACGCTCTATGTCGGTAGAAGTGTTGCTGTCGAGCGCGCTGCTGAGTGCAGGGTTGCGCGCGAACAGGATGCGCACAATCTCGAGCGCGTCGCCGATTCTGGTCGGCACTTCCGCCGTGCTGCCCTCTGCGGGCACGTTGCCGCGTTCCATCACAATTGGGATTCGCCGTGCTTGCGCGATTGTGCTCGGCCTGGCAGCGAATTTGTCGAAGATGGAATCCGGTTCTCCGGCGCGCTTGTGCCCCGGATTGAGAGCCAGGTTTTCGTAGACGAGCGGCGGCAGATCGCTCTCTCCTGTCGGCAACACTGTGACGGTCAGCGTGACTACGCGAATCTTGTCGCTTTCAGACGGCTTGTCTCTGGGAATCAGCGAACTCAGCGGTAATGGAGTTACCGCACTGGTCGAGGAATAGCCCGGCCCAAGCGGACCGCGAAAACGCCAGTTGGTTTCCTGGGTCACGGGATCCGGAAACGATTGGGCGATGTAATAGCTGCCAGGCTCAACCACCGGCGAACTTGGCGGCGAAGCGAGAGGCGAGTTGATGATGTCGCTGATCCAGACGAGGTCGCCATCGAGAAGTGAACCTACGGAGCGGCGTATGCCGTCAGGCTGTGACGGATCATCCACGCCGCTGAGAAGGTTCTGGCTCAGTCGTACCGTGAGGCGGACGCGCATGCCGGACGCTTCGCCGGGAAAGCGCGAACGGATGCGAATCGAATCCGGTTTCGCGATGTCGGCTGGAACCACGTTTGGTGCCGTAGCTTCGGCGAGCCACGCACTGGAATAGCCGTCATCGCTTTCAGCGTCAACGGGCTTGAAAACGCGCACGACATACAGTCGTTTGCCCCCCTCCTCAAAAAAGCCCCGGGCCGCATGCCAGAGGTAGTTGTGCATCAACGTTTCGGTGTTGTCGGCGTTGGTGAATTTCAACTGCTGCCGGTCGCCGTAAGTGCGTTCAAACTGGCCCAGGCTGGTGATTACATCCGGCTCGATGTCCGTAGGACCATAGCGCGCCGGACCGATGAAGCCGGTTGTGGTTGTGCTGACGCCCTCAATCGACTTGGAGCGAAACGAGGTCTCTTCGACGTAGACTCCGGGAGCAAGATATTCAGGCATGACTCCTCCTTATGGCGGTGACCCCGCCGGTGTAATAAACAATACCGATTGTCGCGCTGGCGGCGACAAAGAAATTGATGGCCTGGATTTCACGATCAGCTCGCGTCCGTAGCTGAGCGCGACCTCGCCCAGAGGCTCAGTGCGCTCCGGATCCGCCCAGAGAGCCGCCTCCCGTTGCGAGAGCATGACGCGCAGATCGGGCAGCTCAGGTTCTGGCCCAAACTCGCCCTGCTGTAGAGGCAGTGGGCCCATGGGTTCGTACAAAGCCCGAAGTGTGATTGGCCAGACCTGTGCGGTGAGCGGCGGACCGGTAGGTTCCGGCGGGGAACCGACAGGCGGCGAGGAGATCGCAAACGGGCGCGGAGCCGGATGAGGAAAGATCAAGGCAATGCGTCCCTGATCGTCGGCGATGCCTCGGGCAGCCAGTCGATTGTTGGTGTAGGCCTCGAGTACGGCCCACGCGGCGGGGACGTTGCCCGCAGCGTCCCAAAGGTCCGCGCGCAACACAGCCATTCCCCCGGGCACGCTCCGCACCGGAGATGAAAACAGCGGGATGCTCAGAACCGCACCCGGCGGGGACGCGCCCAGGGGACTCATCCAACTTAAGAAACCGCGCGCCGGTAGATCGGCGGCGAATTGAAACGGTTGAAAGCGTCGTTCCGCATCAGTGACTGTGACAACGAAACTTGTCTTTGGCAGCGGATTATTCCAGAAGTCATCGTCGCCTCCACCGTGCTCGAAATCGAGCAGCCCCGGGACATGATGCACGACGTAAACACCGCTGCGATTCGCAAAAGCGTGCACTTTGATACCGGGCTTGTTCGGCTCGTACAGGCACACATCTAAACCATCGCCGATGAAACTGCCGGTCAACTGGTCTTGAAATCGCAGGCCCAGCGGGGCAACGATCGTAAGGCGCTCTAGTGCTTGGACGGGCGTCATCTGCTGATCCCTTTCCCGGCATCGAAGACTCGAGTTTGGACGGGAGCCGCTTCGACCAGTTCGAGCGTCGACTCGATCGCGATCATGCGCGCGACGTAGTTGACTGAGAGCGGCGGAGTCACCTTGATCTCACTCCACAAGTTGTTGAGATCCTGTAGCGTCAACTGGTCGAGAATCAGTTCAACCGTTTCGTTTGGTCTGAAGATCTCGGTCTCCGGGCCATAGTGGTTGAGCATTCCGGCCGGCAAAATCGGGACGTCTTCCAACATTCTTATGGTCCATCCCAGCAAGCGCTGTTGCTTTATCGCAGTTTTGGCCCAGGCACTGACTACATAGTGAAGATCGAGCGGAATCGGCGGCCGATAGCGCTGGCCGTCTGGCCCCACACTCGGTGGCAAATTGCGCCGCGCGCCACTTACTGCAACCCGGTAAAGAAACAGCGAAATTCCTTCTTCCATCGGCGATTGAAAGTTAATGACCTGATAAAGTTCGAAGCGCGCCGCGGCAAATTCTGGTTTCGGGCAAGCGTCTGCAAGCAGACCCAGAATTGCTTGCCCGGTCGCGGCAATGGCCTGAAATGTAGCCACGTCGTTGCACCCCTGCCAATCTGATCAATCACGGTGACCGCTTCTCTATGATCAACCAATTAAAATCGTCCATGTAGCTTGAGATTCAAGCGTCTTAACCATCGCCCGACCCGCAGGTGTGGGCGGGGTTCAACACCCATCTCTTTCAGATAACATGCGATGAAGTCGGCGATGTCGCTCAGTCTTTTCAAATAACGCCGCTCGCCGCTAGGCACGTGTGTGATGTAGCCGCGCCAAACGATCCTTCCAGTTTCGTCGCAAGCCTCTTCCAGCCATAACTTGACGATGAACGAATGAACTTTAGACTCTGGCATGTCCATGCTTGGCATTGCGGGGACAAACCGCGGAAGACTAGACCTTCGGTTCACCAAGCTACCGCGTGCTGCACCTCACCTCATCTCAGCCAGCAGCTGGATGCACCACTCTTATTAACAGACGTTGGATCTTCGCAACGTCTTCCGCGCGTCTGCGGGAGCGTCTCATTCTTGAGCTGGGAAAGAATTCGGTCTATGAAAGAGGATGGAGAGAGTGTAAGGGCGCCGCATGGTGTCGGCGCATAGTGCCCGTATCCCATGCCGTCGATTTCACCGGGCCGGCTTTCGCATCGAGTTAGGGCGTCGTGGCGGAAGGCGCCTTTATGATTACCCGCGGCGCAGAGATAAGCAGGTTGAGAACTTGTTAGGCCAGACAGTATTCCCAGTGATGTTCACTGCTTCGTAGTATTCAGTCCCTGTTCGACCGCCTTGATGTCACGTTGAACGTGTTTCTGCACGGCCGCCAGAACGGATTGCAGTCGTTTTAGCCGACCCAGGACTTCGGGTAACGGCGCAGTCGACCCGGAAGCGGGCTGAGCCGCGACCGGGTCCGGATAATCAAGTCGATCAGCCCGAATTTGTTCGTACAGAGTGGTCGTCCGTCTTTCCGGTTTCACACCCAACTCTTCGTGGAGCGCCGTGACGCAACGCTCGTACTGGCGTAGCGCACCTGTCCGGTCACCCGCCATGCATTGTAAGTGCATCAACTGCCGATGGGTGCGCTCGCGCGCGCGATCATAGCGGAGAATCGTTGAACCGTAGCCAAAGCCGGTCTCGTAGTCGCGGTGCTCCTCAGAGTAAGTCATTAGCTTGTCGAGCATCGAAAGGTAAATGTTCTGCAGGCGCTCGCGCTCGAAGAGGCACCAATCCTGATACCAGCCGTCGAGGAGCTCCCCCTTGTAAAGCTCAACGGCGTCCTTCAGTATTTGCGCGCTGGATCTATCAAGTTGATCGCCGGGCATGCCCTGAGTAGTCGTGAATGCTTGCTCCAGTATTGCCACATCGAGCCAAAGCTCGCGCCGCAAGTTGAGCTGTACCCAATCATGCTCGACCTGAAGAACTTGTTGGCTCTTGAACTCGTCAGTTTCCAGTGCGACCTGCACGCGCCAGAGTGCCTGGCGTAGATACTTCTTCGATCTCTCCGTCGAGCTGTCACCCCACAACAGACTTGCCAGCGTCTCGCGCGGATGGCATCGGTCGCGACGAATGAGCAGGTAGCTGAGCAGTTCTTGCTCCTTGCTGGCGTCCAGACCCTTCACAGATTGTGAATCCCGCTGAACGCTAAACTTCCCAAACAAATGAAACCTGAGCGTAGACATCTTGAGGCGCCCTTCTGCGAGGAAAGGAAAGATTGAACCGTACCGTCAAACAAAGCTTCTGCTAGATTAGGAGTGCCGCAATGACTTGCGGGCCAAAGATAACGCCGACCCAGTTAGCCTACTGGGCTGGCTCGTCGACTCTGAAAGACGGGCTTAAGTGCCCGGCTGGCCTGTTACAACGCGCGAATTCTAGTGACTCGTCACGGGAGTGTCAAGAGAATTCGTGGCTTATCTATTGAGCATCAGGGTCGATACGTATACTGGCCTGTATTTTGGCTATGCTAATGCGCGAAGCGCTTTAGCCCCTAACATTATCCGAGCCCCTAAAATACCGATGGCGCTAAGATGGTGCACTTTTTTATATGGGCGAAGGGATGGCGAAACCGCCGCGCCCATCAATTGTGGTGGTGTCCGGGGCACGGAAATAATAGTTTTACCGAGTTGAGACCAGGCGAATCGGCCCGAACAAGCCTGAGGCCACGGGTTGCACTTTTTCCATCTCTTGTGGTTGGAAGCGCTCTCCGTAACGCAAATTGAGCAAGCGATAATCAGGCAGGCTGTGCCCGGCCATGTAGTTGATCGCCGTGTTGCTGACCTCGACGCGAATCTTATTTGAGCCGCGCCGCAGCAAGCTGGTGATGTCGAGCGAATAAGGCGGACACCAAAGCGAACCGGCACGTTGGTCGTTGACATAAATCACCGCCGCTTCCCGGATTGGCCCTTCAAACATCGCCTGCATCCCGGCCCTGCTGGGTTGCGATTCACTGGCCCGGCCTCCCCCGAAATCGAGTCTGACGCGCTGCCCCTTTTGCAATAGGTTGTCGGGAACCGTGACTTCCCTTTCGTAAGTAGCAACGCCCGAGAAGTAGCGCGTCTCTGCCTCATCCGTCCACGAGCGGAGCTTATCCATTTGCACCACCGGCCCACTCGAACCGAACCCCACCCGCCAGCCGGCGCTCAAATCAATCGGCTCCGGCACTGTGGGTAAATTATTAATTTGCGGACTCGGCAGATTGCGCCTGGTAAAGACCAGAACGCGCGAACCATAAGGCTCCAGATCGAGCGAGACTGTCGTGGTACCGGCTGGAACTTGCGCTGCGACATTTGCCGGCGTGACGCTCCCGGTGAAAGGGTCCCACCATTCAGGCTTCACGCCCTGTTGTCGAAATGTGGCTTTCACATTTTGGCGCGCGCTAGAAGTGTTAGCCAAAAAGTAAACCTCCGCATCCGCAGTGCTGCGATGAACAAAGCCGATTTCAGGGACCGCAGGCGAGAGTGCCACGTCTGGACGCAGCGTGCCGGTTAGCTTGCCGGCGAGTTGAGTGGCTTCATCCTCAACGAAGTGCGCTGGTGCGGGTGGGTCTTTGAACAAGCGTTGTGAGATGTCAAGAATCTCTTTGGTCTCGGCCTCTGTCGCCTTTAAGCCAGGTGCGAGCAGGGGCGTTCGGCGCGTCGCAATGAGAATGCCGCCGCCGCGCACGAACTCTTCAAGCTTGCGGTAGGTCTCGACCGGAATGCGCCCTACATCGGGAAGAATCACGGTCCGGTACTTATTTCCACCCAGCACCAGCGAGCCTTTCTCAACGCGACCGGCCTGCTTCAGCGAGTCATCGTCAAAGAAGTCAAGGTTGTATCCAGACTCCAGGACCTTGGGTATCAGGTTGGGTCCCACTCGCTCACGCAACACTTCGATCATATGAATGTTTCCAACGGTGAAGTGGGCCCAGGCGTCATCGTTGGGCAGGTACAGGGCCACATCGTTAGCCGGGCGCCCCTGCCGCATCAAATAGCTGAGCCGTTGCAGATACAGAGAAACATCCGGCATCACAGGCCACCAGGGGTTCTTTTCGTTGTAGACGCCTGAAGCGTAGAAACGCCAACCCGGATATTCAACGCCGGGCGCGGTGTATGGCCAGCCGTGCCCGATCAACTGGTTAATTCCCTGGAGGAAGTGGCGGTCAGCCTCTGCTTTCATATCCAGCGGCGTGGCCCTGAAAGCAGGCGAATGGAGCCAGGTCCATGTCTCTGAAGATGTCACCGGACGCCCGTACAAATGATTGGCCGATGAGGCCCAACGTGAAGCGCGTAAAGTCTTCCATTGCGATCCTTCGCCTTCGCTCAGATCGTTGTAAGCATTGCTCGAGATAATCGCTGCCGGGACGCCGTAATTCTGAATCCGAAACAGGGTCCGATTTTTCTTTGACCACTCATGCATGGGCGCGAGAAAACGCTCGTTGAGCAATTCCGTTAACGTCAATCCCCAATCGCGCCGGATTTTTGTGGTATCCGATCCGACGTCAATAACCAGCGCCGGCAAATGAGGCTTGAGGTCATAGCCACGCCGTTTTTTGAACTCATCAAGCAGGTCAGGCGTCCAATCGTGGCCATATACTTCGAGGCTGTCGCAGAAGATCGCGTAAGGACGAGGGGAGCTCTTCGAATCAAAGGCCTGCATTAGACGGTCGCCGACATTCTTCAAATAATTATCGGTTGCCGTGCGGTCGAGGTGACTAAGCACGAACCCTTCGGACCCGACCGCCGGGCGCTTGACCTGCATCCCCGTGCGGCTGGAAATAAAGAACAGCACTTCATGCGCACCTGCGAGTCCGGCGGGAAGCCATACTGCTCCGTCCCTAATATCGGTGATCTCACGCAGGCTTTCAGGCGCGATGGCGTCCGCTTGCGTGCGCGCCAGAAAGACCGCCAGCAACCTTTCGCCAATACCGATGTCCGGCACTTTGACGCGCTGCGAATCAGCAATCGCCTTCACACGCTCGTAGCGCAGTTTCCCCGCAGCGTCGCCAAGCGGAACAAACGGCCCGCCAAAAGGCCAGCCGCTGCCGAGCGTCAAGTCAAAGCGCAGTCCCAACTCATGCGCCTTCTCCGATGTGAAACGCAGCGCCTCGATAAACTCGTCGGAGAGAAAGGGCAGAGTCTTGATGCCCGCGGCGGCATCGTCAAGGACGACCGGATAGACGGGCTGCACCTCGAAGCCGCCGATGCCGCCTTCCTTCATCAAGCGCATTTCGCGTTCCAGTTGCGCCTTTGTCACGGCGGGGCCAAACCACCACCAACGCATCATGATCCTTGAGTCATCAGGCGGACGCTCGAAAGAGCGCTGAAGCTCATTGACGGTTATTGTCTGCGCAGTGCATAAAGAGATGAAGCCGCCTGGAACAAAAACGAGGACAATGGCACAAAGCTTAAAGAGTTGCTCAAAAATGGTTCTCATGGTTTTTCCCGGAGAGATCTATTTCGCTCTCAAAATCCTGCGTAGTCGCCTGATGGTCGGTTGATAGATTTCCACTTCTATAATACCGAGTGTCCCTGGTCCGGTCTTCCTGCCCGCGGCGGACTGCGGGTCGGGCGTACCGGGGATCTCAATGATGTTGCCGAAAGCGTCTCTGTTGCCGACGTTGCCGGTGAGTTCCACCTTGAGGCTCTTGCCGCTCACCGGCTGGAACTTGATTGTGTTATAGCCGAGGCTCCGCGAAGTTTGACCGGCGAAGACCACCTGGTCATCCACGGTGATGCGGATGGGGTATGTCTGTGTTCTCCAGGAGACAAACTTGAAAACCACCTCACTGATGTCTACCGTCCGCCCGAATTCATACTTGATCCATGCCGCAGAGAGCGTGCCGTCGTTAGACCAGTCGGTGGTCTCATCGTCGTCGAAGCTCTTCGCCACCTGATCGGCATTCGCCCCTGCCGAGACGCGCGCGATCGTCACCGGTGTCCGTGACAGAGTAAGCGATGCTGCCGGGGGCGTCGGCCCCCGCCCGAGATTGGATGGGAGTCCGGCGGCGGGCATCTCAAGCGATAAGCCATCAGCCGCAACCACCGGTTGCGAGACTATCTCGGCCGTTGCCGGCTTGAGTCCCTCCGCTGTCGCGTTTAAGACGATCTTTCCAGCCTTCGGCAGTGAACGAATGATGACCCGGTTGACTCCGCCTTCGACTGGCAGGCTTTTGGAAAGGATGTAATTGTCCGGCCCCTGGGCGATGCCGCCGCGCCACTCGGCTGGGCCGGAAAGGGAAAAATTAATAAGGTCCAGTGCCGTCGGGCAGCGGTTTCCTTCCGTATCGATCACCTCGACATCAATCAGTGCCAAATCAGAACCATTGGCCCGAAGGCCTTTGGGACTGGTGTGGGTCGTCAGGCGAATGCCGGCTGGCTTTCCCGCAGTCTTCTTCACGGCTTCACTGATCTTCCGATTACGCGCGTCGTAGCCCACCGCGTGAATTGCGCCCGGCTGCCATTCGATGCCCTTAAAGGTGAAAAGAAAGCGGTTGCTCTGCTCGCCGAACCCTTTCGATGCGCCGTTGACGAATAACTCAACTTTCTCGGCGCTCGACACGACGTAGACATTCTTCTTCGTTCCTGTCTGGTAGTTCCAGTGGCCGATGAGATGAGTACGCGGACGCTCGACGTCAACCCAGCCGTCCCACATCACCTGGTGAGCGAAGTATCCATCCTTGGGAAGGCGTACTGCGTCAACCTCGCCGCTTCGACGATAGTTCTCCGCGCCGCGATAATGGGTGTTCGTGTCAGAGAAGATGATGTTCACGCCGCCGGAACTCACTCGAGTCCCTGTGCCCGGACGCTCGCGCCAGTAGTCGTACCAGCGGGCGACGTTCTCAATGGCGTGCGAGTCCTGGTTCCGATTGTAGGCGCTGGCGTTTTGATTCCGGTAGAGCGGGCCATCACCGTCCTGGTGAAATGGGGGCGAGTACTCGTCCCAATATTTTCGCAAGCCCTCGTCGCGTGAGTACTCCGTCGCCGCGAGCGGCTTCCCGGCGCTCTTGTTGATGTAAAGCATCTCGCCACCGTATTCAGCGACCTTGCTGTCGAGCATCTCGCGGGCGCCGGCGGCACGTCCGCCATGCGGATCGTATTGATCGCGCAAGGCCTTCATCTGGCGCATGTGCCCTTCGCTGACACCTTTGTTACCAGACTCGTAGAAGACAATGCTCGGATTATTGCGGTAATAAATAATGGCGTCCCGCATCAACTCGACGCGCTGCTCCCACCGCCGACCATCGGCATCCCTTTCGGAGTCGCCCGCGGGCATTATCTGCATCAAGCCTACTCGGTCGCAAGACTCGACGTCCTGCTTCCAGGGCGCGGTGTGCATCCAGCGAACAAGATTAGCGTTACTTTCGACCATCATCCGGTTGCTAAAATCGCTCATCCACGGCGGGACTGAGAGGCCGACGGCGGGCCATTCATTAGTGGTCCGCTGGCCGTAACCCTTGAGTTGAATCACGTGGTCATTCAGTCTCACCATCCCCTGACCGAATTCGGTTTTGCGAAAGCCCGTTCGCGTCCTGACGGTGTCGAGCGGCTGGCCATCAACCTTGAGGGAGGAATGAACATTGTAGAGATACCCGTAGCCCCAACTCCAGAAATTCAGCCCCTCGACTCGGGCGCCGGCGGTCACTATTTTCGTTTCACCGGGAGCGAGCGTGTATTGGCCACCGCTCATCGTCTTCACGGTCTTTCCATTCATGTCTTCAATGACGACTTCGTAGCTGAAGGTCCTGGGCGCAGCATATTCATTCTTCACCTGCGATTCGGCCGTGACCTTCGCGCTCTTGCCCTTGATATCAAAGTCCTGCGCATAAACGTAAACGCCCGTCGTGCCGAGGTTCAAGTAGAGGGGCAGCGTCTGATAGAGCTTATCTGTAACGTGAAGGTAGACGTTCTTGTTGATGCCGCCGTAGTTGGCGTAGAAATTTCTGTCGCTCCACTGGTAAGTCGAATTGGTGGCCTTCTCGCGGTAATCCCATGCGTTGTCGACGCGCACGGCGAGGATGTTCTCCTGGGGTGCGGGCTTCGCTTGATCGCTGATGTCGAAACCAAAGGCCATCACCCCATTCTCATGCCGGCCGATGAAATTGCCGTTGAGATAGAAGTCGCCTCCATGCCGGATGCCTTCAAACTCCAGGAAGATCTTCTTGCCAGCGCTTTCGGCGGGGAGCCCGAAATGCTTTCGATACCAGGCAACACCGGTGGGCAGATCGGCGATGCTCTTTCTGAACGCATCGTCTTCATTCCAGGCATAGGGCGTAGTCACGTCCTTCCAACCAGCATCATCGAAGTCCCCGGACTCTGCGGTTTTCGGGTCGCCGACCAGAACCTTCCAGCCGGAATTGAAGTTGTACTTCGTCCGCTGGCTCTGCGGTGGACCATACGCCACGGCCAGAGTCGAAACGGCCAGGACCGTAACGACGTGTATGAACAATCGCTTCGCTGATTCCAGGACGGCTCCCATTACTTTTGCGCTCATTTCGGTTTCTCCGCTGGATTGTTCTGCCGGCAGTGTCAGAGCCTAAACCTATTCCCGCTTCAGCGTCACGCCCATCAGTCCGATCACCACTTCGTTAGCCAGCGTGCGAACGGTCAGCGACCATAATTCCCTTCCTCCGTTCAGAGGCAAATCGAGGACGGTGGCCGCACCGCCCGCGACCTTGCCACCCCTGCCTTTGAACGCCGACAGATCTAGTACGCGCACCGCGCCGCTCTTCAAGTCCACGCGGGGCGGGATCGGCTCCGGCCGGCGAAAGGCGTAGTCGTCAATGAAGTAGTCCTGATCAATCGGCCACCAGTTCGTCGGGTTGTGGAGCGCCAGGCGCTCGGTCGAGCCGTCCGTATAGGTGACGACGACCTCGCCGTTGTCGAAGCGGCTCTGCATCTGATTCGACGAGCCAACCATAAGCAGGTAGACGTGCGACGCTCTGCCGTTTAAAGGAACGGGGATCTCCCGCGGGTAGTTGTCCCACTGCGACGTGAAGGCAACGTTCATCGCGTCGCCCAAACCGGGCGTCTGGAACGGAATGCCCTGCGGCAGAACGAAACGGCCGCCATTCCGATCCGAGGCGGCCCGCAGGCCGGCGTCGTCCACCTCGAACTTCTCGTCCCAGTGAACCCAACTGCCGATGCCCTGCTTCGGGATCGCCAGCGAGACGTAAGCTGAGCGCGGGCTGAGGTATTCGTTTTTGAAAATGCGCGTCACGCTGTCGTTGAAAACAGGCGTCAGCCTCACCACGTCCCATTTCGCCAGCGCCTCATCTGCCTTTAGTCTCCAGTTGGTCACTACGCCTTCCGCGGTTTTGCCGTCTTCGAGTTCCAGCACGATACGGTTCGAGCCGGGCGGCAGCCCCTGCGCCGCGAGCGAGAGTTCGCCGGAATCGCCGTAAGCAGGCGTTTTGATTTGCGACTTGACCGTCATTCCGCCGACGCGGACGACAACCTCGCGGTCAATGACCTCAGGCGTGTTGTTGCGCAAGACAAATCGCAGGTGTTCGGCATCCTGTTGCTCAACTTGAAGGATTTCGTAAGCGGGTCGGATCTCGAAGGCGAGCGGGAGCCACCACGTCATCTCGCCCTGCCGGACTTTGGCGAACGCGGTGCGATGACCCCGTGTCCCGACCGCTCTGGCGCGGAAGGAGTTCCGCTCGCGGGTCAGGCTGCCCAGCGTGTGCTGCGGATCTGCGACTTCGAGCAGTCTGGCCGTGCGGAACTGCGCGCTCAACTCTGTACCTCCGGCGACGACCGGCGGCACATTCGCCGTCGCCGGCCACTCGCCTCTCCACGCAATGACAACTTCGAATCGATCGGCGGGCGCGCTTTCGATCTCGACGCGCGGAAACCCGACGGAGTCTTCTACCATTCGCCAACGCGAGGACCGGCCGTTCACGGTGACCTTCGCGACGCCATCTCGCAACGCAGCCACGCGCAGACGCAGACGCAGAGGTTTTGCGAAACGAGCCTCGACTGCGTATGTCTCTATCAGTCCGACGCGCCGGAAGGCGAAGTCAAAATCCGTGTGTCGTAAGTTCGCGCGGTTCCATTCTGCCGGGAGTCCCGGACTTACGAGCAGTTCGCCTGAGAGCGCGTCGGGCCGCACACCGAAGAGCCCTTCGACCAGCGCACGCGCGAGGACGCCGGCGGAGTCAGCGAAGTCGCGCTGCGCCTCGCCGCGGGCCATGTCGAAGGAACTGGTCATCCCGGCGTTGCCGGGGCACAAGCCCATGAACATACTGTCGAGGATGTTACCTTTGAATAGTTGAAATGCCGCGTCATTGCGCCCGGCTTGCCAGTAGGCGAGCGAGGTATGCGCCACCTCCGACATCACCACGTTGTTGGTCGACCAGGTGTAGGGCATCCAACTTGTCGTCGGCAGCGTGTAGTAGTCGCCCGCCGGGACACCCGCGCCGTGGACCGGAATGTTCGCGATCTGTGTATCCACGAAACGCGACATCTGCCAGGCCTCAAAGGTGTTCGGCACCTCCGAGTCAACGGTGTGATAGAAGGTCCACAACGCCGCATTAGGATGCACGAGTTGGAGCCCGAGCAGGTCTTTCCATTCGGCGAACCAGCCGCGATCCTGGAGCCACAACTCGCGCCGCATCGCTTTCTGAATCAGTTCAGCCTCGAACTCGTAGCGCGTCGCGTCCGCGCCGAGCAGCTTCGCCATCCGCGCGGCCATTCGGTTGTGGTAGTAGTTGTACGCCGACGCGTGCGTCACTCCGCCACCGTGATACTGCAAGTCGTCGCTAGCCCAGATGACGGTGTAGGCTTCGTAGAGCGGTAGCCCGTCAAGGCCGAAAGGGCGACGGAACAGGCGGCGCTCCCACGCCAGGTGGCGCTCAATCACCGGCCAAACCTTGCGCGCGAACTCGAGGTCCCCTGTCCACAGGAAGTGGCGGAAGAGCGCGTCGATGTAGACGGTGTTCATGTCGTAATGAGAGTTCGAGATGTCGCCGTTCGTGTGCAAAGCGGGCTCGTTGCGCGCGAAGTTGACGGTCGGGTCGGGCAGCGGCGGCGCGGATGGAATAGGGTCGGTGTTCTGCCGCCCGGTCCAGTAGGCGAGATGCCGGCGCGCGCGGTCGTGCCAGCCGAGAGCGTCGCCGACGTAAGGGCCGCGCCAGCCGAGCAGCTTCGAGCGCCACGCGACCGCGCCATGCATGAACACGCCCTGCGACTCGTCCCAAACGCTATCCCCAGAGACGGAGAGCGCGGCGACCGCGGCGTTGATGAACGGGTCGGGTGTGTCGGCGACAACTTTCTCAGCGAGTGCTCGGCGGTGGCGTTCGGCATCGTCGAAAACGCGCGGCAGGTCTTCGGTCTTATAAGCCGGCGGCAGCTCGACGGACGGCCCGCCACTCTGTCCGGCTGTTTCGTTTTTGACAGCCTTGTAAGTGTCCAGCTCGCCGCGATCGTCTGAAATTTGCGCGACGCGCTGCAAGCCGAGGTGGAGCGGCTTGCCCGGCCGTAGCGCCGCACGACCGACGATCAAAGGCAGTTCCGCCGGCTTGCCCGCCGAGTCCAGCAATTCACTCAGCGAGGTCCAACGTGTAGCATCAGCGACTGCCAACGTCGCCCCCGGCGGCGCGAGGCCGATGATCGTGGCGGGCTTGCTCCGCAGCGTGAAGGTGTTTCCCTCGATGGCGAACGTGTTGCCCCGGCAGAACTCCGGCTTGAGTTGAAAGAACTGGCTGATAGGTACGCTTTCGGTGCCGATGTCGCCGTCGCGTCTGCCTCGTTCGCCGCTCGCGCCGCCGTACGCCCAGACCATTTCCACCGGATGGGTCGTGCCCTGCACTTCAACGCGCAACACCAGACCTTCAGTAGCACCCATCGCCAACACCGCCAGACTTAGGCTGCCGCTACCGAGCAAAGGATCGCGGATTTCGTAGAGCATTGAGCCGGGGCGGTAACGAGTCACCACACTCTCCGCATCAAAGAGCCATTTCTGGCCTGAATTGGTCTTGATGCCGAGCCGCAGATTGCCGCCACGGCCTGGCAGGTAGAGCGAGAACTCCGGCCTGTCACCAGCGTCCACGCGGAATGCCGTGTTCGTGCCATAGAGCGGACGGTTGAAAAACTCTGCGCCGTTCTCGATGACGAAATCCGCGCTGGCGGGGCGATAACGCAACGGGCGCGCGGTCCGGCCCTCGAAGTTTCCCTTTGGCACCACCGCGACGGTCATCGCCAGCAGCGCGATCAGGATGGCACTCGCGAACAGGGCCTTCACAAGAATTTCGGATTTCTCACTTCGATGACGAATGTGCTTCCCTCAATCGCGGCCAGCCGCCGGATCTGTATTTCGGCGAAGGTTCGGTTCGGCTATCTTGCGTCTTGAAAAACCAACTCGAGAGAACTCCTTTTTGGAGTGCGGCAACTTGTCGGCGCTTTCGTATAACTTACTTGCCAAAATCCTACGCATTTGCGGTCTCTTGGGACGCTAGAAAAGCGGCGCCAAGTCGCCGCACTCCAATTTTCGCGCCCGCCAGACTCTCTTGGAGAAAATTATGCCGGACTGAACGTCCTCCTTTATACTCCAAAAGTTCTTGCCGACCTTATTTTTTCTAACCGATGGGCGGTGATCCGCTGTGACCATGCGTGCTGAGCCTAAAGCATCAGCAAACAACACGACTTGAAAAGGGGCTATATGAAAACAATAACTCTGTTTCTCTTGTTGGTTCTGTTCTGCCAAACCGTTGTATCTCAGCAAGCACCTCAAACGGATTCCAATACCCCATTGCACAGGCTAAAGCCGAACTATCCCGTGCCCTATGGCCTGACTAAGGCAGAAGAGATTGCCGCGGTCTTAAACCGTGTTCACGGTTACCTGGATGAAGTCACGCCGATTGCTTTTGTTAACTCAAAAACCAGCGACGTGCTTGCAGACCTCACAAAGATCGATGAGAACACAATTTTGAAGCCTGGCGATTTTCGTCTCGTGAGCTATGAATGGGGTGTTACCTACGCAGGAATGTTGTTGGCGACCGAGGCGACGGGCGATCCCCGTTTCCGTGACTACACTGAAAAGCGTCTTCAGTTCATAGCTAATGCGGCGCCATTTTTTCGGAGCACCACGGAAGCACACGCTGACTGGGGTACGCGACTCCCGCTCAGAAACTTGTTGGCCCCGCGTGCCCTCGATGATTGCGGTGCGATGTGTGCGGCCATGATCAAGGCCAACCGAAGCGGCAGCAAGGCAAACTTGCGCCCGTTAATAGATAGCCACATAAACTACATTATGACCAAAGAATTCCGTCTGAAAGACGGCACCCTGGCGCGTAATCGGCCGCAACCCAATACGATTTGGCTCGATGATCTTTTTATGAGCGTTCCGGCGATAGCGCAAATGGGAAAACTGACCGGCGACGTAAAGTATTACGACGAAGCTTGTAAACAGGTGTTGAGTTACGCGAAGCGGATGTTCAATAAGGAGAAAGGTGTTTTCATTCACGGTTGGGTTGAAGCCATGACGGAGCACCCGGAGTTTTATTGGGCGCGGGCTAACGGATGGGCCTTTATGACTGAAGTGGAACTACTCGAAGTCTTGCCGGAAAACCACCCGTTGCGCCCGCAGATTCTGCAACTACTCAAAGCCCATGCAAAAGGGTTAGCTGCTTACCAATCGGGGTCAGGATTCTGGCATCAACTGTTAGACCGGCAGGATTCTTATCTCGAAACATCGGCGACCGCCATTTACACTTATGGTTTTGCGCGCGCCATCAATCGTGGTTGGATCGACCCGCTGGCGTTTGGCCCCATGACCCTGCTGGCGTGGAATGCTGTCTCTACCAAAGTAAACGCAAAGGGACAAGTCGAAGGAACGTGCGTCGGCACGGGTATGGCCTTTGATCCCGCGTTCTATTATTTCCGGCCGACCAGCTCTTTTGCTGCGCACGGCTATGGCCCTCTACTCCTGGCCGGCGCTGAAATGATCAATCTCTTGAAGAACAGGCAGTTTGAAATTAACGACAGTTCCGTGCAGATGTTACAAAACAAAACAGGCTCAAACTAGAGATTCGTTTTCGCTTCGATGCTCCGTAAGCAAACACCAGGATGGGGCCAAGATGGTGGCGGAACAGTCTTTGTACCGCACCAATTCCTAATTTCGCCGTTTCAATCATTCGCAGTCGTTTCGCGCTTGGTCACGTCGCGCGTGTCCGGTAGGCTGTGGTTCATGGATAACACTGGGATTGCTCGATCGAGACTATGGATAAGGCAGAAACACGGGCCTCAGGAATGACCAGACATTCTCTGCTACAGCGGCTGGGGCGACGACAACCCATCGATGCTCCCTGTCGAATCGAATCTCCCGGGACATTGATCGACGAAGAGGATCTCGAAGAGTTTCTCACTGCCAGCTCTCGATCCTATGGTGCGGAGTTGAATGACATCCTGTACCGGGCCATTGGTTTCTCGCTTCCCTCTTCCGGTCAGAGTCTGGAAGTATCTTTCATCAGCTCATCCGCAGCGCTCGAGTCAGTACTGACTTTCTTCCGGCGCCAGGATGAATATGACATCCTTTCGGCGAAAGAGTTCAGCGCGCTGGAACGCGATTTGAAAAAGTGGCTGAAGCAGCATCCGGTTCTGGAGAGTGAGGCTGCGAAGCGCGGACTGATCTACGAAAAGGTCCCGGAGCTAAACCGCTTCCCTTTTTCGTACGTCTTCAAGAAGTTTTGCGAACATCATGCGCTGGACTTATCCGACCTTTGGCCGGTAGTTGGAAAGCACGCCGAGTGGCCGTTGACCGAGATCCGGCATCGCCTGGTGCACGGCGATCCATTCCAGAGTCGTCCCGTCGAAGCCATGGCCTGCGCGCAAACACATCTGACTTGGGTGGTGGAACGAATGCTTCTTTCCGTGCTCGGCTGGCCGATTGAGCGATCAAACGTGAGCGCTGACTTTCTACAGCGCACGCGTGGCGAGCATCAGTCGTGGCAGAGTGAACGTGCCAGGTTCGCGTAAGATAACTTGTAGGGCAGGCACTCCTGCCTGTCCGCTCATGATGGCAGAAGGTGGACAGACAGGAATGTCTATCCTAATTATTGCGCTTCAGTCCCACGCGGGACGCGCCACTTCCGCGAAGTGGTCATACTCTCGCACTGTTCCAATCAGATAATCTCCAGGCGGAACATCAAGCACCTTGTGCTCTTCATGCACCACAGTAGTTCCGGTGGGCGCGTGCATATAAAGGGCCCCCTCATGTAGGAACAAGCGCACGTCTTCAGCCTGGGCCAGGTGTTTGTGTCCGGTTGCCTCTCCTTCGGCAAGCACCCGACTCTCGGTCTGCGCGGCTCCGGAGGGAATCGCGTTGACCGGTTTGATCGTCACATCACCTTGCTGATACCACGCGCTCTCGCCCTTGTTCTGCATTTCTTCCGCCATTTTTTCAAAGCCTCCTTCGGATAAAACTCATGTAAGAACGGATGGTGGTAAGTCTGACTGGTTGCGCCAAGCCAACGCTTCCGCCACCGTGCTACATTCGGGCGCCACGCCTTCGACATGATAAACGCCAAGGCTCGGATTCTTCATCTTCAGGAACGGACGCGTTCGCCCGTCCTGTAGATCCAACAATAGCAGCTCGTAGTTGCCCAGGCGATCGAGGCACTTCGCTTCCAGCGTTTCGCACACACGTTCGATGCCAATCTTGCGAATCAGTTCACGTCGCACCTCGACATTTCGCTCTCGTAAGAGCAGACGCGGGTCCAGTTCGTTTGCGGGTGTTTCGACTATCTCGCTGGGAACGTGAACGCCGTTGAGAAAGAAAAACTCCTGCTCGCTATCGTCCCAATGAACCGCTGATCCGCGCTCTGAGTGCAATTGTACCTGGGCATTCAGTTTCAATGTCGGTCGCGGCAGAGCGATCACATCGTCAGCCGTGATCCAAAAGCACCATAGTCCTGCTTCGAACGCTGCGACAAAGGGAAGCCATTTATCCACGTGACAAACGTATCCCGCGCTGTTATGAGATCTGTCTACGCCGGCCCAGACACATTCCGCGGCGGCGCGCCCTGCATAGTCAAGTGCATCGGAAACTATGCCCCACGGCGGGTCATGTCGCGGGCTGGTGCACGCGCCACGATCGCCGGTCGATGTCCCCGCGTAGGCTCTCCAGGGAATAGATAAGAGCACCGAAGTGCCAGCCACCAACGTTTTGATGACTTCCAATTGCGTGCCATGCCCAGCCTCTATTGCCCTGGCTCGCGGCTCGACCCAGAGTTGATGTTCTCTTTCCGTCGCGTGGCGGAACACCTCAACGATACGGTCTTGAAGTTCTCCCTTTACAAAGGCGAGGTCGGACTGCGCTACCAGCTGGTGGGCGTGTTGGGCATCCTTCGCCCACGTAATCGGGCGTCGGGAAAGTTTCAACGTGTCGAGATACTGCTCCAGAGCGCCAGCAACAGCCGCTTTATTAACTGCACCGGATGAGACGTCAACTGCCCCCAGTCTGCTGAGAATGTTGTCCTGGAGTCCGTGGAAATCCATTTGGTTATATAGAAAGGAACCTCTGATCAAACGTCTGCGACGCGTAGCGTCGGTATGAATTTAGCCCGGCCTTTCAAGGTTGGGACAAGTCAACGAGATTTTCGCGTCGCGTGAATGTCAGGGACCAGCGTCTTATCGGTCGGCGCGGGCGTTGACGACTGTTCCTCATCACTGACTTCGCCCCCGCGCAGACGTGGATAGGGAATGATACTGAGAGCGACGCGCGTACGTACTTCGATTGGGGCAGTTCTGGAGTCGTAGCCCAACTTGAGAAGCGCCATTTCGTATTCCCTGCTCAGGCCTTTTGACCTGACGTAATCCTTGATTCTAAGGACTGAGGTGGGTGGCACAATCTCAATGACGTAAAGGCGAAGGTGCTGCGTGTCCCAGTCCATCTTGTACTGGTCCACATTGCTGCCGCGCAACTGGCCGTCGTTGCCATCGTAAAAATAGAAGAGACCGTTTTCCTCCGCTCTTCGCATGTCCAACTCTTTTTCGTGGGGCTGGATTAGTTCGTCGGTTTGCCGGACGCCGAGGACAACGTCATCTTTGAGGTAAAGTGCGTGCCGTCCGCGAACTTCAAAGCCGGTGAAGTAAGCGTAAGCCGAATGCTCGTCTTCGACGACGTGACCAAAAACGGTCCGCGAGTCCTCCTCAAACAATCCCCACGCGGCTATCACCTGTTCTCTTGTCATCCCGGGCGTGATGGCTGCTTGCAAAATGACCCCGCGATATTCCGGTTCGACTTCCGGGTGAGACTCAAGGTACTTGTTGCGGACTTGCGTGCGACGCTTTTCAAACTCCAACCCGTCCGCGCGAAAAAAGAGTTTGCCCTTCCCGTACTCCTTCAGGCACTCCGAAATGATCTCGTTGGAATTTACCGCAAACCTCGGATCTTCTGTTCCCACTGGCACACATCCTAGCTTGGCTTTATTCTACATTTGTAAAGCAAATTAGGGCACTACCGAAATATTCGCACGCTTCCACTCGTCCATGATCTTGCTGCCTTCGCGGCCGGCTTCGCTCAACCATCCATAGCCCGCATGGCCGAGCGTTTCATCGATATCCCAACCAAGATGCCAGACGCGATGCCAATCGTTTTTCTTCGAAGGCGCGTGCCAGGCGACCCAGGATGGGCCTTGTCGCCGAAGCGTGTTCTTGATCTCTTCCTCGGTCATATCAACGGGCGTGCTCAACTTGCCGTCCCAGGCCGCGTTGGCATTCAACAGGATTTCGAGGAGAGGACGCGCGCCTTCGTCCCACGCGGCGAGATCGCGAGGTTCCAATCGCCACACCAACTCCCACACTTTTGTTCCCTCATAGCTGCTCGCGACGAGGTAGCGCCCATCCGGAGTCATATCCACCGCTGTAACCCAAGCGGAGAACTCCAGCGTTTTCATGCACGACCCATCAACCAGGTTCCACAACTTGACGGTCTTGTCCCAGCTACTCGAGGCGGCGAACTTACCATCGACGGTCAGATGCAACCCTGAAATGCTCTCGCTGTGGGCCTGAATCGTACGCAGGCATTCTCCGGTCGCCAGGTTCCAAAGTTTGACGACGCCGTCGGCATCAGCGGAAAGAATCTTTGTCGAGTCAAGGCTGATACACACTTTTGTAATTGCCGCCTCGTGTCCTGCAAACACACGCACACATTCCGCAGTGATCGGTTTCCAAAGTCGGAGCGTTTTGTCTTCGCTTCCGGAAACAACAAAACCCATGTCGACGCTGGGACAAAGACAGGTGACTCGATCAGTGTGGCCGTCGAACTCGCGCAAACAATCACCGGTCCACATATTCCAGATCCCAAACATTTCACCATTACCGTTTCGCAGACCAAGACTGCCATCCGAACTTAGGCACACCGCGGTAATCGGAGTGGTCGGCTGGATGCCATACATGCCTTTCAAACCATGTCCCGGCACAATGATGTTTTTGAGCCAGGCTTCATCACCCACTACGGCCACGGTCGCACTAATAGGTCCGTCCCAAAGATCGGAGACCCTTGGCCCAAGATCTCCCCACCCATCTTCAGCAACGAATGTCGTGGTTCCGGCGGGCAGGTATCCTGCGATCGCTTCGTGTGTGAGAGTGATAGTCTGGGGCAGTCTCACCCGCACAATTTCCTTCTCGCGTCGTCGCGCAAGATCGTCCTCGCGGAAATGTTCCTCGGCTTCTTCTGGTGTGCGGGTTTCTCTGATGTACTCAATCAATCGCGGCGTTCGAGGTTTGAACTCACGTGGCCTAAGCACCTCGCCCACAATTGGATATGTTTCAAACTTTTTGCGATCAACTTCGACTTCGCTGCCCTCCTTAACGGACCGGATCTCGCCCTTGACCTTGTAGTGACGGACCTCGGCGTCTGGAGGCGAAAGATACGGTCCGCCGCGGCCTGTCGGAATTCTTCTGTAAGTTTCTTTGAAGCTGACTGACCAGTGAATCTCCCTGGTCGTAGGGTCATGCCAAATTTCGGAAGACAACACATGAGAGCCATCACGACCGATGGCGGAGGCGAGGAATTGTAAACCTTCTTCACGCGCATGAATGACCTCACCCGTCTCCAAATCCCAGAATTTCAACCAGTACTTGCCGCGCGACAGCGCGCCCCATCTTGTGTCCAGAAGTCCCGAAGAGTATTTGGAAACATGTACCTGTTCAGTGCCGCTGACTGCAAACTCACTTGACGGAGGCTCGGGAAAACTATGTTTGAGTATCGCTTCTTCAAGATGAACCTTGGGCCAAAGCGAGTACAGCTCGAACAATAATTTGAGTTGCCACGGATTCCGGCGGCAGCTCTCTTCGGTCAGAGGAGACTCTACTGTCGCATACACTTCCTGGAGCAGCTTGAATAGCTCCGGATCTTTGGCGGAACGCCCGCGCAGGTAGACTAGGCGATCGACAGCGTAAGGCAGCAGTCCACTTTCGAAGTACCGACGGGCCGCAAACAGATCGTCTGTGAATTCTGCTTGATCCTTGTCCATCTCAGCACAAATACGGAACCGGGAGCCGTAGCGACCGGGTCCCGTTTCGACTTACACGAGCTTGTGGTCACGCGGACCCGGTCGCTACGGCTCCCGGTTCTGTATTCGTCGACCCACGAGCTTTGGAGGAAAAGTGTCTTATTAGATCCATTCAAAGTTTTATGGAATTGCTTCCCGCAGCGGGAAGGGCGCGCTCAATTGTTTGAGCAAAAGCGTCTCGGCAATCGTTCTCATAAAGAAATCGGTTTCATTACGCTCGTCGAAGCGCCTGGCTACGACTTCTGCTTTCTCTTTGAACCATGCCGCCAGTCGCGCGCACTCGTACAGCGAGTCATCAGAATGGAGAGGAAACGAGCGCGCCATATTCAAGTTGATCCATTTGTTTCGCTCAGCCAGCACCTCAAACAACAGCCATGCGGCCCGGAAGAACCGGAAATGTGCGAACAGATCGCGGTTGGTCTCCGTCCAGGAGTAATGTTTCTCGACGAGCGCGCTTGCCTGCGCGAGGTTTTCCGTCAACGTCAAACAAATCATGTGATCTCCGACTTTATCGAGAAACGATTTGTTGTTAGCTATCAGGCCGTAACTCTTCAGGTAGTAACCCAGCGCCTCGTTCTGTCGGCCCAAACGAATCAGCGGCAAGAGCACATTCGCGTAGGTTCGGTGCGGCACCGACCCACATTTCTCACTGCCACTAAGAATTGGGCCGGCCAGGTCGAGCGCCTGCTCGTCATTTCCGCAGTAGATGGCGAAGTTGACCCGCTCGTCCGTTTCGCACAGCGGGCAATTGCTCAAATCGTCTTCCGGTAACTCCTGGAGCTTGCGGAAGTATTCGATGGCCTTTTCCCTGTTGTCCCAAAACTTTTCCGCCCGGTACCGTTGATTAGTAACCGCGCGCAGCCCATAACCAGCCCTCAGCGCGCGCTGCTCCAGGTCGTCCAGCATTTCGTAAATACGCGTCTTTGGAATCTGCGGGAAATCACAAATCACACCATTGATCCATTTGTACTTCCAGAGAATGCCCCACTGATCAAACCGCCCCGGATTGCTATCGAACTGCGCCAGCAGCCAGGCGAACGCAACTAACCCCTTTTCAGTGGCGCCTCCGAATATGCAAGAGCGGACGAACACCTCACGCGCAAAATATTGCAGCTTCAGATCGCCCTCGAGGTCAGCCAGGCGCACCGCCTCTTCGCGCAGGGAAATCTGAGCGTCACCGTCTTCAAATTCCAGCGATTGACTCAGGAGTTGATAGACCTGCTCAGCTACGTCACTCAATGAATCCATCCTTCGAGCGCGTCTGCCCCCCACTCAATGAACCGCAAAAGACCTTCGTTCAAAACTGCCATTTCTTTCGAGTTCAAAGGGCGATGGCTGAGCAGAATTGCCTGCACGTACAACATCTGAATTGAGAGGCGCAACAATTCCTGGTCTTTCATTCTGGTGATCTTGTAAACCACCGGATTGCGATAGTTGAAGCAAAGCTGGGCCAACGAGTCATCGTCGAAACCGGCTTCAGTCTCATCAAGCAGAGACGACCAGAAGGCGTCGGTCACCTCTTTGGTCGATTCGATTGAACGCTTGAATTGAACGTCGCTGCTGGCGATGTGAAGTGCGGGAAGCTCGTCCGGTGAAAACCTTCTAACTTCCACCGCGCATTTGAAAGGCTCTAACAAGCCATTCGCAACCTCGATGAATGCGGCCACCTCGTCCTGCTCATCCAGGGTGAGATATTCAAAGCTGTGCGTCAGGGTGGTGCTATCGATCATCTGCACAGCAACCAGCGGAAAGACGTGGTTCAACTTCTGAATCAGGTTTTCGTCGTAAACATAACCGGCATTGATGACGCACAATGACTGCGCTGCCGCGATGCGCGCGGTCTGGCGAAACTGATCCAAATCGACTATGTAGCGAACTACTTCGTGGTCCTTCATGTATTCAGTCAGGGTCATCGTTCCCATATTGGTCTCAAACGGCAGCCAGTTGACCACGATGCGAAAGAACTCTTCATCATCAACCGCCAGCGCCTTGATCGAGAGAAAATGCAACTGAATCAATTTCTTGAGACGCGCGGGATTCTCTCGGGCCAGGTCGATTAAGTAATGCCGCAACTGTTGTCCCAGCGCGGCGCGCGTGGCCACCAGGGTCTCGTCCTCGTAGAAAGACTCGCGCGACGCCGTGGGACGCAGATCGTTGGCGTTGACCACACATTTCACAAAGAAGGCCCAGTCCGGCAGCAACCCTTCCGTCTGCTCTGATAGCAGCATGTTCTTGAGATAAACGCGATGCGTCTTTCTCATCGACAGGCTCGGTGAAAACGGCAGCACGAAAGCCACACCCTGAACGTCGCCAACTGTGGAACGAAGCGGGACGTAATCAAAGAAATCCATCGCGAAGGTTGCTCGCCCATATTCAAGGTAGGCCTCGCGCTCTAATTCAGGGTCAGGGAAAGTTTCCCTCCAGGGCGGCTGCTCCTCGTTGAGCAGCGTCGGACCAGTGCTGTCCGAAAACTTGATCGGAAACGGCAGCAGGCCGCCGTAATGGTGAGCCAATCTCTTAACCGTCCCAGGCAAAAAATAATCTTCACTACCGCCCTTGCAATGCAGACGCACTTCTGTTCCCGCTTCAATGTTTTTGTCGCTGGGCCTGAGCGAATAAGTCCCATCTGCACGTCCTCTCCACTCGATCGTTCCGCTCGTATCTTTTGCGGAACGAGTGACAACAACGATCTCATCGCTGACCATAAAACACGACAGCAAACCGACTCCAAAGTGACCTATGAAGTCAGTCCGTTGCGCCAGCCAATCATCGCGTTTTGAGGTCTCCCCGATGGTTGCAAGAAAAAGGTGGATTTCATCTTCTGTCAGACCAATGCCATTGTCCCTGAACACCAAAAAATGATCAGCTTGATTATCTTGAAGGGACACTTCAATCTTCATCTCTCCTCGATAACCCGGTTCGAGATAGCTTCGGGCAACGATAGCGTCTACGCCATTCTGCAACAGTTCGCGGATGTAGACCTCCGCGCTGCTGTAGGTGTGGTTCGACAGTAGATCAATGATGCCGCCGAGGTTAACTTGAAATCTGTATTCCATAGTGGATTCCGAAGTAGTGTAAACCACGACTTCCGAACTGTTCTAATTCGATAACGCGAGGTAGCGGCCTAATCGGAAAAGATCGACCTCCCGCTGAATCCTGATTGGCCCGCTGTGGTGGTGCGCTCATTGTTCGTTTCTCCCCTGGAGGCCACGCAAAATAGCAAGAGTCCTTCCCAGCTAGATCGAAGAATTAAGCTCGCCAGTTTGAGCATTGCAGAGTCCAACAGTTGCGAAATCACGCAACCGTGAGCGCAAGCCTGCGAAGTTTTGCGCATCGGTGATGCTTGCAGTGAAGGTTCAGCCAACAAGATCGCCGGCTGCTCAGAAAAGATAAAGGCGGAGATAGTGGGCTGTTTGCGAATCGCCTGCACCCGATCAGCGTAGGCCACGTTAACGAAGACATTTCTGCTAACGGAATGGCCCGTGGTTTGCCAAAGACAGAGTGGCGCGTGCGTCCCGCCCGTGAACCACGCGCATGATACGCGTGCCGCATTCAAACTGCACCACTGCGGGAAATTATGAAGCCTTGAGCAAAACCTGTCCCGAAAACTGATGAATCATGAAGACGATTATTGAACCTTTTAGAGTCAAGGTAGTCGAACCCATCAAGATGACCACGCTCGCCGAGCGGGAACTTTATCTTAAAGAAGCCGCGTATAACCTGTTCCTGCTTAAAGCCGAAAACGTCATCATTGATTTGCTCACCGACAGCGGCACCGCGGCGATGAGCTCGGGGCAGTGGTCGGCGTTGATGCGCGGCGACGAGTCCTATGCCGGCAGCAAGAGCTTCTATCGTTTTGAAGAAGTCGTGCGCGACATCTTTGGTTTCAAGCAGGTGATTCCCACGCACCAGGGACGCGCCGCTGAGCGCATTCTCTTCTCGGTCATGTGCAGGAAAGGAAGCATAGTTCCGAACAACACCCACTTCGATACGACGCGGGCCAACATCGAATACCTCGGGGCTGAAGCGGTTGATCTGCCGATTCCGGAATTCTATCAACCTGCCGTCAATCATCCGTTCAAAGGCAACATGGACACGGAAGCGCTCGCTCGCTTCATCGAGCAAGTAGGGCCAGGCTGCATTCCGCTCGTAATGCTTACGGTGACGAACAATTCCGGCGGCGGCCAGCCGGTCTCGATGGCGAACATCCGCCAGGTGAAAGCGATCTGCGCTCGTGACGAGATTCCGCTCTATTTGGACGCCTGTCGTTTCGCCGAGAATGCTTACTTCATCAAGCTGCGCGAGGAAGGTTACGCGGACAAATCCGTGAAGGAGATCGCGCGTGAGATGTTCTCGTATGCTGATGGCTGCACGATGTCTGCTAAGAAGGACGGGCTGGCGAACATCGGCGGCTTCCTCTGCACAAACGATGACCAGTTGGCCCAACAGGAGAAAGACCTGCTCATCCTTACCGAGGGCTTTCCTACCTATGGCGGTCTGGCCGGACGTGATCTTGAGGCCATTGCCGTCGGTCTTGAAGAAGTCCTGCACGAGGACTATCTACAGTATCGCTTCGCCTCGATTCGCTATCTCGGCGAGCACATCGCGCGCGAGGGCGTGCCGATCGTGCAACCGCCCGGCGGCCACGCAATCTACATCGATGCACGCGCGATGCTGCCGCATATACCACCGCTCCAGTATCCGGGTCAGGCTCTCGCCGTTGAGCTTTACCGCGAGGCCGGCATTCGTTCCTGCGAGATCGGCACCGTGATGCACGCCGAGCAAGATACGGCAAGTGGTGAAGAGATGCCCTCGGCAATGGACCTGGTGCGTCTGGCAATTCCCCATCGCGTCTATACGCAGAGCCACATCGACTATGTGGTCGAGGCGATCCTTGCTGTCTACGAGCGACGAGAATCGATAGGCGGTTATCGAATCATCAGCCAACCGAAATTTCTGCGGCACTTCACGGCGCAATTTGAGCCGTTACGGAATTAATTTACGTTAAGAGAGAGAGGAATAATCATGGAGAACAAATACTTTTACTCAACCGCAGTTGACTGGACCGGAGAGCGGCGCGGCGACTTGAGCTCACCTGTCCTGCCAAACCTGCAAGTCGACGCTCCGCCGGAATTCAAAGGGCACGAAGGAGCCTGGACGCCGGAACATCTTTTCGTAGCGGCGGTCAACTCATGTTTCATGACCACATTTCTGGCCATTGCAGAAAACTCAAAACTTGATTTTGTCAGCTTCAGCGCCGATGCGAAAGGAAAGTTAGAGAAGCTGGAGGGGCAGGGTTTCATCATGACCGAGGTCGTCCTGCGTCCCAAACTTCTGATTAGCCACGCCCGCGATGCTGAACGCGCGGGCCGCATTCTGGAGAAAGCCGAAAAGAACTGTCTGATCTCCAACTCGATCAAAACAGAGACGAAGCTCGAGCCTGAGGTCAGCTTCGCCGGCGAGTGAAACCAGATGGCCGAACCACAAGCCCAAGAAAGGCGATCCACGAAATCACACGAACTCTCACTAAATGATTTCGCGTTTTTCGTGTGGTTTCGTGGATCGTTATGGCTGTGATTTGCTTAAAGAGTTGTTGAAGAGAGGCGGACTGACATGAAAAAGCAGCATCGCACAAAGAAAGAGCACTATCGTATTCGCACCCACCTGATTCACGGGAACTATGACAGCAAGCAGTGGGACTTTGACCATCACCTGATTCCGCCAATTTCGGCTTCGGCCGCGTACCGTTTGGGCTCGGTGCACCGGGGCGCGCAGGGTTTTGTCGAGTTTGCTTCAGACGAGGCGGACGTCAAAGGGCACATCCCGATTTACATTTATGACCGTTTGGACGAACCGACGCGCGGGATGCTGGAGGAGAATCTGGCTTACGCCGAGGGTGGCGAGACGGCAGTTACATTTGCGACGGGAATGGCGGCCATCAGCGCGGCCCTCGGTATCACCAACAAAGCGGGCAGTGAGATCGTCGCGCATCACACTCTCTACGGTTGCACGTACAGCCTGGTAACAAACTGGCTGCCTCGGTTCGGCATCATCACGAAATTTGCCGACCTGAGAGATGAGCAGAGCTTCAAAGCAGCGATCACCGACCGCACCCGTGTCGTTTACTTTGAAACTCCGGTGAATCCCACGCTCGATCTGATCGACATTGCGTTGGTCCGGCGCTGGATGGACGAAGTCAGACCTGGCGCGGAAGAGAAGGATCGGCTTCTGATGATCGTCGATAACACTTTTGCCACGCCTTACTGCCAGCGGCCTCTGGCGCTCGGGGCTGATCTCGTGGCCCACAGCCTGACGAAGGACATTGGTGGATTTGGCACGGACATGGGTGGCGCCGTGATCGGATCACTCAAGTTTCACGCGCCGCTTTTGATGTATCGCAAGGACTTTGGCGGCGTGCTCACTCCCAAGAGTGCCTGGTCAATCCTCGTCTACGGATTACCTACCCTGGCCACCCGCATGGTGAATCAGCAGAAATGTGCGCACAAGGTTGCCCAGTTCCTCGAGCAGCATCCGAAGGTTGCCTCGGTTCATTATCCGGGACTGGAGACATTTCCGCAGCACGAACTCGCTCGCCGGCAGATGACGAGTTATGACGGCAAATTTGCCCCCGGGAGCATGGTCTATTTTGTGCTCAAGGGTGAGGAGCAGGCGGCCACCGAAGCTGCTGACCGTTTCATGGATTACATTGCCAATCATGCCTACAGTGTTACGTTGGCCGTGAGCCTCGGACAGATCCGGACGCTAATCGAAGAGCCTTATTCTATGACCAGCTCGGCGTTACCACCGGAAGTGAAGCACGCCCGCGGCCTGGAGCCCGGCGGCATCCGGCTTTCAATCGGCCTGGAGGACTGGCACGACATCATCCACGACTTGCAAACGGCGCTGGAGCAGATTTGACTACTAGAGATTAGACAGGCAGCTAAATCTTAGAAAGACTCTTTACATAAGTATCAGGTTTAGCTTTGTCTATTTGGGCATTAATATACTCCTTGATTTCACGTTCCATTTCTTCGCCATTCATACGCTTAACGGTATACACGATCATAAACTCGCTATCTGGTGATCTCTCAGACTCTCGTTTGGCAAGCAAGGCACTGAAGGCGGCAGTTCTATTTAGCATATCCACAAAGACATACATTACATCTTCATCTGGAAGTACATCGATTTCCTTTTTAGACCCTCCAAACTGAGGAGAGAGAAGAAGATAGTCTTTCAACTCAGCAATGCGAATGTTGTCATGGGCTTCCATAACCTCCTCAAGAGAAGCCCGCTCTCCAGGCGGCTTAGTTGTTCTACTCAAGTTCTTTAAATAAACGCTTGGCTTAGCTGTGAGAAACTCATCACAAGTATCAGTTTTGTTGAGTACATCCAAGAAGGAATCAATAACACTTTTTTTGGATGAGAGTTTGTCAATCTCGCTTTTAGTCAGCCCTACTTTGGGAGTGTTAAGCATGAAATCTTTTAGCTGTGCGCGAAGAAGCTCCTCGTATCGATCTAGAATGGGCAAGTACTCGTAATCTTTGGCAGGACGCCATCTTAATATGTCCTTCAAGGGGGGGAGAGATGGTACTTCGGCAGATATCTTCCATTCTAACCATTGGGCTTTCCCAGTGAGAAGTTCACAGTCGCTTTTTAGGGGAGTGACTGTTTGTTGGGACCTACAGCCAAAGCATTGAAAGAGAAAGCTGCATATCAAAAATACGAATAAGGCTCTGCGTTCCATGATCTTCTCCTTTCAAGTAATGTACGGTGTCTTGGAAGATTGCAGCGACATTGGTTACAGTTGACTCTTCAGAAAGACAAGCGCTTAAGCGGCCACCACACTTACCAGTCTGAACGCGCCCTGAACGTATTATCCCGCGCATTCGCCACCCAACCGCGGGTTTGGAAATGCTATCCGGCACGTGCTTATTCAAATAGGAGCAACTTCGCTTAGCCGTAACCCAAATACGGCACGACACTGCCTCGCTTCATATTTTCGAAGCGGGCTTTTCACGCCGTTGTGACCACGAATCACTTCGTGTTTGAGTTTCCGTTCGAGAAAGGTAAGCAGGTTTAGTGCCGTCGAGTGTTGTGGCCGAACCCGAAGCTGAGGCCTCGGTTTTGTCTAAGTTTTCTTCAGGCGCCTGCAGGATGGCTTCACGGGTTCTGTGGACAATTACCCAAACGCATGCGCAGTTTTCCGGACTGAGGAAAGTTCCCCATCAGCGAAAGCTTCGTCGACGCTCTCAGTAAATGGGCTCTAAGAACGAACTCGCGAGCACTGATGAACGCTGCCCACTGCTTCCTGCTCACTTAACCGTTGACTCGGCAGCGGTCGTAGCGGTAGAAACTTCGCGTCGGATCCGAAACTGTATGTCCGGAGAGACCGTGCCACGAACCACCCTTGACGCTGCACTTAACACTGCACACAACACTGCTCTTGCCAAAGCACTTAATCGCCTCGCGGGACTAATGCGCCGCTTCGAGCCCGGCGACAGCCTGCGCGCGCAAAAGCTCCTGACCCAACTCGGCCGGCGCCGTTTCCCCGATGCCGCCTCTCTGATTCGTTTTCACGAGATCCTGCTTTTCCTGCGCGCCTACCCGGACACCCCCGCAATACGGCGCAGCAGCGAAGAACTTCTCGCTTCTTTCCACCAACGCGTCACCAGCCTCGGCGCCTCGGACGCTGACGTGACGGCCTTTGCTGACCCGGCAGCGTCAGGCATCGCAGGCACGGCATTCTCAGCAATCTGGGGCTATGACATCGCGAGATATCTGGCGGCGCGTTACCCGTCGCGGGTCGAAATTGACTGGGAGGGTTACGAGGGCGAAGAGCAGCTCGTCTCTGTCTTGAAGAGTTTTTTGCCGCTGTTTGAGGACGGAGCTTACGTTGTTTATCCGGTCCCGTATCTGGCCTGGATTCGCGCTGCCAAAAGGCCGAACGAAACGGACCTTGCGTGGCTGCTGCGCCAGTTCGAACATCTCTCGATCACCGATAGAGAGAAAGCCAATCTCTTCGATTCGCTCGGGCTTTGGATTCATTGGAAACTCGGCAACTCGCCGGCGACGCGCACGAGAATGCGCGTTCGAGTGAACAGAACCTTCTATCACGATGGGCCGCTCATCACGCGCAGCGAGGTTTCACTAGACCGGGGGCTGGAGGATCCGTTGCCGCTACCGCTACGGAAACTTTCCCGCGTCGACGGCGAGCGTCTTGGGAGCCTGGGCCGTGACATGATGACTGTGCGTTATCGCGAGCTTCATGGTTTCACCTACGGCGACCGGCGGCACGTCCTGCGCGCGCATGCAGGTCGCGGCGTCGAATTCGTTATCTGGGGTTTACCGCCAGAGCGCCGTCTGCCTTTACTCGGCTATCATGCGGTGCTGATCCTCAAGAACGGCGTTCCGGCAGGTTACGCTGAATCCCTCGCGCTCTTTGAACGCACCGAGGTTGGCATTAATCTCTTCTACACCTTCCGCGATGGCGAGTCGGCGTGGATCTACGCGCGCCTGCTTCGCTTCATGCGGCAGTACCTCAAGGCTTCGGTATTTTCAGTCGAGCCTTACCAACTCGGCAGCCACAACAAAGAGAGTATCGAGGCCGGCGCGTTCTGGTTCTATCGCAAACTCGGCTTCCGCCCGGTCCAACATGAGGTGGCCCGCATGGTTGCGCGGGAAGAACGCAAACTCGCCAAACGCCCCGGCTATCGCACTCCTGCGCGCATCCTGCGTCAACTCGCCGCGGGGCATCTCCTCTACGAAGCGCCCTCGGCTCCGCATCCCGGTGAGTGGGACAATTTCCGTGTGCCGAACATCGGGCTCGCGGTTCAGCGCCTTCTGGTGCAACGGTCCGGCGGCAGCGAACAAAAGCGCCGCCAGACGCTCGTGACTTCAGTCGCACACGCACTTGGAGTTAAGCCAAAAGACTTCAGTGCGTCAGAGAGTCGCGTTTTCTCTGATCTCGCTTTGGTGCTGGCAATGATTCCAGATCTATCGCGCTGGTCAAAAGAGGAGAAGAGCGCCATCAGGCAAATTGTCCGAGCTAAAGCTGGCACTGATGAATTGCGTTATGTAAGACGGTTGCAGAGCCACCAGAAACTCCGCGATGGTGTGCGAAGGATCGGATCTCGGGACGTGAGCGTGTAGTTCTCAGAGCGAGCAAACTCCGGGGAGAGTTATTTAACGCGACTTTGTCCGCTAGTCCAATTTCAATTTCAAAGATTTAACTTGATGCGCGGCGGCTGCCCTTTGGCCGCCGACGCGCTCGCTCCGCTCATGGATCACTAATCAGTCTTTCCGCGTCAGCTTCAGGTGTCGCAGGGGCGTCAACGGCTGCCCCAAGTACCCCCAACCCGCAAACCACAGCAACATATCGTCATCGTCGAAGTGTCTGTCGCCACTTGCTTCGCGTAGCCAACTGAACTTCCGAGTGTTGCCGGATCTTGCCGTTAGGACAAGCTCTGGACCGCCGTTACTCTCTTGTCCTGTGAACTCGACAGAACGTAGGTCAGCAAGAGGAACCGAGAAGAGTGCGCCGGTGCTGTCTACCACGGGTCCGATCTTATCCCAACTAAAGGCCTGGCGCGACCCAGTCGTGCGCGTAATCCGGCTATATCCGCTTCCGAATCTATCGAGGATCTGTAGATTGCTGCGCGACTTCGCGACTCCGTCGCCCTCGACAATCCACGTACTTTCAGGGCCGTGCCATCCCTTCAGCCACTCCTCGGAGCACACGCGCGGCTGCTTGACCTGACCTCGCTTGATTTCCTCGCAGCTGTTGCCGCATCCGACTAGCTCAATCCTGCGCAGACTCGACAATAGGACGTCCTTACGTCCGAACTCAGTGTCGCCACTCAACCTCGTGTCGGAGGTCGGCGTCCCCGTAAGGATCTCATGCGACTGAAGCGTGATTCGCATAGTCACGCGAAGGCTGGTATTCTCGCCAGACTGGCCGACATTGACGATGTCAATCCTTGTGATCTGCGACCAATCCACCCAGGACGTCTCTGTAGACGCCTCCTGGCGAAGTGCGAAATAGTGACCAGGACTCAGATAAGGTGAGGTTTCGAAGAAGACACAGCCGAGCGTTTCCTCTTGGCCAGAGCGGTCGGTTGTGCGGAGCACTGGGTATTGTTGAGCAGCCACGGTCGATGACAGGTAGAGCAACATCAAGAACGCGAGAAACCGATTCATCACGGCGGCTAATAGTTTGGCCTGTTTGTTTGTGTGTTTCATGGCTCTCTCCTTTGAATGTGCCATTTTGCAAACTCTTGAAACCCAAAGTTCCGCATCACCGTGCCGCTTAGCTTGCGGCTGTGTTGCATGCGGAGCTTAACCCCAATCTCTTCGTACTTGAATTTTCCCGACAGGAAACGGACGCAGGTTCAGTGCCGCTGAGTGTTGGGCCGAACCCAAAGCTGAGGCCCCGGTTTTACCTCCTGCCATTGCACGCCCCGTCAGTACATCCAGCCGCAGATGCCGTCCCAGTGCAGTTCGAGGTCGCGGATTCTGACCCGCTTCCCAGCACCGAGCGTCGCCACGCGGTACGCGACACGCTTCATTCGAGCGTCCCCGCCATTCGAGCACAGGCGCTCACCGATTGCCTTGATCTCTTCCTGGACCTTGTCCGCCGATACTCTGTCGCCGGTGTAGAGAGCGTCGAAGCGCTGGACAAGATCGACGAGCTTGCCGGCCAACTGCTCGTCTTCCCCACCAAGACTCGACTTGCCCTGTTGCTCCATCCGGCGCTCGTCGTCTCCCCGTAGGTCCACTACACCCGGCACTGAAGGGCTACTGGAAGGAGAGCGTCCTCCGAAAAGCCAGTCAAAGAGCCCCATGATCTTCTGTCCTTTCCGGGTGCTGGTTCAGTTTGAAAAGTGGCACGGGCGTCCCGCCCGTGAATCACGCGCAAGATGCGCGTGCCACCAAACTGAACCAGTACCCCTGTCCGACTTGCGTCGATCGATAATGTCCTTTCGCGTCAGTCCACTCATCAGATCCGCTGGGATAGACCGGTCAGGGGGCGTCCTCCTTAGCTGGCACGGAACCGTTGTCGCCGGCACCTACGGCTGCGCTCGGGTATCTTCCTTCAAGCGCTGGGAGTAAATCTCTCGCACGGCTAACTGGGCCACTCGTTCAGATCGGAAGCTGGCCTTAGCCGACTTGTGGAGCGCCCGATCCAGCTCGGTGTCGTCAGCAGCCCATTTCCCTTCTGGCAGCCTCAGCCTGGCACCGGCTGCAATGTAATCGATCGCCGCCTTCCGCACACTTGGCACGAATTGCAAGGCCAGTGTTTGCACCATGGCGTCCCTGGCCTCCTCTTCGGAGAAGTTTTTTTCCCAGCGAAGATGAGCGTATAGCTCCACAAAATTCTCCCGCACGAAGTCCTGCAACTGCTCGTCAACCGCCCGTTGAATATCAGGATCGACTGACTCCTTCCCAAACAGTCTTTTCCAGAAGCTCATATCTCTCCACCTCCTCCTCTCCGCCGAACGGTTCGCGTCAGGTGCGGCGCGTAGCGTAGGGGAGCGCCGTCGCCCGCACGCGCTGTTGGGCAGCAACTCGGCCCCACGGACAGCGCGCTGCACCTGCCACGCCCACTTCCTATCACGGAAAACCTAAGGCAGCGTGATCGTCCATGTCCCGAACACCTTGAATTGATTCCCGTTCACGGCCCGGTCAACAAATACGTCTATCGTCTTCTTTGGTCCCAGCCCTGCGGCGGTTCCCAGCTTTGACAGATCCAAGAGGAAGTAGTTGTTCGCCGAGGTTTCGATAGTCGCGCTAAAGTTGCTGTTCGCCTGCGCATCGTTAAACCACAGCCTCGCTGTCCCGCTCCGATGGCCACTGTCAGCAGCTATGCGAACCGAAACCCGAACGCTCAAGGTGCCACCGCAACAGTTTGCGGATGAAGTTAGGTTCAGGGGAATCGTGCGCAACTTCGCATTGTTGAATCCGCTACTGCCGCCCACCACGCTGTAGGACTGGCCAGAACCAACTGGCGATCCGTCCTTGAACACTTGCACCAGCAGGTCGAACTTGGTCCCAACGTCATCGCTATTCTTCAGTCCGATCCAGACGTTCGCCGGCCCAACCGCTGCCAGCACTCGCGGATTCACTGTAACGTTTACAGAATCGCTCGACGCGAAGCCGTGGCCGTCGTTTACCGTCAAGGTGTAGGTGTGGCTGCCAACGGCGACGCTCAGGTTCACCACCGCGGTTGTGCCCACAACGTGGTTGCCCTCGTCGCGCCACTCGAAGCTGAGTGAATCGTGATCTGGATCGCTCGAGGCGGAACCATCCAGCGTTACCGGTGCGACCGGCGTGCTGCCGCACGACTTCGTCTGGTCCGCTCCTGCATTCGCAACCGGTGGTGAATTCAGCCGGCGAACTACAGCGAACGGTGAAAGCGAAGTAACGCTCCCGCAGATAATGTTGTTACTCGGGCCGGAGGTCGTGACATCCACCCAGGCGCCGTTTTCAAAGTGCAACAGCCGCAGGTCCGCCCCCGGCGGAAAACTTACGCTTGAGAAATCGATGCACACGACGATAGAACCCGAGAATGTGGCAGTGGTTTCGAGATTGTAAAAGACGGGTGGATCACCCAACGCAAAAGCCGTTGGGATTGCCGGACCGCCCGAAGATGTCGTCAGTGATGTATTGCCCGCGACTGTAACCGAGTCAAAGGTCAGCGCCACCGGCGTCGTTCCTGTCGTAGAGTCGGTCACCGTCACCGGCACGTTGGTTCCTGCCGGCGTGTTTGTGCTGACGGTGGGAACGAAGAGGAAAATTCCGTTTTCAAAGGTCCCGCCGGAAACTCGCGCCCACACCGGATAGCGTCCGCCGCTGTTCCAGGAGGCAGTGGGGTCGAACGCCACGGCAGTACCGCCCCCGAACTCCGGCGCCACCGTACCGCGCACCAGGATCTCCTCAATGGTGTTGTCCGTCTTCACGTGCCAATTGCCAAAACTGCTCTGGCCTCCGGCCGCGAAAGAGTTTTGAAAAGCGAGATCGCCCGCAGGCCCCAATTGAATGAACTGAGCCACTGCGAAACCGGAAAAAATCGACTCAAATACGCCGGTGGTTCCGGGGGCAGGCTGCCCTTGTAGTACTACAGCTTGCAAAACGCCCACCGGCCCGCGACGCACGAAATAGCCCGAATCGGCGGTTCCGCCGGTAAGCTCCGCCCGAAATACAATGTCATGCTGGTTATTGATCAAGACAACGGCTCGGGCGGTAGGGATCGAGAAGTTGCCGCCCGCCGGCGCCGCGTCGCCATTCAATGCGAGGGACACAGGCGGCGCGGAGGTAGAACCGACGAATACGCCGCCTCCCGGCCCCCCGATCAAAGTCGCCACAAAAGGCACTTCGCAACTATCGTTGAAACCGGGCAGTGCGAACGCGGAAAACGTACTTCCCGCCGGACCCGGATCGCCTTTCGCTACCACCTTCATGGGAGTGCCACCCGGCGTGCCAACGTAGATCCCCAGTACGCCCGTTGGGCCACCGGCAGTGGTTGCCAGAAAAGCGACCTGGCCGGACGAGTTTATCCAAAGTGACGGGAAGGAGTTCGGAATAGATGGCGCCATGTTTGTGATCGTTCCGCCCGCGGATGTGACGTCCCCCACCGCGGCAACTTTGGATGCGCCAGTCCCTGGCGACCAAACAAAAACGGCGCCAATGCTGGAGTCCAAAACAGTAGAAAAGACAACCTGCCCGGCATCGTTTATCGGCGATGGCGATAGGGCGTTCAGGTTTAAGAAGTGGAAGGTTTTTCCTCCAGTCCCTGGAGCCACGTCGCCGTCGGCGACGATCTTGGTCAGGCCACCTCCCGGACTGGCGAGAAAGATAGCTGTCGCTCCGGGCGCCGATCCTCCCATGATTTCAGCACTGAAGACGACGGTCCCGCTGGCATTGAGGAAGACTGTACCTACGGTATTACCGATTCTGAGGTGTCCGCCGCCCGTGCCCGGTGCAGCATCGCCTTCCGTTGCGAAAATGGTGGTCGACTGATTGGTGATGTTGTGCACCCCAATGCTGAAATTCCCTCCCGTGTGCTGTGCCTGGAAACCCACAAAGTCTCCAGCAGCGCCGACTCCCCATCTTAACGAGACCCGCGCGCCTGCCGGCAGCGTATCGGCGGTGTTCATCAGAACGGTCGTTACGGCTCCCGAAATCAGAACCTCAGCGTAGTCGGCAGTACCACCTACAACGTCAGACTGAAAGTAGACAGAACCGTCGTTTAGCGTTTGCGTGAGGGCGTTAACTACACTGTAGGCGCCTCCACCACCGAGCGTTGTAGCCTGGCCGTCGAGGGCGATATTTACAGGTGGATTACTGCCGGTTTGTTGAAAGATGCCATTCGAGATGGGGCCACCAACAAGCGTGGCACGGAAACTGATTACGCCGGTGTTGTTGATGGAGATCGCCGTGAAATTGATGAAACTTTCACCTGGAGCACCCGCGGCGGCCTGGTTGATATAGGCTACCACCTCAACTGGATTGCCTGGCCGGAAGCGGAACAGACCTCGACTGGTTAACGGGCTGCCGGATACGTTCGAGAGGAAGGCGATATCGCCCGCGTCGTCAAAGGCCAGCAGTTGAGTGGGAACGAATGTCCCTCCCACAGGCGCCGGCGCGGCGTCGCCTGATTTCACCACTCGGGAAATGCCAGTCGCGGGGGTGTCAATCCAAAGTGCTCCATTTGCCGGGAACGCCACCTGACCTGCGTTGTTAAGGAGACCCGTAAAAACCGAAGTAAAAACTCCGCCGAAGGGATTCGCGTCTCCGTTGGCAACGACCTTGCGCACTCCTGTTATATCGCCGATGAACAAGCCTGAGCCGCCAGAGCCGCCGGCGATGTTCGAGCGAAACAGTTCTTCTCCCAGGTTATTAAAACCTAACGGAGTCAAGGAGCTGAACGTGCCACCCGACGTAGCCGGTGCAGTGTCACCCAGTCCGACCACACGGACGGGCGCGCCACCAGCGGGCACGATGTACAGAATGGTTTGCCCGGAGCCGGAGAGCGGCGCCGTGAACGCCACATCACCCGAATCGTTGAAACCTTTGAGAGTGAGATTCACGGGGCTCGCGCCTCCTCCCCCCGGAGCTGGATCGTTGCCGGCGACGATTCTCTGGAGTGAGGTCCCATCGAAAATGAAGATCATTGAATGGCGCACTGCGTTCGCCTCGAAGAAGACCGAACTGAAAGCGAGCAGCCCCGAGTTATTCAACGCTGGCGGCGAATGGACGAAGTTGACCCGGCTTCCGGGAAAGCCTGGCACTTCATCACCCGTTTGCATGACACGCACGGGCGCTGCGGCCCCCGCGCTACGAAAAAAGATCGCCGACCCGCCGTTTCCTATGAACGCGTAATCCCCTGCCTGGTTAACGACTCCCGTCTGCGCCCCGCCTCCTGGATTAGAAAAAGGTACCGGAATCCCAAAAAAACTCGACAATGCTAACGGTGTTTGGTCGGTAACCAGCGGCACCAATTGCGTCTGGCCCTGCGCCTCGACCTTTGTAGTGAGCCCGGGAAATGCGCCGGTGAGAAATAGGAGAACGAGAGTAATGACACCGATAATCGTCGAGGCAAAGTAGATCGTGCGTGAACGAAACATTGGGATTCTCCTTGTGAAGAGGTAAATTGACCCCTCCTGATGAATGCAAAAAGGCGGGAAACGAGGTGCCGCACATCGTGTTCGTTTCTCGTCCGGAGCGTAGCGTCAACCAAGCGTTGACGCCGAAAAACCTAAGACGGGGCGGCGGCAAAGCCGCAAGCCACTGAGGCCGGGGTGATATGATTCGCGCGTTTCCTCAGCTAATTGCCGGCGTTGGTGTCGGAGCGTTGTCACGTCAGAAACTGAAATGCGTTGCGGTATCGAGACTGCTATTCCGTGAAAGAAGAGTCAAGCAACTACTTGACGGCAGATTGACTTCTCTGTAAACAATCAACCACCAAAGTCAACCCGCCAGGAGGACACAATGAGCGTCGGCAGGAAAATCCACCAGTTAAGATCAGAGTCTCATATTACCCAGCGGGAATTAGGTGAAGTGACTGGCCTCGCCGTCTCGTATCTCTCTCGCGTCGAGAACGGCCGGCTCACGCCTACGCTTCCGACGCTGACCAAGATCGCCGGCGCCCTGTCAGTTCCCTTGACGGCCCTGTTCGAAGCGAAGGCGACTCTTGAGGCGAGGGACGTTTGCCCGGTGAGTCTTTCCGGGAGGTGCCTACTGGATCATCCGTTTGTGGGTCGCGGCAAGAGACCGACGAAAGGCGTTGAGGCGTATTCACGCGAGCAGTTGGAAGCACTCCGGCTATGCAATTTCCTCCTGCATACAGGAGATAAGCAGCTACTGCGGACACTCCTGACGATACTGAAAGGGCTGCTCGCGCTTAAGCAGGAAGCAAACAGGAATCCCAAATCGAAGACAATCATTTGAGAAGTAACAAACGACCTTTCCCCATGAGTCGTTGCCGGCAAGTTGTGCTGAGAATGATTCCATCTCTAACGCGATGGTCAAAAGGTGAGAAGAGCGCTATCAGCCAGCTTGTCCGAGTTAAAGCAGGCACTGATGAATTGCGATGTGTGAGACTGTTGCAGAGCCACCAGAAACTCCGCGATGGTTTGCGGACGATCGGCTCTCGGGGCGTTGGTGATGCCTTCACGGGTTCTGCGAACAATTACCCAAACGTGTGCGCAGTTTTCCGAACTGAGGAGAGTGCGTCAGCGCATCGCGTCTTCTTTCAGTCCAACCCAGAATCGTGTGGCGGCTCGTTGAACTTGCGCACTATAAAGATTAGGCCCACGGCGCCACACGCCAGGGTCAACAAAAACAACGGCGCTGATTTCGCTTCGACAAAACTTTTCTCGCCCAACACCTTGCCGTTCCGATCAACATCCAACTCGCGACTGACGGTCCTGATGTTTCCGCTGACTCGCACGTCACCGGTCTTGTAGGAGTCATACAAATAGTACACCCCGGCTATCCACACCGCGGCGCATATGACGATGGCAATGATCATCTGAGCTTTTCTGGACATAATGCACGCACCTCTTACGATTTCCGCTCGCTCCACTTAGCCGCGACCGACCTGGCTCCCCGCGGCTAACACCCGAATTAACCGGCGCCGAGCGAGCCTGACTTGTTAGGCCCTTTTTGTGCCAAGAGACGGTATCACTCTTTGATTGTCAAGTGACTTTATTCTCTTCTCGTGACTTCTTTAGCTTAACGGTAAGCATTAGAAACACTATGACAGATGTTATGATAGACAAAATATAAGTCGAGTGATCCGAGAGGCCAGTGTCAAAGTAGGCTCTCGGTATAAACAGGTAAGCAAGTAAGACTAGAATAACTCCAACCACAAGGACGGCTTGTCCCAGACGGATCGACCAATTGCCCTTAAGAAATATACCTATCGCTGAAACGATCAAGATCAAGCTGAAGATGGCAGTCTGAAATAGCACCTGCCGTCCGTGCCCTGATCTTCTAATCATTCTTGTCAACTGTAGTTGCTCTCGCGAATCTTGTCTCGTACTAATTCCCCCTGAGTCTTGACTGGACGGTTGGCTAGCGGTTGTTATCTCTGAAACTGACTGAGCCATTAGGCGGGGTAAACCAATCAGACCGTCGAGTGGAGGAAAAAAATTATCGTTGAATGTTCTAGACACTAAGCTCAGCGAGGAGAAGAGCGCAGCAATAATCATGTAGATGGCCGCAACGAGGCGGAGTTTCGGAAAGTTTGTTGCCTTAGTCATTGTCTTCGTTCCTCCCTTTCAGGTGCAACGTATCACGGGCCTAACGCTGGCGCTCCGCCGCGCCCGGAAGCGGAAGCTGCGTACCAACGGACGATCGGCTCTCGGGACGTGACCGGATAGTTTCGGAGCAAGCAGACTCTGGAGAAGTGACTCAAATCAGCGAAAGCCGTAGTCAGTCTCACCGGAACCGCAGCTTCTTCGCACCTATGTCCATCACTAGCTCGGCTCCCTGCCCCTCGACCGACAGTCCAACGGGAGGACGCTCCCTCATCTTGGTGGCGTCCGCTGGAGAATCGAATGCGAGCAGTAGCTCCGTGTCGCCGGCCTGCGTGTCCCTCAGGTATGCGCCTGTGCGACCCAAATACCAGGAATACGTTCCCGCAGGTACGCTGGAATCCGCCTTCCATTGGTCGTTCACGAGGCGGAACAGCCCTCCGTCCTGGACTTGGAGCACGACAGATGTGGAAAACAAACCATTGAGCATGAAGGGCTCTTCTCCTTGAGCAGTTCCGCCAGCCGCCTGGCCAGGCACGGGCAGCGCCGGAACCATGTGCCCGGTGACAAATGACCCCCTGGTCGCGGCCGCGTAGATCACGGTACCGACTCCATCGACTGCTGCCGCTGCCAACGGAAACGCTTGTGCGTCGTCTGGAAAAGACCATGTCCTGCCGACACCGAGCCCCCGCGCATTCTCTTGCTCGATCAGGCGACGCACGGCGACCAACGCCGTCGCCCGATCGAGGATGGAGAAAACGCGGGTTGGGTGTTCAGCACGCCCACCCTTGTCTGCGGTCCGCGTCTGTTCTCGTTGGCATGCGAATAGCGATAGGCATGCTCCTAGCACGATGGTCTGCCAGCCTCTCCTGCTCCCGACTCTCATGGAGTTTACCTCCCTCTGTGTCCTTCGAACGGTCACGCCCTGGTTGAACGCCTTGTCGAATTGATGTCCTGTGCTCTGTCCATCAATCACTCTAACTTCAGCGTGTTCGTGATGATGCTGAAGCACCTGGCATCAACGGCGTCGTACTTTTCGGCTCGAGCACTGAAGGTGAGCACAAGTTCTCTGCCGGGCTTCCCGGTCCGCAACTGCTTCTGACGCAACCGGACTCCGTCAGGGCGTGTCGCCTCAAAGACGTACTCAAGCGACGGCATGTCCAACAGGCGTCCCACGCGGGAGGACAGTTTGTGAAATCCAGGGAATGAATCCGGCAACTGGCGATCCATTGAAGCCTCGAACTCCCTGAAGGCCGCTTCCGATAATTCCTCCGCTGCCGTCGGGAGTACCTGCACGTTGACGTTCTGGGTTGAGTCGGCGGGATCGGAGAGCACGACGGTCAAATATTTGGACGTGTTTGCTCCCATGATCTTTCTCGCCTCGGCTGGGGTCATTTCTTTCCACGTGGACGGATACGCGAACGACAGCTTGTTTGTGGTGTCGGTGTATTTGCGCGCATCGGTAGGTGCGTTTGACGCTTCAGGGCTGGCGCCGCGTTCAGCCGGCGCCGTTGCCGGATTCCGCCTGGGAAGACCATTAATGTACGCGACGATTTCATTCTCCGGTGATGATCCCCACCGATGGGTACCTTCCGGATTGCTGCCGGCAAACTGTCTTTTACCGACAATACAATGTTTAGTGTGGTCCACGATGGTGACTTCACAAACTACCCGACAGAATTCGATCCCTACAGCGTTTTCCCTCAGAAGTTCTCTAGTCCACTTGAGCAAAACAACAGCACCAACTTCATCAGGGTTCTCGGCTCGGTTATTGATCTTTTCCTGCAAACTACTGACTGTTTGCGATTCGATTTCAATATCGTCATCTCTGGTAAACGCAGTCTGATAATGGTGTGAAATCGATTCCCCTGTATTTATCAGAACAACCTTTCCCGCGATATAGGCGCCCTGTTGCGTTTCTTCCCTAAGAGTAGCCATCGAAGCATATTCTTTTATTGTCTTATCGCTGAACGGGCTCGGAAGCTTGGAACTACAGGAAAATGCCCCGAGCGCGACGAGTGTCAGAAGCATGAATTTGCACACACGTGCGCGCAAACAAGCGGTGCAAATGTGAACGTCGTGAATGGTCATGACGGACCTCCTGATCTTATTGGTTACAGTTGACTCTTCAGAAAAGACAATCGCTCAAGCGAAATGCCACCACCCTTACCAGTCTGAACGAGCCTCACGGTTGCGTAAAAGAGTTACATGCAAATTCTGCGTGAGGCGCGCGGCTTGTCCGCGTGGCCTCCACCCTGTTGTTAGCCTGTCTCATTTCCAGAACTCCCACCACTTCCGTTCATCCAGTACGGGGTTGTCCTCCATGGGATTCTCGCTCTCGAACTGCCTCGTTGCGACCTGCCGGTCTCTTTGGGCTTCGGGGATGCCAAAATGGTGCTTCTTGAGTGCTTCCCATTGGCTCTTCAGGGCTGCGTGGCAGTCGTCTGGAATAGTGACGCGAAGCCCGAACTGTCCCTGGCAAGGAGCAGAATCCGTATCTGCGACAAAGCAAACGTCCAAATCTTTCCGATCGAGAAGAGCGGGAATGATCTCTTTCGTATCTTCGTTCTCTGGCCAGTGAGTGTTCTCCGTGATGAAGGGGTACCCTGCTCTTGCCTTGACCTCTGGAGAATCAACGGAGACGAAAACCTGGAGCAATCCGCCGGCTCGGAAGTGGTAGAAGGAAAACGCCACTCTGGCTGGACGTCCCTTGATGAAGTTGACCACATTGTTCGCTTTCGAGAACACGAAGGGTCCTTTCAGCTCGGGTGTTTCCCCATCCATAAACAAGGTGACCCCTGCCCACTGTTGCATCATCAAACCGGCGCCGTGTATGAGTGAACCGGTCACGCGCGACGGAACTTCAGCTTCGGGTGGCAGCCACAGAACCACTTGTTGCACGTGCCTGGCTTGATTCTTGACTATGTACCACTTTGCTACTGGTGTCATCGCATTTCTCCCTTCTGCGTAACGGTCGCGAGTTGAGCCAAGCCGCCACAGGCGAGACTGAGAATGTACTACGTAATCATTTCCAAAACTGCCACCATTTGTTTTCCTGGCCACTGGATTTCGCCGTAGTTTCCCGCCTTTTGGCAGTGGCAAGCGGAGTAGCGCGAACTGGGACCTGGCCAGTTTGCCACCAATGTTTGGCGTCTCCGGCAGCTACCTCAAGGTCAATTCCCCTTTTCCTGGCACCCTGCTCGCACATTAGGATCGGGGCAAACACACCGGAACCAGCGATGATGCAGGCACCACCCATTTGAACCGACATACGTTGAATCTTCTGCCGGGCCGCCGCTTCCGTCAGACAATCCTTGCGAAAATCAGCGACCTCCTTCGAGACGTACATGTATCCTTCTCCGCGTGGGATCGACGCTCCTGGAAAGCCGCACGGGCAGTCATCGTCGGAGCAGGTTCCAGGATCATGGGAAGATCCGGAAACTTCCATATGTTTCATGGTATGGTCCTCCTTTGGTGCGTTGGTCACAGATGAACTGATTTAAGCAACCTAACGTATTGTCCCGCGCATTCGCCGCGCGACCGCGGATTTGGTCATGTTATCCGGCGCGATACTTATTCAAATACGAGTAACTCCGCTTGGCGGCAACCCAAATACGGCACGACGCTCCCTCGCTTCATATTTTCGAAGCGCACTTTCACGCCATCGTGCCTACGGATGGTTCAAGGCGCCGCTGGCTGAGCGGAAACTAATTGCACTTGTTCGACTCCTGGTAGCCCCTCGATCATACGGAGTAAATTCAAATCGTAGTCATATACTCCGACGCCTTTCGTAGTGAGCAGAAAGAACCGCCGCGCCTGCGGTTGAAAGACCAGGTCTCTGGCAACACCAAACTGCCCCCTCTTGACTTTGTCGTTGGGCCACGCCGACTCGGGGCCAAGGTCCTTCACCTTCTCAAACGGCCCTGGCCGGTAGATCTCAGTGCCCGCGGCGCTGCGCGCGAAGATGAGACCGAGGCTCGGTTCGTACCGCAGTGGACGCTGCTCGGGTCTTTCGACCAGCCTTCTGTTGTCGAACTTGAATTCACGCTCGACCAGCATCTCGCCCTTTTCCGTATCGAAGACCAGCAGCTTGCCTATGCCGCAAGAGGCCAGATAGCGGCCATCGGGCGTGAGCCATAAGAAGCCCAGAGCGTTCAGATCAAGTTGAGCGTTCGAGCCCCAGCCCGTTCCATAGGGTGATCCTGTCCCGACATCGCCGGTGGGAACTTTGCGGGGGCTGACGGTGTGGCCTTTCGTTTCCACGACGGTGATATCGCGCGTTTGGCTGTTGAAGACGTAGACGAAATTGCCGCTCGGCGAGAAGGCCAAAGACTGGACGGCGCTCTTGACGTAGTAACGACCATATGCCCCGTATGGATTACCAAAGCTCGAGGCGACAGCGGCGCCCACCTCCTGCCAGAACTTTATACTACCGCGCCCCGTGGTAAAGTGGGCGGCCACTTGCTTCGTTTCCAGATCCACGACCGTCACATCGTCGCCAACTTCGTTGATATAGAGCCGCTTTTCATCGGGCGCGAGGCTCACCCCGCGGATGGCGCCGGGCAAAGGAATTTTCGCCACCTCCGTCAAACTTGCCAGATCATAGATGAAGCCCTGTTTGCTTGCGCAGAGAAACATCCGCGACGCCTTGTCGTCAAAGACAATCACAATAAGCGGCGGGACTTCGAGTGTTTTGACAGCACGGCCATCTTCAATGACGATAAGCTGTCCCTGCTTCTTGGTTTTGCCCGCCAGCAGCCAGCGATGGCTGCCAGGCACGGGCTGGAGAAAAAGTTTTTCACTGCCGGCCTGGATGACAGAGCCGATCAATTTGCCGTCTGCGCCGACCGTCACCACGCTATTTTCCAATTCCAAATAGCGTGAGTCTTCCGCGCCGGTTTCGAGCCACTGTTCGGGCGGTGAAGGCAATGGTGTCTTTTCCGCTTTGCCCGAGGTCACATCGTAGATCACCAATTCCGGCGTGGCCCCCGCACGTTTCTCAAACCCGCGGCACGGGATGAGCAAGCGATTCGTACCTGCGTCGAACCACGGCTCAATCGGTTCGGAGGCCAGTTCTACCTGGCCGCGCAACTTGCCACTCGCCACCTCCAGCAGAAATACCTGAGGCGCGATATGCTTCTTCTCATTCTTGCTGACCTGCCCAAGGGTAACCCCCACCAGCGTGGCGCCGTCGGACGTGAAGCCGATGAATTCAGGGCGAAAGGGTACAGGATACTGGCCGGCGATTTCATAGCCCGGTCGCTTCACGATCGTGACCTGGCTTTGGTTGACCGATTCGGGCCAGACTTCATGAATTCCACCCCAGGTTAAGTAGCCCTTGACTGCGCCGTAACTCGCCACCGCCACCAAACGACCATCGGGCGATACGACTACGCGGCGAACATTCTCGGTGACATCAAGCTTGATGGGCTGGCCCGCGCCCAGGTTGGGTAGAACCACCGCTTGTTTGCCTGCTGTCAGCCATACCTCTTGATTCTGAAGCTGCGGGGCGGTTGACGGTGTGGCCGGTAGCGACTTCCGCTCTTCTTGCTCTGGAGGTGTCCATATTTTTTCCGGAGACACTCTTATGTCTTTTACAGCGCGGCCGGAGAAGCCTTCAGGTTCTGCCATTCCCCGGGCAGTAGTTGCGGTATGGGAACCAGCAGATGCCTGAGAAAAGTCAGCGCCTGCGTCGAAGAGAAAGCTGGAACATAACCAAATTGTGGCAAGGGCAATGATCAATCGTCTCATGTGAATCTCCTCTCTGTTGGCCTTGTCGTTTATCAGCGCCTGCTGACTTCGTCTAGTCTCAGTCTTGAAAACAATATCTCCCGATTTCAAAAAACCAGGTACCGCGCGCGAAGCGATAGTGGAGCGCGTCGGGTTCATGCCGGTGTTGGGCGGCGGCCTCTGGTTGCAGACCACACATCAGGAAACTTTTTCAAATGAATCAAGCAGAAACTCGGTGCTTACTTAAATGCGAGCACGACCCCCTCTGCCAACCGCCGCATCCTTTACCAATCGTTCTAAAGCTTCAATTCTGTGGCTCAATGTTTCGTTCTTTTCTTCCTGGCGCCGTAGTTGAGCCTGCAAACTTTCAGTCCGGGCTTCCTCCTCTTTAATGATCCGGTATAGCCCTTGAATTGCCGCGAAGGCGACGCCTTGCGCGTCCACGGGATGGATGTGTTTGTCGTCTTCACCGACGGCAAACGCCGCCGCAAAGTCTTGCGCCATTGGGCCGATGTGGCGGATCGAGGCGTTGTTCCACTTGTAATTCCAACTTTCGATGGGAAGCTCTGACAACTTTTGCAGAATCAGCAGCGGGTCCGTCGTTTCGAAAGCCTCTTTGACTTCGCGGTCAGACGGAACCGGAATGCAGGTGCAGACTTTGTTGCAGATACAATACGAGCCACCGCCCCCACCGGATGACGGTTCTCGATAGGTGCCCGGTACACAATTGCAGGTGCACACGGCGCCCCGCGGAACCTTTGAACCACAAGGCAACGTGTAAGTGATCGTCTGACCGCTGACCTTATCGTAAACGTTGTAGCTGACACCCTTGGTTTCCGGTTCATTGGCCGCGCGGTCAAAAAGGAATGTGCGAAAACTCCTTTGCGCCAAATCCCAAATGATGATCGCGCCATCACTATGTCCGGAAACCAGAAACTTCCCATCGGGTGTTACCGCTAATTCGGCCGGGCCTGACGTATGTGCCTCGAGGGCAGCTTGCAATTTGCCCTCCGGCAACGATCTCATATTGATCAGGGCATCGGAGCCTGACGTGAAGAGGCGGTCGTCGGGATTGAGTGCAAGGCTGCCGGCGCCGGCGGTTTCCTTTAGAGTGCCCAGCTTCTTGCCTTCCGGCAAGGACCAGAGCTGGACGCTCTTGTCATCGGCGCTGGAGACGAGCAAGCGGCCATCGTGGCTTATGGCCAGCGCATTCACTTCGCCAGTGTGACCCTCAAGTGTGGCCAACAAACGCCGGTCGGCGAGCGACCACAGCTTTACTGTATTGTCGGCCGAGGCCGAGACGAGCATCGAACTGTCCGGCGTAATCGCGATGGCGGTAGGGTTCCCGGCGTGGCCCTTCAAAGAGCCCAGCACTCGCCGCCCCGGCCAGGACCATAGCCTTATTTCTTTCTCGTCAGTAGCAGCAGCAACTAAGAGATTGTTTGGCGCGACCGCGAGCGCGTTCACCGCCTCGTCCTCTTTCAGACCCAGGAATCCACCCAGCGGCGATAGCGCGGGCAACGACCAGGCCCTGAGCCGGTTGGGAGAATAAGCAACGATGACCGCTCTCCCGTCCGGCGCGATCGCCAGAGCGTGAGGCGTATCATCGTCGCTCATGATTTTGCGCCGCAGTAACATACGGCCGCCCGGCAGGGCCCAGGTTCTGAGCATGCTATCGTTCCCAACGGACACCAGCGTTTTGCCGTTGGGCGAAATCCCCAATCCTTCGACAGAGTAGAGGTGGGCCAGGACCGACTCGCTGGGCGCTTTCGTCGAAAGATTTCCCGGCTGGGTGTCTTGAGTCTCGATCCAGCGCTCAAGCTCTTTCGCATCCGCGCCTTCACCGAGTAAGCAAACTACCGCGGCCACGCCGACGCCTACCCCCAGAAAACCGCGCCGCTCCATCCTGGCATCCCAGGGCATACAGCCAACGCGAATTATTTCCGGCGCTTCGCTCGTGCCATCCGCAAACACGCGGGTCAACTCGAATTGTGGTCTTTCAATCTTCATGCGAACATCTCCCTTCCTTGTGCACGAAAGTTTTCGTCCGCAATGCGCCCTTCGTGCCAGAACAATCCGCCCGATGCCGCGATCTTTTCCAGTAGCTGGTCTTTGGTCAGCTCTCGGGTGATGTGGCAACGGTCCGAGCCCTGGAATTCCCCTGGGCCACTGATTGTCAAAGCCTTGTGATAGCAGTCGCCCGCACAGGTCCACTTGGCGAAACAACCCTGACAAAATTCGCGTTGCTGCACAGACAAGTCCCTGAGGTTATTCAACACGGCCAAATTAAAACTGTAACTACCTTCTTCTTTCGCCGGCTCGCCGTAAAAGAAAACGTTCGCCCAGGGGTTGTCTTCCGAAAACACTTCATAGCAAGAGGACACATTGCCATCAGGCGACAACGCGAAGCTGTCTTGCGACACGCCGCAGAAATGATTGGTTAGTATGCCGAGCCGGGCGGCTGAGTAGCTGATCTCGCGGCCATGACGCCGCGCACGCTCCTGCGCCTCGCGATATGCGGCAATGAATTCTGCTGTCTCTGCTGTGGGTGACGTGGTCCATCTGCCCAGTTGATAAGCGGGCTCGACCTGGATCTCTTGCACGCCAAAGTTGGCGCAGATGAACTCGATCGAATCGGGCAGATTTGCGATCTGGTCATGCGTGACCGTCACTCGCAAACCGTAAGGAAATTTCGCTTCGTCAAACCGGCGAATCGTGTGCATGACCAGATGGCTTGAGCCCTGCCCCAAAACAGTCAGCCGATGTTTGTCATGCGCCGACGGCAAGCCGTCAAACGAGAGATTCACCGCGTTGAGGTTGGCGACGATCCAATCTATTTGCGCGTTGCTCAGCACGCCGTTACTCGCCGCGCCGGCCCTGACTTCCAGGCCTAACTCTGTCGCTGTTTGTTTCGCGTATTGAAATGAATCCGTCAACACATGCCAGTTAACGGAAGGCTCTCCGCCACCGTGATAAGCGACTTCAAAAAAGGGCAGTTGTTTCTTTACTGCGTTGGCCGCCACGAACTCAATGCCGCGCTTTGCGACATCGAGCGGCATGTGTTTCGTAGGTGTGTCGCCTGCTGAAGCGTAACAGTAGGTGCAGCGGAGATTACACGCGGTAGTCAGGAACAGCGTGACGGCCGTTGGCTCAGGGTCGCCGCTAAAAGTTGTGACTGGCAGAGTCTCCGCACCCGCATCCAGTATTTCCAGGCGGCGCAGGAAATCTACCAGCGCGCCATCCAGATCGACGGCTTGATCAAAAAGACCCGCTTTCAAGTCAGCAAGAAAATTGACCACCAGCGCGTTCGTCACAAAGGCCGCCCGGCGCAGCGGCGCATAAACAAGGTAACGCCCGGCTCCAAGCGGTATCGTGAAAATCTTTGCCGAGAGCCATGGCGCAGTTCTGCTTGTTGGTTTGGGCTGCGAGGAAACAGGCAAGCACTGCATCGAGCAATCTCCTTTCCGCCGACCGTGGTAATGCAAATATTCAAACGCTGGCAACGATACTCCGAGGACATGCAAATACGGCACAACGCGACCTCGCTCCGTATTTTCGAAGCGAGTCTTCACGCATTTGTGCCCACGAATCTCTTCGTGCTTGAATTTCCGTACGGGAAAGCGTACGCAGGTTTAGTGCCGCTGATGTTGTGGCGAACCCGAAGCTGAGGCCTCGGTTTTATCTAAGTTTCTTCACTCGCCCTCGCGATTCCTACATAGGTTCTGCGAACAATTACCCAAACGCATGCGCAGTTTTCCGAACTGAGGAGAGTTCCCCATCAGCGAAAGCTTCTTCGAAGGCTCACAGTGCACTTGGAGTTAAGCCAACAGACTTGAGTTCTCTTGAAGGATTGCGCGGAGCTAACGCTCTTCAGGTGGGCTCTTAACGTGCCTGCTGAGCGGCCCGCGTGCTCAGGTACTCTGCCAGGGTCTTGTCAGCAGTTTGAATGTGGACGACCAGCCAACTGCGCAGAGCCTCAATCAGACTACTCTTGTCCGTCGCCGTTCCCGCCGCGAGGCTACGCTTCAGGTTTTGCACCTCAGCCAGCAACCGTTCGTGCTCCAGGAAATGAGACTCATGGGCTTCGTAGGCATGCAGCTTCATAGCGAGTTGTTCGGAGAGAAAATGGAGATTGGTGTGTTCCACCAACTCATTGAGTAGCGCGTAGACCAGACTGTCGGGGGCCCCGCTCCGAACAGCAGTCTTAAGATCATTGAGCAGGCTAAGTTGGCCTGCATGCTCCCGGTCCATCGAAGCAATGTCGTAGCTCAGTTCCGTTGATCCCTCCATTGCATCCATGGCGCTGCGTATTCTCGCATGTCTCTTTCCCCGGAGCCTGGCTCCCAGGAAGTGCGGTTGTATTTTGATCTGGTAACGCAAGCAATCGTCATCGCTGAAACAACAGCTCTGAATTTGGGTGGTGGGTCAGTTTGGTTATGGCACGCGCATCTTGCGCGTGATTCACGGGCGGGGCGCCCGTGCCACTTTTCAAACTGACCACTACCCGAATTTGACTAGCACCGTCGTTCTTCACAGGCTATCGGCATACTGAAAGATCGAGTGCTGGTGGGGACACTCTCACGATGCGATGCCCGCAGTGTAGAGGTTAGCGCAGTCAGCGCGGTTACAAAGAGTCCCGCCGATTGATCCCTCCTGTTGAAGCTCCAAGAGCTATTGCGATTACCCTGGCTACGGCTTGGAAGGGGCTGTAGTTTCCGGAGTGCGTGTAGCGTCCGGAGCAGTCGTTCGCGGGGCCGTATTTGAGGACCCACCCATGCGCCCCTGCGCCGTGAAGTCAAGGTTCACTCCGGAGAGCGCGCTGAACATCACGACCAGCAGCACAACCAGGATGACCTTCTGCCGTAAGCCTTCGCTCTGCAACATCATTACAAGCAGGCCCACAAGTAACAGTAGGCGGCCCAGCCAGCCCAACACGAGATGCGATCGCGTCCCGGCCACCGCAGTCTGCCCCTCAGCTATCTGCCCTCTTATGGGGATGGTGTCGTACTTCTTTTCCAGCTCTTCGGTCTTCGCCTCCAGGGCCTTCTCTCTCTCCTTATCTTTCTCATCGACCGCCTTCTTCAACTCCAGAATTGCTTTATCCTTCTCTTGCTCCTGCTTCTGCTGTGCCTCAATCTGTTCGGGCGACAGAGAGGGATCAGACGGAACAGGCTTGCGTTGTTCTGTGGCCTCGGTCAACTTGGTCACTTCAGGAGACTTCTTGCGCTGGTCCGCCTGGTCGCGCTTGAACCCCTCGAGGTCAAGCGCCTTTTGCGCAATGAGCTGGTCGAACTCAGCTTGCGAGCTCGCCAATGAGGCTCCCTTGAAATTCAGGATGAGCGGGGCGATAAGGGTGAGCGCCAGCCCCAGAATGATCAGGATGTGCGCTGGCATGCCCTCGAGTGTTGCGAACAGACCCTCAGAGCGTCTTTTCACTTCCATATTCGTTTCGTCCATTGTTTTCCTCCATGACTAAGAAGTAGATTACAGCATTCATCAGGGCATTTGTTGCTGCGTGCCCCCGTCCGGGATAACTAGCGGCCAGGCTCACCGCGCCGCCGTCTCAAGGCGCTGAAGCCTTCCAGGAGTGCTCTCGGCCATTGATTCTCAGCTTCAACTCTTGTTCGCTCACGGCAATTATTTCCATCGTTATTTCCGTCGTTTCGGATTTGTCGTGAAGCGTTACCACAATCTTTTTTTCATCACCAGCAAGCAGCCAGGTTCCATTCAGATTGTCGCTCTGAATCCCCTGTGGCGGCATAACTACAAACCTGCCATCGGATTTGAATTGAAATCGGACTCCATTTTCTACCTGCCAGACCTTACTGATGATTCTCTCTCTGGTAGTGGATGAGGCTTCCGGAATGCGTCTAGCCTCCGAAGTGCGCTCAGTCACTCGGGGGGCTGTATACGAGGACCCGCCCATGCGCCTCTGTGCCAGGTCAAGGTCCACTCCGGAGAGCGCAATAAACATCACGATCAGCAGCACAACCAGGATGACCTTCTGCCGTAAGCCTTCGCTCTGCAACATCATTACCAGCAGGCCCGCAAGCAACAGCACGCCGCCCAGCCAGCCCAACACGAGATGCGATCGCGTCCCGGCCACCGCAGTCTGCACCTCAGCTATCTGCCCTCTTATGGGGATGGTGTCGTACTTCCGTTCCAGCTCTTCTGCCTTCGCCTCCAGCGCCTTCTCTCTCTCCTTGTCTTTCTCATCGACCGCCTTCTTCAACTCCAGAATTGCTTTATCCTTCTCTTGCTCCCGCTTCTGCTGTGCCTCAATCTGTTGGGGCGACAGAGAGGGATCAGACGAGACCGGCTTGCGTTGTTCTGTGGCCTCGGTGAACTTGATCACTTCAGGAGACTTCTTGCGCTGGTCCGCCTGGTCGCGCTTGAACCCCTCGAGGTCAAGCGCCTTTTGCTTTTTGATCTGGTCGAACTCAGCTTGCGAGCCCGCCAATGAGGCTCCCTTGAAATTCAGGATGAGCGGGGCGACAAGGATCAGCGCCAGCCCCAGAATGATCAGGATGTGCGCTGGCATGCCCTCGAGTGTTGCAAACAGACCGTCAGAGTGTCTTTTCACTTCCAGCTTTGTTTCTTCCATTGTTTTCCTCCATAACTAAACCCGGGGCCGAAAGAATAGCTTATCTCCTTTTTCCTCGTTGAACGGTTAGCAGACGACGCTCCTTCACTACCTAGAGTTCTTGGCCTCTGTGGCCCACCAGGCGGCGTAGGCCACCCTGAAACACTTTTTAATTTGCATCTATATCATCTCCTTCCCGATTCGCCAAGCAGAATACAGCCTAAACGGTCGCGAGTTGGGCGGCGCCACGGACGAGCTACGCGGAAGCTGTATTCTAAACCTGGTGAACTCGGGGACTGCATATATGTCTTGACATATATGTTCTGATCCTATATCGTGGCTGTGACATTCGCCCAAGCGAATATGAAGGTGAGATACGGAAGGAGAATTAATCATGTCGGAATCTATAGTCGAAGCAGTCCGGTCACGATACGGATCTGTGGCGCAGAGTGGTTTATCAAGCGAACATGACGGGGTGCGGGCCGTCGCAGAAGCGTTCGGTTACTCGCCCGAAGAACTGGCCTCTATTCCCGCGGAAGCGAACATGGGCCTGTCGTGCGGAAACCCCACGGCAATCGCTCATTTGCGCGCAGGCGAAACCGTTGTGGATCTGGGGTCGGGCGGCGGACTCGATGTGTTTCTGGCCGCTGAGAAGGTGGGGCCTCGAGGCCGGGCCATTGGTATAGACATGACGCCGGAGATGATAGACCTCGCGCGTCGCAACGCCGGAAAACGCCAGGCCGCCGGCGCGAACGCGAACGTCGAGTTTCACCTGGCGACAATTGACGCCCTGCCGCTCGCTGACTCTTCCGTTGATTGCGTGATTAGCAACTGTGTCATCAACCTCGCGCCGGACAAGCCGGCGGTCTTTCGCGAAATTGCGCGTGTGCTCAAACCCGGTGGCCGGCTCGCCGTTAGCGACATCGCGCTCAAGCAGCCGCTGCCCGCCGAACTGAGCCACGACGTCATGGCCTACGTCGGCTGCATAGCCGGTGCAATTCTGATTGAAGACTATCGGCAAGGACTGGTAGAAGCCGGCTTCTCAAACGTGGAAGTCGTGGACTCCGGCGCAGATCTCAACGCGTATGCGAAGATCGAGAATCAAGCAGGCTGTTGTTCACCGGCTATGACAGAAACTTCAGCGCCACTGGCGATAGTCTCATCAACCTCTTCAAGGGAGTTGTCGCTCGGCGTTGCCGCGTGTTGTGCGCCCCAACCGGCAGGCGTAGACGCCGACTTGAGCAAGAGGCTTGCCGATTTGCTGCGTCGCAATAACGTCAACGATTACGCCGCGAGCGTAAGAGTTTATGCGGTCAAGTGAAGACGGCGGCACTCTGGCTGTAAGCGCACGGGAAGCACGGTGCAAGGCCACGTCATAAACCCATTGGGCAGTCATGACTTAGTGGGATTAGGTGGGACTAGGGTCCGTCCGTTAATCCACACCGAAGTCTGCCGAAGTCCTGTTGACGTCCTGCGGCAAGGAAACAAATATTGAAGTTTTAGTTTTTGGTACTATCAGCAATTCCCCCTCCGTGTGTTAGCGCGTATACAAACGTCTTCCACCGGTGTAGTATGCCGGAGCGATATTCAGGTGATCCCCCGGAAAGTTGCAGTCTTCCACCGGTGTAGTATGCGGCAGCGCGTCATTCAGGTGATCCCCCTCGGAAACTTGGAGTCTTTCCCCTTGCCAGGGTCGATCTCCCTAATGACACCGGTGACACCGGGCTCTGCGACGTTGTGGGCGTTTATGCGGAAGAACTATTAGATCCAACGGGCCTCAGGAGGGCCTTTTAATGAATCGAATCACATTCAGTTTGCTCCGCGTCATGACGTGCGGGCTTTTCCTAATGTTTGCGGTAGGGGCGGCCAACGCTCAGTTCCGCGCCGGCATTCAAGGTACAGTGAAGGACGCGGCCGGTGGCGTTGTCCCAGGTGCCACCGTTACCCTGACCAGCAAGGAAACAAATAAGAAGCAAGAAGTCACGACCAGCGACGACGGTTTTTATCGCATCTCCGGTTTGGCACCCGGGCTCTACACCATTACTGCCGAAAAGCCTGGTTTCAAAAAGCAAACATTTGAGGACCTCACAATAAATGCCGAAGGCCTGCAGGGCACGGACTTTACGCTAGCGGTGGGTGGAATCTCGGAGACTGTAACGGTCACGGCTGAGGATGCTGCAGCGCTAAAAACGGAAGACGCGAATGTTGATAGGGCGATCTCAACACGAGAGATTCTGCGCCTGCCGCAGGTCGGACGTGATGCATATGAGTTGGCGCGCTTGACGCCTGGCGTCTTCGGTGATGGCGCGCGAGGGGCGAGCGGCGGTTCGATTGGATTACCGAATACGACTGGGCCGGGTGGTTCTAATGTTTCTATCTTTCAGACGGAAAATCAGGTGCCGATTTCCGCTAACGGTCAGCGCCTTTCAGCTAATAGCTTTCAGATCGATGGCGTCAGTGTGAACAGCCAGACATGGGGCGGTGCTGCGGTTATCACGCCCAGTCAGGAAGCAGTCAAGGAAGTGCGTGTGTTGTCGAGCAGTTACTCGGCGGAAGATGGTCGCAACACCGGCGCGCAAATCAAGGTTGTGACGCAGAACGGCACTAACGAATTTCATGGCAGCGCCTTCTTCAAATACGACGAGCCGGGACTGAACGCCCGCAACAAATTTGACGGCCAGCGCGTGCAAAATAAGTTCAGGCAGTTTGGCGGTAGTATTGGCGGACCAATTGTCCATAACAAACTGTTCTTCTTCTTTGCTTATGAAGAACTGCGCAGCAAGTCGAACAATCCCTACAACGCCTGGGTAGAAACTCCGGAGTACCGTCAGCTAGTCCGCACGGCGCGTCCTGGTGGCGTAACCGCCCAGGTGTTTGGCGCCACGGGTATCGAACCGCGAATCATTTCTGTTATTCCGCAAACTTGCGCTAATGCTAATCTCGGCTCATCTGATTGTAGAGTCGCCGGCACCGGTTTGGATATTGGTTCGCTCACGGGAGCGAGAGGCCAATATGTCCCTCTTTCAGGCGCATTCAACACTGGCGGTGGCTTTGATGGCGTCCCGGATATTCAGTTTGCCCAAATCGCCGCTCCCAACGAATTTCGTGGCCGCCAGTTTCACACAAAGATTAATTACGAATTGACGAGCAACGATAGTATTGCGGTGACCACCATCTTTACGCCGCAACGTAACCTGGGCAGCGACACCGGTGCCAGAAGTCGCCCGATGGCTGATATTCTGTCCCGGCGACTGAATTGGGAAACCGCAGTGCTTTATAACCACGTGCTGTCGTCGACCATGATCAACGAAGCACGCTTTAACATCACGCGTTGGGGTTTTGATGAAATCACGTCCAACCCGGATGTGAATTTTGGGATTCCGCGTATCGAGGTGGAAGGGCTGCCTTTTGATCGCATCAGATTCGGCGCTAATAGATCCGAAGGCACTCCCGGTGTTTTTTCCGAAACTCAGTTTCATTTCCGCGATACCTTGAGCAAAGTTGTTGGCAACCACGCCCTTAAGTTTGGGGCTGAGATTAGCCGCGAAATAAACGATAACAGCTTGATAGGCGGAGGGCGTCCGCTCTATTCATTTGTGCGGCTGTGGAATCTCGCGAATGACACACCTATCTTTGAGGCCATCAATGCGGATCCCACGACAGGCGCTCCGGCTGGTGGCACGCGCAAGTATAGCAGTGGCAATTACGGCTTCTTCGTGCAGGATGATTGGAAGTTTCGGCCCAATGTTAGCTTCAACCTGGGACTGCGTTACGAATACTTCGCGCCGCTCCGCGATTCCCAGGGACAGCAAAGCAATCTCTTCTTTGGTTCTCAGGGCCTGGCAAACTCAAGAGTGCAGGTCGTCGAGGATCTGTATAAGCCTGACCGGAACAATTTTGGCCCACAAGTGGGTTTTGCCTGGAGTCCAAAGATTTTCAAGGAAAAGGGAGTGCTACGCGGGGGCTTTGGCATCGGCTACAACCGCCTGCCAAACACAATCTTCTTGAACACCCGCGGCAATCCGCCTTTCCTCTTTCGCTTCAATATTTGCTGTGGTACGTCGACAAGTGATTTCAGCACGCCGTTCGCTGGTGGGCAGATTCTTTACGCCATGGGCACTAGTAATTCTCCCTTGAGCTATCCCGCCAACCCGGTGTTGGGGCAAGGTATTGATCCGGCGACAGGTGGCCCGCGCGCTGGCAGCGTTGAGATTTATGGCTCGCCCCAGGACCAGCCCAACGCTTACGTTTATCGTTATTCGCTGGAAGGCGAGTACGAACTGCCTTACAAACTAACGGCGGCGCTGGGCTTTCAAGGCAGCGCCAGCCATAAACTTATTCGCATAGTCAATCAGAACTTCCTTTACACTCCTAATCCGGCGTTCTTCCAGGTTTTCTTCCCGACCCCGGATGTGAATGCGAACTACAACGCTATGAACGCGCGCCTCTCGCGTAGGTTTTCAGCGGGCTATCAGTTCGATGCGATCTATCGCTGGAGCAAGAGCATTGACACGCTTTCGTATGAAGGCCCCGGCTTTGTGACCAATCAAACCTTCCCGCAGGACCAGCGCTTCGAACGCGGGCCTTCGGACTATGATGTCAAACATAACCTCGTGCTGTCGGGGTTGTGGGATTTACCCATCTTCAGGAACAGAAAGGATACGGTTGGCAAACTGCTGGGCGGCTGGCAACTGAACGGAATTCTCACCGCCCATTCAGGCTTCCCCTGGACGCCCCTGATTGGAAATTGCGTGAGAACAGCCAGCAATCAGTTCGTTTGCCCGAGCCGCCCGATTGGGTATTTCGGCGGCAATCTGACCGACACGAGTAACGACGCCTTTACTCGCCCCGGCGGCAATTTCCCGGGAGGGGGGGCCAGATACTTCAACACAGCCGAGAACGTGAACGCCCTACCAGGCATCGGGCGCAATGTATTTCGGGGTCCACGCTATTTCGCCGTTGATATGAGCGCGGTAAAGCAATTCGGCCTGGCGAATTTCGCGCATCTCGGCGAAGGAGCGAAGCTCGAGCTGCGCGCGAACTTCTTCAATATCTTCAATCAGTTGAATCTCGCGCCGTTTGGTTTCTTCAGTCCCAGCACCGACGTAAGGAATTCCAGCTTCGGTCAAGCTACCACGGGTCTCGCTGGCCGCGTCATCGAATTGCAGGCGCGATTCAGTTTCTAGCGTTAAAAAGCGCTGGAAGAGTTGGTAATGCGCGTAGGGTCCTTGCTGTTGAGCGTCGCGGTGCCTTGCAGGATTGGCAGGGCATCGCCGTAGTGGTGCGCTCTAACCAGTAGCCGGCCGAGATCGTGATGGGCATTGAAATGTTTGCTGTCTACCGCGATCGCACGCCGCAGGAGCCGCTCCGATTCTGCAAAATCCCCGCCGCCGTCGATGATCGCTCCAAGAAGGGCCAATGTATTTACAGAGAGAGTAGCCGCAAGGCGAGGCCGTTGCGGCTTTCTCGCCTGCCGCAATAGCTTGCTTTGTCTCTTTAGAGAGGGTTTGAAATGAAGTCAACGAGATTAATCTCTTGCGTCCTAGCGCTCGGTGTCGCTCTGTGGCTTTCATTAGCGGCCGTGCCCTCATCATCCTCGCCGCAGCGCGCCGACGTCGAGGCTCGAATCAATGCCTTGCTCGCCAGGATGACGCTGGCAGAAAAACTCGGACAACTACAGCAACTCGATGGCGAAGGCAACGGAAATTTTCGCCCCGAACACCTCGAGTTAATCCGCAAGGGTCTGCTGGGATCCACTTTGAACGTGCGCGGCGCACAGCGAACGAATCAGTTGCAGCACGTCGCGATGGACGAGTCGCGCCTGAAGATTCCAGTCTTGTTGGGCTTCGATGTGATCCACGGTTACCGCACCATTTTTCCCATCCCGCTGGCTGAGGCGAGCAGTTGGGATCCAAGTCTGGCCGAGCGCTCTGCCAGTATCGCCGCCCAGGAAGCGCGCGATGCCGGAGTGCGTTGGACCTTTGCGCCGATGCTCGACATCGCACGAGACCCTCGCTGGGGACGCATTACAGAAGGCGCGGGCGAAGATCCTTTTCTGGGCGCCGCTTTCGCGCGCGCGCGGGTTCGCGGATTCCAGGGAACCGACTACAGCGCGCCGCAGAAGATTCTAGCGTGCGCCAAACACTGGGTTGCCTACGGCGCCGCGGAAGGCGGGCGTGATTACAACACCACCGATCTCTCCGAAAACACTTTGCGCGAAATCTACTTCCCCCCGTTTAAGGCGGCCGTCGATGCCGGCGTTGGCACTGTGATGAGCGCGTTCAATGACATCAATGGAGTGCCGGCTTCCGCAAATCCGTTCACCTTGACCAAAGTACTCCGGGACGAATGGAAGTTTGACGGCTTCGTGGTTAGCGACTACACCTCAGTCAAAGAATTAATCAATCACGGATTCGCCGCAAACGACAAAGACGCCGCCGGCGCCGCGCTGAACGCCGGCGTGGATATGGAGATGGTCAGTCGCCTGTTTAATCAGCACGGCCCGGCACTGCTGAAAGAAGGACAAGTATCGCCAGCCACAATTGACGAAGCGGTAAGGCGTATTCTGCGTATCAAGTTTCGGCTGGGATTGTTTGATCGTCCATACACTGATGAAGCGCGTGAACCGAATTCCCTGCTTAAGCCTGAGAGTGTTAGCGCCGCTCGCGAAATTGCGGGCCGTTCGATGGTGCTGCTAAAGAACGAACGCCAAACCCTGCCGCTCGATAAGAACATTCGCTCGATTGCTGTGATCGGGCCCCTGGCAGATGATCGCCGCGCGCCGCTGGGGTGGTGGGCCGGCGACGGTCGCGAAGAAAATACGGTAACTCCGCTAGCTGGTATTCGAGCCAAGGTCTCACCGCAAACAAAGGTTGGCTATGCGAAAGGTTGTGATGTAAGAGACAGTCTGAGCGCCGGTTTTCCTGAGGCTGTGGCGCTGGCCCGGGAATCCGACGTGGCACTCGTGTTTGTCGGCGAATCCGCTGACATGGTGGGTGAAGCTGCGTCGCGTAGCTCACTGGATCTTCCTGGCCGGCAAATGGATCTGGTGAAAGAAATTCAGGCCACCGGCAAGCCTACTATTGTCGTGCTCGTAAATGGACGGCCGCCAACCATCGGCTGGATCGTCGACAATGTTCCGGCGATTCTTGAATCCTGGATGGGCGGCAGTCAGGCCGGCAATGCCATTGCCGACATTGTGTTTGGCGATGTGAACCCGGGCGGCAAATTGCCCGTGACGTTTCCCCGCACCGTTGGCCAGGTGCCCATCTACTACAATCACAAGAACACCGGCCGGCCTCCCGAGGCCAACAATAGATACACCTCGAAATACCTTGACGTTCCCTGGACGCCACTCTTTCCGTTCGGTTATGGGTTAAGCTATACGCAGTTCAAGATAACGAACCTGCAACTAAGCGCTCAAAGTATTCATGCGAACGGTAAACTAACAGTCAGCGTTGATGTCGAGAACGCGGGCAAGCGCCCGGGCGATGAAGTGGTTCAACTATACGTTCGCGACGTGGCTGCCAGCATGACCCGGCCGGTAAAAGAACTGAAAGGCTTTCAGCGCGTGACGCTTCAGCCCGGTGAGAAGAGACGTGTGGAGTTCGTGCTGACCGCGGCGCAGCTGGGATTCTGGAATCGCGAGATGCGCTTTGTGGTTGAGCCTGGCGAGTTCAAGGTGATGGTAGGACCAAACTCGGAAGATCTTATCGAGACGAAATTCGAAGTTGCCGGGCGCTGACGATGTCTAGTTGAAGCGATATCTACTCTACACCAGTGATTAGGTCCCCGCGAAAATGAACTCAGTCAAAGGTAAGCCATCATCTGGTTTGCGTCCGGCCCTCGCAGTTCTCTTCCTGCTCCTCGCTTGCGCTTCAGTTGTCACCTGGCCTCAAGGTTCGACTGCGGTCGACTCTCTGGTTCCGCGTACCGAAGCCGCCCGGCGCCTCTCGCGCGAAGATGAATTACTCCTTGAAGATATCCAGCAGCGCTCGTTTCGCTATTTCTGGGACGAAGCCGATCCGCAGACGGGCCTGGTCCCGGACCGAGCCCGCATGGATGGCTCACCGCTGGATGAGAACCATCGTCAGGTAGCCAGCATTGCCGCCACCGGCTTTGGTTTGGCTGCTCTTTGCATCGCGGTGGAGCACGGCTGGGTCGATCGCACTCAGGCGCGCGAGCGCACACGGAACACCCTGCGATATTTCAGCACCCGGGCTTTTCAGGAGCATGGCTGGTTCTATCACTGGTTGGATGCAAAGACAGGCGATCGAAGATGGAAGAGTGAAGTCTCTTCAATTGACACCGCATTGTTACTGGCCGGAGTTCTGACGACCCGGCAGTACTTTCGAAAGGACGCAGAAATCTTCCGCATGGCCACGAAGATATACGAGCGGGTGGATTTTCGCTGGATGCTGAATGGCGATCCGCTGCTCCTCTCGCATGGTTGGAGACCGGAGACTGGTTTTCTAAAACCACGTTGGGACACCTACAGCGAAGATACCATTCTCTATCTCCTGGCTATTGGATCGCCGACCCATCCGATTTCGCCCGCATCCTGGTATGCGTTATGGCGCGACCGCTATCGCTATGAAGGCCACAGCTATTTCACAACCGTTGGCGTGCCTCTGTTCATGCATCAATACGCCCATGCCTGGATCGATTATCGCAATCGCCGCGAAACCAGAGGGGATCACATTGACTATTTTGAAAACTCCATCAAAGCCACTCTCGCGCATCGGGCCTTCTGCATAAACCTGTCCCACGAGTTTCCCGGATTTGGGCCAAACGTGTGGGGCATCACAGCTTCAGACAGTGCCAAAGGTTATCTAGCCTGGGGCGGCCCGCCGCGCGATCCGGCAATTGACGGCACAGTGGTGCCTTCCGCCGCCGGCGGCTCACTTATGTTCACACCGGAAATTTCAATCGCCGCTCTGCGCACAATGAAGGATAAATACGGTGATCGGATTTATGGGAAGTTTGGATTTGTTGACGCGTTCAATCCAAACACGAGTTGGGTTGACAGCGATGTGATTGGAATCAACGCGGGAATAGTGCTGCTAAGCGCGGAGAACCTGCGAACGGAAAACGTCTGGGCCTGGTTCATGCAAAACACTGAGATACCCCGGGCGATGCAGAGAATAGGTTTATTGCCGTACAGAAAGCGTCCCGAAATGGTTGGCGGGCATTATCGAAAAGCTGCACGTGATTTTGACTCTTGGCTATTTCAACTTTGGGCGGTGCGGCCAATCCCTACCGCACTGACCGGCGAAACACGCGGTATCCCCAGGCTTCAAGCGAAAGCGCGGGAAGACCAACCGCCGCTTCCCACCGAACTGGGCGACGACATCATGGCTTAAGGTCTGGCTGTAACTCGTGCTGACCTTTACTGGGTGGGGTGTTGCTTAAGCCACTCTGCACGTAACAGAAAGCTTCCAGCCGCAACGATTCGCTCGCCCACACTCAACCCTTCGAGTACGGGATGAAGCCCATTGCTCTCCGACCCGAGTCGCACTGCTCGCAGAGCAAACTCATTTGGTCTCTCGCTCGCGACAAAAACGAACTGCTGGTTGCCGATGTTCTGCACCGCATCTTTGGGAACCACCGGTGTTGTCTTTTCGGCAGCTCCCAACGCTCCGAAAGCCACGTTGACGTACATGCCAATCTTGAACATCTGTCGCGGATTTGCCAGCTCGATCCGCACTTGCGCCGTGCGAGAGGCCGTGTCGATTTTGGGATCTACATAAGAGACCCCACCGCGAAAGATTCGACCGGGATAAGCATCCGAAGTGACGTTTGCACCGCTGCCCACGCGAACGATCGCCAGATCTTTTTCATACACCTGTCCGACAACCCAGACAGTGGAGAGATCGGTTACGCGCATCAGCTCTTTGTTTGCTTCAATCACTTCGCCGGGATTCACGGAGCGACTTGTCAATGTGCCTGAGGACGGCGCGGTCACAGTCACTTCAGAGCTGATTTGCGAGGTCGAAGTCAGAGAATCGATCCGCCGCGGTGAAAGGCCAAGCAGTAAGAGCTTCTGGCGTAAATTAGCAACATTTGTTTCCGCCTCGCGGTATTGCGAAGTTGCCGTCTCGAGATCCTGCCGGCTGGCAGCGCCGATCTCAACCAGCTTGAGCGTCCGCAGGTGATGACGATGGTGTTCGTCAAGAGCTGCCACCGCCGCCAGATAACGCGATTCAGTATCAGCGAGTTCGTTACTGAAAACCACAGCGAGCTTCTGCCCGCGTTTTACGTTTTGACCAAGTTCGCTACTGACACTGCGCACAATCCCGCCCACCAGCGAAATCACCGGAGTCTCTTTGTAGGTGTTCGCTTGCACGGTTCCCGTGGACATTAGACCAGCAGCTTCGGCAGAAGGCTGTTCTCCAACTGTTTCGATCTTCAAGCCCGCGCGCTGCACTTGCTCGGCCGTGAGGGTTAGCTTCTGGTCGCCGGCCAGTGCAGTTGGCGGGTTTGATGTTTCTTCAAACGAGACCGAACGCGGCGCGGGGACGGGCTTGCCAGTTTGTCTTGGCCAAAAGCGCCACGCAGCGACCGATGCGATCAAAACCAGTGTGATCGCTGCGATGATGATCGCCAATCGCGACCGCGAAGGTCTCGGGTCCGCCCCAGCTCTTCCGCTCGCTTTAACTCCTGCCATTGGCGCGACATGATCTTCATTCGTCTCGCCTGGAGTTGTCTCGTCAGGTTTCTGGTTCATGCTTTTAACCCTCGTTCTCTTGGCGTCAGCCGCGTAGCGGCGAAATATTTATAGAACAAATACCCAATAAAATGGTTAGCTCCGTCAGGAGCGAAATGTTCTGCTGCCCATAAATGGGCTGATGAGATTGAAATGGAAACGGAGGCCATAAACATTTCGTGCCTACGGGACTTTTATCAACTCTGGTGAAGCCGTGGCCCGGGCGATATCGACCCGCGCGTTGTAAACCGCCAGTTCGGTATCAATGAAATCGTTTTCCAGTTCGATGAAACGGCGCTGTTCGCCGATGTAATCGATCAGAGTTTTCGAACCCAGCTCGTAAGTTTGCCTGACGACATCGAGATTGGCCCTTGCCGGATCACGCACGCCAACCCGAAAAATCTCCTCCGCCCGCACAGCGCGATTGTATTGCGCATAAGCGGCGGCGACCTCACGACGTACGGTCAGTTCCGCGAATTCACGCCGTTGTTTTGCAGCCTCGGATTCCGCGACGGCAGCCTCGATCGCACCCTGGTTCTTATTACGCACCGGCAGATCCAAAGTGATGCCAAACTTCAGAAAGTGAAATACATCCTGGACGGGTTGTAACTGTCCCTGCTCGTTCACCCCAAAAACCATGAAGCTGGAATTCATGCGTTCATAGCCGGCCGAAACACTCGCATCGAGCCGGCCTTCAGCGCGCGCTTGCTCGATACGTGCGGTTGCCAGATTTTCAGCCGCACGAAAAGCTCGTAAATCGGGTCGTTCGTGCAGAGCGCGTTCTGTAGCTTCAGCAACCGGCGGCAATTGATCGATCAAATTGTCGAAGTCGCCACGCAGACGCAGTGGTTCTTCCGGCTTCATGCCGACCAGATTCCTCAACTCAAACATCAGCACTTCAAGTTTTCCTGCGGCAGTCTCACGTATCGAACGCAACCGATTGACTTCGACCAGGGCCATGTTCTGTTCAAGTGGCGGCGTCGCCCCTTCCATAACGCGTGCGGCGATGAGATTGAAACTCTGTTGATTGGCTTCGATCAGTTCATCGGTGAATGATAGTCTCAGCGCCTGGGCCAGCCCCTCGCCAAACTTCGCCCGGACTTCGGCGGCAAGCAACCGCTCGCGATTCGCGACTTCTCGTTCTCGGACTTCTACTTCTCGCTCAGCAACCGCAATCCGCGCTGCTCGGCGGCCGCCGAGCTCCAGCGGCAACATCGCGCTCGCCCCTACGCTATTGTCTTTGCCATTGATCTGCCTGGCGCCATCGATATCTAGCCTGGGATTCGCGCGCAGACGCGCTTGCTTCACCATTGCGCGAGCCGCGTCGATTTCCTTGCGTGATGCTTCGAGTTCCAAGTTATGGGTCAGGGCATAATCAACAGCGTCGTCGGCCGTAAGGCCGGAGCTCTGATCGATATAACGCGACGATGAAGGCTTGTCCTGTCTGCTCGCTTCGGTCTGCGCCCGCGCCGGTATGGCGAGCGGTTGAAGCAACGATATCGCGCAGACCAGTAAGACAGATTTCTTGTTAAGCTGGAAGACCATTGTCGCTATTGCACAATCAACTGTCCGCGCATCATGTTCATCCCACAGACGAAGGTGAATGTGCCTCTAATAGTTGGCGTAAAGGTCAGCACAACAGGTTGGTTCAAAGGTAGAGCGCGCCTGATGTTGAAGTCAGGCAACACAATCTCCTTGGCGCAGGTAGCGTCTGTCGTTCGCAAAAAGGTTACGCGCGCCCGGACGCCGCGCCGCAGCTTGAGACTGCCAGGCTGGTAACCTCTGGTGTTGATCTCGATCTTGGCCGTTTGCACTCTCGGCTTCGCGATCGCGCGGTTCGGCGCCGAACCAACGCCGGCGCTAAACAACAGCGCGCACCATAACCACACTATTGCGCCAGTCTTCATGTTGTCACCTCGTCTCCCCTCAAATCGGCGACTGGTGTCGCTTTGTTTTGCTTCTTGAGTTCCCGCTCGCGCAGCCAGAAGAAAATCACCGGCGTAACGAGCAGCACGTGCAGCAGGCTGGATACCATTCCGCCCAACACCGGCGTCGCCAGTGGCTTCATCACCTCCGCGCCGGCGCTTGTGCTCCACATAATCGGCAGCAACGAGGCCACGACTGTCGAGACTGTCATTAACTTTGGGCGCAATCGCAGCAGAGCCCCTTCGGTGACTGCTTCCATAAGCGAAGCGCGAGTTAGTTGCCCGGTGTCCTTTCGCTTACGCGCGACCGCTTCTTCCAGGTAGATGACCATCACGACTGCGGTCTGCACGGCGGTTCCGAACAAAGCAATGAAGCCAACCCAAACTGCAACTGAGAAGTTGTATTGAAGTAACCAAAGCAGGTAGATTCCGCCCGTTAGCGCGAATGGGACTGCGAGCAGCACGTGCGCCGCTTCCACAACGGAATGGTAGGTTAGATAAAGCAGCCCAAAGATAATCACGAGCACGATCGGCACGACGATGAGCATGCGACTCCGCGCTCGCTGCTGGTTTTCGTACTCGCCGCTCCACTCAATGTAGTAACCGGCAGGCAGTTGCGTCTGTCGCGCGATGGCATTCTTCGCTTCGTCAACAAAGCTGCCCACATCACGTCCGCGCACGTTCAGCAGCACCGTGCCACGCAGCAAGCCATTCTCACTGGAAATCATTGTCGGGCCTTGTACCGAACTGATGTCCGCAAGCTGCGCTAAAGGAACCGTAGCGCCAGCCGGCGAAGTGATGGGAATCTGTCCCAGGGCCTGTGGACTGCCGCGAAACTTCGGCGCGTAACGGACGCGCACAGGAAAGCGACGACGCCCTTCGATGGTTATCGAAAGATTCGTTTCGCCGATTCCTTTCTCGATGGTTTCCTCAATGACTTTCGTGTCGATGCCGTAACGCGCCGCGGCGGTGCGGTTGATGTGAATGTCAATATAAGGCGCGCCGCTAATTTGTTCGGCATAGACGTCCTTCGCGCCCGGCACGCTGAGCACGGTCTGGGCGACGCGGCGTGAAAGCTCTTCCAGGGTCTTCAGATCGTTGCCAAAAACTTTGATTCCTACCTGGGACCGAATGCCCGTAGAGAGCATGTCGATGCGGTTCTTGATCGGCTGCGTCCAGATGTTCGTCACGCCGGGAAAACGCAGCTTCTCGTCCATCTCGGCGATGAGTGATTCACGCGTCATACCTTTCCGCCACTGTTCAGGTGGTTTCAAGTGCACAACGGTTTCCGTCATGTTTATCGGAGATGGATCAGTTGAAGTTTCCGCGCGTCCGGCTTTGCCTACGGCCGATTCGACTTCCGGAAAGCCCTTCAGGATCTCGTCTTGCCTGCTGGTGATCTTGAGCGCCTCATCAATCGAGATCGCCGGATCGGTCACCGGCATGAACATCAAATCGCCTTCATTCAAAGGCGGCATAAATTCTTTACCAATGCCGGTCGCCAGAAAGATCGCGCCGCTGAAAAGCAAAGCCGCCAACGATACCGTCAACACCCGATGAGTCAGCGCAAAGCGCAAAACAGGCCGGTAGATAAAGTGCAATCCCCGCATCACGGGATTCGCCTGCTCAGCATGAAACTTCCCTCGCAGCAGCAGTGTGCAGAGCACGGGCACGAGAGTGACCGCGATTATCGTGGCCCCGACCATTGCGAATGTCTTAGTGAAGGCGAGCGGATGAAAGAGCTTTCCTTCCTCACCAGTGAGCGAGAACACTGGTATGAACGCCAGGATGATAACCGCCATTGAAAAGAAGATCGGCCGTCCGACCAGTCGCGTCGATTCCAGCACCGTCTGCCAGACGAGCGCCCGATCCTTTGGATCGACCTTTCGTTGCTCCATAAACCGAAAAGCATTTTCAGTGACCACGATTCCTGCATCGACAAGCACACCAATGGCGATGGCGATTCCCGCCAGCGACATCAGATTCGAGCTAATCCCCATGTAGTACATGAAGAGAAAAGCCAGCAGAACGGCGAGCGGCAACGGAATCGTCACTATTAAAATTGAACGGAAGTGCGCGAGAAAGATGATATGAGCCAGGGTGACGAGAATGAGTTCTTCGATGAGCGCACGCTTGAGGGTGTGCGTTGCCCGTTGAATCAGTTGCGTACGATCGTAAAACGGAACTACGTGGACGCCTGCGGGCAAACCAGCTTGCAGAGCTGCGATCTTCTGTTTGACTGCATCGATCACTTCGAGTGTGTTGACGCCGTAACGCGCGATCACCACACCGCCCACTGCTTCCTTGCCGTTTTTGTCGAGCGCGCCGGTGCGAAACGCGTCACCGAGTCTCACCTCGGCAACGTTCTTGACATAGATCGGGATGCCGTTCGGCGCGCTCAAAATGATGTTCTCGACATCAGCCGCCGACTGGATCAACCCGATGCCGCGCACGACCGACCATTGACCTGATTGTTCGACGACGTTGCCGCCGACGTTGTTATTCGAACGCTCGACGGCTTCGACCACCATCGACAGCGGCATCGAATAAGAACGAAGTTTGTTCGGATCGACGTCGATCTGGTACTGCTGCACGTAACCGCCGACGCTGGCGACTTCGGCAACACCGGGCACTGAGTTCAATTGATAACGCACGAACCAGTCTTGCAGCGTCCGCAGATCGCGCAGGCTCATTTGATCGCTTTCGAGCGTGTACCAGAAGATCTGGCCCACCCCCGTCGCGTCAGGTCCAAGCGTCGGAACGACGCCTTCCGGCAACTGCTTGCCGACTAGATTTAAACGTTCCAGCACTCGAGTTCGGGCCCAATAAAGATCGACCTTGTCTTCGAAGATGACATTGATCATCGAGAAGCTAAACGCCGAACTCGCCCGTACCACGCGCACGCCCGGCAGCCCTTGCAGGTTCGTAACCAGGGGGTACGTAACCTGGTCCTCGACTTCCTGCGGCGAGCGACCCGTCCAATCCGTAAACACGATCACCTGGTTCTCAGAGAGATCGGGGATCGCGTCGATCGGAGTGTGCAACAAGGCCCAGTAACCCCAGGCCGCGAGACCGAGATAGATCGCGATCACCAGGCCCCGATTGCGCAAGCTGAGTTCGATTAGTCTGTGGATCATTGCCGATGTCCCATTTCCAATTGCCGATTTGCGAATTCCGATTCTCGCCCCGCGATCCGATTGAAGAATCGAGTTTGTCTCGAAAAACTAATCAATCGGCAATTGGCAATCGGAAATCGCAAATGCCTCATTGGGCCGTCACACTAAACGTCGTCTTGCCTTTTCCCGCCTGGCCTTCGTAAGCCAGTTGCGCCTGCCACTCGCCGGCCATCCCGATATTCACTTTGCCGCGATAGACTCCGGGCGTGCTGGTCGTAGTGAACGTCACCGCGTCGTTCATGGCAGCCATGCCGCCCATCGCGGGCATGTGAAAGTTGAGCGATACCGCTCCGGCATCGACCGCATTGCCGGACGAATCGGTGAAAGCGAGCGTCACCTCTTGATCGCCCTGTTTCAGTTGGCCGGTGCCATTCGAAAAAGTGAACGTCAGATTTCCTACGGGCGCGGTCTTGATCACCTTGCCTGTGGAAACGCTTCCATCACTTCCCGTCTTTGAGCCACACGCTGCGGCGATAACGACAACCACACCCAGTGCGATTGCGATGACGATTAAAGATTTCTCCATATCTCCTCCATATGTTCCAAAAAGTAATGTCTGTGCGTGACGGACGAACTCTCAAATGTGCAATTCAGCGCGAGTCTGGAGCAATTGCAGAACGTGCGCGCGTGAGACAAATCCGGCAAGGCCACCCTCCCCTATTACCGGCAACTGATTCAGATCTTCACGGGCCATCACTTCAAGCGCCTCAGCAACCGGCGCGTCGGGCGCGACTGTTCGCACCTGATCCAGCGGTCGCATTACGTCGGCGACTGTCGCGTACGGCCAGCGCGCGCGCTCAACGTGGCTAATTTCATTCGGCGTGATCATTCCTTCGGCGCGTCCATTCAACGTCACCACAAAACAGCGTCGCCCGGTGCGTACCAGATGCTCTTCAACGAAGGTTTGCAGATTGGAGTTACCATCCACCGTGGGGTAGTCGCCCGACATCACGTCAGCGACGCGCACGCCAAGCAGACCCTCGGTGACTGCTACTTGCGCGTAGCTCTCGCGCGAGGCACTGAGCAGGAACCAGCCGATAAAGGCGATCCACAAACCGCCAAAGCCTGCGCCGCCGAAGAATCGCAGCACACCAAGAATGATAAAACCGAAGGCGATGAATTGACCGATACGCGCAGCGATTCTCGTCGCGCGCTTTGCGTCACCCGTGCTCCACCAGACAATCGCCCGCAAAACGCGGCCGCCATCGAGTGGGAAGCCGGGAACCATATTGAAGATGGCCAGCATGATGTTGATGTAGCCGAGCCACATCAGCATCGCGGGCAGGGGTCTTGCAGGAAACTCCGGCGGC